>Ga0315294_10003799_pt1 | contig 16461 bp, 19 predicted proteins | sample YL17G13_40_MG_FD_203626 | JGI IMG/M metagenome (GOLD analysis project Ga0315294, IMG submission 203626) | Sediment microbial communities from Yellowstone Lake, YNP, Wyoming, USA - YL17G13_40 | ecosystem: Environmental > Aquatic > Freshwater > Lake > Sediment | place: USA: Wyoming | collected... | reverse complement strand
CTGTTGACATCGTCTTCGGTGAATTGAACGTTGTCCAGGAGGATATTGTATTCGGGGTAGTCACGCAGGAACTGAGTGACATCGCCGGGGGTTAGTGCCATGAAATCATCCCTTTCTAGTCCTCAAGCAAAGGGGAGGACTGGCCACCTCCGGTCGCGAAGAATCACCTTTTCTTCTTCGTGTCCTCATGAGTGAACTTGGCCGCGGGCGCAGGATCCGATACTGGCTTGGAAAGCTCGGGAGCCGGCTCGGGCTTCGTCTCGGGAGCAGGGATCGTGGGCAGCGTCGGAGTCTTCTCCTTGGGGGCAGGAGTCTCGACGACCGGAGCAGTCTCGACGGCCAGAGCAGCCTGTCGCTCGGCAGCCGCATCGTGCTTGGCCAGTTCGTCCACCGACCAAATTGTGAGCGCGTTGAGGTCGCGGTAGTGCTTGACCTCTTTGCTCTCGGCCTGGCTGTCGGTCACCTGGACTCTCCCACGAGGGGGGAGCTCTTTGCGGATCTCGATGAAAATGATCGTCTGGATCGATTCGCTCAAAAGAACTTTCATGTCACTCTCCAGTCAGAAAATAGGAGAAACTGGCAGCTCCACACCGGGTAGAACGGAGCCGCCAGCCCACCTCTAAGGCGCTATCAGGTCAGCGTCACGCGGGTGATGCCGTTGATATTGCCGAAGCCCATGCCCGGAGCGCTGTAGCTCCAGAACTCGACGATGTCCGCTTCCTGCTTGATGAACAGGGTCGCATCCTGCAGCAGGAAGAAGTTCCCCAGGTAGTTCTGGGGGGCGAAGACGTAGAACTGGTTGTTGGGGAGGATGTCCGTCTTGATCGTGGTGATCATCGGGATACCGAACAGCTTGGTCTCCTCCTCCACGCCATTGTCATAGTGACGGCTGGCCACGTCGTTACCGACGGCGGTCGCCTGCAACAGGAGCAGGTCATAGGCCAGGGACTTGGTGATGAGAATCTTGCCCACCGGGACCTTGCGCTCGACGTGCTTCTTGAGCGCGGCGGTGATCTTGGCGGCGTCCAGGTTTCCAGAGATGGACAGATCCTGGAGTGGCTTGCCGTAGATCGAGGCGGACGCGGTCTCGATGAACTTGCCGTCTTCGATGTCGGCCATGTCCTTGACCGAGTTGTCGGACAGGATCTGGCGGATGTCGTTCTGATAGGTCATGAGCTCGAACTTCGACTTCACGAACCGCTGGCTCTCGATCTTTCCGAAGATGACCTTGTAGCGGGGACCGCTGAACCAGGTCCTGTCGCCGGTGCCCTTGAAGGTCACGAACGTGGCAACCGAATCCGGCTCTTTCTCGATGATCTTCTGAGGAAGATCCGTGTTCACGTCACGGTCGATCTCGTCTTCGCTGATGACCACGGGCGGGAGGATCTCTCGGCAGAACGCTGCTTGGCGCATTTTCTGACGAATGAACGCCGTGCCCTGATCCTGGGCTTCCTTCGTCCGGCCCTCTTCCAGCTTGCGGATGAACGAGGAGTTGACAAACTGCGCACTCACCTTGGAGGTTTCGACTCTCATTTTAGTAGCTCCTTATTGGAGAAATTTCTGTTGGTTCAGGACTCCACAACCATGAAACCGTTGTCTTCATCGAAAGCGATGACCTTCCCGAGATGAGGAACCCCACCGGTCGGGTCGACGTTGGTGGGCACACCAGCGTTGGCCCACACCAGGTCCCCGACTGTCGGGGTCAATGCGGTGGCCACCTTGAAAACGATTCCCGTGCGCAACTTGGCGCAGGTGAGCTTGTTGACGAACTGGCTCTCGGACGACTCCTTGCCCCGGATGACCAACCACGGGTGATCCGAGTTGTTCTGGGTCAGGAGCGCGGAGGTGTGCCGGTCGACCGATGTCGGATTGCTCGATGTCACCACGGACACAATCGTGCCTTCCGAAATGTCAGGGGTCACGCCAGAACCCTGGACAAACTCCCAGGTCAGTGCGCTACTCCCCTCGTTGCCTTCCAGGCCACGGAGCACGTCGAATTTGGAGGTCAAGTACGACATGAGCTGTCTCCTTTAGCACGCCACGATGACATACTTCGCGGCAGTGTTGAGTCCAATGACCTGACCGAGCGCCTGTTTGTCTGTGGTCACCTTGGTGAGGACCCCGGCGTTGGACCAGACCAGGTCACCAACCACCACCGAGATCTCGGAATCGACCTTGAAAATGAGGCCGGTCTTCATCGCCAGCGCGGTCAGACGCGGATTTGCGATCGTTCCAGTGGCTTGGGAATCGAGCATATCCGCGCCTTCGATGACCAACCACGGATAGTCGGGAACCGCGGCAACCGCACCCGAGGTGAGTTTGCTCATCCGCGCGACGCCCGCCACGTTCTCGATCTTGCCGATCATGCCTTCGGTCAAAACCGGAGACTCACTGGTTTTCTGTAGAAAATTCCCTTCCATGGCGCTGGACCCGTGCGGCGGGCGACCGGCCATGACCTGGAACTGACTGTTCAGATTCGACATGGTCTTCTCCTTACATCGACGCGACGACGATTTTGCCGTCCGCGCCTGCGATGCCGTTGGACCAGATCACCATGCCCACAGGCCACTTGTTTGAGAAAGCTTCCAGTGCACCAGCATTCGCTTGCAACTTGGTGCCCGGGACCAAGGAGTTCGCTGCCGTGTGTGCGATCTGAAACGAACAACCGCTCCGCAGCTTCAGACAGGTCACACGGTTGGTCAGCTGAGCGTCCCACTGGTCGTTCCCCTGAATGACGATCCAGGCGTCATCCTTCTGGGTCGAGGCCTGGGCTCCGGAGGTCATCTTCACCACCTTGGCGAGAGGGGGCGCCTGGTAGCTCGAAGACATCCAGGTCGAACTGAAGAAGTCGAAGTACATCTGGTGATACCGACCACCAGCGCCGACGATGCGGATCTTGTTCATCTCGGCCGGGGTGGTGGTATCGACCCAGAGATCGGGGGTCGCGTCGGTGAAGACGGCGATGTGATTTCCCCATCCCGCGAACGATCCAGCCGCGCCGGTGCCGATCACGACCACACGGGTTCCGAACGGCGGGTGGCCAGCGACGTTGGCCACGATGACCGAGAAGCTGTCCCCGTCCCATTCCACGATGTCGCCGTCGGTGTAACCGCCGCCCCAGGTGTTGACCACGTAGGCCTTGCCCGCGTCGTTGGCGGTGAGCGTCGGAGGTACGCTGGATCCTGCGGCGTCGGTAACCATCTTGAGAACTTTGGCGTTGGCCAGCCGGCGGGTCGCGGTCGTCACGATCGTTCCTTCAGGCAGACTCACGCCGTAGTCCGGCTCGAAGCCATCCTCGAGCGCGCTGCTATAGGGGTAGCCGCGCTTGAGGTCGAAAACGGAGTTGAGATTCGACATAGTTTCGCTCCTTTATCTAGCTCACGATGAAATTCAGAAAGTCCTCGTCCGCCTTGTCCGACGCTTCCTTGACCGTCAAGGAGGCGGACCGGTCGTGGCGATCCGAGGGGCCACCCAAGTCACTCACAGAAGAGTGACTCTCAGCGAGCTTGTCGAAGGCGGCAAGCACGTCGAGGTCCGCGCCCGCGAGCTTATGCAGCGCCTCGTCGTCGAGCGATTCCCCTGTCGCTTCCTCGTACCGCTCATTCAGAATACTGGCAAGCTTCTGCCGATCGTGTGCGACAGCGTCGGCCTTGGTTGACTCGATGGCCTCCACGTACGTGGCCGCCTTTTCCAATACATCCGCGATTTGTTCGAGGTTCATTGCTAGCCCTCTTCGTGAATTTTCTTGCGTAGGGTTTCCAGGCCAACCAAGGCCATGGCCAACTTGACGCACTGGTCCAGTCGGCGCTGTTTCCGGTCCACAGATTCTTTGCGCAGCAATTCAGCAAGTTTGCGCAGCTCACCGTGCATTGGCGCCTCCGTCCACGAACTGCTGGAGATCGGCGACTGTGATCTCATCTCGCTGCTCGCGCAGTTCAGTTGCAACCTTCACGAGCTGCTGAGCAAGAGGCGACTTCAGAGGCGGATGTTCACAGGCCTCCTTAATCATCTGATGCTCCGCGAGTTTGGTCAACTTGGCGCTGCGAACTTCTTGCAGAACTTCATCCGCCAGTGTTCCGATTGAACCGGTCATGTGTACTCCGACGACAGTTCAGAAAATTCAGGGACGTCCGAAATGCCGGGTAAGCCGAGCAAACTTTGCAAACCTGGTGCTTCGTCGGACATCATCCCAAATCTCTTTTCCGTCAATTTGTTCAACAACTTAGGAGCGATGTACCCAGTGAGCGCTCCGGATCCAAAGGCCATGAGACGCTTCGCGGTCTCGGCTTCCCGAGCCTTCTCCTGGCCTTTGGCGTAGGCATAGGGCACTCCCACACCCGCGCCGATAAGTCCCAGCCCGGCCAACGTCTCGGCCAAAACAGCCTGCTTGGTGAGCCCCTGTAGGCCCTCCAGCATCTCTGAAAGCAAGGCCTTCATTCGATGCTACATGCTCCTCAGGATCCGCACCGTGTCCTGGTACCCGTTGTTGAACACGTCGCTGGAGAGCTTGGTCAGCTCGGCCATCGTGTCCTGGTAGCCGGCCTGAGCGGCCTTGATCAGCTGAGCCTCTTCGGCCGTCTTGGTCTGGCCCTGGCCCTGGCCCTGCGCGCCACTGGCGATCTGCTGCAGAACCTGTCGGCCTTCAGCCGTCTTCTGGAGCTCCTGGATCTGACCGGCGGCGTCGGCGTACCCCTGCTGGAACGCAGCCTGCTTCACTTGACCGCCGTTCTGCTCAGCCACTGCTGCCTGCTTGATCTGGGCGATCTGCTGCTTGCCGTGCAGGTAGCCAAGCTGGATCGCTTCTTTCACCAGCTCCGGATTCTCGGCGGCGAACTTCTCAAACTCTGCTTCCTGGGAAAGCGGAGCGGACGCCACGGTCGCCGTCTTCACGGTTCCGGTCGCCGTCTCGTACTGATGCAGACGGGCGAGGGCTCCGTCCATGAAAGCGGCGCCGAAGAACGAAGCCTCTTTCTTGAGAGCCTCTTGCTCGCTGGCCGCCAGGTCGCCAGCGATCTTCATGACCTGATTCACGGCCGGGTCGCCCTGCCGAGGGGTCGGAGCAGAAGCTGTTTTGGTCATGGCGCCATTCAGCGCATTGACCAGTTCGTTACGGGCTGAGGTGACCGCGGCCGGATTGCCCCGAGTCTCGGCCGTCTTCTCGAGACCAGAAGATCCGGTATCCTTGAGGTCCTGGAGGATGTCTTGCAACTTCAGTGTCGTCTTGGCCATTTGGTGGCTCTCCTTCCGTGATAACTCTGTCCCTTTTCAGGGAAAATAGTAGGACGTTTGTCTCAACTCCACAAGTCTTCACAGCAAAATCACTTCTCCCAGAATTTGAGCGGCCTCATCCAGGGAAGTGGCCGTGAACTCCCAGTTTTGAAACTGTGCTATTTTGGCTCTGGAACCCGGGTAATGGCAAGCTTCCATTGCGGCCCGAATCGCAGCATGTTTTTCGAGAGACTCGTCAGGCGAGCCGCTGCGATACTCCCCAGAAGATCTCTTTTCGACCAGTTCCGTTCCGCGATACGGACGGTCGTACCAGATTCCGTAGGGCGCGCGCAGGGGGACGTCTTCTCCAGTATCGGCTCGTAGACTGGGGTACCCGTAGGCGCCTCGACCAAACGATTGAGCCCCTTGCACGAGACCTACCCCGGCTCCAGCTCCCCCGACTCCACGCATGAGAGCCAAAGACGTTGGTCGCAATCCCAACCAGGCTCCCCCAGCCAACATAGCTGCTCCACCGAGCATGTGCTTGGTCCGGCGTTCTACAGCCACATCTTCAGCGGAACGCTGGGCACTTCGGGTAGTCTGGAAAGGTCGCCCGGTTTGCGGGTCTCGTACGGTCAGGACGTCCAGATTCCCCTGGGACGAAAGCGGCTTCAGGAACCCGGGGACCGCGTGTCTGTACAGGTACGAACTGTACTGGGATCTTTTCTCCAGAAGTGGTCGCAGCACGGCTCCGACTTTTTCAGAGATATCTCCGAATCGAAACATTCCAGAGTCACTAATTTCGTCCAATATTTCGGGCGTTCTGGCCAGCAACCTAAAAATCTTAGCCTGCAGGGCCACTGCGTTCTCCAGGGCCCGTTCAGGAATCTTGATCGAAGGGTCTAGGCGCCAAGTGAAGTACTTCACGAACTCGGGCGTGGTCAGCAAAATACCCATCTGGGATAGAGTCGCCAGGACATCAGATGGGTGGCTCTCGATGAGCTTTCTGATGGTTCCGTCGGACAATGCGGGCATCGTCTGGGCTGCGGGCATGGCAACCTGAGAGCAAAAGCTCTCGATGGCCCGCGAGTCTGGGGTTAGGCCATCGTCGTCTTTCAGGGCCACAGCGTTGCCGTTGATGACTTTTTGGATCAGAGATAGCTTGCCCAGTTCGGCAAGTTTGTTTTCGGTCCAGTCGAGATGCTCGCCGAGCTCAGCTGACGATATGACGTCGTAGACGTCTTCTTCGGCCACTTTCTTCATCATGTATGCGATTCGATCGGCGGGTTTTCTTACCATGGAGATGTCAAAGAACTTCGATCTCGGATTCCAAACCATGACACGTTTTCCGTTGGGCAACATCTGGCCAAGATTCCACTTGGCGTGGTCGCAGTACTGAGCACGTGTCGGTGCTTTATTCCCGCAAACACTGCACTGATCGAATTTCACGCGACAACCCATCGATCCGGCTGGAAATTCTCCCTTTTCGATACGTGCAATAATGTCCTCAGCCTTTTGATTCAGAAGCGCAAGCAGCAATTCTACCCGATGCATCTTTTGGTTGTAAAAGGCCTTCAGAACTTCACCAATTCGACGTTCAGGGTCTTTATTGAGGTGGTGAGAAAACACGTTGCCGTCGGTCTCAAAGGTCTTGTGATACGGAATGAGTCCGTCTTCCGCTGGAATTCTACACGGTCCAGCCATTACGTCGTGTTCGTTCCAGGCGTCCCCGTTTCGGTTCCCACCGAAGTAGTCTGACGCCGTCATAGCCAGCATTAAGACAACTGTTTTTCCTGGAATCGGTTTGACTTGTTTGATGTACTCGAGCGCCTCACTGGCCGTCTTCTCGTGGCGGTTGTACTCCCCCGCCCGGACGATCTGCACCGTCGGTTCGAAGTGGTCGGACAGCTCAGGAAGCTTGATGAGCTTTCTCATCCGTGCAAGGCCTCATAGAGCAACCGGGCGCCGTAGCCCCGGTTCAAGATTCGCGTCTGGAGATATTCGTTCTGGGCTTCAGTGCTGAGCTTCTCGAAGTCGACTCGATCCAGCAGGTCCTCGAGCATGCCGACTGACCCGAGCTTTTCGGTCAGTTCTTGCACTTCGGATTCCTCGAGAGCGGCTTGTTTTTGCATGCCACTCTGATCGGACGCTTGCTTGTTGGCCAGTTGGCTCAGGCCGTAAGCCCCAGCTCCGATGCCGCCCAGGCCCAGGGCCGTGAGAAGAACTTGATTGCGGATGTGGTCAGTTGCCGCTTCCGTCTCTTTTCGTCCGCGATGAGCGATGAGAGCTCCGGCTCCGGCCAATGGAATCCCGATTCCAGCCCCGTAGCCAAGGCCACGTTTCAGACTCTCACCAATCGTTGGGAGGGCGTCTTTGGCCGCTTGGCCAACGGCTTCGGCAACAGGAGCGCCCGGAGCCGCCGTCTTTTCTAGCATGCTCAGTGATTTTGAAAATCTCTGGGCATGGGCAAAGATCTCGGCGTCAACAGCAATCTTGGCTATCCAAGCTGTTTCACAAAGTTCGGGGTCCTGGGAATTTTCGCAGGCCATTTTCTCCAGACTGGCCGAGAGCAACACGCTACGCACAACGTCTGGCATTCTTGGATAGAGCGGAGCGTACATTACTCCCCCCTCTCGAGGTCGCTCAGGCACTGCAGGCCCAAGAGAATGTTTTTGTACTCGGCGTTCTTGAGAAAAAGTTTCTCGCCGATCGCTCGCAGCGCGTCCGCCATTTGGAACTCTTCGGTCCCGATTCGCTGCGAGGCGACTTTGTGCAACTGGAACCCCTGCGAGGCATTTCGAAGGGCGGGGGTCATGAGATGGTCAAAGTCAATCTGACTTATCATTTGAAGTCACCTCGCGCTTTTTTCAGAGAAGTTTCTGCGTCGGCCAGACCCTTGATGGTCTGATAGTCGAGTCCGCCGCCTGAGGTCGCGGCCAGTCGCAATACGGATTTTACCGCGTTCTTGTCAGTCGAAAGCAACGGGGCAACGTTGGCCATGGTGTGGAACGCATCGTTGAGGGTCTTCATGTCGGCCTGACCGATGATGGGGTCCTCTCGCTTCAATGCCGAAAAGATTGCAGCCCTGGCTGGGCTATCCATGGTGACCGATTTGAGAGCATCGACTCCCTTAGAAGTCATGTCAGCGGCTAGACCCATGAGCGCTTTGGCTGAACCGCCGCCCATTTCTTTGGCAAAGCTTTCCCCGGCAACCTCATCGTAGCGAATTCGATCGAGCAGGTTGTTCAGGCCTTTGTTGATCCGATAGCTGTAGGTGTCCCCAGGCTTTCCGCCTTCCATGGCTTTGAATCCACCAATTCCGCCAAGACCCATCAGCCCTCCGATGCCCAATGTTGCGGCAACGGGGTGCGCTTTGATTGCATTCATCAAAGCCTCTCCGATACCAAGCGAGAAACCCCCTCGCGCTCCACCTGCTAATCTTCCCAGTTCCACTGCTCCCGTTGTCCCCGCTCCTCCAATTTTCTCCAGATACTGTTCCGAGCTCGAAAATTTCACAGGACACCTCCGAATTTCTCCTGCATGTAGCTATCGGCCTCGACAAGATCCCCGAAGTCGGACGCGAGCTTCATGAGCCTCTGGAGCGATTTGAACTGTGGGGTTTCGGTGTCGACCACTGACGCAGTCTTGGTCATGGAGTACCTGGTTGCAGGCAGTCTCAGTCGAGTTCGGAGGGTCGACAGGACTTCTACGGCAGGGGCTCCGTAGACCTGCGACGCGCTCTTTTCGAATTCTTCGAGGTCCGGGCTGTAGAGCTGGGCAAAGTCGGAAGCGAGCTTGTCGAGCTCTCCGCGATAATCGATTGCCACCGCTTCACGGCGATCTCGAAGATCTTCAGCCACTTTGCGAATTTGAATGATGGAGATGGATTGGCTTCTGGGGCTCTGATTGCCCGCCTCTCCGATTTCGGCTCCACCTCCGTCGCCCAATCCCGAAATGTCCGAAGCACCGCCATCGCTGCCTCCTTGGCAACAAGGCAGATCCCCGAAGAAATCCATGGCCTTGCTGACCGGGTCGTTGGATGGAGAGTTGCCTTCCATGACGATCGCTTTCTCCGAGGCCCCAGACGAGGGATCGGTGTTGGAGTAAATCTGCTTCAATACCGAGTCCGGGTTGATCGGTTCGAAGTCGACAATTTTGTCGCCATCGTTTTTTTGATCAAAGAGTTTGAGGTGGGTCAGCACGTTGGCCAGCTGCACCAAATTGGTAACCTGATCGGGGTTCAATCCTTCGACCGTAGCTTTTTTCGACAAACTATCGGTCAGAGGAATCTTGGAACCCAGATGTTCGGCCACAACGGCCTCGGCCATTTTCTCCACGTCTTCCAGGCTCAAAACTCTCATGTGCATTCACCTCAGTGCAGTATCTCTTCAGGTTCAATTCCACTTGTTCCTGGAGATAAGGTCTCATCCTTCGACACAAGCGCAACAAGAATTTGATTTATCCCGCGCGCTTCTTGGTCTTTCTCGGTCTCTTCGTCGGTGGTCGCGGCCTTCAATCCTAGTTGCGCCCAACGCAACGATTCTTTTGCTACTTGCGAATCCAGTGGGTTGACTTTTGCCATTTGCCCCATCAAGTAAGCAGTTGAACGGATACCGCTGTGAACGTCCACATTCTTAATATAGTACGTTCCGCGAGCCATGCGAATTTTCAAACTTTCAGGGCCCACGTCAACTGCAAACTCTTTCAGTGATTTTCCGTACAAGTCCTTGTCGTACGTATGTGCATAGTCTAATCGATCCAACTCGTCTTCAAAAGAATTGTTATCGAAGAACAGGTGCGCGTACGTCTTGGTTACGTTCACTGGAACTTTGAGAATGTTGTAGACCTCTTCTGGGCTGATCTCGACGAGTAGAAACGATTCGATGACTTCGCGTTTGTAAGCATGACGATGAATGTCAAAAGCGCGAACAACTTCTAGACAGGCGTTCCCCGTGGTCAAGAGTTGGTAGAGCTCTTGCTCGAGAAAATCTGTCGGTATCCGCTGTTCGCGAACCCCAACCAGCACCGCTTGGTGCCTATGATCGAGAGATTGCCTCATCTTTGGTTGACACCACCGGTACGAGCAGCTGGTTGATCATCAGCACCAGCGACCCGAGGTTGTTGAACACCGTCGTCAGTTTCTCTTCGAGATCGGCGAAGTCTTCATCGCCCATGTCGTTTCGGAACTTGTCTTCGTTCATCCACATGGCCATGGTCATACGACCCAGGTTGTCCAGGGCTTCCTCGAGCACGGGGATGTAATCGGACAGAGAGTTCTTCAGATCGCTGTCGTTGGCCATCGCCCCGAGCGCGCCGATCGATGTCGCTTCGAAAGCGTCAGAATCTCCGAGGCCAGCCGCGTTCTGCATGTAGGGGGACGCCTGTTGCGCGAGTTCCTGCGGAGGCATAGGACCCGCGGCACCCGGGCCGGGCATAGGTGAGGGGCCCATTTCCGGGCCCGGGGCCGCAGTAGGCATGGACCCAGGAGACCCCGAGGGCCCGGCCATTCCAGACATATCAGGAGGCATGCCACCCATTGCGTTGGGGTCCATTCCACCCATCATGCTGGGGTCCATTCCACCCATCATGTTGGGATCCATTCCTGGAGGACCCATAGGCATCTGGGATCCAACCGGGGATGCGGACATCTCCGGCGGCATGCCCACGCTCATGGCGATCTGCGCCGCGCGGTTCTTCACTTCGTCCAAAACCTGCAGTTTGTCAGCAAGTTGCTGCTGGTGGTCGGCCATCTGCTGGGCGATATCCGCCGACTGCTGCGCGACCTCGGTGCTGATTTGGCCTACGGCCATGTCGACCGGGCTGGGCGGGGGAGGTGGCGGCGGACCCATCATGCTGGGGTCAATGCCACCCATCATGCTGGGATCTCCGCCCATCGCGTTGGGGTCGCCGCCCATTGCGTTGGGATCCCCGGCAGGTTCCCCGCTCTCGGTTCCGCTGGGCGCCGGACTCGCCTCGGCCTGTGGTTGCCCCTGAGCGAACTTGGCAAACGAGCGAAGCTGCCGGTCATTTACCAGGTAAAATCGGGAGGTACCCACTGAGGCCACTTTTTCGACCATCGCTTCGGCGTCAGAAACTCGTAGCTGGCATCCCGCGGTGAGGTCCCGGATAGTTGCAATCTTGTCCTGAGATTCCAAACCACCGATCGAGAACGTGCCACCCTTGGCGTCAATCAACTTGATCTGGATGGCGCCGGCCTTCTCCAGCATGCTCAAGAAAGGCAACGTATCGTGCGATCCCTTGAGAAGCTCTTTGCCATTCCTCTCACCTTCCAGCCCAACAAACCGATAGGTCGAGGGCAGGTAGGTGATGTTCGAGTCTTTGGGCGCAGTGATCTGGTCGAGCGCGCTCTTCGGGTCAGTGATGAGAAGTCGATCGCCACCCAGAAAGACTTTGAGTCTCCTGACCTTGTCCGAGCCAACAGTCATCGACTCGATGGTGCAAGGCTCAGTGGCCTGGGGCCGTCCGGCCTTGAGCCGAACGAAGAAGCCATGCCCATGGGGAGCCGAGTCGGATTCGAACATCCCCAGAAGTGCTTTCGGCACATCCTGAAGGGGGAGCTCTTCACCCACAACCGGTTCACGGGTCTGGATATACGTCTTGTCCTCGAAGATGACTACAGAATGCTGGTCTAGAACATCCGGTTGGTCCTCAGTCCGAGTATCCGGTGACTGAGTTTCGATCAGCATGTAAGTCGGTTTCTTGAAGTGTTTCCGGTATGGATCGGAGTACGGAGTCTGGTCGGTTCTCTTCGCCCCGTACATCGTCTGCACTAGCCCCTGGGGATTGAACAGCACGAGTGCCGGCCGTTTGGTTCCATCTTGCAACAAGACTTTGAAGAATCCGGTCCTGTTCACTGACGTGAACTTCAGGGGTCCTTCGACATCTACAATCCGATTGGTGACTGGCCGCTCGTCCTGGACGACGTAGCCCTTCTTGACCGACTCCTGATAGGCGACTCCAGCCTGCTTGCCGAAGATTGCCCGGAACTCCGTTTCGGGCGAGTCCGGAGTCAACCACAGGAGTCTGGGCTCCTCGGCAGCCAGTTTCTCAAGTTTGGGCTTGAGAGCCGCGAGCAACATGTCCTTGTCGTAGTTCTCGAATGCAAACTTGAGCAGGCTTCGATCCTTTTGCAAGATGATCGAGAAGGCCTGCTTGACGTAGTTCGGGGAACTATCGAGAAACTGAGCAAGCTTGAGACCTTTGGGGGACTCAGCCGCGTACGAGAATCGTCCGATCGTCGGGGGAACCACCATCCTGCGGATGTCCTCATCGTACTCCATCGCCTTGGGTGGAGTGACGCCTTCACCGAGAGTATCCAGGGACGATCGAGAGACTTCTTTCAGCCAATCCCGAGACAGCGGCAAGAAGATATCCTTGCGCTTTACATACATGACCTCGATTGGCTTGAGTTGGTTGCGCGCGAGAATCGTCGGAACGATGACGCTCTCTCCGTCCACATCCATGATGAAGGCACCCGTCGCTGCGCCAGATTCGAGGTCGGAGTTGACCACCTTGAAGGTGACCATGTACTCGACGAGCTCGGGGAATTTGGTCGAAAATGCTCGGTGCGCAAGTTGGGAAAAGCCATTCTCGAATGCCAGCGTCGCGTCTTCTTCCGACGGAGGCGGCTGCATGAATGCTTCGGTGCGAGGGGAAACTGGCGACATGTGCCTTCTCCTTATTGCTTACCCAGGTACTGGTAAATTCCGATTGGGACAGCAGTCGTCCCCAGATAGGACAAGTACGCAGGAAGCAAGGACTTCACTGCTTGCAACTTGCTATCCGAGTGCCGAACCGCATCCATGGACGCTGACAGCTCCTCGGCAAGAACCGGAGCTGCGCTCATAGCGGTGAGCGTCGTCAGGATGTTGAAGATCTCATTTCGTTTCTTACGGTCTTCCATGAAGGCGCGCAATGCCAACGTCGTAGGGAGAGCCGCGGCAGTCGCGACAGAGTTGGCTAGCCCAGCCCCGCCAAGAAGACCTCGATAGACCGAGGTATTACGAATATTCTTGGCGTGGCCAATCTCATGCCCAAGTACGGAGGCGTTGATGACCCCAATATAGATCGTGTCGGTTCGGGGATCGTAGGCGCCGCTGGTCCCGGGGGAAAATACAACTTTGATGTCTTTGATCGACGGGTCGTTTTCAATTTCTTCGGCAACCAACTGCTTGACGGCTGCGAGTTGCTCCTCCCCCTCCTGAAAGAAGCCCGAGGCATCCTTCAGCGCCATCTTCATGCGCATGATACCCCAGCTGTTGGCCAGGGAGGAGAGGCTCACGCTCGCCACAATTCACCCTCAGTCCGCCGTTGAGATGACCTTGGTCAGTTTCTCCGACTTCGTCGGGCTCTTCAAGCGGGAGATCTCTTCGACGAAGTTCTTCGCTTTGATGGCTCGAGGGTCCGCCCCCACTGGAGGCATAGGAAGCGGGGGCGGCCCCTCTCGAAGCCTACTTCGAAGAAACGGTACGACCCGCTCGCCGAGTTTGGCCAGGAGGTCTTGCACCTGGCTACCTCGTCTGAACGCTGCGGAGTCGGGAGATGAGGTCGCCGGAGCGGAGAGAAGCGGACTTCATCATTGCCTTCTTCTCCTCTTCTTTCTTTTCCTCTTTCTCCTCGTCCTTGTCGTCCTCGCCCTTCTCGTCCTTCTCGTCCTTCTTCTCGTCCTTGTTCTCGACGAACGCCTTCATCTCGGGCGGAAGCTCAGCGGTCTTGCTGATGCGGCCGGCGATGGTTTCGCGCTGCGTCGGGGACAAGCTCATGAAGTACTGGATCGAGGCCACCTTCTCGTGCTGGCTCATCCAGAAAGGAAGGACGTGCGCGTACTTGGCGCTCAGGTTCTTGAACTGGAGGAGGAACTGGCGCTCCTCGGCGGCCTTGGACTGGTCGATGGCCTGGTTCGTTCCCTCTTCCCCGACCTGACCGATGCTACCCGGCTCGCGAACCTGCTCCTTGCCCACAGCGGCTGCCGCGGCGGCGGAGTTCATGTTCGGCGAATCGCCCACGGCGACCTGGGCGTAACCCTCGGGGCGCTGCGCCACTTCCATCGCCGCCTCGGCGGTGTCCGGAGCGGAACTGGCCAGAGTGTTCTGCTGATCGGGATTCTTCCCGGTCACCGCAGGGCCCGTGCCACCTTCGGCTCTTTTCTGCAGAGCGGATTTGATGAAGTTCCGCAGGCTGGCGCTCTTGGCCGACTGCTGGATCAGCTGGTTTGTTCCGGGCTGCCCGACCTGGCCGATGCCGCCGGTGATCAGCTCGGCGCCGACCACTGCCGAAGAAGGAACCTGGAAGTCGGTGGTGCCCACCGGAACCTGGGCGTAACCCTCGGGGCGCATCTGGTTCTCGAGAGCGCCCTCGGCCGTCACGGGAGCGGCGTGGCTGAGCGTGTTCTGCTGCTCGGGCTTGTCGCCGGTGACCAGCGGCCCGGTGCCCTCGGCAACCTTGCGGCGCATGGCGAACTTCTGGCGCAGGAACGACGCAGCCTTCTTCAAGGACGCACCCTTCTCGGCAGCCGCAGCGGCAGCCAACTCGGGAGGAATCCCACCAGCTTCGGGGCCCGCTCCACCGGCCGGGGCGCCTTCGCCACCAGCGGCTGCGGCTGCTTCACCAGCGCTCGCGGCGGCAGCCTGCAGATTGTCGGCCAGCTCCATCAGCGTCGAGGCGATCTCAGCGGTAGCCTCGGGAGGAACCTCACCGGCGAGCTCGCCCTGGGCTTCCTCGGGAATCTGTTCGGCGACAGCATCCGCCATCTCGGCGGCATCTTCTTCCGCCAGCTTGATCGCGCCCGTATCGAGCAGCGCCTTGGTGACGCCTCGGACATAAGATTTACGAAGCATTGATCTCTCCTTTTGCGAGATGAATTTCACACTCAAACGAATCGCCACAATTGTAGGTCGTACGGTTCAATTCTTCAACAACTCAATAACTCAATACTTCGACAACTCAATACTTTCCACCAGGCCCTTCCCCGAATTCTGTCCCATAGACGTACCCCGGGATGGGATTGGTGCTATGAATCGGACTTCGTTGCCCGTAGTGGGCCCCTTCAAGCAACGAGTCTTTCAAGTAGCGATGACCAAGCCTGGCCATCCAGTCTGGATTGAGCAAGGGATTTCTGGAGATAGGGGCCATCATGAACGAGATTGTCGGGGGTTTCTTGGAAATCTCGAGCTCTTTGATCTTGGCCTTCTTGAGATCGTCCATCATGGGTGGCGTAACCACGGTCCCCGCCAGGTGGTGCAGGTATGCTTTGGCGAGTACTTTTCCCTCGGCATCTTCAAGGGGCACGGTCTTCATGTCTTCCCGCAATCGGGGGAGCAGAGAGCTGTAATTCACGATGTCCCCAGGAATGAAACGTCCCGAAGGATCGTGCTCGATCTGTACGTTGTTCAACGCAGAGCGAGCTAGGATCTCGAAGTGTCGGCGGTCCAAAGTGATGCCCTGATTTTTGAAGACATCGTCGAGCTGTTCGACGATATATTTCCGACCGGCGCCAAGGCCTTTGTACTGCACCACCTCATTGGCCATGGGCATCCCATCGGACAGGACGTCACCGGCGAACACGGCATCCCCCCGTCGGACGCGTAAGGGGAGCCCGGGGGGAACGTAGTGCTCTGCTTCACCAATGGAGACATCGAACCCTCCTTGGGGGGCTTTCTCAATCTTGGAAACCTTCCCCGGGATAGAAGCCAGTACGGCTCGATTCGTAAAGCTCTTGGGGATTTCCAACAAGACTTTAAGTCTTTGAAAACCTTCAATCTTTGTCTTGTCCACGCCAGCCTGACGGACCCCGTGCTTGGCCGCCAGTGCAAACTGAGTGAGTGGCTCGCTCATAGCCTGGGCCGAACGGACCCCGACGTTGGTCCCGATCCCGTGGTGCTTGCCGTATTCGTCGAGACCGTAGCATCTCTGGCAAATGCCCTCGGTGGCTTCGCAGGTCATGGGCGATCGAACTAGGGCAGTATCGACTTTAGATCGAATTTTGCTTAGCACCTGTGGGGTAATCAGCGTGTTCCTGGGGAACCCGCCGGCCGCCTGGGCTAGGTATCTGTCGGATATATTGCCATCGTCGGTGGCCATCTGGATACCGTTCGATGTCCCGCAATCTTCTGTCAGGACCATCTGGTTGTTCATGTTGCTTACGAGGACTTTGGAGAAGTCCCCCGGCTCGGTGATTTGCAACTTTCCAGCGATGGCATTGTTTCGAGACTCTATGTTGTTGGCAATCATCTC
>Ga0315294_10003796_pt1 | contig 16468 bp, 16 predicted proteins | sample YL17G13_40_MG_FD_203626 | JGI IMG/M metagenome (GOLD analysis project Ga0315294, IMG submission 203626) | Sediment microbial communities from Yellowstone Lake, YNP, Wyoming, USA - YL17G13_40 | ecosystem: Environmental > Aquatic > Freshwater > Lake > Sediment | place: USA: Wyoming | collected... | reverse complement strand
CGACAAAGCAAACCAGGTGCGTGTGACGAATCCTGCCGGGACGGACCTGACTGGGCTGAACGGCGGGCGCAAATCCCACAATCATGGTCTGGCGACCAAGAAGGCCCAGGCCTACATGCTCGGTGGGCAAGTAGGCTGGTGTCCCATGGAAGAGACGATTAACGGGACCATCGTATTTGATGGGATGGTCTCTTACCCTGAGGAGTTGAACCGGCTTTCGCGTCCGATTGAATTGCGGATTAGGGAAGGGATCGTCACGGAGATTTCTGGAGGCCGGGAGGCCGAAGCCCTTAGACGCTGGATGGATGGTTTCGGTGATCCAAACATGCGTCGGCTTGCGCACTTTACGTTCGGTTTTAACCCGGGCGCGAAACTCTCAGAATACATCGTGGAAAGCGAGAGGCTTTACGGCGCGCACGTGTTTGGAATCGGGAAACAGGCCAAGTTGATTGGAGGTAAGGGCTGGAACGCGCCTGGGCATACGGACGGAATCGTGATGAACCCCACTGTCTGGTTTGACGGGGTGCTGGTAGAAAGAGATACCCGCTTCGTCCATCCCCAACTCGTCGACTTGGACAAGGCGCTGATGGGTGTTTAGCGCGGCGCGTGCGGTTGAGCGCCAGGTCAGTGCATGACACGCAAGATCCTCTACATCAATCCAATTGCAACAAGCGGCGCCATCGGTGCGACAGAATCCCTCGAGTATCTCGCGTCCGAGACCCGCGAGGATGTGGAGCTCTGGGCTGTCAATCTACCGCGCGGGCCTTTACACCTCCGCTATCGCTACTATCAAGCCCTCGTGCTCCCGGATCTGTTGAACCTGATTCGGGAAGCTGAGCGACGAGCGTTTGATGCCGCAGTCATAGGGTGTTTCTATGATACCGGACTCCAGGATGCCCGCGAGATCGCTCGCCAACTCGTAGTGACGGCTCCCTGTGAGGCCTCAACTCTCATCGCCTCGACACTGTGTGACCGGTTCTCCATTCTCGTGGGCTGTCAGAAAGCCACCGCTCAGATCCGGCAGAACTTGCAGCACTATGGAATGGATCGTCGGGTGGCTAGCTTCAGGTCTCTCGATCTGGCAGTACGCGAGTTTCATCAAAGCGAAAGCCAAACCACCCAGCGTTTGCGGGACCTCGCGCACCAGGCCGTTGAGGTCGACGGTGCAGAAGCAATCATCCTGGGGTGTACCGCAACCTATGGCTTTTGGAGGGAATTGCAGCGCGAGCTGGGCGTGCCGGTCATCGACCCCATGATTGCTGCGTTCAAACACGCCGAGTTTGCAGCGGAACTCGCGCGTCGCTACGATTGGGCACAAAGCAAAACGGGAGCCTACGCGTCCCCTCCGCCCGCCGAGATCGACGAGTGGCGCCTGAACGACCAGTATGACCTGCACCGGATCTCGTCATGGCTGGACGGAGCAAGTCAGGCCCGCCTCGGTTCGCATAACGTCACGTCGACCTCGTAGGCGGAACTGGCATGACGGCAGAGAGCGCCGGACGGGAGAAAGCCGGGCGACCCGGGCTCGTGCCCCCCTGGTGGGAATCGCCCTCGAAAGGAGATTAACTGCAACTCTTCAGTGTGACATTTGACCGAGTTCGCACATCTTACAGAAGGAGAAAACATGTCTAGCAAGATCTTGAGAACGAGTCTATTAGTCAGCTGCATCCTCATTGTTGCCAGTTGCGCGCCTGCGCCCTTGCCGCCTCCTACCGCGGCGCCCCCCAAGATTGTGCCATCCACCGCAACCACGCCCCCTGAGCCGACGGTGCCACCGAAGGTAGCCCAACCGACAGCGGCCAGCCCTACCCAGCCCACTGCGCTCCCAACGAAACCCGCAGCCCAAGTGACGTGGGCCTCCAAACCCATCGTGCACGGAACCTGTTGTGAACCCCTCACCATCGATCCTGCAGCTGTTAGCGCCGCGGCTACAGATGGTCTTATCGTGAACGCGGCCTATGAGGGCTTGACACGCTACACAATTCAAGGGAAGATCGAGCCATCTCTGGCTAGCGAATGGAAGATCTCTGACGATTCCCTGACCTATGTCTTTAAGTTGCGAGAGGGTGTTAAGTTTCATGACGGCACTGATTTCAATGCGGATGCCGTCAAAACCTCTTTTGACCGCATGAAGGCAATGAAAATGGGGGTGTCGTTCCTGCTGGATGCAGTAGGTGAAGTCAAAGTGGTCGACCCGATGACGGTTCAGATTACTCTGGCAAACCCGGATACGGCGTTCTGGTTTGGACTTCCGAACATTAAGATCATTAGCCCCCGTGCCCTGGCTACTAACAGGAAGAGTGGCGACTGGGCGCAAGCCTTTTTCCGTGAAAACGCCGTAGGCACGGGGCCCTATCGGGTAGAACGGTGGGACCGCAGTAGCCAGCTCCAGATGGTTGCGTTCGAAGGGTATTGGAAGGGTTGGACGGGAAAGCACATCCAAAGATACATCCTTCGATTTGGCATGGATATGTCCAGCCGGTTGCTCATGCTGGAGAAGGGCGACATCCATATTGTTGACTGGGCAGGTCTCTCCGACGTCAGGCGGATGCAATCGAATCCCAAGGTCACCATTCTCTCCGGCGCATCAAATGCAAGTACTTTCTACCACTGGATGAACGTACAGAGCGGACCTCTGAAAGATATCAGGGTGCGCAAGGCTATGACGCTCGCCTTCCCCTACAAAGAGATGCTTGACGTGATGGGAGAAATGGCGGTGCCAATGTCGTCCTCTGTTCCAGAGTATATGGTGGGATACTGCAAGGCGTTTGAGCCCAAGCAGGATCTGCAACAAGCGCGCCAGTTGCTGGCAGAAGCCGGATACAGTAGTGGATTCAAGGTGAAACAAGGCTACCGGACTTCCAACGAAGTGAGACGCCTCGCGGCCGAGCTTTTCCAGGCCTCGCTCGCCAAGCTAAACGTCCAGGTCGTCCTTGAAGACCTCCCCTGGGCGAACTTCCTGCAAGCCCAAAGCAAGCCCGAGACGGCATACGATTTCGTGAGTGCCAGTCCAGGTGCACCCGTGCCGTATGCTGGGACGATGCTCTACAATCTTGGGTATTCCAAAGTGCAGGGCACCGCGGGGAACTATTCCTACTATGCCAATCCTAAGTTCGATGCGCTCATTGCCGAGGCTCAAAGTTCGCCGCCTGACAGCAGCAAAGCCAATGATCTCCTATGCCAGGCTCAGAAAATGCTGATCGACGACGCGGTCCTAATCCCGGTGATGGTGAACAAATATATCGAATTGCGCCGGGCAGAGTTGAAATCCCCGCCGATTGACTCGTATTCCTACCCGTATGACATACATATCTACGAGATGTCTCTCGATGAATAGGCCCACATCTTGCATACGGTTGGCAAACAGAGGCCAGCTACCGCCTCCGAGGAACCAGGGTCAATTGGTGTCCAAGGTCAAATCCATGTAATGTCGAACGAAGGCGGGGCGAGCGTCCAGCGTCCGTCTAACGGAGGATGCCGGCGCCTGCTCTGCCTTCTTTGCTGGATCCCAACGGCTTGGGCGCATCGAATGGGACAGAAACTCCTTCCGAGAGTGAAAGAGCATGAGACATCTAGTTGAGAGAGCAATTTCACTGATCCTTATCCTTTTTGCCATGGCTGTCATCACTTTCTTTCTCGCACGGGTCGTGCCTGCCGACCCGGCCCGCCTTGCCGCAGGTATTGAGGCGCGTCCCGAGCAGATCGAAGCGATGCGCAAGGATCTCGGTTTGGACCAACCTCTGTACGTCCAGTTCCAGAGCTATATTGCCGGTCTTTTAAAAGGGGATCTGGGACGCTCGCTGCGGACCCGCCGGCCGGTGCTTGAGGACCTAAAGCTCTATTTTCCAGCCACACTAGAATTAGCACTAGTCAGCACGTTTGTCATCATATTGATCTCCATTCCTCTTGGTGTGATAGCGGCCGTCAACGTCGGGACCTGGATTGACTATCTCATCCGCGTCTTCGTTGTCGCGGCGATGGGTATTCCGCCCTTTGCCTTGGGCCTTGTGTTGCAACTGCTGTTCGGGCGGTGGCTAGGGTGGTTACCTCTTGAGGGGAGACTAGATCAACTCTTGTCCCCTCCTCCTCAGGTAACGGGCATGTTTACCATAGACAGCTTGCTACAAGGGAATTGGGTGGCATTTCGGTCCAGCATCGAACACTTGATTCTTCCAGTGACGGCGTTGGCTTTGGGTCGGTTTGCCGTGGCCTGTCTCTTTACAAGGGGCAGCATGTTGGACGTGCTGTCACGCGATTATATTCGCGTGGCGCGTGGCAAGGGGTTGACCGAACAAAGGATTATCTACCGTCACGCCCTTCGGAATTCTGTCTTGCCGGTGATAACAGTCCTCGGTGTTCAAATAGGCTATTTGTTAGGGGGCACCATACTTGTCGAGACGGTCTTCACATTTCCTGGTTTAGGGAGCTATGCAGTCTCGTCTGCGGTGAACTCCGACTTTTATTCCGCGATCGGCGCTACTCTTGTCATATCGGCTATGTTCGCGATAGCTAATACAGTCGTTGATCTGCTTTACCGTTGGGCAGACCCGCGAATAACAATCTAGGTAGACACCGGAATTCCTATGTTCGCAGTCGCCTCAAAAACAGGACCCCTTGAATCACTACCTCTCCGGTTCCGCATCCGGTTGCAGTCCCGGCATATTCCCCTAATGCTGACTGCATTCTCCCTATTGCCATTTGTGTTGTTTTCCATATCACCCGAGACGCTTGCGCCGTATGACCCACTGATGATCTCGGTAAAAGAGAGACTGCAGCCGCCGAGTTCAGCTCATTGGTTTGGAACAGACGAACTGGGGAGGGACGTGTATAGCCGGGTACTGTATGGAACACGAGTTTCCCTCATATCTGCCTCCATCATTATCGCGCTTGCCGCTGTGGTGGGGATATCCGTTGGAACGACAGCGGGCTACTTCGGCGGATGGATCGATCGAATCATCGTGACCATCACCGATATGGTGCTCGCGTTTCCAGCGATCATCCTTGCCATGGCTGTGGCAACGACTTTAGGGAGCGGCATTCAAAACGCGGTTCTGGCTATAGCGGCAGTCTCGTGGCCCGTGTATGCTCGTCTGGTGCGCGGACTCACACTGCAGCTTAGACAAGAGGAATTCGTCCAGGCTGCCTATGTTGTAGGGTGCAGTTGGCTTCGCGTCATTAGGAAGCACATTCTGCCCAATATGCTGAGCTCTATCGTTATTCGCATCAGTTTGGATGTTGGGTTTGCGATTCTTTCGTTAGCCAGCTTGGGTTTTATTGGCCTGGGTGCCACCGCTCCAACTCCGGAGTGGGGCGTCATGGTCAGCGTTAGTCGGATCTACTTTCTTACGGAATGGTGGATCGGTTTCTTTCCGGCTTTGGCCATCACCTTGCTGGTCGTGCTGACTACACTTGCCGGTGATGAGCTGAACGATCTTTGGAACCCAGCAAGGAAATCCTGACGTCTGGGGAGACTCTGCGAGGTCGGCAAACCGCAAGCAATGCACGGACTAAACCCGAAGAATTCAATCGGCGCCACTTGGGCATGACTGTTTGGAGGAATGGGGGTTGCTGTGATTAACCAGGCTCGTCTCATCAGTTCGTTCATGGATCTCATCAGAATTGACTCGCCCTCTGGCGGCGAGGGGAAGACGGCAGAAGTTGTCGCTGCACGGTTGCGCGCCTTGGGACTGGAGCCAAGAACTGACGCACTGTTCAACGTCACCACGCGAGTTGAGGGCAGGGGCGAGCCCATTCTCTTGAATGCCCACATGGACAGTGTGGCGCCCTGTTTGGGCATCCAGCCGATAATCGAGGGGGATCTCATCAAATCGGATGGCAATACTGTCTTGGGTGCGGATGATCGCGCCGGGGTGGCTGCGATATTAGAGGCGTTGGCAGTTATCATTGAACAAAACCTCGACCACCGCTCACTTGAAGTCGTGATCACCGCACGAGAAGAGACCGGGTTGTTCGGGGCGAAGGGACTCGATTTGACGTCGTTTAGGTCAAAAATGGGTGTTGTCCTTGACGCGCGCGGGCCGGTTGGCACGATAATCTTTCAAACTCCTTCGCATGACAATTTCGAAGCAACAATCTATGGGAAAGCCGCGCACGCGGGTGCAGAACCAGAGAAAGGCATCAGCGCCATTGTTGTAGCGGCGGAAGCAATTGCCGAGATGAGATTAGGACGGATTGACTCGGAGACGACGGCGAACATTGGTATCATCAAGGGTGGTGTAGCCGCAAACATTGTCACAGAAAAATGCGAACTGATCGGCGAAGCGCGCAGTCGACGTGAATCTAAATTGACGCGTCAGACAAACGCGATGACGCGCGCGTTGAAACGCGCTGCGACAAAACACAAAGCGCGAGTGGATGTGCAAGTGGCTCGAGCCTACAGCGGGTTTCGCTTCCGCAAACGAGATCCCATCATCCAGTATGTCAGTCAAGCCATAGCGCGAATCGGACGAGAACCCCAACTGAAAGCGAGTGGGGGCGGGAGCGATGCGAATGTGTTCAATGCCAACGGTATTGCTTGTGTTCCGATCAGTATTGGCTACGAAATGGTACACACGCGCCAGGAACACATCGCTATCAGCGAACTGCATAAGGCCGCCGAACTTGTGGTGCAATTGACAAGTTGTTGAGAAAACGTCCAGGCAATGGTGGCTCAAGCTGTCAGCGGGCAAGTATGGTGTAACCCATTCAACATCGGAAACGCGCCAACTTTCCCTTTCTCCGCTTTTCAGGAACCGATGTGCCTCCCTTGGGAATCTTATGTCCGATCCCCTGATGCGGCCGGGCTTGTTGAAATTGTCCTGGGCATACCAAAAACTTCGTCCGCGTCTGTTGTGATGGTATTCAATCATTCACGCCGCCCGCCGGCAATCGTGATGTGGTCTTTTAAGGCTGTCGTGGCTGTTTACCTCACGCATTCTCACAAACACTGTCAAAAGCTATCAGTAGTTCGTAATCGGCGTTCCAACACAGTCGAACCAAAGACGGATCAGGTGTTTGGTCACTACAACAGGTTGACCTTCGACAGCGATGTTGTATACTGCTCTTGTCGAATCCTAACCCGTTGGGTTCTTGGGAATCAACCAGCGCAAGGTTACGCTAGAAGACATACCCAAGTGTCAGAGATGTACGTTGTAGGGGCCAGACTAATAACCCAAGGATCTACGGTCCAATCTTGATAGCACCTTTCATTAGACGAAAAGACGACATTCTCCCTAACGTTTTTCTTCATCCAATTAAGGGTAGTCAGAAGGTCGGAATTTGAAGAGACGGCACTCTCCTTGATGCCATTCTGTATTCAACTTGCCAAGGAGAAGGTCGGCTCTATCTACATTCATCCGTTTAGAACGCCAATTTTAGCACTATGATTGTAAAAGAAATACAGTCAAAAGCTATTCTATCCGTATCGAAGGTCTATCACTAGGTCATTAATCCCTACATGGGTTGTCAGCATAGTTGTTCGTACTGCTACGCTCGTTTTATGAAAAGATTTACCGGGCACCGGGAACCCTGGGGCCAATTTGTCGATGTTAAGCTTAATGCTCCCGTTTTATTAAGGCTAGAAATCACAAAGAAAAAACCAGCGAGAGTTTGGATAAAAGATATCCAATAAGAATTTGAGTTGAGTGTGGTTGAGAAAAAGCTTTATTAAGATTATCCCACCCCGAGATCTTGAGCGCGCTCGCCACGGCTGCACATGGCTCGCGGGTGCTGATCGCGGATGGCAACTATCCGTTTGTGACCGGTAGCAGCGCGTCCACTCGACCCGTCTACTTGAATCTCGCGCCGGGGATTGTTTCGTCAACGGATGTGTTGCGCACACTGCTTGAAGTCATCCCGATTGAAGCGGCGGCAGTGATGCTGCCTGAGTCAGGTGAGGAACCGGCCATCTTTGATGAATTTCGCAGACTTCTGCCGAAGCAAGTCGCACTCGAATCATTAGGGCGCGCTGAATTTTATGAAGCAGTCCGGGATAAAAACACCGCGCTCGTCATTGCGACTGGAGAGCAACGCACGTTTGCGAACCTTCTGCTGACCATCGGGGTGGTCAATCCACGCGCAACGGACTGAGCCGGCCGCGAAATCCCATGACTGCTCCACCGTCTTTCCACGTGATGCTCAAGCCCCGCGGCGCAATCTGCAATTTGGATTGCGCCTATTGCTATGTTCTCTCCAAAGAGAGATTGTATCCCGACAGCGCGTTTCGAATGAACGATGACGCGCTTGAAAACTTTACGCGGCAGTACATTGAAGCGCAATCGAAGATATCAGAAGTGACGTTCGCGTGGCAAGGCGGTGAACCAACACTGATGGGGGTGGACTTTTTCCGCCGCGCAGTTGAAGTGCAAAAGAAATATGCCAGGCCTGGGATGCGTGTCTCCAATGCGCTCCAAACGAACGCGACGATACTCGACGATGCGTGGGGCGAGTTTTTCCGCGCCAACGATTTCCTGCTCGGGGTCAGTCTCGACGGCCCGCGCGAACTGCATAACGCCTACCGCGTAGACAAGGGCGGCGCGCCGACGTTCGACCGCGTGATGCGTGGGGTTGAGTTGTTGAAGGAACACCAGGTCGAATTCAACATCCTAACAACCGTCCACGCGGCGAACGCGAATTATCCGCTTGAGGTCTATCGCTTTTTGCGCGATCAGGTCGGCGCGCGCTTTATTCAATTCATTCCGATTGTCGAACGCGACAACATGACGGGATTCCAAGAAGGCAATGTGGTCACACCGCGTTCGGTGACAGGCAAACAGTACGGCGATTTCCTCGTCGCGATTTTCGACGAATGGTTACGACGCGATGTCGGGCGCGTGTTCGTGCAGATGTTTGATGTTGCGCTCGGGGTGTGGCTGGGTCAGCGCGCGTCGCTCTGCATCTTTGCGGAAACGTGCGGTGACGCGCTCGCGATGGAACACAATGGCGATTTGTTCGCGTGCGACCATTTCGTCGAGCCGCGCTTCAAACTTGGTAACCTCTCAGACATTCCACTCATCGAGATGGTTGGCTCGCCGCAACAGCGCAGGTTCGGGATAGACAAACGCGACACGCTCCCACGCTACTGCCGCGAATGTGCGGTGCGTTTCATCTGCAACGGCGGCTGTCCCAAAGACCGCCTCCTCATTACACCCGACGGGGAACCTGGGTTGAACTATTTGTGCGAAGGATTCAAAGCGTTCTTCAAGCACATTGACCAACCGATGAAAACGATGGCGTCACTCATCCAGCAACAACATCCGCCCGCTGACATTATGCTCTTGCTTGCACGCGAGCAAGCCGAACTCGAAAGACAATTCGCGCGGACAGGGCGCAACAATCCCTGTCCGTGTGGAAGTGGCAAGAAATTCAAACATTGTCATGGGATGGACCAATCGAAATGAAATCGCCGACGCTCTACCTCCGAAACTCGTTTCGCTTTGACCTCGTCGCGGGCTTCACCGTCGCGATGATTGCCGTGCCGCAAGCGATGGCGTATGCTGCGATTGCAGGCATGCCCCCCATCTATGGCTTGTTTACCGCGATTCTCCCTGCGATTATCGGCTCACTGCTTGGTAGTTCGCGCCAGCTCATCACAGGCCCCTGTGTTGGCTGTTTACCCCATCCGTATTCAAATTCGTCTCAAATGCTATCAAAGAGCAAATTGTATTCCTTGGATGAGGTAAACAGCCACCGCAGGTAGCAATGCCAAGGTTAGCATTATCCATTACGGGGAATCCATCAATAGGACTCACATAAACTGGCACAACAATTGGGGGCGGTCAGCCCCACAGTAGGTTAACTGAGGCTTGGTCATAAATCATAGACCGCGCTCAGGACTTGCCTAAACGCGGTCACCACCGTACCATAGAGGTTGCCACACCACCACGATACGGAGGCAGCCGCTATGATACTGCAGGAACCGCTCCTTGTCATCTTGGTCAAGTTGATCAATCGGATTCCGATGCCACCGCCACCCTCGAAACGGAAACGTGGCCGCGCGACGGTCTATGCTGACCGACTGTTCTTGCAAGCATTGGTGGTTATGATCGTGCGTCACTTGCACAAGGTGCACGAATTACTAATGGCGCTCGATGAACCAACACTGGAAATGCAAGCCTTACGCACCTTGCTCACTGAAAACGGACGCTATCCCTCACGGCGAACCTGGGAACGACGTCTGAAAAGCATTCCTGATACGTTACCTGCACAAATTGGTTGCCTGGGGCGTCACTTGGTCTCTCTGATTCAACCGTGGTAGACCTCAGGCCGAGCCGGCGCAATAGATAGCACCGTGTTACGCGCCAACGGCGGCGTGTGGCACAAGAAAGATCGCGAACAAGACAATGTCCCACACACTTCCATTGATACCGAAGCCGCCTGGACCAAGTCGGGCTGGCATGGCTGGGTCTATGGTTGGAAATTGCACCTGGCCTCGGCAGTCGCGCAGGTCTGGATTCCGTTAGCCGCTCTATTGACGCCCGCGAATACCGCAGATAACGAAGCAGCACCGGCCTTGATTCAAGAATTGCCGTCCGAACTGCGCTTTTTGTTGGGGGATTGGCACTATAATGCGCCGAATGTCCGCCAAGCCTGGGAGACCGATGAGCGCATCATGGTCGCTTCGCAATATGGACGTTATCCCCATACGGGCGACGGGGTGGAGGTTCGCCGGGTCTTCCACAAACTCCGTTCGCGCACGATTGAGAATTTCAACGAACACTTCAAAGGCATCTTCGATGGTCACGGGCATGTGCCGACGAAAGGTTTGGTGAACACTCAACGGTTTGCTTTAGCGGCTGTTTTCGTTTACCAGCTTGCCTTGCTCTATCGCTTTGAGCAGCAACTGCCATTGTGCATCGGTCTCAAAGCATTCTTGAAAGCGGCTTGAGGATTTATGACCAAGCCTCGGTTAACTAAATCCCGTTTTCTCCAAATTCATTTTGGGCAATTCAAATATTTTTGCTCATTATTATTCAAATTATGCACGAAACAATTGACTTTGTGTCATTTGTATGATAAAATTGGAGCAATTCTCCTGTTGATGTCGCCTATGTAATTTTATGCACTATGGGAGTCGTTCTGTGGGTGAGATGAGCGCACGTGAACGAATTGATGCAGTCTGGCACCGCCGCAAGCCGGACCGTGTTCCCTGGTCGCCGATGTTGGGTGACAGTCTTCTGCGTTCGACCCCTTCTTACTGGAATCGCCTCACTCCAGAACAGAAATTTGCTATTCAACACGATTATAAATACCCCTCGCTGGTCTCGCTACCCAATGCTCTCGGTTTTCAAGAAGCTTTCCTTTGGGAAATGACCCAAGATGTTGGCGGTGCGATTATCGCCGGCGTTTCGACCGTGGATGCCATAGACGAACAAATCGAAACTGGTGTAGATCGCGTCAGCAACACGGAAACGAATTTTCGCGTTCATACTCCCTGGGGTGACCTCCAAGAGACTGTTTCAGGGGACTGCTCGGCGGAAACGGTTTATCGTACACGTTTTTTGATTTCGGAACGACACGCGTATAGCACGGTAGCAAGATTGATCGAACAGCGCCAGTATCATGCGCGCTATGATCGTTTTGTACAAAAGCAGGCGATGCTTGGTGAGCGTGGCGCGTGCATGGTCACCGCACCAGACCAACCCCTGATCTCTTTGTTCCGCGTGCGCAATCCTGTTGATTTGCTTTTTGATCTGGCGGATGAACCAGATCGAATGGGTGAACTCCTTGATCTTTTGCATATTCGTGCGCGTGAAGCATACCGCCTGATTGCCCAGGGACCTGGACATGCTGTGATGACCGGCGCGGCATTTATGACCACCCGTCTAATTTCACCACGTCTCTTTGAAAGATATGTATTGCCGTACCTTGCAGAGTATGCTGACATAATCCATAGTGCCAGCAAGATTCTACTTTGTCACATGTGCGGACATATTCGTGCACTGTTGCCGATGTTGCAGGAGGCACGCATAGATGGAATCGAATCGCTCACGAACCCGCCCATAGGCGATACGACGTTTGAAGAATTTTTCCAAGTGCTAGGTGCGCAGGCGGTTCTTTGCAGTGGGATTGATGTAACGCGGCTGTTGAGCTGCACGCCGGAACAATTGCAAGACCATACACGAGATATCCTGCGGCGCACGCACGGCCACCACATGATCCTTGCCACTGCAGACGAAGTCCCATACGGCACCTCGCTTGAAAACCTCCGTGTGGTAGCACAGACGATTGAACAGGGAGAAACAGAATGGTCCGACTAGGTGTGGGTGTTATCGGCGCAGGTAATCTATCGACGGAACACCTCAAGGCGTACCTTCATAACCCGCACACTCAAGTGATTGCGCTCTGCGATCAATCGCGTGAAGCGGCACAACAACGCGCGGCGATGGTGAATCTCACCTGCGATATCTACTCAGATGCTGATGCTTTGTTGCGCGACGAACGCATTCAACTCGTTTCCATTTGCACGCCGAACAACGCACACGCGGCGCAAACGATCGCCGCCGCGCAAGCCGGCAAAGATATTCTGATCGAAAAACCAGTCGCACTCAGTCACGACGAACTGCGAGCGATGAATGCGGCGGTGGAACGCGCTGGCGTTCGCACGCTCGTTTCGTTTGTCTTGCGTCGCAATCCGCTTGTGAAAATCATCAAACGTCAACTTGAAGAGAATGCGATTGGCGATATCTTTATGGCAGAAGTGGACTACTGGCACAGCACGCCACGCGCGACACCCGACCACTGGATGTCGCATCGGACAATTTCTGGCGGCGTGTTTTTGATCGGAGGATGTCATGCGGTCGATGCCGCGCGTTTTTTGGTCGGCTCGGAAATTGTTGAGGTAAGCGCGTTCTCGACCAAAGGCAAAGGGCGCCCGCATTTCGATTACGATCCCACTGTTCTTGCGCTTGTCCGTTTTGCAAACGGCGCCATCGGCAAAGTATCTGCGTGTATGGAGTGCGAAATGCCGTACGCGTTCAACATCGTTCTGATGGGGCACCAAGGAACGATTTGGGATAATCGTCTTTGGTCGCACAAACTTGCAGGGCAAACTGGATATGCGACGATTCCGACGATTACACCCAGCAGTGGCGATCCATCGCATCATCCATTCCAAGCCGAGATTGATGATTTCGTTGATGCGATCATTAACAATAAACCCATTCAGCCCGATCTCTCCGATGCGGTGAAAACGCACGAGGTTGTTTTCGCAATAGATCGTTCCGCCGAAACTGGCATGCCGGTCACATTGTTGCTAGATGGATAACGATGCCCGACGCGCCCATTTTTAATTTCAATACTTTCGCCGAATTGCCCATCCTTGACGGACACGTTCACGTTTGGGCAGACCTGGACCCGGAAATGCTTTGGCTAACAATTGAGCGGACCGGCGCACAGCGATGCAATGTACTTTCACTATCGCAACTTCCCGTACCAGCGGGCAGTTCAGGCACGCTCAACGCACAGGCGCTGCAATTTAAGCAATGGTCGCAGGGACGTGCATTTGCGTTCGGTGCGTTAGACTACTCACCTGACAATCTCACCGCCAGTGATCTGGTCGGACAAGCGCAGCGCTTAACCGAACAAGGTTTTGACGGCATCAAGATGTGGGAAGGCAAGCCGGTGATGTACGTCAACTTGCCGGATCACTTGGAGGGTAAGTTTTATGCGCCGTTTTGGGCGTGGGTAGAAGAGCACCAATTTCCCATCACGATGCACATGGCTGACCCACTGCGATTTTGGGATCCAGCGCGCGCTGGACTCGAACGCTGGTCGTACGTAGGTGCAGAGTATCCCTCACGCGACGAAATGTTCGCTGAAACCGAACGCATCTTGAACCGGCATCCGCGTCTAAAAATTATCTTTGCCCATTTCCTGTTCTTCTGGGACGATTTGCCGCGTGCCGCGCGATTCCTGGATGCGCATCCGTCGGTTGCCTTTGATCTCACGCCGGGCGTGGCAGGCTATTTCGAACTGAGTCAAAATGTGGAGGCCGCGCGCGAATTTTTTCTGCGCTATCAAGATCGTATGATTTACGGCACAGATGTTGGTGCAGGTCCCGTCGTTGATCCGGCACTCGCGTTGGAAATTGGACGAGAGTCGGGACAAGCGTGGATCGTGCGCGCATTTTTGGAAACCAACTGGGATATTCCGATTCCTGCTGGCGTTGGTGCCGTGACGAATGCATTTGCCGGCAGGCGTTTGCGTGGAATTGCGTTGCCGCACGAGGTGCTTGAGAAAATCTATTGGAGAAACTTGGAGCGAATGGTCGGAGAGATACCAAGGATGATCAACCTATGAAAGGCAGAGAAAAGCAAATCTTTGATCTGCTGTGTGAACACGGCGATCTCTCAATTCAGCAATTGAGTGAATTTCTGGGCGTGTCGCCATCGAGTGTGCGTCGCGATTTAGGCGAGATGAGCGAGCACCGTTTTATTCAGCGCACGCACGGTGGCGCGACGCTCTCAGATGTTGTCAGTTACAATCCGCTTCCCATTCACAAGCCACCAGTCCTGGCCGAAGAAGCGCGTGCCATCGCACACCAAGCCCTGCAACTCATCGAACGCGGCGATGTGATTGGAATGAGCGGCGGACGTATCTGCACAGAACTCGCCCTGCACATGCGAATGCTCGAAGGGATCACCGTCGTCACCAATGCGATCAATGTCGCCGCCGAATTGGTTGCGTTGCCGGGAATCCAAGTGATGGCAACTGGCGGCTATATAGACCCGCGCTCGTTTGAATTGATCGGCAAGGCATCTGCGACAAATCTTGAGGGCGTGCGCATGCACAAGTATTTTGTAGGCACAGATGGCATCACCGTCGAGTATGGTTTGAGCAATCACAGCGAAGCGGTCGCACTCGTTGCGCGTGAGTTCGTCAAACATTCTGATCAAACGATGGTCCTTGCCGACAGCAGTAAATTCAAAAGATCGAACTTGACCAAGGTGGCAGATGTTTCAGAGATTTCTACCTTGATCACAAGTGATCGCACTCCAAAAAATATCCTGGACCAGTTCCGAACGGCTGGCGTGAAATGTGTTGTCGCCAAGTGCGCGCGGTGCGGGAAAGAATAGGACGCGAGAGTGGATCAGTTTCCTAATTTGCCGGTCTATCGTTGCCGACGTATCTCTGAACCCATTGTGCTCGATGGTGATCTGACCAAACCAGTGTGGCAAGCAACCCCGCCGATTTCGCTGACGTTGGCACAAGGGAACGGCATGCCGCAACAAAGGACGATGGTGCGCGGCTGTTGGGATGGAACGCTCCTCTATCTCGCGTTTGACTGCCAAGATGCAGATATTCGCGCGACGATGACCCATCGCGATGGTCTTGTCTGGCAGGAGGAAGTGGTTGAAGCGTTCATCGCACCCTATGGCGACCGGGTGCATTACTTTGAGTTTCAATGTAACCCGCTCAACACAGTCAACGATGTGCGCGTGACGAATCCAAACGCACGCGGCGACGCGATGAAATTTGATCGCACCTGGACGTGCGGTGGCTGGCGAACGGCAACAAGTGTCCAATCGGTTGGCGCGGAAACGCTGGGTTGGCATTCGGAGTGGGCGATCCCGCTTGCCGAATTGTTAGAGCCAGAAGCGCACCTCGTGGTGGCCGGCGAAGAATGGCGCGTCAATTTGTTCCGGATTGATCGGTCACCCGTCGAAGAATATAGCGCATGGTCGCCCAATCCACAGTCGCCGATTTGGTTCCATCGGTCGCAGTTCTTTGGACGATGGAGTTTCGAGTGAAAGGAGGAATGACAAACCAAGCATCCTATTTGTTTCTGATTCACAAACTGTGTCCAAGGTTCAATGACTCAAGGAGGAGATGAAATGTCTCACGTTCGCAAAATCTTCGTGCTGGTTATGTTGATCATCATCTGTGTGCTGGCGATAGTGAGTTGTGCGCCAGCACCGGCACCCGAACCAACCAAGGCACCCACGGCTCCCGCTGCGACTGCCGCTCCGGTTGCTGCCAAAGGCAAACTACGCCTTGGCGTGTATGGTCAGTACTTGCAACAGATCGAGTTTAAGGACATTGTCACCGCATACAACAAGCAAAATCCCAACGTGCAAGTTGAGATCATCGCCATCCCCGGCGAAGAACAAGCGTGGAACGTGATCGCGCAAAAGATTCAACTCGAAGCTCAACAGAAAAAGGCATCCTGGGATATGTTGCTGGGACCAACGCCGTTCATCGAACCCGGTGCGCTGGCAAAACTGGGTCTCGTGGACCCACTCGACACGTTGATTCCCAAGAGCGTATGGGATGATGTGTACGGCGGCGTGCTCAAAGAAATCAAATACACGGGCGATGGCAAAATCTACACCTTCCCGTGGTGGTCGGATGTGTTCGGCTTGATCTATCGTCCCTCGATGTTGAAAGAGGCGACGGGTTCCGAAAATCCGCCGACGAACTGGGACGAAATTTTGGCGACGAACGTCAAAATCAAAGCCAAATACGGCGA
>Ga0315294_10003795_pt1 | contig 16469 bp, 20 predicted proteins | sample YL17G13_40_MG_FD_203626 | JGI IMG/M metagenome (GOLD analysis project Ga0315294, IMG submission 203626) | Sediment microbial communities from Yellowstone Lake, YNP, Wyoming, USA - YL17G13_40 | ecosystem: Environmental > Aquatic > Freshwater > Lake > Sediment | place: USA: Wyoming | collected... | reverse complement strand
TAATTAAAAACACTTGCACATACGTTGTTCCTTTGGATGGCGGGGCAAACCCGAAGTGATCAGCGATTGCGGCTACTGACAATCCGGCTGCCTTCAATGTTTCTCCTGTTTCTCCTGTTTCTCCTGCTCCTCCGGCCTCTAATGATGGTGCTGATGCTTTTTCGTTGTTGTCTTCCATTTGTTATTATTTTATGGGTTATGATTATCACTACTATAAAAACCAAATATAATTTTATTTTGCATTTGGTTTTATTATTTTCAATGCGCTACACAACCTGAAAGTTCGATGGCGCGGCGTTGGTGTTATCATATGTGGCCTGCGTGGATGCTGTCATTCCTCCAGTATTGAGTTTCACACTGGCTGCATTTGCACTTCCACTGTTCGCTCCTGAAAATTGTGGAACTGTCGTCACAGGTGAGGCGGTTGGGGTTGGCGTTGCCTTTGCATTTGCTACATTTGCAATTAATGCACTAGGTGTTAGGGATGTAGTCAAACCACCACGCTTGCTACGCTTATTGCTACGATTAGACCGCTTGGATTTATTGCTACGCTTATTGCTACGCTTATTGCTACGCTTAGATCGATTGGATTTGGATTTGGATTTGGATTTGGATTTGGATTTATTGCTACGCTTATGACCGCCGCCTCGACCTGACTGTGTCAACACCAGTGAATTGTGAGCGATGCTTTTTTGTTGGTTGGCTGCAATTATGCTGGAAGAGGTTGCCGTGGAAAGAGTGGCAGGCGTGGCTGCATCGCTAGATGGAGGCACAACGGTTGCTTTAACTAACTGATTCCCATATGGATTTGGATTGGGGGTGGCCGTAGGTTTAGCAGTTATTTCCACCATTGTATTCGATTTTATGCTATGCAGTATACCAATATTTTTTTATTCGCGTTGCATTATTCAGAATATTATATTATCATATTTTACTCACACAAATACCAAAATACGATGAACCTGAATAGCATGGACCGCCTCCAGTTGGAGAAAATGATTCAGGCAAACGATGCCGCTGACAACACGGAGCAAATACGCGAACTGCGACACAGCATGCGCATCCACGAGGATGTCGCCACCCTGCTCAATCTGAAGCACGATTACGCGCGCCTGGCCAAAACCAATCCTGACCAGTTTGACATGATGTGCGTGAACCGGTGCGCCTTTTTGTTCAACACATACACCGACATTTTTAACAAGGTCAAAAAGGATGAAATTGATTTGACCATTTTAGGGCAGTTGTTGGGCGTGCTAAAAATGATTGAAGACAGAAAAGTGGGGCAACATGAAGCCTCGGTTGAAGTCGGCAAACTGCTCAAACAAATTTACATTGACAGCGCTCTGAAGAAATCCGACAAATTGGACAAACAGCATTCGGGGTCTTCTGGCACTGCGTCTTCTGATTTGCCTGCTCCCAAAAAAATATCATGGAAACAATATAAAGCGGCACCCCCCCTCCACATGAGTTAGTTCATTTCATTTTTTAATGTTGCATATAATTAATGATACAAAATTATACACAACTCACATAACGAAGAACGAACGAATCACACTATGGCCAACACCGTTATCATGGTTTGGAAAAAACACGCTGATTCCGGTTTTGGAGATTTATTGCGCGGCACCATATATTTATACAATCTCTCTAAAAAGTTGAAGTTTGATTTAAAGGTCGACATGCAACTGCATCCCGTGTCCAACTTTTTAATTGCACCCCCGCACAAATACTCCGAGTACGTCCTTAAAACTGAGTCCAAAATTATTAACGGAATAAACACGGACCACAAATGGATTGAAGGTTTGATTCGCACCGGACAACGCACCCCCAATCCGGTTTTAATAACCACCAATTGTTCCGAAAATTGCAATAACCCGCTGTCACCAGAATGCAAACGGTTTATGCGCACCCTACTGATTCCCAACAGCGACTTCAAATCGTACATATTTACCATGTGCAATGAATTGAAACTCAATAAAAATTATTACATATTGCATTTTAGGTTGGGAGACGATGAGCTCTTGCATGCAAGTGCAAATCTGCAGTTGCATGAGGAGTTGTTGCAGTTGATAGATGCCAACATGACCCCCAATGCATACATAATTACGGATTCACTGCTTTTCAAAAAATATTTGAAACAGGTGCGTCCTCATTTGATTGGTCGCATCACACCGACCACCCCGATTCATTTGTCGCATTCCACCGAAAATGACATCGCGTCGATCAAAGAAACCTTGTTTGATTTCATGTTGTTGAGTAATGCCAAATTAATTAAAACGCATTCGGTCTATGGTTGGATTTCTGGGTTTGTGCATTGGGTGAGTGTAATACACAATGTTCGTTTGATTACCATGAACCAACCATTGAAATCAATGAAATCCATCATGTCTCCAGCGCCCAAAGCCACTCATACCCCGATTGTGTCATTCATGAATTCAATTCATTCTAGCCCCCGTCCTGCCATCAATCTGGCATTCAATAAAATGTTTTAAACATGTGCACAATGCGCATCTGCATGCACGATTATAAATCATTGTTCTAAATCAATATAAAATATACAATGCAATGCATTGTATGTGTTCCTATGTCGAGAAATAAAAATAAAATTCTGCTCATCGTGGAATCTCCCGCCAAATGCGGCACCATTGTCTCTCATCTGGGCGCCGACAAATACGTGTGCGTGGCCACGTTCGGGCACTTGCGAGAGCTGACCGGGCTGCAGGACATTGACACCACATTTGCCGCCGTGCCCCAGTTCCACAACGTGGACACCAAGCAGTCCCAAATCGAAAAAATTCGGGCGCTCATTGGGGAGTGCAAAGAAACGTATCTCATGACGGACAACGACCGCGAAGGCGCCGGCATCGCGTACCACGTGTGCTGCCTGTTCGGCCTCCCCGTTGCCACCACCAAGCGCATCGTGTTCAACGAAATCACCAAACCCGCGCTGGAGCGCGCCATCCAATCACCGCAGCTGCTCAACATGCACGCGGTGCACGCGCAAATCGCCCGCCAGGCGCTGGACATGCTCGTCGGATTCAAAATCACGCCCACGCTGTGGAGCCACGTGGCTGGCTCGTCCCTCTCAGCGGGGCGCTGTCAGACCCCGGCCCTGCGCCTCATTTACGACAACCAGCGCGCCATTGATGCCGCAGCTGAGGGCACCATTGTGTATGAAACAGTGGGCTATTTCACCAAAATGAATTTGAAATACGAGCTGAGCAAAGGGCACGCTGCTGCCGAAGCCTGCTCCGCATTCCTGCTGGCATCCGCCGCGCACGAGCACGTCATTCGTGCGCCCGAGGTGCGCCCGTTTTCAAAGCCAGCGCCGTTGCCGTTGACCACGTGCGCATTGCAGCAGCAGGCCAGCAACGAACTGAACCTGTCCCCCGCCGACACCATGCTGGCGTGTCAGCATTTGTATGAGGGTGGCTACATCACGTATCCGCGGACCGACAGCCGCGCATACTCGGTGCCGTTCTTGGAGCACGCTCACGCCTACATCTGCGAAACATGGGGCGATAAATACGTCGCTGCTGCCACTGATGATGCCGCCACTGATGCAACCAATGCAAACACGAACACGAACAAACCCAAGAAACGCATTGTGGTGAAACGAAAAAAGGCAGCCACTGTAGCAGAGGACACAAAGGAAAAAGAAAAGGAAGAACCCGAACCCGAACCCGAACCCGAAGTTTTGAATGATGTCAAGCCGCAAGAAGCCCACGAAGCGGTGCACGTCACGTCGCTGCACTGCGTCGCCGTGCCGGACACCATGACCCCCAAAGAACAACGCCTGTATCGCATGATTTGGCGCCACTCCGCCGAAAGTTGCATGGCGCCGTGCTCCGGAAAGACGCTGACCTCCTGCATAACCGCTCCCGAAGGACGGGAATACCGGCACTCCGTGGAACGCACCGAGTTTGCGGGCTGGCGCATTGTCGCCTCAAAAAATACCGCGGCCAATGACGCGACCAATTGCTGGGCTCTGCTGCAAGCGGTTGCCCCGGATTCCGGCATAAAGTACAATAAACTGCAGTCCCGCATGAACATCCGCGAACTGAAGTCGCACTACTCGGAGGCGTCCCTCGTCAGCCTGCTGGAAGACCGCGGCATCGGGCGCCCCTCCACCTTTTCCAGCCTCGTGCACAAAATACAGGAGCGCGGGTACGTTGCAAAGCAGGACGTGTCCGGTCGGCGCGTCAGTTGCATTAACTACGACCTGGATGGCGGCGTCCTGACCCAGACGGTGGAAGACCGCGAATTCGGCAACGAGAAAAACCGCTTGGTCATCACGCCGCTGGGTAATATAGTAATCGAATTCTTGTACGCCCATTTCGCCGAGCTGTTTGATTACGATTACACCAAGCGCATGGAGCAGCAGCTGGACCATGTGTCGTCCGGCGAAAAACGGTGGGGCAACGTGTGCGGCGACTGCCTGTCGTGCGTGGACCGCTTGCTCACTCAGTTGAATTCCAAACAGCTGTCCAAATGCGCCATTCCGCTGGGCGACGGAGTGCACGAATTCATCATGGGGAAATACGGCCCCCTCATTCGCAGCATCAACAAGGATAAGGATAAGGATAAGGATAAGGATAAGGACAAGAGCAAGGACGTGCTGCACCCCGTTCGCAAGGACGTCGAAATCGATTACGCCAAACTGCGTCGAGGAGAATACACCCTGGCGGAACTTGTTTCAAGCGATGCAATCAATGGCAGCAATGGCAGCAATGGCACAAAATCTCTCTCCAAACTACTCGGAAAATACAACGGGACCGACCTGTTCCTACGCACCGGAAAATACGGACCTTATTTGACATGGGGCGACCAAAAACAGTCGCTGACGCACTTGAAAGCGCAGTGCGCCAATGTCACGCACGTGGATGAAGTGCCGTGCTCGTACGATGATGCAGTGCGTTGCATTGAATCATCATCATCCTCATCTGCCTCCTCTGCCTCTATTGCCTCCATTACCACTAATCCGGCCATTCTGCGCGAAATCAATCCCCACGCCAGCGTCCGCACTGGACAATACGGTCCATACATTTATTACAAAAATCCAAAAATGAAGACACCCGCGTTTGTCTCCCTTCGCGGGTTCAAAGATGACTGGAAAACGTGCGACCTGCGTTTGTTGGACGCATGGTCCACTACCACTCCTGTAAAACCTAAAAAATGAAAACTGGACCCCCTCCGAATTCATTGTGTCGTGTAAGGAATGCGCAAATGCTTGGACCGCGCAATCTCGTCGCGATAGCTGTAAAACACAATTGTAAAATTGAAATTCTGTCCGCCAAAATCCACCAGCACGCCGTCATGGTACCTGAACTTGAATTTTAATTTGCTCAACTTGTCCAACGGGGGGAAAAATGCGGTGGAACAACCCGCAAACTGGTCAGACGGTTCATCCGTGTACTGAAAATCCGCCAACGACACTATTTTGGTGGGCTTTTCTATAATCGGAAGTTTAGCAAATGCCGAATTCACAATGCCGTTGTAATCGTTTCGCCTGCCACTGTTGGTCTGTTCAGAATAGGGCTGCATTTCATCCATGTAGTTGTATTTGTCCATTTCCATGTAGATGGAAGAATCACCATTCAGGCTGGGCGGGTTCGGCGGAATCAGCACATAGCCCGTGCCGCCACTCGACACGGGCAACCACTCGTATCCCAGCGTGGACGAACTCGTGTTCTTGTAATACACGCTTTGGCCGCCGCTGACTGCGCTGGCAGTCGCAGTGTTCGCGCTTTGGGTGTTTGCTTTCGACCCGCACTGGTCCTTCGAGTATTTGACAAATCCGAGGTTGTATCCCAGTCCCCAATTTGCGTACTGATTCCAACGAATGATGGCACTCGGTTGCGCCGTTTGCGGTTGCAGAGGGGGGCACGACGAATGACAGGGTTCGCTGTCATAAGATTCCGGGGCATCGTAAATGAACGTGAATGGGTCGGCCGCATTCCCAAACAGGAACCTCTGTCGGACTTCGTCATAAAACACCTTGAAATTTGCATATGTTGATGAACCTCCTATTTGGGTTCGCACCGCCAAATTCATTTTGTTTTGCATCTCGGTGGCCAGCTGGGTCGGGCCATAAAACCCGGATTCGATGGTTATCGTCAGTGGGCCAGTTCCGTTGTGTCCGCTGGTTATGTTCGCAGAGAACGTGATTTTGGTGTTTTGATTCTCATTTGAAAAGGTGTTGTAATAAATCGGGAAACTGTACTGCACCAGCGCAATCGCTTCCACGTTGGTGTAAGTTTGCGGCAACTGCAGCTCGAAATGATTGGAATTGGGCCATTTGTTCACGTCGCGGTCTTCCGAATGCACCGTCAGCAGCTTGCGGTCAATCGAATACGTTTGCTCCCTCGGAATGAGAGGATGGTCACTTTTTAGCACATACTTGCTCATTTTAATTACTATATGTCAATATTAAATCAAATGCTATTAAATTCAATGTTGGCTTAAATGTTTATATTCATTTTTTAAAAATATCTAACCTTTATTATAGTGAATATAGTGCAACATAAGCGACGCAACAATGAGTGCAGCTGATTCTCTGGCTGATTCCATCACGGACATTACTCCTCAATCATTTAGATTGCATGACATGTTGAAAACCTTGTTGTTTTTCCCAATTGCCGGATTTTTAATTAAACTCGTCGTGGATTCTGCAACCAACAACAGCATGACCGCAACTTCTTCCATCATCATGAATTCATGCATTGTGTTGTATTTAGCATGCTTATTGTTGGCATTGGGAACATTGCCCGATGGCATCCAACAATGGCACCCCTATTTGTCGCCCATTGCCATCGGGTTGCTGTTTGGCATTTACATTGCATACATCATTTTGTATTCCAAATACTATCAGACCATCAACCTCAATCGAGTGAAATGGAACGGAATTCAGTCCGTCTCCACATGGTTGACCTTACTGGAAATCGCAGCTGTCGGCAACTACGTGTTTAATTTGATTGCGTCCCAAAATGCTCCAAAGACGCTGGTTTGCATTCTCATTCTAATTGTGCTGCACCTAATAGTGGTGATTGATGCCTACGTTTGCGTCACCACCCGTCCAACCGATGACGCTAAAGATGCGGAGTCTTCTTCCGCTGATTCTTCTTCTTCCGCTGATTCTTCTTCTTCCGCTGATTCTTCCTCCACTACGGGACCCACTACGGGACCCACTACGGGACCCACTACGGGGCCCACTACGGGACCCACTGCGGGACCCACTACGGGACCCACTACGGGACCCACTACACCCTAAATGCCTAAAATGCCACCATTGGCAATCGGATGATTGTTGAACGACGTGCGCATCAACAGCACAAATATGCCCAGGGTCAACAAGAAGCTGATGATGACAAAAATGACCGACAGATATATGTAGGGATAAATCTCCTGCATGATCACATCAATCACGGGATGAAACATTTGTTTTAATTCCCGTTTCACATCATCCCGCTTCATGACCTGCAGGCATTGTTCAATTATTTTCTCTCGCATCATTTTTGAGTTTGTATTTTTATATTTTTTATATCATTGTGCTAAAAAATATACGTCATTCTTGCGTGTTTATTTTCTCCAAATGCTGCAACAGCAAATCACATTAAATCATAAGCGTATTCATGTCAGAACACGTGCATTTACCCGACACCACATTTCAACACGACCACCTGCATTTAGCCCCTCCAAATGGCCTGCAGGGCGGTGCCTACTTCGCCATGATGTACTACAAGGATGCCCCCCTCTACATCCAAACCCCGAAATGCACGTCGCGACAAGCAGTGGTTCCCGGCAAGCGCCCCTACATTGACCTCATGTTTAGCAGCCACGACGTTCCGTTTTTGGAGTGGCTGGAGGCACTAGAGGCCGACGCCGTTCGCCTCATTTACGAAAAACGGAACCTGTGGTTTAGTGGTGCCGACTTGGAGAAGTCGGACATTGAGGCGGGGTTCACTTCCCCCGTTCGGCCTTACAAGGGCGGCAAGAACTATCTGATACGTGCTCACATCCAACCCGCTAAACATTTAGCAGGAACCCAGTCGTGCTCCGTGTTTGACGAAAACGAGCGCCCCGTGTCATTTGAACACATTAAGGCGGAACACCACATGTACACCGTGCTCGAGTTTCAGGGAATAAAATTCACGGCGCGCAGCTATCAACTGGAAGTGGCACTCAAACAGGTGCTGCTCGTGTCCAATGTCCCCATTTTTCAATCGTGCATCATTCGCAAACCTCACGGTCCAACTGCTGCGCCAGAACCAAAACAACCAGAACAACATCAAGAACCAGAACCAGAATCAAACCCAGAACAACATCAAGAACCAGAACCAGAATCAAACCCAGAACAACATCAAGAACCAGAACAACATCAAGAACCAGAACCAGAATCAAACCCAGAATCAAACCCAGAATCAAACCCAGAATCAAACCCAGAACAACATCAAGAACCAGAATCAAACCCAGAATCAAACCCAGAACAACATCAAGAACCAGAACCAGAACCAGAAGCACAGCACTCCATTTCCATGACAAAACCATCAGAGTCAGACAACCATGGCATGATGCAGGAAGTAAATGTGGATGTTTTAGAAGAATTGGAACACATGCACATCAAATTGAAAAAACCGACAGAGGTGTATTACAACATGTATCGCATCGCAAAACAAAAAGCCAAGGAGCTTAAGAAAAATGCAATTGCCGCATATTTAGAGGCCAAGCAAATTAAATCGGCACACATGTTGGAAGATAGTGAAAGCGACAGCGATGACGACGACAATGATTACAATTGATTACAATGACCACAATTGATTTTTACAATTTCCAATGTGGCGTGGCAATGATGTGTGCAATGTTTCATTATTAATAATGTTGTAAATCAAAAAAATATTTTATCATCAATTTTATATAACAAACAAATCACAATGAACAATTTATTATACATGCTTAAAAATCACTTTGTAGTGATACTTTTAGGAGCAATCGTGTTGTATTGGGGTCTTTCTCAGTACAAGGCTTCGTCCGAAGGCATGGAACTCGTTAACCCCAACAAACTGACCGCTCAGCAGCGCAAGCAGTACTACCAACAGGCCTCGGGCCAACACACCGCCGACATCGGCAATGTTTATCCTTCCTCTGGTTTAGAGAACATTCAGTATGCCCCCGCCAGCGGAGCCGGCACCACCATGCAGGGTCTGCCCCCCAGCTGCACCCCCCAGCAGACCGTGGACCCCCTTGACCTCCTGCCCAAGGACGTCAACAGCCAGTGGGCCCAGCTCAACCCTACCGGGGCTGGCGACCTTAAGGGAGTCAACCTCCTCAGCGCCGGCGCCCTCATCGGCATTGACACCATCGGCAACACCCTGCGCAACGCCAACCTCCAGGTTCGCTCCGAGCCCCCCAACCCCCAGCTCAACGTCGGCCCCTGGAACAACACCACCATCGCCCCTGACCTGATGCGCGTGCCCCTCGAGATCGGCTGCGGCGGTCAGTAAATGCACACATCAACTTGTGTATAACAAGCATTTGATTTTCTTAATGCCAAACATTAAGAAAAACATGACCTTATCAAGCTTCCAACGAGATTCGAACTCGTGTTATTGGATTCAAAGTCCAATGTGATAACCACTACACTATGGAAGCAAAAACATCCGCGTCTAGGACTCTCACCCCATTACACATTCATGGCGTGTCTTTATATTAAAATAACTATATAAACATTTATAAATGCGCAATGTTATATGTCCACCTCAAATCAAGTAGTTCCTATTTCAGAACATGCTCCGGTTTCTACTCCAACTAAGAACAAGTGTCAAATGATTATTCTAGAAGCAATCGGATGGGCAGGAAGCATACTCGTATTGTGTCCCTACATCATTTCGTTTGAAAAAAATGTAGATTTTGCATTGAACACCCTAGGGGCAACTGGATTATTGATTGTTTGTGTTAAATCAAAACAGTATCAGTCAATTATAATAAATGCTGCTTGGATAATCGGAGGAATTTATAAATATTATGCTTAGACCCACATCAATAAGAACCAAAATAAGACGAATAAATGATATAAACAATTTTCACAACTAGATGCAAGGAAAGAGACCAACAATATGCAGCCCAGTGTGTTGTCGTTGGAACAGCGCATTCAGCGCTGGGTGCACCTTGACAACAACATTAAGCAGTTCAACGACCAGGTGCGCGAACTGCGCGAGTCCCGCAACGAAGTGGAATCCAGCATCTTAAAGCACGTGTCTGAACACAATCTCTCGCACGCCACCGTCCGAATCAAGGACGGCACGCTGAAATTCGCATTCAATGTGAAACATCCGCCGGCAATCACGCTGTCCTTCTTGGGCGAGGCGCTGGCCGAGTGCTGCCCCCCGCAGCAGGCCGAAGCCATCATGCAGCACATTCGCGCCAAACGCGATGCCGCCGCAAAACTGGCGCCCGAAATACGGCGAACAATGAACAATGAATGAACAATGAATAAAAATACAATATTTGATAATTTTAAATTTGAGTTTTTTTTTATTTTTCATCAATGACTTCCATTTTGCACTCGTCCTTGTTGTTTTCCATCGTGGCACAGCTCATCACTGGCATCATTGAATTGTTTGCGCTCTTTGTGAGAACCCCCCCCGGCATGACACTCATCAAACAACTCCTTGGACTAGAAGTTGCAGTTCAGACAGTGGAAGGCGGATTTTATGCATGGCTGTATTACAACATTCACAATGTCAAAAACATCACGCCCAAGCGCTATGCCGACTGGGCGTTAACCACGCCCACCATGCTTGTCACGCTGGTTGCGTACATCATTTACTTGAACCATGGGTCCCATTCACTTTCATTGCCGCAACTTTTGAGAGAAAATTCCACACCAATTCTCCAAATTCTGGGCCTAAACTGGCTCATGCTTTTATTCGGATATTTAGGAGAAATCGGCGTCATTTCGCTGGTTGCCGGCGTTGCAATCGGATTCATCCCTTTCATCACTTATTTCTACCTCATTTACGAGAGATTCATCCGGACATCAACCCTCCCAAACAACACCAGTCTGCAAATTTACGCATACTTCCTAGTGTTCTGGTCGTTGTACGGCATTGTTGCTGTGCTTCCTTACACCCTGAAAAACACGATTTACAACGTGCTTGACCTGTTTTCCAAGAATTTCTTCGGCCTGTTTCTCTCGTATTTGATTGTCTCAACGGCAACTTCAAATGTGGTCTAAATTAGGTCAAAGTGCTTGATTTAATGACTACGGCGAGAATCACGGCGAGTGCTACGACGTGATTTGTGATTGCGCTTCTTACCGCTCCGCTTATTCCTTTGGTGTTTGCCACCCACACTGTCATTGGGAGGATGGTGGGGATGGTGGGGTGCTGGTTCCAACATCGCTCTACTCCACCATGTACCATTAAATCCCCTAAACTTCTTTACTCGGTTGTCAACTACAGGAAAAAATTCTCGTTGGTAATCATCATAGCTTAAGTGTATTGGTTGCAATGGTGGTGGCAATGGCAATGATGGAGGTCGCAGTGCCGTAAGATTTATCACCACATGACCTGCACCATTTCGCGTAACCACAAATTCGTACATGTTCATCATGTTCGCAGTCATGTACCCACCATCTAGAAGGATTTCTGCACCACCTCGCATTATTGTTTATAGTTATAATATTGCATAATATTTTATTTTTTATCAACGCAGTGACGCGATGGCCTGCTTGCACACCGGGCACTCGCGCGGCTTCATCAACCTAATGTAGCACTCGCTGCATGTCACGTTGTGACCGCACGGGCCAAACGTCAGGTTCTTCGCGTTTTCATAGCACAGGATGCACTGCTCCTCCTCCACGCTTGTCTTCATTGTGCTAATTAAAGGCGGCAATTGCAATGGGATGGCCGAAGATATTGTGTATGAAGGCATTGGCTGAGATGCAACCGCAAGTAATATTTCGGGTATGGTTGGCGATGCATAGGGCGCATTTGACTGCTGAAATTGTGGTGCTTGTGAAACAATAATGCCCGGGTCCATCGTCAACCGCGTGTAAAACCCGCGGAACCCGGCGCGCGCGCCCTCGTGGTCGCAAATGCGTACGCGTGTGCCGCGTGCATCATTTCTCTCGTAATACACACTGCCATTGTCGTTCCGAGAGATGGAGAAGATGATGTTCGGCGGCAGGCCGTCTATGTCGATGTCGGTTGTAACGGACGACCCCCGCTGGAAAAACAGGTGCGACGAGTACTTGGACGCGTAGAACTTGCGCACGGGGCGCGCCGAATCGTAAATGAAATCGCGGAAGGCCCACATCTGGTAGTTGCGCGCGGGGTACCAGTTCACTGGGTCCGCATCCTGCAGAAACACTTTCACGTCGGCGCAGTCCATGATGGGAAATGTGTCCCCCGTGTCGGACCGCTGAATGCGGGTCGGCATGTAGCAGTCGTTTTCCACGCGATACACAAGGAACCGGGTTTCATAGTTGGATGGAACCTCGGGACTGTATGCCGGCCTGGATTTGTACTGCATGTACGCCGCTGCCCACTCGGCGGGGGCTGGCACCCACTGCATTGTGCCGTCAATCTGCTGCTGAATGCGAATGTCGGGTTGAGTCGTCGTCATTGGTTTAATCGCGATTCTATTGCATTCGCAAATTGTATTTATGTGCATTTCACTTAAAATTATAACATGTGCATAATATATCATAATTATTCATGTTCAAGGAGCTCGTTTCCCCCTTTCATTCCTTATTCCAATTTGCAGGTTCTAAGAAACAGCCCAGGCCGCCGTGCAATTGCGATGATGACGGCGACGACTGCGGAATGGCCCCTGAATGCGCGTTCGTGTGCAACTGGCTGTCACATGATGCACGCGCTCGGGCGCACAAGACAAGCAAAAAACGCCGCTTAAATGCGCATGCGCCTGCGCATAAAAAAACCAAACGGGTTGCCCACAATGACCATTGATTTCCCTTAATAAAATTCGTGTTTCATGAATTTAGGCTGATTTACAAAAAGAATAGCCAATAGAGCCCCCACCAATGTGAAAGAGCAGCCCATTTTTTGAAAGACGAGCACGCGTTTTAATCTGTTGTACAAATTAAATTTGTAGCGGGATTCTACGAGAACACCTAACACATACCCCAGCATGTTGGCAACTGGGTCCAGCAACCAGCGCGCGCGCCACCCCACACCATATTCATATGCTTCGCACAAAAATGAAATGAGCAATATTTCCGCGTATTTGCCAGGGAAAAACATGCCAATGCTGGCGTAAATTAGAACGTGTCCAACACTCCAGCCATCAATGTTCAGCAACTTGGGGTCGTTCTTTTTGGGATTGGTTGACACATTCGGCGTAAGTTTTTGAATCCACGACGGAACGTTCAGCAGAATGGTGCCCAGCGGATGAAATGTGGGGGTTCGGATGCAATAATTGTAAATCCACCACAGGATGCACCAACCAACGCCAATTAAAAGCAGCACATTAAATGAATAACAAGAATCCAGCATGTCTTTTACATTTTGTTCATATTATTTTTTATGATTATTTCAATATAAAAATAAAATCTCACTGTATATTATAAAAATGTCTTTGAACCTCTCTGCCTCTCGCGCCTTGTCTTTCAAGCCTTCAGTGGCTGCCGTCAAGCCTTCCGCTGTTTCCGCCAAAAACTACATGTCCAATGGATACACCATGAACAACAACGGCTATTTAGCCAATCCCACCCATTCTGCCCAGGTTGCTGCCAACAATGCCGGTGCGCTCACCCGTGCCGAAGCTGCGTCTATGGGTCTGCCCCTCGGTGGTCGCCGTTAAATGCGCAAAACACAACACAATGCAAAACAAAAACAAATAAATAATCATTAAATAATTTAGTGATTATTTCAATATAAAAATAAAATCTTAACGCATATCATAACCCCCTTTGAACCCCACACACACCCACATTTGCCAATGTCTGCCTCTGACTTGTCCTTTGCATCCAATGCTGACTCCAAGCTGCTCGACGGCAGCTTCAACAACAATCGCACTTCAACCAGCTTCGGCGGAAAGGCCATGTTTCGTGGCAATGATGCCATCAATCTCCACACTGCCAGGCCAGTGCAACCTGCAGCGAAGCTGCTGGACAACTGGTTCAATGGCAACAACACTAGTGTCAGACCCAAAGCCGCAGATGTGCACATGATGATGCCCATGTGATTACATATGATTTTATTGCATGCATAATATCATGAATTGCATTTCATGAGATTATTCGATTATGAAACTATGCTGCAACCCGTTTGTACGAGTCATATATGATGAGCATTGCAATCAACACGTTGATGCTAATGGTGACCATGCTGGACACTAGCCCATTCCTCTGATTGGTTTTAATTTGCGCCATGTTCACGGTCGAACACGCTCGGTTGGACAAACATGTTTTCATTGCATATTGCAATTTTGCATCATATTGCAGAAATCCGTTGTATGTGTAATAAATGCTTAATGTGATTAAACCGACGGTTATCACTTCGATAAATAAATGATGCGCCAGTTTTTTGTGCATTGCTATTCCATAAAACACCATTGCAACCGTCATTGCGCTGAACGACAAATTAAACCAGGATGTCAGAATTGTTTCGGGAGTGTAAATGTGGTCTGCCAAAAATGACGTTGAATTGGCAATGTCTTTCAGGTGATATTGGAATTGGTTCATAGCGCGGGTATGATATACATTCCGTATTTTTTTTATTTATGCATGATGTCATCGGGGTTTTAGGCGCTCCACACGTCGTTGTTGAACGGCGAAACCATGATGTCATCCAATTTCGTCTGCCAGTACGCCACCTTCTGCTGCTTCTCCAGGTCCTTCAGCGTCTTGGGGTAAATGGAGGCGGTCTTCATGTCGTCCGCTTCCGCCGCGGTGATCTGCGGCTTGAACCCGTAGCAGTTGATGCCGAATCGCACGTCCGGGTTCGCAATGAACCCGCCGTTCACGCCCGGACGCCCGCAATCGTTTTCGTGCCCCTTAATCTTTTGCAACCGATTCCACGTGTTTTTTTGTGTGGGAAACAGCGCCATCTGGTTCTCCGACCAGCCGTAGCTGCACCACTGGGCGCCCCCGTTATACGCCTTCTCCACTTCATCATACGACGCCAGTCGCGCGTCAAATGCTTTGCACACGTCTTTCGCATCGTCATACGTGTACTCATTCCCCGGCACGTGGAACACCTGCTTAAAATACCGCAGTTCGGGCACGCTGGTTTCGGAGTCGCCCTCCGGCTGCTGCACCGTGATGTCCACTTTCGGTTTGTCGCTGAATATGTCGTTCACACTGGCCACAATGTTCACATTGAAAAAATACTGGTACCCGTTAATCATCAGCAGCACAATGAACGTTCCCCACATGATGACTTCCAGCAATTTGATTCCACCGGTTGCAGGGGTGGGCCCGCCAATTCCCGTCCCCCCTGGAACCGTGGAAAATATCATGTAATACAACAGTATGGTCACCGACAGCACTGCAAGCATGATCAGCTTCCCGTTGGTGCTTATGTTGTCGGGCATTTGGATGTATTCCAGCGGGTTTTGCCCGATGCCGGTTACCGAATCATATGACACGTTCATTTCACCAATGGAATGAATGTTAAATGGTATGTATGTATAAAATTATAAAATATTATTATTATTTGAGTTTCCGATAAAACAGGCAGTACGGCAAATTGCTTGCAATGGTGTCCGTCACAAGCGGCATTTCCTTCACGATGGTGTCGTTGCATCCGTACCACTTTCCATTCGCGTTTCGGATGGTGGCAGTGTAATGGCCGCCCATCGGTGACCCCCCGTGATGGTTGCACACCCCAAACAGCTCGTACACGTAACTCTCCCGATTGTATCCGTGCACAAATTTGGAAAAATCGGCGCGAACACACGGCACGGAAATCGGCACCTGGATTTTTCGCATGTGCCCCCGCGCATTCATTTCGAATCGTTTCAACACGATAATCAGCACGTTTGGCAGGCTCCAGAACGACAGCCGTTTCGTCACGTCCTGCTTTTTGCCAGTGGCTTCATTAAACCACGCATTCTCTCCGCTCAACACTTCCGGCGCGCAATGGTGCTCCATGCAATCGAACAGGGAAACCGTGGCCCCCCTAAATGCATGGGTTGCATGGGTTGCATTCGGAAACGACAGGTTCAATATGCAGAAGGGCTCCGGCTTCGTGCTTAACGTTTCCGATGCCCCCATCGACTCAATCATGGACACTTGCACCCCGTAAAATATGTTCAGCACTTCGGAGTACTGCTTTTTATACATGTCCGCCATCATTTCATAGCACTCTCGGGCCGCGCGGTCGGTGGCATTGCGCGCCACGCCGCGCACCTTCATCTCCACCTCACGGGACAGTGCCGTGTGGAAGCAGTCCAGCAAAAACCCGAGAAACTCGGCCACGTCGTTCTGCTGAAACCCGGAAAACAGG
>Ga0315294_10003793_pt1 | contig 16472 bp, 12 predicted proteins | sample YL17G13_40_MG_FD_203626 | JGI IMG/M metagenome (GOLD analysis project Ga0315294, IMG submission 203626) | Sediment microbial communities from Yellowstone Lake, YNP, Wyoming, USA - YL17G13_40 | ecosystem: Environmental > Aquatic > Freshwater > Lake > Sediment | place: USA: Wyoming | collected... | reverse complement strand
AAGGATGGCAGGCCTCTCTCCAGGGAGTATTCCGCAATTTCTGGAATTTCAACCTCATGTTGGCCTATAATCCCCGGACATTGAGCAATACGATGACCCGGGGCGGCCCCCTCGTCGAGCGGCCATGGGGCTGGCAATTGGACTTGCAGGGAGGGACCGACAGCCGGAAGCGGATCGTCATCGAGGGCGGCCTGACGTCGTACCGGCAGCCGGAAGCGGGCGATCAGATCGGCGGGCAGATCTCCCTGCGCTGGAAGCCGAGCGGGAATTTCAGCCTGTCCATCGGGCCCGGCTATTCCTCCGAGAACACCGGACACCAGTGGGTGACGCGGATCAAGGACTCGGTCAAGACCGAGACCTTCGGCACGCGATACATTTTCGGCCGTCTCGACCAAAAGGTCCTCTCGGCCGAGATCCGGCTCAACTGGACGTTCACGCCCAAGCTGACCCTCCAGGCCTATCTCCAGCCGTTTATCGCCGTCGGCCGCTATGACCGGTTCAAGGAGCTCGCCCGGCCCAAAACGTATGACTTCAATTCATACGGCGACGGCGCATCAGAGATCTCCTACGCCGACGGAGTCTACGCGGTGGACCCCGACGGCCCGGGTCCGGCCTCGTCCTTCTATTTCGGCAATCCGGATTTCAACGTGAAATCCCTCCGCGGCACGATCGTCCTGCGCTGGGAATATTTCCCGGGATCACTGCTGTATTTCGTCTGGACCCAGAACCGGGCCGATTACGCCCATCCGGGGGACCTCCAATTCCGGCGCGACTTGAGCGACCTGCTGACGGCGCCGGGTGACAATATCTTCATGCTGAAAGTGTCCTACCGCTGGAATATGTGATAAAGGGAATGGGGACATGTCCCCATCTTATACAAGGAGGGCTCATGAATATTTTAAAAATGGCTTTGATCGCGATCATCCTGATCCTGACGCTCTGGCTGACGGGCTTCGCCGTCGCCCCGCCCAACATCGTCGGGACGTGGCTCGGAAAGACCGAGGTCCCGGACCAGGGCCCCGACGACCTGACCTTGGTCGTCACGAAAGGCGAGGAGGGATTTTCAGGTACGCTCGTAGATACCCTGGGGCTGATCGCCAAGGATACCGTGGTCAAGGACATCAAGATCCAGGACAATGAACTGACCTTTCACTTCCCCCTGACCGACGGCGCGGAGATCTCTATCAAGATGACCGTGGACGGGGACAAGATGACGGGAGCGTGGGCCCATCCCGAAGGCGACATGGGAGCCCTCGTCTTCGAGAGAAAGAAATGATAAGCTCCGGCCCATGTCGCCGAAGGTCATAAAACCTCTCGCCCTAATCGGCCTCTTTTTTCTGATGGGTTTTCTGACCCATTCGTCCGCCGCGACCGTCGAACAACGGACCCCTCTCAAGCCCTATAAAACGGACACGCCGCCGGTGATCGACGGGGTGCTCGACGACGCCGTCTGGAAACAGGCCCCCCAGGAGACCGGATTCAAGACCTACAATCCGGACTACGGCAAGGACATGCGGGAGGCCACGATCGTTTACTACGCCTACGACCGGGAGAACCTCTACTTCGCCTACCGCTGCTCCGACAGCGAACCGGCTAAGATCAAGGCCTCGATCGCCGCGCGCGACACGATCAAGCGGGACGATTGGGTCTGCCTCAACCTCGACACCTTCAACGACCAGCAGTCCCTCTACGCCCTCTACGTCAATCCGCTCGGCATCCAGGCCGACTCCAAATTCGAGGGGAACCAGGAAGACTTCACAGTCGATGTCGTCTGGTATTCGGCCGGGAAGATCGGCGCGGACGGTTACACCGTCGAGATCCGCATCCCGTTCAAGAGCATCCGCTACGGCCGGCGCGAGCCGGTGGCGATGGGGATCATTTTCGAACGATTTATCAGCCGCTTGTCAGAATCGGGGACCATGCCTCCTCTCGATCCTCTCCAAGGAATGAACTTCCTGACCCAGGGCCGGACTCTTCTCTTCACCGATATCAAGCACTACACGCTTCTCGAAGCCCTGCCGGCCGTCACCTACGGCCGGAAGAGCGACATCGACGCCGGGGAGCTTAAGGCCGGCAAAGGCGAGACCAGCCTCAGCCTGACGACCAAGTACGGATTGACCTCCCAGCTCATCCTCGATGCCACGGTCAATCCCGATTTCAGCCAGGTCGAGGCCGACGCCGGCCAGGTCGACTTCAATCAGCGCTACGCCTTGTACTATCCCGAGAAGCGGCCGTTCTTCCTCGAAGGCCGGGAGAAGTATACGCTGGCCGCCAACCAGGCCGGCGATCCGCTCGGGGCCGTCGTCCACACCCGGATGATCGTCGATCCCCTCCTCGGCTTCAAGATCGACGGCAAACTCGCCCCCCGGGACACCCTCGCCTCGATCTACGCCATAGACACGCTGCCTGCCGGGGCCGCTTCCGAATACGCCCACTTCACGATCGTCCGCTACAAGCACGCCCTGACCGAGGACAGCTATGTCGGCGGATTCTGGACCGGCCGGTTCGAAGGCCCGCGGTACAATGTCGTGGCCGGCGGGGACGGTCAGATCCGCATCACCCCTTCAAGCTACTTTGGCTATCACGCCCTGGTCTCTCAAACGAGCCTGGGCGGGGCGGCCGCCGAGACCGAGGGGCACGCGCTCGGCCTCGAATACTTCTATAACACCCGGGACTGGATCTTCGACGCCGCCGTCCAAGACCTCAGCAAAGACTTTGAGACCGAGGCGGGTTATCTGACCCGGAACGGCCTGACCCGTTTTAAAGCGGGCTTTTCGCCGCTGATCTATCCGAAATCAAAGACGTTCCTCAGGATCGATCCGATGGTCCATGTCATCCAGGTCCGGGATAAGTTCAGCGGACTCTGGGAAACGACGGAACAATTCGACCTCCGCCTCATGCTCCCCCGCACGACCCAACTGGCCGTGGGCGCCCGATACGCCACGGAGGTTTTTCTCGACAAGCGGTTCGATCGGTCGAACGTCAAGATGACGGGGAGCAGCCAGGTCTCCAAGCGGCTCCTGTTGTCCCTCGGCTACTCTTACGGCCAAAAGATCCGCTATGTGGACGAGCCCTACCAAGGCCGCGGGAACGACGCGTCGGCCTCCGTCACCTTCCTTCCCTCGGAGAATCTGAACTTCTCCCTGAGCCTCGCCTATTCGGATTTCACCCGCGCCGAAGACGCGGTCAAGGAATACAACTACACCATCATCCGCAGCCTCAACACATATCAGATCAACAAGTATCTTTTTGTCCGAGCGATCATCGAGCATAACTCTTTCCGCAAGCGGCTGATGACCGACTTTCTGGCCTCTTTCACCTATATCCCCGGCACCGTCATCCATATCGGCTACGGCTCGCTTTACGAAAAGCTCGAATGGCGCGACGAGGCCTATCTCCCGTCCGACCGCTTCCTCGAATCGAAACGAGGTTTCTTTTTCAAAGCGTCCTACCTCTGGCGTCTCTAATCCGATTCATCGTCTGCCGGCTGGACAAAAGCGCTTCTCTTTAGATATATTTCTAGAGGAAGGATAAGGCCATGAACAGCGGAATCCGTTATTTCTTTTTGGTGCTCCTCGGGCTAGCCGGCCTTATCGTCCGTTCATCTCTATTTCGAGCTCGTACCGAAAATATAATCCCCCATGCATAATGACCAAGCGCTCCTCCGCCGGCTCGAAGAAGTCCTGATCAAGGACAAGCCCGGCTTCCACGCCCAATTGAAAATGGTCCCCCTTCCGCGGCCGGGACAGGCCGTCTATACGGACGTTGAGGAGACTTCGGTCAAGGCCGGGGTCATGATCCTTCTTTATCGCCGGCAAACCGCTTGGCATCTCGTCCTCATCCGCCGGCCGAGCACCGTCCTTCACCACAAGGACCAGATCAGCTTCCCCGGGGGGCAGATCGAGCCCGGGGAAGACTTCATTCAAGCCGCCCTCCGCGAGACGCGGGAGGAGATCGGCGTCCCGTCGGAACGCCTCCGGATCCTCGGCGAGCTGACCCCGTTATATATCCCGCCCAGCAACTTCTGTATCTATCCGGTCGTGGCGGCGGCCGACGGGCCGCTGTCCTTCACCCCCCAGGAGGAGGAAGTGGCCGAGGTCATCGAAGTGCCTCTCGACCATCTCCTGGACCCCGATACCGCCCACGAGGAGACCCGGACGATCCGCGGGGAGACGGTCAGCGTGCCTTTTTACGCCCATGGAGGCCATAAAATCTGGGGCGCGACGGCCATGGTTCTAGCCGAGTTCCTGGACGTGGTTCGATCGATATGAGAGCGGACCTCTTTCCGTCGAGATGATGATGCGCCGCATCCATAAAAGGAACCAAGGAATCGCCGGATCGATCATCTTGGGGCTCGTGACGGTCCTCGCCCTGGCCATTTCGCCCGGGCGCGCCTCCGAAACCGGGACCCTCAAAGGCCGCCTTCTCGACGCCGTTTCGAAGAAGCCCATCTCCAAGGCGAAAATCGTCCTGGAAGGCACATCGCTGTCCGCCGTTACGGATGACGCGGGCGACTATCTGATCCCCGGCATCCCCGCCGGAACCTATCCCCTGACCTTCTCGGCGCGGGGCTTCAAATCCTATAAAATACCGGAACGGCTGGTCCTGGCCGGCCAGGTCACGGTCCAAGACGTCGAGATGGTCGGGACGCCGTACGACGCCGAAGAGACGGTCAGCGTCGAAGCCGACTATTTTAAAAAGAAGGCGGAAGATCCGCTGAGTCAGTTCACCCTGGGCCGCACCGAGATCAACCGGATAGCCGGATCGATCGAGGACATCAGCCGCGTTCTCAACATGTTCCCGAGCGTCTCCCGCGTCAATGAGCTGTTCAACGACCTCATCGTCCGGGGAGGCAGCCCCTACGAGAACGGATTCTATGTCGACGGCATCCCCGTCTCCAACATCAATTATTTCCAGAGGGAAGGCGGGAACGGCGGAGCCCTCGGCATCCTCAACACCGACCTCATCGAAAACGTCGATTTTTCGTCGGGCGGATTCTCCGCTATTTACGGGGACCGGATGTCGTCCATCGTCGACATCAAATTCCGGCAGGGGAAGACCGACCGGGTGGCGACCCGGGCGGACCTAAACGTCTCCGGATTCGGGCTGAGCGTCGAAGGCCCTCTCCCTGGAGGGAAAGGATCCTGGATCCTCTCGGGGAAAAGAAGTTATTACGATATCCTGGCCAAAGTCTTTGACATCGGAGTCGTTCCCAACCTGGGCAATATCCATGCCAAGGTCGATTTCCGGTTGACGCCCCGGGACAGGATCACCGTCCTCGACATTTTCGGGGCTTGCCGCCTGGCCTACGGGATCGACGTCGCCATCGAGAAGGATATGAATTACGCCACGAACGCCCGGACGAGCCAGAACACCCTGGGGATCGTCTGGCAGCATCTCTGGGGAGATCTGGGTTACTCGGAAACGTCGATATCCGGCTCCTACGTCGAGGATCTTGACACGCTCGATGACCCCTTCCTCGGCCGGAGCTATTTGGGGCGGGATGAAGACGAGCTCACCCTCACCTTGAGAAACGTCAATGTCATCCGTTTCAATGCCCGCAATAAGATCGAATTCGGCTTCGAAGCCCGGGCCGTCCGGGCTTCCTTCAACAATTACTATTCCAGTTATGTCGATAAATGGGGATTGGAATTCCCCGGGCTGCAGATCAACGGCCGGTTCGGAGAGAGCTTGTCGGGCGCCTTTGCCAGCCATCGGATCAGCTTCTCGGAAAATCTGTCCCTCGTGGTCGGCTTGCGCGGGGATTATTTCACGTTCAACCGGCGCGTTCTGGTCTCGCCTCGGGCGTCCATCACCTGGAAGGCGAGCCGGCGGCTGACATTCAACTTCGGCGGGGGGGTGTTTCGACAAACACTGTATCCCCTTCTTCTGGTCCGCAATCCGCAAAGCGCTTCTCTCAAAGATCCTCTGGCCATCCACCTGATCGCCGGAGCGGACATCCGGCTGAGCGACAGCGCGAAGATGACGCTGGAGTTTTACGTCAAGGAATATCGGAACCTGCCCCAGACCCCCGACGATCCCACGCTGTTCATCCTCGACAACAACGTGGCCATGACCGGATATTTTCAATACCAACGCTTGGCCGACGGAGGCCGGGCGACCTCCCGGGGAGTGGAACTGTTCCTCCAAAAAAAGTTCGGCGATCGGCTGAGCGCCGTCGTCAGCGCCTCGCTTTTCCGGGCTCGGTTCCGGGATTTCAACGGCGTATGGAGGGACCGGCTCTACGACAACCGGGTCCTGCTGACCCTGATCGGCCGCTACCGGCCGGATGAGCGCTGGGATGTCAACATTCGCTGGAATTTTGCCGGGGGGATCCCGTACACGCCGTTCGATATCGAGAAGTCGATGGCGTCGGATATCGGAATCCTCGACAGGTCGAAGTACTTCGCCGCGCGCTATCCGGACTATCATTCACTATTCGTCAGGGTGGATCGGCGTTTCGTCTTCAGGAAGGCGGTCCTGTCCGTATACCTGAGCTTGATCAACGCCTACAACCACGAGAATATCGCCCGTTATTATTGGAACCGGACGGACAAGACCGTATCGGCCGTTAACCAGATTCGACTCATTCCCGTGTTCGGCGTCGAGTTGGAATTCTGAACCATGCCCGTGACATCGTTCCGGTTCGATCCTTCCCTGACCCGCGAATTCATCGATTTCGGCTATTCGCTCTTTCGGAAAGACACCCGCATGATCACACATCCGTCCGTTCCCGCGCGTCGTCTCCCGGGGAAAATGGGCCACTCCGTTTATCAGCGGTTTCTTGGCCTGACGGCGATCATCGGTCTCTCTTTATTCATAGGCGTTGATCTGAGGGCTGGCGATCCCTTCTCGGGACGATTTCATCCGCCCGGATCGTTCTCTCTGGTTTCGTCCCTTCCTCCGGCCGTCAGCGCCGGCCGGAATCGTTTCGTCGATCGTCAGGAAAGCGGACCCTCGGAAACCGGCCCCGGCTCCCCTCCCGGCAAAAAGCTCGGCCGGGCCGTCTTGGAATATTTTGCCGTGATCGCCGTCCCCCAGGCCCTCTATTGGGCCAAGTTCCGGGGCGTGACCAAGCCGTGGCATTACCGTCTGACCTGGGAGGACCAATCCGAACGGTTCTTCACCTTCCGGGCCTGGAAGTTCGATTCCAACTACTTTTTTTTAAACTGGATGCATGGTCCGACCGGAGGGCTGTATTACAACATCGCCCGCAGCAACCACCTGAACCGATTCGAGTCGCTTTTATTCACCCTCGGCGGTTCTTTCTATTGGGAATACATCACGGAGTGGCGGAACGTCATTTCCATCAACGACAATATTTTCACCGTCCTGGGCGGAGTCCCCATCGGGGAAACCTGGCATGTTCTGGGCAAGTATTTCCTTTCCAAATCCGGGATCATCAACGGCCTCCTCGGATTTCTCAACCCGGTCTTGAAATTCAACCGCTGGCTCGATCGGAAGGCGGTCCCAGCCTTATCGCGGGAGCCGGAGCCCGGTTGGCATGATTTCCGGCTCTCGCTGGGAGGCTGGACAAATCCGGCCCGAGGTCGAGAGCGGTCCGGCTTGAACTTGTTCACGGGAGTCGACGCCCAACTCCTCAGCCTTCCCGACGCGGAAAAGCCGGGAGACCTCCGGCAGAAGGTCGGCTCAACGCTGTTTAGCGAGATGTCGTTCGACATGATCACCGCCGGGGGGGCCGTGGACGAGATCGGCCTCTTTTTCCGGTCCGTCTACCTGGGGTCCTTCCGGAAAAACATCGGTCCGGACCTCGATGGGTATCGCTTTTATGCGGGTTTGGGTTCGGCCTTCAGTTACTTCAAGCAGCGGAGCGTCGCGTTCTATGATTCCGGCCGTATTGTTGTCAAGGACATCCAGCTCTTAAAGCTGGAAGAGCCGCGCAATTTTCGGGACAAGTTCGCCGCAGTCCATGTCCTCGGTCCCGTGTTCGATCTGACCATCCGCCGCGGCAGATTCAGAGCGCGGGTGATGGCCGACGCCTATCTCGATTTCTCGCTGGTCAACGCCTTGGCCCTGAACGATTACTCCGCTACGCACGATATCACCGGAGCGAAAACCACGTTGGTCTATTACGGCTATTATTACGGGATCGGAGGAAGCTTTTCCCTCCGGCTTGATCTCGATTATGGGCCGTTCGAAATGCGAGGGCTCTTCCGGGGCCACGATTGGGGATCGATCGAAGGGCGGGACCATTTCCAGAAGGAGATCCAAGATGATTATCACCTCGCGGATTCGCGGACGTCTCTTCGTCTCAGCGCCGGCTATCGCTTCGGGACGTCCCCCTTCGTCCTTATCCTGGCCTATGAAAAGATCGACCGGAGAGGTTCGCTCAAGGACGTCCTGAGGAAAGAGACCGAAATCCGTCTATCGAGCGGTGTTCTCTGCAGGTTTTAACCGGACGCGGGGGGATGAACTTCCCCGGCTTGCCGGGGCCGCCGGATCTCCTTATAATGTGGCTCTTCGAACGCCTATGAACGACACGAATCCTTCGCCCCAAGAATACGAATTCCGCAGATCCTTGAAGGAAGCCCGTCGCTATCCCTTCCTCGAGCTTCTGCGGGTTGAGCGCTTCTTGACCCGGCCGCTGGCCTCGCTGGTCGTGCGGGCCGTCTTCCGCTCCCGGGTCATGCCCGATCATCTGACCTGGGCGTCTTTTATCGTCGGTCTGCTGGCCGCCGCCGCGTTCCTGGGCGGGTCTCACGCCTATTTCATCGCCGGAGGAATACTCGCCCAGCTCGGTTCGATCCTGGATTGCGCCGACGGCATGCTGGCGCGCGCGCGCGATCAATGCACGAAACGGGGAGCCTTTTTGGATCTCATGCTCGACCGTATCATCGAATTCATCTGTGCCAGCGCGTTGGCGGTGGGAACGTACCGGTCCACCGGAAAGCCGCTTGTCTTCTTCGTATGTCTCGGCGCCGTGGCCCTTTATTACCTGCAGTCCACTCTTTATTACCTTTTTCTCATTTACCATAAGGACGATAGGGTGGGCCGACAGGCTGAAGTGAGGGGCTTTTCCGTTTTTCTGACCCTGCTCTGCTGCGTCCTCAATCGGCCGCAGTTCGCTTTCTATGCCCTTTTCGGGGAAGCTTTGATTTCGATCGTCTATCAGGTCTTCCGTTTCTTCCGGCCTACCCGAAGCTGAGAGACGGAGCGCGCCGAGGCCGTTCCCAGTTTCGATTTCAATCCGGACGTCGAAATGTCGGTCGTATAGGGCAAATAAACGATCTTCACCCCGACAGATTTCAATTTACGTTCATATTCCCTGAAACGGTCCGTATCGAACCAATCGTCGCCGATGAACATGACGTCGAACTTCAGTTTTTTCCACATGACGAACTTGTCGAGATCGTCCTGGGGGATGGCCAGGTCCACGGCCTTGAGGCCGCTGACGATCTCCAGCCTTTGAGCGAAGGGAACGACGACCTTTTGATTCTTGTAGCCGACGAGTTCGTCGACGGTCACGCCGACGATCAGCCGGTCGCAGAGGGCCTTGGCCCGCTGGAGGATCCGGAGATGCCCGATATGAAAAAGATCGAACACGCCGCTCGCGTATCCGACGATCTGTCGCTTCTTTATCTCGGGCCCGTCCATGATGACATTCTTCTCTCTTATGGAATAAATCTTCGCTCTCGTCAGAATAGCTCAAGACAGAAGCAAAAGCAACGAAACCGAGGGCCGGCCGGCGAACGGAAATTTCCTTTCCTTTCGTCAATGCTCCTTTTCTCCCCCGCCGAAATAGGCTAAAATTGAAGGCTCGAAATTATATGCGTCACAAAGGAGTCATCCGACATGAAAAAGGCCCTCATTTTATTGTCGATCTTAGCCGTTATGCCCAGCGCCTGCGCTAAAAAGGAATCTCCTCCGCCGGCCCCGGCGCAGGAGACCAATCCCTTCTTCACCGCCTGGACAACACCGTTCGAGACGCCTCCGTTCGACAAGATCAAGGAAGCCCACTACCTGCCCGCCTTCCAGGCCGGGATGGACCAGCAGAAAAAGGAGATCGAGGCCATCGCCGGCGACCCGGCCGCTCCGACCTTGGCCAACACCATCGAAGCTCTTGAAAAAAGCGGCGAGCTGCTGACGAAGGTCGGCAACGTCTTCTATAACCTGACCTCGGCCAACACGAACGACGAGATGCAGAAGATAGAGAGTACGGTCGCCCCGCTCCTGGCCAAGCACCAGGACGACATCAACTTGAACGCCAAGCTGTTCGAGCGGGTGAAGGCCGTCAACAGTCAGAAGGACAAGCTAGGCCTCAATCCCGAGCAGGCCCGTCTCCTCGACAAGTTCTACAAGAACTTCGTCCGGGGCGGGGCCAACCTCGACGAGGCCAAGAAAGCCGAGTTCCGCAAGATCAACGAGGAGCTGTCCGTCCTGACCCAGAAGTTCGGCCAGAACGTCCTCAAGGAGGACAACGCTTTTACCCTGGTCATCGATAAGAAAGAGGACCTGGCCGGGCTTCCTGAACCGGTCATCCAGGGAGCCGCCGAAGCGGCCAAGCGGCGCGTTCAGGAGGGAAAATGGATCTTCACCCTCCATAAGCCGAGCTGCATCCCCTTCTTCCAGTATTCGGCGAAGCGGGACCTCCGGGAAAAACTGTTCAAGGCTTTCATCAATCGCGGCAACAACGCCGACGAGTTCGACAACAAGGCCAACGCGGCCAAGATCGCGGCGCTCCGCGTGAGACGGGCCAACCTCCTCGGGTACAAAACGCATGCCGATTTCGTCCTCGAAGAGAACATGGCCAAGAACGCCGACAGCGTGTATAAGCTACTGACCCAGGTCTGGACGCCGGCGCTCGCCACGGCCAAGAAGGAGGCCGCGGAGCTCCAAGCCATGATGAACAAGGAAGGCATCGCCGGCCGGCTCGAGCCCTGGGACTGGTGGTATTACGCCGAAAAGCTCAAGAAGGCGAAATACGACCTGGACGATCAGGTCCTTAAGCCCTATTTCAAGCTCGAGAACGTCCGCGAAGGCGCATTCGCCGTGGCCAACAAGCTCTGGGGATTGCAGTTCGCCGAGAGGACGGACATCCCGAAGTATCATCCGGACGTGAAAGTCTACGAGGTCAAAGAAGCCGACGGGACACACATCGGCATTCTCTACACGGACTACTTTCCCCGGCCGAGCAAGCGCGGCGGCGCCTGGTCCAACACCTTCCGCAGCCAATCCGCGCGCGGCGGCCATAAGGTCACCCCCGTGGTCTCCAACAACGGCAATTTCTCCATGCCCATCGGGGACACGCCCTCGCTCCTGACCTTCGAGGAGGCCGAGACCCTCTTCCACGAGTTCGGCCATGCCCTCCACGACCTGCTCTCCGACTGCACCTACGAAGCGCTGGGGGGGACGAACGTACCGCGCGACTTCGTCGAGCTGCCCTCGCAGCTCATGGAAAACTGGGCCGGCGACCCCGAGGTCATCAAGACCTACGCCAAGCACTATCAGACGGTCGAGCCCATCCCGCAGGCGCTTATCGACAAGATTCAGAACGCGAGCCTGTTCAATCAAGGCTTTACCACGGTCGAATATACGTCCGCCTGCTACCTGGACCTGGACTGGCACACCCTCAAGGAGGCTGTTGAACAGGACGCCCTCAAGTTCGAAAACGCTTCGATGGCGAAGATCGGACTCATCCCCGAGATCGTTGTCCGCTACCGGAGCCCCTACTTCCAACACATTTTTTCCGGCGGCTACTCGTCGGGCTATTACAGCTACCTCTGGTCGGAGGTCCTCGACTCCGACGCCTTCCAAGCCTTCAAGGAAACGAGCCTCTTCGACGCTAAGACAGCCCAGAGCTTCCGCCAAAACATCCTGTCGCGAGGCGACACCGACGAGCCGATGGCCCTCTACAAACGTTTCCGCGGCCGCGAGCCAAAAGTCGAGCCGCTGCTGAAGAAACGGGGATTCTTGAAATAACCCGGCGACGTTCAACGGCGGCCGGGGCGGCGGCAGGGGCCCCAGGCTTTGTCTGGGGGTCCACTTCCGCCGTACTCGCCCGTGGATATAAGCTACGGGCGAGTGGCGAGCCGAAGGCTCGTCCCTTGACCGGCTCCTTCAGGAATCGATCGAGGAGATCGTCTCGGGAAAATAAGTGACGCCGGCTCAGTCGGCGATGAAAACCTTGGCTCCCGAATCCGAATGAACGAGGTGGGGATTGGCTTCGTCATCGCCGACCTGGAAGCTCATCCCGGCGGTCATTTTTCTCTCCCGCCCGTCCTTGAGCCGGACGAACAGCTCGCCTTCGAGAACGTAAAGGACATGGCCCCGACCGCACCAGTGATCGGCTTTATATCCCGCCGGGAACTCCACCAGCCGGACGCGGAGCCCTTCCGCCTCCCAGGTCCGCCAGAATGCCGTGCCGGTCTCACCTGGATGGACGGTTTTTGGAAGCTTGTTCAAATCCGTGACGGTAAAGGGAATGGCCGGAATCTTCATAGCGTCTCCCCATTGTAAATCCGGAGGCGGGCGCCGGCCCGCCTTCCGTGTTCACTTCTTGCCCAGCTCGAAGGCCCGCTTCAGCCTCGGCACGAAAGCCTGCTTCTTCTCGAACCCCACGAGCCGGACGTCGGCGATCTCCTTGCCGTCCGGGCCGAGGAAGACGTAAGTGGGGACACCCCTGACCGCATAGCGTTTGTAAAGGTCCCTGATCACGGGGTCGGTGTCCGTCGTCAGGTTGGACCGGAGCATGACGAAATCCCGCGACGCGGCAATGACGGCGGGATCGGTGAACGTCAGCTTGTCCATCTCCTTACAGGCGATGCACCAGTCGGTGAAGAAATCGATGAAGACGGGCTTGCCGTCGCGGGCGGCCGCGAGGAGCGTCTCCTCGGAATAGGGCTGCCACTGGATGCCGAGGCCGGTCACGGCCCCGCCTTTCTCGGCCGAGACGGCCTGCAGCCTGGCGGCGATCCCTTCGTCCAAATAGTCCTGGATGCCCGTGACCGCGAAAAAGAGAGCGAGGGCGAAGAAGATCACCCCGAAGACGTTGCGGACGTAGGGAAAAGCCTTGCCCTGAGTCTTCGTCGGCTCGATCCAAGCCATGTAGATGCCTGCGACGAACATGGTCAGCGCCTGGGCGAGATTGTAGAAGAGCTCGTTCGGGAAGAGGGTCTCCAGGAAATAGATGGCCATGGCGATGAGGATGAAGCCGAAGATCGTCCGGACCCAGACCATCCACGCCCCCGAGCGCGGGATGCGGTTGAGGCTCCCCGAAAAGATGCCGAGGAGCAGGAACGGGATGCCGAGCCCCAGGGCTAGGACGAAGAACAGCGAGAACCCGAGAACGACGTTCCCCCGGTTGCCGACGTAGGTCAGGAGCCCCAGGACGAAGGGCCCGATGCACGGCGCGGCGATGATGCCGCAGGTCAGCCCCATAAAAAAAGTGCCGAAGAATCCCTTCTGCGATCCGCCGGCGAACTTGTTGAGGAACGCCGGCACGCGCAGCTCATAGACGTTGAACATGCTCAAGGCCAGGAGGAACATAATGAGAGCGATGCCGACGAGCACCGGCGGATACTGCAGGGCGACGCCGAACAGGCTGCCGGTGAAAGCCGCGACCACGCCGAGGATGGAGTAGGTCGTGGCCATGCCGACGACGTAGAGGACCGAGTGGAGGACGACGCCTCCCTTCTTGCCCTGGCCCTGGCCGCCGAAATAGCTGATCGTAATCGGAATGAGGGGATAGATGCAGGGCGTCAGGTTGAGGGCCAGCCCGCCGAGGAAGACCAGGATGAAGGTCAGAAAGAGGCCCCTGTTCTCGAAGGAGCCGGCCTCTTTTCCCGGCGCGGCCGCACCCGCAGCGATGTCGGCGGCCTTCTGTTTCTGGATGTCGGTGAGATCGACCGGTGTCTTGTCCTGCGGTTTTTGTTCCCCCGCCGCGCCTTTACGGGTTTCGCCTGCCGGAGGCGGCGGGACGGGCTCCTTCTGATCGGCCGCCGCCTCTTCCGCGCCTCCCACGACCGCTACCGTCCGGCTGAAGGTCACCTCGGCCGGAGGCAGGCAGGACCGCTCGTCGCAGGCCTGATAGCCGAGCGTGCCTTCGATTTTCAGCTCCTTGCCCTTGAAATCCGGATCGAGGACGGCTTCGGCCGTGATCTTGACCGTCCCCTCGTAAATGGACATAGGATTTTCCGAAAGCTCGAGCTTTTTTACCTCGGCCGCGGGAAACGTCACTTTTTTATAGCTCACGCCCGGTTGGGTCTTGAAATCAACCGTCGTTCCGATCAGGAACGACTCGAGCGGCTGGTCGGAGTTGATGTGATAGGGCGCCCGGATATTAACCTCGAGGGTGAGAGGATAGGTCTGGCCGGCCTTGAAGGTCTCCGCGGCGGGGACGATCTTGACCACGACGATTTCCTGGTTCTGTTGGGCCTGACCGGAGGCGAAAAGGCCGAGGAACGGCAGCCATAGGATGATCGACCACAAGCGCTTCATGACGGCTCCTTAATCATCGGCGTATGTCGTTCTCTTCATTGCTGTTAGATTTCGACATTATACCAGAGGACTCAGCCCGCCGACAAGGCGGCGGGAGCGGGGCCGGCCGTTGACCTAAGAAAAAGGAAAAACCATGAAGACGGCCAGGTCCCAAACGGTATGGCTGACAGCGACGAGAAGCAGGGATCTGGTCTGAAGGAAAAGAAAACCCCAGAACAGGCCGCAGACCGCGGCGGCGAGGACCAGCATCGGATTGCCGCTGCCGGCATGGACGACCGTGTAGACGGCCGTCGCCAGCAGCCAGCCGATGAGGCCGCCGAAGTGGACCTGAAAACGGCGCTGCAGGAATCCCCGCCAGAAAAGCTCTTCTCCCGGTCCGATGAGAACGGTCAGAAGCCCGATGACGCGCAGCGGCGCGGCCCCGGCCTTGAAATGATAGACCTCTGAGATGCCCGCGCCGGCGAAAGGCAGGATCTGTCGCGACAGTCCATTGCCGGCGAAGAAGATCCCGTAGAGCAGGCCCGCCGCCAGGAGGCCCAGCCCGATCTTCCAGGCCGCTCGGGACCTGAGGTCGGCGAGGAGGAACGGAATATAGTTCCTATCGAACAGGACGCATAGCGCCAGCAATAAAGCGATGTTCGCGCTCATCCAACACCAAAAATCCAGGGGGCCGACGGCGCGGTAGATGAACAGGGGGACGAAGAGGACGACGGCCAAGAAGGCCGCTAAGAACGTGCGGCGGGGATTCGTCTTCAATTCAGCTTCAAGACCTGCTCCAGCCACAAGGCGGCGGTGCAGAGCAATCCAAAGATGAGATTATAGTTCGCCGTCGCGCCGTCGAGGATGATGAAATCCATGGGCCGGCGCGGAGCGCGGCGGCGGGTCGCCCGGCCCCATAATTGCAGCGCGCGCGGCAGGGCGAGCGGCACGACGACGAATGTCCAGGGCATGGGGACGAGCTTGGGCGAAAGGAGGCGCGGCAGGAGGATGAGACCGAAAATGATCGCCATCGAGCCGAAGAGGAGGAAGGCATAATAGGCCAGCGAGCCTTTGTCGCCCAGGATCGAAGCGAACGTCTTGACCCGGCGCTCCGAATCGGAAATCGTGTCCCGCCAGTTGTTGGCATGGAGGATGGCGATGACGAGCATGGCCATCGGCACCGTCCAGAGGACGGGGATCCAGGAGAATTGCCGGGTCTGGACGACCCAGGCCCCGAGCCCCCCGAGAATGCCGAAATTGAGAAAGACGGCCAAATCACCGAGAGCGTGATATTTGAGAAGGGTATAGCCCGCCCCGATCAGAACGCCGACGGATCCGATGATCAGCAGGACCGTGCCGGTCAAAGCCACCAGTCCGAGGCCGAGACCGATCCCGACGACGAAGAGGACGACCGAGCCGGCCGCGACTTGTTTGGCCGTCAGCCAGCCGCGGACGATGGCCCCGCTCACCGGCGTGACGAAGGTGTCGAGCCCGCGCCGGAAATCGAAGACGTCGCTCATCATATTGGCCGCCGAATGAAGGACCATCATGGCCAGGAGGGCGAGCAGAAAACGGAGCGGGTCCAGCCGCGCCCGGCCGACGACGACGGCCAGGGAGGTCCCGAAGATGACCGGCATGGTCGAGGCCGGAAGGGCCCAAGGCCGGGTGGCAAGGAGCCATTTCTTAAGCGTCGAGGGGGTTGGGGCGACGTCACTCATCGTCTTTTCCTTGAGAGGAATTCCGCCCGCTATTATAGTCCAAAATCGAACAGCGCGGGGGATTAATTTCGACCAAAAGGGGGCTCGGGTAAGAAGCTTGCTCCCGAGCGGAAATCTTAACGCCTGCATGATTCGGTTTTTTCGGCGGCGAAGACACAAGCCGACGCGGCGACCGGGTGGCCCCCGGCCCCCCTGGGGAACCAGTCCCGTCGGTTCCCCCCATCGGCTAAGCCGATGGGCCCCCCCTCCGCTATGGGGGCCTTAGGGCCAACCCTGCCGTCGCGTCCGTGAATCGTCCGCCGAAAAATCCAAACAGCC
>Ga0315294_10003792_pt1 | contig 16479 bp, 21 predicted proteins | sample YL17G13_40_MG_FD_203626 | JGI IMG/M metagenome (GOLD analysis project Ga0315294, IMG submission 203626) | Sediment microbial communities from Yellowstone Lake, YNP, Wyoming, USA - YL17G13_40 | ecosystem: Environmental > Aquatic > Freshwater > Lake > Sediment | place: USA: Wyoming | collected... | reverse complement strand
CGACTTGATAGGTTTCTTTTTTAATGGTGACGGTTTTCTGGCTTGGTTTCGGCATCTTCCAGCTTTCTCCTTAACCGTTCCTATAACCGTTCTAATATATTAAACCTATTGAGATAAAAGTGTTAACGGTTATCTGCACCGTTCATCAATTTAGAAAAAAGGGAGAATTATGTTTTGTTTGAACTGCCTAAAAATCAGGCTTGCTTGAATAGGTCTTACTCGTATCATGTCTATGGTTTCTAAGTTTTGCTTCAAGATTATCAATTTTGTCTAACAGTTTTTCGATACTATTGTTGATGTCTTCTGGTTTGGGGATACTAAAGATTGAAGCAATAACCAAAGGAACATCCCAATAATCATCATTGATTATTTTGTCCGCCTTAGTGCTCGCATCATATCTTGCCCACAACTGTTGCAAGGTCACTTTACCATCGCCATGAGCCACAATCAAGTCAGAAACTCTTTTGCGTTTTTCATCGTCTTTTATAGCATCTATATCGAGTTCTGTTGAAACCCAAAACTCATTTCTATTGTCCATTCTTTTTCATCTCCTGTTGTTCAGGCCGTACCTGAATAGGCTACCCGCAAGTAGCAATACTCACGTAATCTGATTAAGTATTTAAAATGAACGGTTATCTGCACTGTTCTATAAGACTCTTCTAGAAGATCGTACGACAACAAATAAATATCAGTAACCGTTACTATTCATGTTGAAAGTCCATGCCAAGAGAAGGGCAGACAACCGTAACAATTCCGACCTATAGTTGGGAAAAGGCAGAAGCATACTTTGAGAAACATAAGAAGGAACTGAAAAAGAAGGGCATACATTCAACGTCTAAACTGATTGACTATTGGATTGGGAACTGCGCTCAAGGATAATCCGACAAACAACACAGTCAAGTTTCTCACTTGGATAGAGTTGTTGAAGTTTGTATGCTTGAGTTAAGGAAAGAGAAATGGTTTTTTCATTTTGAATAGCCACAAAGATTTTTGGCAATTCCTAACCCCTTCAGCAAAAGAGTTCATAGTTTCTCTGAGATTTAAACTCAAACATGAAACGACATGCTGACAGAGTACAGAGGTCTATTAAAGTGAACAGTCATTCGGTACTGTTAAGTTAAGTTACCCAACATGACAAAGTTATTTGTCATGACAAGATAAGGCGCGTCATGTAGAAAAAGAGGTATGATAACTAGGGTTCTGTCAAGTCTCCGTCGGATGCGAGCCCTTGTAACTTGCAAGTATATACCTTCAGATCAGTTAATGCAACCCTTTTAGGGATTCAGCCAGAGAAACCATCCTAGTCCTTGAAGAGAGGACAGTCGGAGTGAGAGCCTTTAGAAGTCCTTCGCCCTCTTGCTCCGACTTTAAACAAGAAGCGCCCCCGTAGATTAGCTAGGATAAATCCCAGACCCGCTAAGTCTAAGACCCCAGTTCAAATCTGGGCGGGGGCGCTTGTACTATATGGCAATTTATACCACTAAGTTACGAAATATAAATGCTTGTGCAAGTTGCGGTAAGTGTACAGTACCCAGTCATTCTTTTACCAAAGCACCTAGAAACCTTTAAATTCAAAACCACACATACTAGCATTTGCCGTATGGAAGTCCAACTGTACGGACCTTTGCCTCTGAGCTATGATGCAATGAATGAGGTTTAGTTTGTTATCCGCTGTCGTTCTCCGATGAGGAAAAAGGACGACAGACCTCTTTATTCTTTAAAGTGAATCAGGGTTCTATTTTGATTCGGCCTTCCTTCAACGCCTTCAAAATTTCCTTCATCAATTTACGATCACTCTCAGGCATATCCAAACCCGTTCTACTTTGCAATTCAAGGTTTTCCCTTTCCAAAGCCGCAATCCTCTTTTTCACATCCTCATTCACTTTTTCAGGACGCAACGTCAAATATTTCTCATACGTTTCAGGAAACATTTCACGAATATCCTGCTCCAACCGCAGAAGATAGGTTTGTTTGTCACCTGGAATCTTCTTACCCATATAATATGACATCTGATAGTCATTCCAGCCTGCCCGCGACAGTTGACCCATAACCCATTTCCTGAAGAGATGTGAATGAACTGAACCCGTTGTGATTATGCCACTTTTTTCTGCGAGCTGATGCAGCATCTCATTCAAGCCGCCTTTCGTGCGAATCTTAAACATTGTCGGACCCGTCCATCTCTGCCAATACTTCTTTAAGTATTCAATGGCCAGGGGATTCAGACCGGCAAACCGTGGTACACCTGTCTTGCCGCGTTGCTCATTAATGTAAACAAACCGTTCACTGGCTTGTTCTGCTTGAAGAATCAGTTTTTCAACACGTTTACGGTCCAACCCTAAGACACCGCTGAACTCCCAACCAAGACTTGAAAACGTACTCACAATGGCTTTCTGCTGCGGATCACCAACATCGAACATCCGTGCAATGTCGCCGTTCTTGAAAATATGTGAATCAGTATCCATCTCGTTTTGCAGTCGTTGTCCTCGGCGCAACTTGAAGGTTTCGTGTCTATGGTAATAAGTGAAACTTGCCAAAGCGCGCATTGCCGTTAATACCGTGTTCACCGACAATGGCTTCTGAGCGTCTGGTAATGGATTGTTTACTGCAAAGTTTTGGAAGTCAAGCGCAATCTTCTCCCAGCAAGGTTTCTTCTCATTCCAACTTGGCAGACTCAACCATTGTGAAAGCGGTTTCCGATACCAGCGTTGAAAGTTTGCTAATCCAAAAAAGTATGCGTTGCGACTCTGCCATTTCTCATAACTGTTTATCCATTTGTCAACAAGAACGCGATCTGGTTCTGGAAATTTGAATCTGGGTTTGTAAGTTCTCGGCAACCTTCACGCCTTTTCCTTCTTCTTCCAATGATTAGCGTCAATATGATGCTTCAATTTGTCTTCAGAACTATAAAGATGTGGACAGTACGGGCATTTGAACGGATAATTGGAACTCGTGTCATTCACGCCCTTCTCTCTTCTCTTTTCCTTGTCAATTCAATGTCTTTTTGAAGCAAATCCATAGCTTCTTTAAATTCCCCTTTTTTCCACATACCTTTCATGCCTCCTAAGAACAGACTACGGTGAAGTTGCTTAAATAAGTATTGCTTGATTATATTCATGCCAAGGTAACTATAAAACATGGATACTTATTAGGGCAAACTTTTTAAGCAACTCGGTATACTATACCTTTGAGGATGAAAGAGCATGGATGCCCGCAAAATCAAGCCGATAAGCAATTATGGAAAATGCCCTAGACGTAGAAAATGGTTCGCATACTCACCAACATACTGCACAGAAGGCGGCTGTCCAGAGTCAAAGAAGTGTCCGTTTCCAGACGAATACGGCAAACCGTTAAAGAAATGAGGTTGAAAAACAGTGAACTATGCAACATTTGACCTCTGCCTCGGCATACTAATAATAGCATCAGGGCTTGGGTTACAAATAATTAATATCTGGCTCTTTTTAGTTACTATGATGGTTGGGATGAACCTTGGAACAGGTAACTTGCGCTATTTCTACAATAAGAAATTCAAAAAGAAGGTCGAAGCATGAGTCCTTATGTTGATAGGGAGAAGCAGAAAGCGTACATGCGAGACTACGCCCGCAAACAACGGGAACTATTCAAAAAACTGCTAGAGAAGGAGGGAAAGAAATGAACAAGACAACAGAAACGATTTTGATTTGGCTTGTCATGATTTGTGTAGCAGTTCCCGTAGTGTATGGTCTCTTTGAGATAGGCCGCATTAAAGAGTTCAAGAACATCACTGGCAAAGTTGTCAATGTAACCTATTCTAAAGGATGGGGAACAATCACTACGATTTACCTTGACATAGGAGATGTATTGCCGATTCCTAGAATGTTGGACGACTTGAAAATCAATTCCACATATGTTTTCCATTTTGGGAAATCAGGTTATCGTTCCTTTCTATTTTCTGATCCAGAATGGATATTGCTAAGTTATGAGGAGACAGAGAACGCGAAAATTTAGGTCTTGTCGGGAACATATTGGGAGAAGGGGGGATGCTTGCGCTGAGAGGAGAAAGGAGAAGACACAAACGGAAAATTGAGGGGCGCAGCATCCCATTCCCTACCATCGTTTCTTAGCTATGAATGTAATTGCGAAGACAGCTCCAACAACAACAATCAAGCCTACTCCAATTCGAGTCAGTTGAGTTCTATCTAAAGCCGGAATCTGAGTGATTTGTCCCGTTCCAAGGTCGACCTCAATGGTTTCTTCTTGAATATGCTGGAACGTGCCGCTTACGGCTTTCTGTTGATATGTTGCATGATAATCATATGTGCCTACTGGGAGGTAAGCGGTTGCTTTGCCCAGTTCATCCGTCATATACGTGCCTACATACTCCTGATAGGTTGTTGTGCTGATTCGGATTTGACAATTCAATACTGGTTTGCCATTCATTGAAACTTTGAATAGTACGTCGAAGTTGCTGCTTGTCTGAGGAGGTGGCACTATAGGCGGTGTGCTTACGGTGTTGAAGTCTATTTGAACTGCACTCGTCGCAACCGTGACAGAAATTATGCTTGAACTGTAGGTCCAGCCGTCGCCTATGCCATGATGAACAGTGTCAATGTAAACGGCTTCAGGTGTTGAAGGATAATAGATGTTTTGTGTGCCAGCTCCATCAACAGTGTAGTTGATCCAGTTTGAACTGAGCCATTTTGTTATATGAATTGCTGTTCCGACGCTTTGAACGTAGTAGTCTCCGAGATGAAGTTTTACTCCGTCAGGTATGGCTAAGGTTTTGTTTGGAGGCAAGAACACGGTAGGCATGGCTGAAACTGTATTTACTGTTAGCCATAAAATGAGAAAGCTCAGTAAGAGCCAAACGGACTTTCCGCATTTCACACAATCAACCTTCATCACGTAAACGCTACAGTCCATGTGGGAGTTGTCGCATAAGTCGTCATGGCGACCACGCTAACGCGATTATTGGTGAAGCACTATAAGTCACATTGAATCGGAAGCCTATGGGGATACGCAGCCAAGTACATGATGTCCCTATAGTCGTTATGGTTGAGTTAGTCGGGTCAATGATCTGTATAGCTGTTACTGTTCCACCAGTCACGTTTAAATAAACATCGTTATTACGCACTAAGTAAGCTACAGCACTCGTAAGGTTACCCGCTGCTGCTCCCCAATTACATACGGCGGTTCCAGCGGAATTGTGAAGATAATCTGCTCCCATCACCTTAATCGTGTAGCTTGCGCCTACGCCGAAATTGCCATGTACAAAAGTGGATTGTGAAGGAGTAAATGTTTGGGTGTTGCCACTGACAAACTGATTGTCCATACACATGTTCCATTGGGTTGAACTTGTGCAGTTGTCTTCAAACCAGGTACAACTACTTCCATCAGCTTGAATGTAGTTGTTATGAAACATGCTGTTCTGAGTGTTGCCATCCCAACTCACAAATTTCACAGTGTTAGATGTTTCTGTTATACGGTTATCATGGATGTTTAGGTTCTTAATGTTCCAAGTGCTGTTTGCGCATTTGGTTTCCATAAATCGGCTATATTCAACACGGTTGTCTGAAACGTCTATGCCTTTAATTGTGCCTTCAACCGTCGTGAGGTTCAAGAATAGGTTGCTGGTTCTGTAGCCTGCCGTGTTTCCCCAGACATGATTATTTTGAATGTGATACCAACCAATCATTCCATTAGAACCGTCATTGTCGAGCGTCGTGAGGCAGATTGCATTTTCAAAAGTGTTGTTGTATGAAATGTAGAAGACATTGCCTGTTATGTAGACGTTGCCGCTGTCATAATCGTCACTTGTAAATTGAAGATGCGTACCAGTCGTTTGGTAGAAGAAGTTGTTTTCAATGTGACTTTCTTCCAAGTTTTGCAGATTCACCGTCGTTCCAAGTGGGCCTAAGAAATTGTCGAAACGGCAATTCCTTATCAGAAGATTGCTATCTCGAATGTTCGTCGGCATCATGCTTGTTATCGCAAAAGAAGTGCTGGTGGTTCCATAGAAGTAGATGTCTTCAAATCTGATGTCATATAGATTAGTTGCGCTTGAAATGTTGAAGCCACATCCAGACGCAATATTGAATTGGGTTCCCCATCCTGAACCGGTGAAATGAATGTTGGATACGTCAACAGGCAGAAGATAGTTAATGTTGTAAGTTCCTTCTCTGAACAAGATCGTGGTGTTCGCAACTATGCAAGGATCAATTACTGCGCTCGCGTTTGTGCTTTGAGAATCAATATTTCCAGTTGTCCCATTCTTTCTGCGGTACGTGCTGCTTACCTTGTCAATAATGTAACTGTAAGGAGCTGTTGGGTAAGCCAAAACGTCTGTACGGTTTTGATTATTCCAGTAATACGTGTAACCGTAGAAGGTGGTTGCATTCAAAAGAGTAGTCGTGACTGCTGTGGAAGTGATGTACGTCAACCCATAGATCCCATATGAACCTACATTCCAATTACTTGTCAAAGCATTAGTTCCATTCTCCAAAAGAAACACGCTCATATCGGGTTTATCGCTTAAATCATTGTAACTGATTGTTCCAGGAGGCAACGTTGCCGTCATGCACGTTACCCAAGATAAGCCAGTCCAAATGTACAAGGCTTGAAGGTCTGTTCGATAGTAGAGGTAGCCTACGGCTGGATCTGTTGGGTATGTTGTGCCTGATTCAGTTAAGGCGCGAGCAAGTTGCACGTAGCCGTCTGTGTTGTTGATGAGCGCAACGGTGAGGCTTGTGGCTATGATGTTGCCGTATGCGTCACGCAAAACAAGGTTTTCAGGACTAATAGTGACTGGTAACGTGGTTGCATGAACACTCATGGCTATAAGCAAAAGAGATAGAACTACCGCTAAGAATGAACCTGACTTTTGATGTTGCATACAATCGTTTCGGTCTGAAACGTGTTTAAGAAGTTGCTACTCCTCTTCCTCTTCCTTTCTTTTATGTACCAACACGAAAGACAAAGCAACGATTGACATGATTACTCCGAAGGCTCCAAGCATCAAAGGCAAATTAGATGGTGGAACAACGAATGTTCCTCCAAGCATCGTCATTAAACCTTGAATGTTGACTGCTTCAAAAACTTCAAACAAGTTCACATTAATTGCCTTACTCATGCTAAGATCATCAAAGAAGTGTGGCAGCTCGCTGAGAGTGAAGCCTAGTTCCTTATTGAAATCAAGATTGCCAAACAGATTGAGAAGCCCAGAGTTTTCAAAGAGGTTGACTCCAGATGCGCGGAGAGATGTTCCGTCTGAAAAGAAATGTAGGATGTCAGTTGATTGGAATGTTAGGCTCATGCACTTCGTCATTGAATCCCAAACGTTTAGTGTGTTTGTTGTTAAGAAGCCTAATGCCTTATTCATTGTTGAAGCGGCTGATGGGAGAAGGGTTTCGGATGATTGGAAACCTAAAGCCTTCAACATTGTGCTTGAATCCCAAAGCTTGATCGTATCTGTAGCTTGAAAGCCTAGACTCATTCCGCGAGCCATTGAGTCCCAAAGGTTGACCGTTCCAGTTGCTAGGAATCCGAAAGCATTATTCATTATTGCTGATGCTAAAGGCATGAAAGAAGCTGTAGATTGAAAACCGATTGCTTTCCAGAAATAGCTTGTTGAACTTGGATTGATCATGTTTGAAACTTGGAAGGCTAACCCTTTATTAAGAAGGTTATAGGCGAAAGCCAGTATTGCTTGGCTTAAACTGAACTCTAAGTTTTGACCTGACCAGTGTAAACTCGCATTATAAGTGGATTCTAGATGTGTTGTTCCGTCTGCATAACTCCAGCCGTCCCCTTCAGCCGTGTTAGTTCCGTCAATGTAAACGTAAGAAGGCTTCGTGCCATTATGAATGTGCTGTGTCCCATGACTGTCTATCGTATAGTTCAACCAATTATCAACAAAGAGAGCTGAAATGTGCATATCTGAGCCAGCAGTGGCAATCCAAAAACTGTTCATGTATGCAGTCAAACCGTCAGGTATCCCGATCTTCATTGTTATAGGAAAAGGCTGAATGCCAAAACTATTGAACCATGAAGGATAAATACTGTTGGAAAGTGTGAAAGTCACGTTTTGCCCAGCAGTAATTTGAAAAGTTGCTTGGTTATTAGCGTATGGGAAAAGATTTTCAGACAATATAAATGTAACTTCATTTCCTTGGGCTGGGATTGTTCCATCCCATGCCGTGCCGTTTGGCATGAAGGCTTGCCATATTGCTTGTGTAGTTGTATTGCCATAAGCGATTATCCAATTAGCATTGTAAATGGTTATTCCAGTTGCAGATTCTTGGCTGCATGGTGACTGATATTTGAACGGAGCGTTTGCGGCTGTCGCCCAAGTTTCAATGTCTGTTTGCGCTGTAAGAGCTGTGCCATTAGTCCAGTATACGCGAAAAGACAAATCTCTATCTGTTCCAGCATCATACCAAGTAGCTACAAAAACCGTACTATTCAATGCTGCAACTTGAATAGAATAAGAATAGCCCGAAGTAGCGTCTATAACAGTGGGCCCAGTTAGCAATGTTCCTGAACTATCGTAAACCGCAAAAGAATTAGTTCCAGCATCATAGTCATACCATCCAGCAACAAAATAGGTACTGTTCAACGCACTTACCGAAACAGAATGAGAACTAGCACCAACAGACGTATCCATATCGGTAGCAGCCACCAAATTTGTTCCAGCACTATCATAAATCGCGAAAGTAGCATCTTGGTCTGTCACATCAAACCATGCGATAGAAAAGACGGTAGAATTAAATGCCGACACAGACACACATCCTGTAAGACCAATATCCGTGTCAGCATTAGTAGGCCCAGCAATTTTTACAGATGAAGACGTATAAACTGCAAAAGTTGCTGCCCTATTTCCACTGCTGCCGCCTCTCCATGCGATAACAAAATATGTCGAATTGAAACATGAAACTTGAACGGGTGCACCATCTGCATTGGTATCCGCATCTGTTGGGCCTGATAACAATGATCCAGTCGTATTATAAACTGCGAATGTTGTGTCACCATCTGTGGTGTCGTGCCAACCAAGAACAAAAGTTGTGCTGTTGAAAGCACTAACCCCAATCGATGTATAATCCATAGTTCCCCCCGAAGTAGTGTCCACATCAGTTTCTGCCAGTATTTGAGTTCCGTTTGTATCGTAGATTTGAAAACTGAAATCATCGTTTGTTTCGTCATGGTAAGCTATAACAAACGTGTGAGTATCTAATGGACAAGTGTGCATACTCGTAATGCTAACTGCGCTAAAAGCTACTGTCGTTGCAAACGTGCGTCCGACAAGAACCAATGAAACTAGTAAAAAAAATAAAAAAATGAGAGCTTGCGCCCTCTTCATGGAACATACACCGCGTTCCAGTAGCATGTCACATTATTTGTTGGACCGACCATCGTAACAGTTATTGTCGATGCCGTAGCTGTCCAAGTCCAAGCGGTTACTGCCGTCGTGTTGAAACTGCACCAAACGCCTGTTGGAGTTCCAGCTAAACCATGAGTTATTGAGAAGGTTGTAGCCGTAGCATTGGCAGATACGCCAGAATTTTCAGTGGTGTAACCAATATTGTATTTGATGATTGTGCTTGTTCCAGCGTTAGTTATGATTGTGGATTTGTCAAGAATGGTATTGCCCATTATAGTTGTATTGATGCAGTCGCTACTGTAGAGTCTAATGCCGGCAGAAGTACCTCCTGAAATCATGTTTTCGATTATTGTAGTGTTGTATGAATGGTCACAGTAGATTCCATAGGTGCAATTAATAAGTTTGTTATTGGCTATCAATGTTCGAAATTGGCCATCACCAGTAGATGCGCCACCTTCTAGTGTTATTCCGTAATAACATGAGTAAGCTACATTATTTGAGATTTCATTATCCATACATCCTCCGCTTACACCGTTTATTCGGTATCCGCAGTTACCACCGTAAACAATGTTTCCAGTTATCAGATTTCCAAATGACCCAGCATGACAGATAGCTACGCCTCCATTACTAGATCCAGTTGGAGAATACATTGTGCAGCCCGAAACGATGCTTAAGTTTGTTCCTGAAGTTGTTCCGTCTAATTGAACGTGGTTTCCACCGATGAAATCTAAGCTTCTATTGTATAGGAAACAGTTTTCGATTCGACATAAGGTTGAATCTCTCGTTTTAATAAGGTCATAGCTAGAATCCATAGCAGTAACATGGCGAACAACTACGCCCGTGCAACTTTGTAAACAAATTGTTTCACCCCTTACGCCACTTGTTATCCGTTTTCCTCCACGCACTTCAGTATCATGGATTGTAGAGTTGATAACATTCGTGAAAAGAATGGTATCCATGCCAGAAGTCTGTCCGGCACGATTTCCGTCAATTATGCCACCTTCAATTTCTATTTCCGTGTCTGGATTAGAAAGAGCAGAGTTGATGATGAAATCATTGTTGAAAGCGTCTTTCACTTTTAATATGCCTTGAAGCTTTAGAATCGCGTAGCTTGGAATCTGAATCTGTTCTAAATTGCTAAGGTTCCCAATAATGAGAACCTTTTCCTTCCAAAGCCTTCCAGTAGTCAAGTTTGCCAACGCAAAATTGATTGTCGTGGTAGCGTTAGTTCCTCGATAATCATAGTTTCCAGTAGTGCCATTCTTCATGTAGAAGTAGGTGCTGTTGTAAACGCCAACAATGTACTGAGCATCATGTATCGGTGGACGTATCCAAACTTCAGTGACATCTCCAACGTTGACACTGTAAATCGTTCCAATCAACATGCCAAACAGTAGAACCACGATAAACGCAGTTCCCACTACAGCTTTCAACCTATTTCCTTTTAGTTTTTCCATTTCATTCATTCCTTTTCATGCTTTCTAGTTAGCATCAATCGTAATCACATAGATTGCGGTACAATTATCTGAAACTGCGAAGGCTGTCTGCGTTATAGCTGCAACTGCAAAGAGGTTGTTGTCGCTTCCGTCACTCCAGAACCAATTCAAGCCAATCGTATCTATCGTTACCGTCGCATTTGCAGTCCAAGTTGCCGTAACATTGTAAGCGTAATCTGTTCCATTATACCACGCTGAAACCGTTCCTTGCTTTCTACCAAACGCGCTGGAATTATCACATTCAGTCGTGATTTTGGTTAAAGTTGCTGCAACCGTCGAATTGCCTGTGCTGAGATAGTCTGTCATGTTTGTTCCTAAAGTCGAATTGCCAAAAGCTAATCTATCACGCAGATTGTTTTCAGCTATGTTGGTCATCACGTTGCCACTTGTAATTTCTTCTTTTCCACTCACACTTTCATGGATAACAAACAGGTTGACGTTTACTTTCGGACTACGATGAACATAGGCAGACGTCTGAACCAGAGCATAAGTCAATGCCGTACAAAGCAAAGCAGTCAACACCAAACTCAAAGCCCAAGACTTGTTAAACTTCAATTTCTTCATTCACCCCCTTCAAGAACCTTGTGAAGCTCTGTCAATTCTTTATCCATCTCGTCATTATCCATAACCTTGACTTCCTGAACTTTCTGAATCAATTCACGTTCATCTCGTTCTCCGAGAATTTTCTGTAAATATTGTTCAGCCTTGCTGCCTTTATCATGTTGCACCCGAATCTCCGCGACATGCGTATTCGTTGACAACGTGAAATGATGAACGATCCTAAACAATGTTGCAAAGCTTAGACCACAACCCAGAAGGAAGAAGCCAAGCAGTAGCAAACTCAAGAGTTCCATTGTTCCAACAACTAGGCTTGCGAGTTGAAATAGAAACATGCTCATGCCAAACAGTACCCAACCTTTTTCAAGTCTGCGCGTCATGTGAAGTCCCTCTGACTTAAAATCCCTGCCAAACTGAAAAAGAAGAAAGCTAACAAAACAGACTCAACAATGTAGCCTACAAACTCTAAGCCTGTTCCAGCCAGCAGAATGTTCATCATTAATGGAAAACCGTTAAGAATCCAGTTGAACACGTTCAGGAATACGCCGACAACCCAGATCAATGCGGCTGTAATCGCAAAGATCCCTTGCCTAGTTATCAAACCGATTAATCCAGCGATGCCTGCACCGACAAGTCCATACGTGACATTCTGTACGCTGAAGGTTAAGAGATTGAATTGACTGTTCACCTGCTCTATCGTGTAGGGCATAACGTTACTGTTGCCGACCAATACGCCTAAACCAACTAAGTTAGCTATGATGTAGCCTGCCGCATTGAAACTTAGAAAGAAAACAAGCAGAAACCACAACTTCAAGAATAAATCGCCTCTTTCTTAGCTTTATCAATATACATGAGAACCACAACAAGCAACGCCGCACAGATTCCAGCCCAAGGAACACTCAACAAGCCAATGCTCACTTCAAACGCTGCCACAACGATTCCAGCATCCAGAAACCACTCCGTATCCTTCCAGCTTCCTATACTGATTAAAGCCATGACAATGAACATGCCCACAGCATTCTTCGCAAGATAACCCCAATCACCAAACACGTCGAAGCTGACTCCCCAAATACTCGCTGTGCTTGTTGGAGTTGGCAGTTGATTAATCCATGAACCAGAAGCTGTCACAGTCTTAACTAGATAGTTCGTTGGCGCATCAAGATTGCTGACTGTGAAATTCTGAACGTACCCCAAATCGGTTTGAGTGTAGAACAAGTATTGACCTGTCATGTTCACGATGTAGATGCTTGAGGCAATGCTAACCGTGAGATGTGAAGGATCATTGAAATACACGTTAGCCGCAGTCCCATTCAAACGTGTTGCAGAAACCGAAACATTCAAAGCCGCATTCGGAATCGTCACCATGTCCTTTGTTATCACATAGTTTTTCGTTGCCGTTGAATCCGCTGACAAACTCCAACTGAATGTGCCTTGATCCGAAACAACTTTGAAACTGTACTGACTATACATGACCAGATAGAAACTCATAGCATTAACAACGTCAAGATTCTGACGCTCAACTACCTGGTTGATTCCGAGAACGTTCTTGTCCGTTTCCGCTGTTGCATTCGTGAGTCCCGCAAAGTCTGTGACTCCAATACTATAAGAAACAAGAATGTCAGACCCCCCACCAACATAAAGATAGACTTCATCGCTATAGTCTGAACCGAAACTGATTTGACGACTATGCGTGTAATCGCTTGTCAAATTCCAGTACAAAGCTGAAGCTTGATGTTGACTTGAAAACATGTAGGTAGCACCATTAGAAAGACTAAAGGTAAGTGGAGTTTGATCTTGAAAACTCACGGTCACATTGATTAATCCATTGTAGGCTAAACCGTTCTCCGTATATGGTCCATGAACTGTATAGAAATAGTCGTTATGTAAGCTTCCGACACGCATGGTTTGGGATTCAATGTCATGCCAACTCGCAGCGGAAACAGACAGAATCAACGATGAAGAAACCAAGAAAACTGTGAGAACTATGAAGCTGACTTTCAAGGGTTATTCAAACTTGTTAAACGATGAAAAAACCGTTTAAGAAGTTGCTAGTTTGGGTTTAACCGAAAGTCTTATAGGGTTTAACAGTCTCCAGGGTTTAACAAAGAAGGGAAAACATTGGGACGGTTCGAAATTGATATATGGATTCTTGGTATTGTGCTATACATCGCTTTTGTTGTAGATGGTAAAACACTTTGGTTAGTTAGCTCTACGCTCGTAGCAAGTTTGGGTGCGATCTTGATTTCTTTTGATACTTACGATTCTTTCAGAAATTGGCAGAAAGATAGAAAAAGGAAGAAGCTTCATCGTGACTCCGTTTAAGGATAAACAACACAACCGCGATTACATGAAAGAGTACATGCAAAAACGCAGAAGCCAAAAACATGACAACGAAACAACTCCTTAAACAAATCTTCCCCGCCATCATTGTCCTTATCGCATGTCTTTTACTCGCTGGAATCCCAAGCTTAATCATACTCATAACAACAAACAGTATGGCTGGAATAGTCGGCACAACAAAAGAAGTCATGTGCTCCGGATTCGCCCTATTCTTTCTGATTCTTGGTTTCATGGGCTTCTATTTCTGGACCAGAACAGACTACAAACATTACAAGAAATTATGGATACTTGGATTAGTCTTTTTCTTCATTGCTTCGCTTGGGCTTCAATGGCTACTCAACTACGCTTACACTTAGTAGGTTGCGGTCGCGTAAAAGTCCCATGAAGTCACAGCACAGTAATAGAGGATTGTAGCAATGCCACCACTACTTGTAACTGCTCCAATGGAAAAATTATTACAGTAAAAAGTTATCAATCTATCCGACAAATTCCCTAAGGTTGCAGTCAACAGGAATACGTCACCTTCATAAGTCGTTACGTCAGTCATGTTTCCAGTCAAAACTAAGGTTGGTTTTGGTTCACTTCCACCAGTCAAATGATTGCTTAGTAAGAGTGCGCCGAAGACTAATCCAGCAGTCAGAAGAGTAGCCAACAAGCCGATAACCAGAATCGTTTTCCGAATCATTCTTTTTCACCTCCAAACAAAGTTTCATAAGCATCTTTCTTCGCAGCTTTCCTGTCTTTTGAATAAGCATCTGTTATTTCGCTCGGTATTCCATTACGATGTCTTAGACGCGAGAGCCTGGGCCACCACAAAGATAAGACAATAGCAATCTGAAACCACAACACCACGATCAGAAGCCAATCTGTATAGGTAAAGCCTTCAAACATTATTTGCTTTCACCTTTATACAAAAAAGCTGACACTATGGTTGTTGCCATAAGTTGTTTGCATTCATAACAATCATCTCTTTCAGCATGTTTCTGAATTTCTTTCACAAGCTTCTTCATCGTTGCACGTAAGGCTTCAGACATTAGAACACCTTGAAGTCATGCAGCAAACTCACAACACCCAAGATCACCGAAATAACAATCAAGATCACCAGAACCGTTGACTTGTTTCCACCAAACCCAGCATTCTGCCTCACATCTTGGCGAATACGATTTTCTTGTTCCGCAAGTTCCGACTTGCTCAAGCTTTTAGGAAGCATTGTTTTCAAATCTCGAATATCAATCGGCAAATCCAAATTCATCGGCTGCAACTGCACAAACTTATCCTTGATATGACGCAACGCAGCAATGAACAATTCCTTATCAATCTCAATAGGATCTTTTGCACTAAGTCTTTTCAGTTCCCGTTCGTGCTGAACAATCACAAGCAATTCTGGATTTGCCACTTGACTTTGAATGCTATAATTCACGTACAAACCGGCTGGACAACCATCACCACTATAGACGGCGTTGACGGCTTGACGTTCCGCAGCCTTCAAATCGTCAGCAGAACTTACCCACAGCTTAGGAGGAATAAACCATGCACCCTTCGAGTACGCAAGTCCATTGCGAAACATTTGCGGAATCTGGAAAACGACTTTCTTGTTTTCAAAACATTCCAGCACTACAGGTCGATGCCCGATGATGTTATTAATGAACCCAGCCTTCGCAAACTGAGGAAGCTTCCACCAAACGATAATCAAGAAAGATGTAAGTGCAACAACAACAATAAAAAGAACAAGTGTAGTCCAAGCAACCCAATCGCCTTCGAAAAGTCGCTGGAAAATGTCAAAAGGAAAAGCCATTGCTATTTTCGCCTCGCACATCCCAAGCAAGCATACCCCAATAAAGCATCTCTCGCCTGTTCATCTAGGGTAGTATCAGTGAGAATGTGTTTGATAGCTTCTTCCGATTTCTTAGATGTATCCTCAATTATGAGCTCTTCAACGGCATCAAAAAAGTTTTTGTTTTCTGTCATTTATTTTGTACGCTCCAACCTTTCAAACAGTTCCTTCAAAGCATCATCCATCGTGACGACCTTGCCTAACTCAAACTGTAAAGTGCCTACAAAACGCACAATCTTCTGATACACTAAGTCAGAAACTTTCACCGTTGGCATTAGTAACCAAAAACACTCAGTTACCTTTTAACAAGTTGCCTAGAACAAACCAAACCGTTTCTTGCGTTGCGAACCTGCACTCCTATCATGAATCTCCGTAATCACCTGCTTCTTTTCCTCAGTCACAATCCTAGCTTTCCAACCGTCCTGACTCTCATGCAAAGCCAACTCAATAAGCATTTGAAGAGCATCGTAAAAGTTGTGAGTTTCATAACTTTCTTCTGTCCAACAGCTCATCAATTTGTCTCTGCCAATCATAATTCCAATCTTGCGACAATAAGCATCCACTCGTTTTCCATCAATATTACTAAGCCTAACCAATGGCGATAACATCAACAAGTAAGGAACCATGTGATAATACCGAGCAAGCTGCGCCTCAATCTTAGCCATCAAGATTTGAGCTTCACTAATCTGAAACAGAATCTCTTTCCCTTGCCCATCATCAATAGTTTTGAATTTATAACAGTCTAACGCCGTAGCGGAAAGGTCTGTGAGACACTGACGAAACCGATTTAAAGGTTCATGAATTTCACCTTTCAAAATCCGTTTAACATCAGTATCATCAATCATCAAAGACTGCAAAATCAAATCAATATTCGGATCAGAAGAAACAGGACTCTGCTG
>Ga0315294_10003791_pt1 | contig 16479 bp, 14 predicted proteins | sample YL17G13_40_MG_FD_203626 | JGI IMG/M metagenome (GOLD analysis project Ga0315294, IMG submission 203626) | Sediment microbial communities from Yellowstone Lake, YNP, Wyoming, USA - YL17G13_40 | ecosystem: Environmental > Aquatic > Freshwater > Lake > Sediment | place: USA: Wyoming | collected... | reverse complement strand
CTTGACCGCAGGGTGGCAGCCTTCCGGCCCACGATTCGCGAACATACCATCCGCCGTGAAGACTATACGACTGCGGACGTCAGTCGGTTGACGAGAGACAGTGTTTTACCGGGACAGGGTGGTGAATGTGTTGGCTTGGGGCAGGTAGTCGGCCAGTGCGGGCGAAATAAACCATCACCTAAGGCCCCAATAAAAGGTTTGTTCTATGTTGGAGCAGATGCGGGCGGCGTTGGCGTAGGCACTCATCAGGCGGTGGATTCCGCTTACAAAGTTGCGCATATGGTGCTGGAATAGAGGAGCGAGTAGGAGAGGTGTAGGGCTTTCACCCTCACCTTAAGCCTCTCCCTGCGGAGGGAGAGGAATTTCAAAAAGAGGTGTCCTTCCGCGGAAGGGCCGGGGTATTAAGGGGTGTTGCACTCTTTATAATCGACCTTTTATCGAATAGGGAAATCCAGAGGGATCGCCCTCTGGCGGGCAATCACAAGGATTGCCCCTACATTGAGGGTCGGAAAGAGGTGCAGGAGATTTCTCTCCTGCTGGGGGTTTGGGGGTATCCCCCAATTTTATTAAAGTCCCCCAAAGTATGGGGGACTGACAGGGGGTTTGGATAAAATGTCATCATACGGCTTGACCGGATGATCCAGAAGGCTGGATTGCCCGATCAAGTCGGGCAATGACGGGTGCTAGTGGGGGATATCAGGGGGTTGACATAATATTCATCTGGAACCCGAGTACTCGCTTCTCAAGATAGAGTAAACGTTTACATCCTCAAAGACATCCCACTTTTTGATGCACTTGCGCAGCGTTCCCTCGTACTTCATCCCCAGCTTCTGCATAACGCGTCCCGAGGCCGGATTCTTTTTCATGTAGAAAGAATGGATGCGGTGTAGCTTCACCTTATCGAACCCGTATTTAACCAGAGCCTGCGCAGCCTCGGTGCAGTAGCCATTGTTCCAGTAGGGCTTACCGATCCAGTATCCCAGCTCCGCGTTCTCGTCATCCCGGTTGATGATGAGGCCGATGGATCCGACTAGCGTGCCGACGTCCCGCAACGTAATCGCCAGATGTATCTCTCCGTGCTCGAGCTTGTCCTGGTGTGAATCTATCCAGTCCTCCGCCATGTGGTCAGGGTAGGGGTGCGGTATCATCCTCACATTCGCCGCGATGTCGTACTCGCCCGCCAGCCGCTGCACAACCGGCGCGTCGTCCAGCGTGAAAGGCCTCAGCACCAGGCGTTCGGTCTCGATATGCGGGTTCTCTTTGGGGAACTTTATTTTTACATTCATCTCGGAGCCAGTCGTATAGCAGGTGGTATTATAACACAGTCAGTTCGGCGCACTAGTCGAGAGAAACAAATACGCCTGCCGACAATACTATCGGCAGGCGTACGCTCTTTCATATCAGAAGGTGTCTTATGGCTTAAACCCAGCCGCGAAGCTTCATAGCTTCAACCACACGCTCGACGGCAACTACATAGGCCGCCTGGCGCATGTTTACCTTGTATTTCTTGGAGGTTGCCAGTACAGAGTTATAAGCCCTGACCATTCTCTTTTCAAGCTTCTCGTGCACTTCGTTCTCATCCCAGCTGAACATATAGAAGTTCTGCACCATCTCGAAATAGGAGACGGTCACGCCGCCGGCATTGCAGAGGAAGTCGGGTATCACATGGATGCCTTTCTTGTATATTATGGCATCGGCCTCGGGCGTCGTCGGCCCGTTGGCCAGCTCTCCGATAATCTTGGCCTTGATATTCGCGGCGTTCTTCTCCGTGATGACGTTTTCCAGAGCGCTGGGCAGCAGCACGTCCACCTCAAGCTCAAGGAGCTCTGCGTTGGAGATATTCTTTGCGCCGGGGAAATTGATAACTGAGCCTGTCTTTTCCTTATGCTTGCTGACGGCCTGCGGGGAAAGTCCCGCCTTGTTAAAGATACCGCCCTTGCTGTCGCTTACGGCAATAACCTTGCATCCGAACATCTCTTCGCACAGGCTGTGGGCATACGAGCCGGCATTTCCATATCCCTGTATGGCCACAGTCGCTTTGCCCAGATCCATCTTGCAAACCTTTGCCGCTTCCTTCAGGGTGTGCATTGCGCCCCTGGCTGTTGCGTCGCCGCGTCCCGCCGAGCCGCTGAGTGATAACGGCTTGCCGGTGATGACGCCGAACTGGTTCTTGCCGACGATCTTTGAATACTCGTCCATCATCCAGGCCATGATCTGCGGGGTGGTGTAAACATCAGGCGCGGGAACGTCCTGTTCCGGTCCGATGAACTTCCAGACAGACTGCGCGTAAGCCCTGCTCAGGCGCTCAAGCTCCGTCGGGGACATCTCTTTAACATTGCAGATTATACCGCCCTTGCCTCCGCCCAGGGGCAGATCCAGGAGGGAGCACTTCCATGTCATCCACGAGGCGAGCGCGCGCACCGTGTCTATGGTCTCCTCAGGATGGAAGCGGATGCCTCCCTTGGCCGGGCCTCTGGCATCGTTGTATTGCACCCTGAAGCCCTGGAATATCTTTATCGAGCCGTCGTCCATGCGCACCGGCATTGTGAAATGCAGCTCGCGCATGGGGGTGCTTAGCATGGCGCGTACGTGAGGCTCCAGCTTCAGGATATCCGCACACGCATTTATCTGCTGTCTTGCTACTTCAAACGGGTTTATTTTTGCCATTTATTTCTTCTCCTTACCTTTAATTATACTTACCGGGATTCCTTTACCCCGAAGGTATTCCTTTGCTTCATTAATATTTATCTCCCCGAAGTGGAATATAGTGGCCGCCAGCACCGCCGACGCTTTGCCTATGACCACCGCTTCATACAGGTGCTCCAGTGTGCCCGCGCCGCCGGAAGCGGTAACGGGTATCTTTACTGCTTCCGCTACAGCCTTCGTCATCTCCAAGTCGTATCCGTCTTTCGTTCCATCGGCGTCCTTGCTGGTGAGCAGTATCTCTCCGGCCCCCAGCTTCTCCACCTTCTTGGCCCACTCGACGATATCGAGCCCCGTCCCCTCGGTGCCGCTCTTGATAGTTACTTCGAGGCGAGGTTTCTTGCCGCCAGCCTTGTTCTTCTTGCCATCGATGGCGACGACGAGCCTCTTCTTGCCGAATTTCTTGGCGGCCTCCGTAATCAGTTTGGGGTTTTCCACCGCTGCAGTGTTGATCGAGACCTTGTCCACGCCCAGGTCGAACATCTCCTGCATGTCCTCGATGCTGTTGATGCCTCCGCCAACGGCAAAGGGCACGGTCACTACATCGCAGACCCTCTTGACCCAATCCCGCCGCGTTTTCCTGTTCTCCACGGTGGCGAAGATATCAAGGAATACAAGTTCGTCGGCGCCTTCCTTACAATATGCCTTTGCAGCTTCAACCGGGTCGCGCGCGTCGCGCAGGTTTACGAACTTTATTCCCTTAACAACTCTGCCCTCTTTGATGTCCAGGCAAGGGATTACTTTGATTTCTTTCATTCTACACATCCTGGAATTTGATTAAGCTCTGATATTCTACTACCGTGCTCATGGCGCGGTTGTCCGCCTCGATGCCGGCCTCCTCGGCGGCGGCTACCGGGTTCATGCCGCCTATGAGTATCATGCCGATGCGGTTGAGCTCTACCGGGACTTCACAGACCGGCTCGCTCGTATTGCCCATTACCAGCAGCCCGCCCAGCCCGGCATCTTTCAGCTTTGATACGACCGATTCCGCCGTCTCGCGGCACATCGCCGGTATCTCCCTGAAGTTGGCCAGTATCTTGCCGTTCCCTGTTTTTACGATGCTTCTTACCGATGTCATCTTGGCCCTGATAAATACTTCCGACGGATCAAGGGATGACCCGGCATAATGTACAAGCTCGACGAAACGAACGGGCTTGCGGTTCCGCACCTGAAGTATGCCGCCGAAACGCGAGTCCATGGGGATGCCGGCTTTCAGCATGACGCCGTTGATGACGATGCTGCACACAGTGGCAAACCCGACCCTGCCTTTGGGGACGGTGAATTCTCCTAGCTTTTCCCCGCCGCGCGCCACAACTACAAGGTTGCTCACGCATAAGCCCTCATCGAATATAGGCTTCATTGCCGCAAGGGCTTTAGTGAACTTCCTTTCCGGGAAGAACGATATGTTAACAGGCACCGGGCCGCGGCGTTTCTCCGTATCGAAGTTGGTGCGGAATGCGAGCAGTTCTATTTTGGATATCGCCAGCCCGACCTTGTCCTTCACCAGGGCGGTGTTCAGTTCCTCTGCGCCCTGTTTTGTGAGCACACGGCCATCACGTCCGATAAGGCGTGTAAGGCCTCTTTCATCGGTCAATTTCAGGTGATATCTTACGGCCCTTTCCCCAAGGTCTATGCCGTAGTCCTTAAGGCGATGCGCAATAATCCTGGCCCCCAGGGGTTCTTGGCACCCGCTGAGGATCTTGAGGATGGATATTACTTTCCGCTCGACAGCCTGTGTTTCAAATCCCATAAGCACACTTCATTATATTTAATGCGGCAGTAGGAAACTGTTTGCCAACAGGGGGAAGTATACAGCTATGAGAAAGCTTTGTCAACAGAATCGAAATCTTTTAATGAAAATTGGTGCCGGGCGGTTTCGGTGGCATGCTCTTTGCAATGTAACTATATTACGTCGCCGACGGACGGGTATGACTGGGAAGCCTCGATGAAAGCCCGCTCTTCATCGCCCCGCGGGGACAAAAGGTAGCTTACCGCATAGCCTATCAGCACTACCGGTATCCCTATAAGTGCCAGGATAAAACCGACGACCGGCACGCTTTTGTACACTATGCTTATCCCCGTGATGACAACGCCGAACGGCAGCCAGACCAGCGTGATGATGAATTCATAAACTACTTTAATCAGGGGCGTGTTTAAAAGGATATACGTGGGGACGATCATTAACCATTTGAAAGGGGTTACCAATATGGTTGTGACGGTCAGTAAAAACTTTGTAATCTTGTTGATGATCATATTGAATTCACCTTTAATTACTATAACATAATGCAACGTATTTATCCCGTTTCCCAATATGTGTAGTATCGTATCGGATAAGATGTATAGAATGTTCTAGTCTTCAATGGTTCATGCAGGGGGGGTTCGGGCACAGCCAACCCTACTTTCTGCGTCTTTATTACTTCCCCCTCTTTGAAAAAGAGGGGGTTAGGGGGAGTTCGAGGTGTCCTTCCGCGGAAGGACTGAGGGGGATTAGAGATACAGGGGGTTGGATAAAATTAGTTGATCCATTAAAGATAACCCGCGGAATAAAAAGAGCGCCCCATGATCGGGGCGCTCAAATGATATCTTTCTCCAAATTACCACTGCACGAACATTGGCATCACTGTTTCGCTGTAGGTATAGCTATATTGAGGAAAAAGGATATGCTTTGTCAAGAGCATAGTCGTAACAACAACGGCGTGATTCCGGGTATCGGTTTCAACGGGGGATAATAACAGGTTAACCCTCGAGCCTGCTAATTCGACCTCGGCACCACTGGGGGGCGTCCGCCCTCGGGCGGATGCCCCCACTTTCCCTTATCACGGGCAACTTCAGTTATCTCGAATCATCATCAGACCGGCGAGACTGCCAATGTAGGCTGTTCCGCCGTTGGGGCCGAGAGTGATGGGAGCCCAATTGTTGTTGTAGTTCAGACCGGTGCCGGTGAGAACCCTGTATACCGTCTGTCCGGTGGCGAAGTCCACTGCCGTGAAGTACCACATGTCGATTAGTGTGGTCTTGGGCTTCGTGTACAGGTAGATGAGTCCATTGTTGAGGGACATCTTGGGGACGGGGGTGCATGAGATCTCGTTGCTCGTCCACTCCTCATAGCATGAGTAGCCGCCGGAGCCATTGGGAACGACGTGAATCCGCGTGACTCCTCCTACCGTCGTATTTCCAAATGTGGTGGTGAGCATGCTCTGAACGCCGTAGTTGTTTTCGACAATGACCGAGTACGTTCCATCGGTGTGCTGGACACCAATGAGAGAATTCTCGGTGCAGCTCTCGTTATCTTTGAAAACGGGTATACTGCACACCACCTGACCGGTGCCGCGGCTGAGAAAGATGACGTTCATCTTGGGATCGGCGTTGTCGGCGATGGCTACTAAGTCTCCCATTAGGGTAGGCGTTGTGCCCGAGCCCTGAGTGAGCATGCCGGGCTTCTGTCTAGTGCCTCGGTCGTATTCAATGCGCCACAGCATCTCCGGCGCTCCAGTGGACTCGTTGGCCACAAAACGATACATGGCGTGATCGGTGATGACGTAGAATCCATCTGCCGCAACCGCGGGGGAGTTCTGGATCTGTTCACCAGGAAGAACAATGCTGTTTATCACTCCTGTGCTTCTGTCCACCAACCCCACCAGGCCGTAGCGAGTTGTATACCAGAAGTAGCGGCCGTTCCAGTCCATTATGGCGGGTCCCACCTTGTCCCTGTTGGGCCACTGCTGAGGGAGGACGTGGGCTGAAAGGTCATACTGGCTCACTATCTGGAAGCCTGTGGAGGGATCAGCGGGAACCTTGATCACCAGGATTCTGTAGTCATGGGTGGTGACCACGACGTTGTCCTCATTATCAAGGTAGAAATAGGCTCCGCCGGAGGGGTCCTCCAGAGGACTCAGGTCGTCGAAGATCCAGTACCATGGACGCGGTGGAAGTTCATACCGCGCCAGCTCTGCCAGGTTCTGGGGATCCAGAAGAAGCAAAACGGGTGCCCCCAATCCCCCGAGAACTGTCACAATTCTCCCTTGGCTGTCAAAGGTGAGCGTGACGCATTCGGCGAGGCCATAGTAGGTTGAGCTGACCTTGGAATTCAATCCCAGAGGGCCGCTGACCTCATAAGTGTCGGTCATGTAGGGGTCGCAATGCATGTTGCTCTTCCCGTTAGGGGCCATGTATGGGTGCTGAGGCGCTGCCACATGGTTCACCGGTTTCGAATAATCGACAGGATGGTAGCGGATGAACTTCTGACACTGCGGCACGAGGCAATAGAGAGGGCCTTGAGGTATTGGTGTCGCTGGGACGGGCGCGGAGGAGGCAGCCGTAGTCAAGGGGGAAGCTAGGGCAACGGCCAGAAGAAGCACTGCTGTTCCGATGCAAATCAAGATGCGCTTTGTCATTTCCCTCCTTTCTTGGTTGGTGATATTATAGATTAATAATCCATAATCTTGGGCACCTGTTAGGCTAGCATGGCTGGATGTCCGCTGTCAACTTGGGGCGCGTTCTCACTTATACCCGTGGTTGTGGATGCTACTAACAACTGGTGGGGAACCACGGATGAAGCAGTTATTGACCAATTTATTTATGATTATAATGATGACCTTGACACACTAAAGGTAGTCTATGAACCATATGCTACTTCGCCAATTTTAGGTGCTCCATGATGTGTTTCTAGAGAATTCGTGGATTCAAGGCAGATTCATTCGTGAAAATACACTTTGGTGCTCCCAAGTGATGGAAGTTCGAACGTTCAAATCATCAGATAATTTAGAATCAACGTGTCATCGCAGCATAATACGGAGATGGCACTGTTGGATATGCCCGATATACATGATGAAAGACGGCTTCTGTCTTCTTATTTACGTCACTAGGAGTGTAACGATCTACAGGCAAACCGCTTGCTTCATCCCACAAGAAATCTCGTATTAATACTCTTACATCATCTCTTGTAGGTTCTCTGTCTTGCCAATTATACAGGTCCTTCAATTTTGCTTTCAGTGTTTCTAGTAGTTCTTTAGCTACCTTCTTGATCTTTTGGATTTCCTGTGGTTTTAACTCTGGTTTTACTAAAAGGTCATAAATAGCGAGCGTCTCCTCATCCAACCCCTCTCGGACTGCTCGGCTTTCTTCCTTATCCAAATCTTGCACAAATTTCAATAATGCCTCAAAGGTAGCTTCAATGTTTTGGCGGTCTTTTTCTTTATTATACTCAGCGATTATCTTTTCATAATGCTCTTGGAAGTCCGTACGGAGCGGATTTCTTTGGATGAGCATCTCCAGTTTCTTCTCAATCACGCTTTTAAGACTTTGCACAGTGGTGTTTTTAGTCTTAGCATGCTCAAATTCTGCCCGCAATCGGTTAAAGTTGATTTTACTTATATCGTATGGCTTGTTAAGTTCTTTGTCTTTGTCAGGCGCAACGGTAATTGACTCATCAATAACTTCATGTAGCTGTTTGATGATATCACTAATATCCGCTTGATCGCGGTCTTTCTGCAGACTTTTGTAGATGATATTTATTGCTCCATATTGCTTGCGATAGGCATTCACGCCAGGAATTGTAAGACACGCTTTGAATTTAATAAACACTTCGCGACATATTACCTCAAATTTCTTTCTAGTCTCATCATTTTCATTGACTGCCTCTTTGGCAATAATTATTGCATTATTTCTATCAAATCCGGTTAAGTTAATAATTGTATCAAGTGAGGCTTTGTGATCACGAAGAAAACTGCTAACTAAATCGATCGTTTCTTTCAAATCTTCTAGAAGCTCTTCTTTGGTTCTAGTTGGATTCAATTCATTTGGCCCTAAGCCAGGCCTGCCAGTATCAGATGTACCGACAAAAGTAGCTAGCGCTCTTCGTAGATTCTTGAGAATACCACAATAATCAATTATGAGGCCATTATTTTTATCGCCATTAACTCTGTTAGCGCGGGCAATTGCCTGCATAAGTGTGTGGGCTTTAAGCGGCTTATCTAAATACAGATTTGCTAAACTTGGCACGTCAAACCCTGTGAGCCACATTGCACAAACAATAGCAATTCTAAGGGGATGTCCCTCTTTCTTAAAAGCAGAGTCTACGTCAATTCGCGTTCCGTCCGCCAATTCAAAGCCGTTTTTCATCAATCTACGGTGCGACGTGATATCAAAACCATACTTCCTGAACTTATCAACCTCTCCTTGCTCTTCACTAACAATCACTGCCATCTTTGTCTCTTTCATCCATATGAGCTGATTGGCAAGATGCTCTCTGTCTTCTCCTGTTGATATTTCCCAAGACATTCTGATTTCATCCGCTTTTTGATCCCAGTATTTCGTGATCAATTCATACATCCGCACGCATGTTAACTTGTCGATACAGATGAACATCGCTTTACCAGTTTCCCAAGAGGTTGTGTAGTGGTCAACAAAATCTTTAGCAATTTGATTTAGCCGTTTTTCAGCAGTAATGATATGGTAGTCGCGTTTGAGCTCTTTTTCTAACCTCTGGCTGACATCAATATCATTAATTTCAATTTGCTCCAGTTTTTCGGCAATGCGTTCATTAATATCATTAGTGGCTACACCCAGAGTCTCGCCCCGCGAATCGTAATATAGCGGCACGGTCGCTTTGTCTTCAACCGCCCGTTGGAAATCATAGGTGGAAATATAATTGCCAAAGACCTTGACAGTAATTTCATCATCTTTAAATAGTGGCGTACCAGTAAATCCAATAAAGTTAGCATTTGGCAAAGCATTGCGCATATTCAAAGCAAGAGTACCATATTGAGTGCGATGCGCTTCGTCGGTGATTACAATAATGTCATCGCGCTTGGTATAGCCCTCATCAGGATCAACCTCCTGATTAAACTTTTGAATCGTGGTAAATACATAGGCCTTCTGTTGGCTCATAAGCTCGGCTAAATGTCTTCCACTTGTTGGCCGGCAAGGGACCTTGTCATTATCAGCCACACCGCAGCCAGCAAAGGTCTTATATATTTGGGTATCCAAATCATCACGATCGGTGCATATCAAAAATGTATAATTACCACCGATTTTACGATGCACCTTGGCGGTGAAAAACACCATAGAATAACTTTTTCCGGCCCCTTGCGTGTGCCAAAAAACGCCGAGTTTTCCTTTAGTTCTATTCGTGTTGCTTAAGGCCTTGGTGACCTCATTGACTCCTAGAAACTGTTGATTTTGGGCCAGTACTTTTATTCGTTTGCCGGTGGAATCATCATACAATATGAAGTTTTCAAAAATATCCATAAAGTTATTCTTGGCGCAGACGCCTTTCAGAAGAGTTTCCATATCCACTACGCCTCGTTCAGATTCTGACAAGCGCTTCCATTCATGAAAATGTTCATAACCGGCAGTGATAGTGCCGATTTTAGCATTTTCGCCATTGGCGAGCATGACGATCGCGTTGTGATGAAAGAAGTGCGGGATAGTGTCTTTATAATCAGCGAGATTTTTACTGTAAGCGTTCTTAAGGTCTTTATGAATGTTTTTGCACTCTACAAACAAAAGCGGTATACCGTTCACAAATCCAACAATATCAATGCGACGCCGATACAGATCACCCTGAACCCATAGTTCGCGTACCGCCAAGAAGTGATTATTGGCTGCTCCATTGAAATCAAAGATTTTTAGCCGCTCTTTTTTAATCTCGCCATGTTCTCCCTGAAAAGCAACCTGTACACCATCTTTGAACAGTTTGTATTTATCAAAGTTAGAAGAGAGCATAGACTGACTCTGAGAGTACTCTATCACCTGGCGTACAGCTTCATCATAAGCAGTTTCAGGAAAATGGGGATTAAATTTCTTTAGGGATTGCTTTAGATAACGCGTAAGGACCACCTCACGGTCGGAATTCCTACCCAAAAGACCATCTGGGCCAAAGGTTTCTTGGTTGTAGGCATACACCGAATCCCAGTGGAGTTTATCTCGTAGGTAATCAGCTGTTGTTTGTTGAACTAATGTGTCCTCGTTTAAGTATGTCATAGTTTACACTTCAATTGCGCCGCTCATCAGCCGCGGCAAGAGCAAATCCCGCGCTTGTGCGAGTTTTTGGTTCTGATCTAATAACAAAGCTATTTGATTAAATATAGGACTTACTACTTGGTGGAATTTAGTAAGCACATCCTCCTGCGGGATAGTGATTTTAATATTTTGAAACTTATTTTTGTTTACATTTCCCATTGTTGAGCCTCCACCGATTGCTTCTAGAAGTAGTTTTAATCGTGATAAACAAAAATAAGAGTAATACCGATAAACTTCTTTTTTTGGGATAACAGAGTTGATTTGTTGATTTGTTTGTGCCCGTAACAAATTCATTGCCACCACTCCAACTGTTCCTATACAAGACACCAAGATTGAACATGGCGGTAAGTATTTGTTCCTTTGAGAGTCTGCACCTATTTCACTCAAAGACTCTTCTGTCTTGATAATAATCGATGATTGATGCATGTCTGGCGTTTTGATAAATGGAACAGCGCCGTTAAAATTACTCACCTTTTTCTTGGATGGTGTTTTTCCTGTAACAACAGCCCCAAGATCTTTGACTTTTCCCTTCTTCCACCCCTCAGGTACGCCATCCACTACCTTCACCTTCTCATGTCCGGGAAAGCGGAAATACATAAACCACTCGCGGAATAACAGCCACGCCGATTCTTCCAAAAGCTGTATCCGACGGTGGTTGGTATTGATCAAATTGTCGTAGGCAAAGAGGATTTGACTGATATTTTGCTGATCTATTATGCTAATAGGAATTCTGACCTTGCATTTTTTAATGCGTCTTGGTGACGTGTGTTTCACCGTTGCTCCACTTGCAGATCCTCTAACTTGACCTCGATAACTGTTGGTATTAAGTAAATAATATAGAAAGGTTTTATCAATTTGATCTTCACTGAGGATTTTTACCAGTCCTAATCTTTGGTTATGCAGGTAAGTATTATCTTTTGGAATAAAGAAAGCCCCACCTAAAACAGGAGCTGAGTTAATAAGATCAGTCATTACAATCAGTAGGTCATTGCTTTTTAAAAGATATTCCCTAGGAAAATCTCCAGTATAATAAAGCTCTTTCTCTCCTTTTAATTTTAAGCCGCCTTTTTCATGACAATTTCCCGGTGTTAATAAAACATAGTCTCCACTGTCGCTAAAGAACTCCCCTTGGAATGCATATCCATGTTTTACATCAATCAGCTGACCTAATGTTGTATTTATCCAGTTCATATCCTCAACTTCTTGAAATGTTCACTAATATTTTTCGCCAAATCCACGGTTTGGGTATTCAAATCATCCAATTCGGCATGAATTGTATGCATGGTTTCGCCAAAATCAAAGTCAGGGTCTTCTTCCTCAATTGTCACACCCACATATCTGCCCGGCGTGAGGCTCCAATCGTTTTCTTTAAGATCGGCTTTATTCACCAGCTTGACTAAACCCTCCACATCGCGCAAATTTTCTTCTGGGAATCGCTCGATGAGCCATTCAGCCTGGTGATAGAAATAGCGAGCTAATTTCAATTGATTAATAGCAATATCTTGCACATCTTCGGTCTGTTTCTTGAGATTAGAAACCGCTCGGGTGTTCCACTTGTCGCTCTCTTTGGAGCTATAAGTATCGAGGCACACAGTGGTCAAACGGTTTGCAAGGCGATACATCAGTTCGGCTTCTTTGATGAGTTTGTTGTTTTCTTCTGCGAGCGGCGCTATTCCTTTAAGCGCTTCGGTAAGTTTAATGTTGTCTTTATTTTGCTTTTTCCACCATATACTTTTTTCTTGCGTCAACTTGCTAAATGTCTGGCTTCTGCTTGTGTACGCTTGCAGACAATTGGCCAATTCTTTTAGTGTTTCTGCTTGTTTGCCGTCTTTTGGAAGCGTGGCCAGAAATGGTTGGAATTCTCTGTTCAGTCTAGCAAAAACGGTTTCATAGTCTTGCGCAGGAGCAATACTTTGCGCAGCTTCATTGAGTGTCGCGGAGATATAATTGACTACCAAGTCGTGGAAATGTTTGATTTCACCACGATGAAGCCAGATGATGGAAAGAATGTTTTGCAATTGTTCTGGACTGAAATCATATATCCTTCGTGTTACCTTGCGGAAGATATTGCGCGCGTCAATCATCAAGACCTTATCTTTGAATTCTTTGGGTTTCGCTTTATTGAAAAACCACAGTTCGCATGGAAGGGATCTGGTATAAAAAAAGTTGGAGCGAATGGAAATCATGATGTCCACATCACCGGTCTCAATCAGTTTTTCCCGCACTTTGGCTTCGCTTTTACCAGCACCTGATGCTTGTGCTGACATTACAAAACCCGCGCGACCTTGCTCGGAAAGGTAACTGTAGAAATAGCTAATCCAAACATAATTGCCGTTACTGACCTTGCCTTTCTTATTCACTCCGGGCAGGCCAAATGGCAAACGGGGGTCGTTTTTCACCTTGTCCGCGTCAATCTCATCCACATTAAATGGAGGATTTGCCATCACAAAATCAGCTTTCTTATACAGATTATGTGGGTCCTCGTAGTAGGTTATTGCTTTCTTTATATCGCCGACCAAGCCATGCACCGCAAGGTTCATTTTTGCCAAGTTGATGGTGGTTGCATTCTTCTCCAAGCCAAAAAAGTTTAATTTGTCATTTGGGTTCTGATGTAATTTCTCCACAAAACGGGCGCTCTGAACAAACATCCCGCCACTACCACAGGCTGGATCTAGTACTGTGCCTTTTTTAGGTTCTAATACATTGGCGATGAGTGAAACCAAAGAAATAGGCGTAAAAAACTCTCCACCATCGTGGGCTTTTTGATCAGCAAATTGAGTAAGAAAATACTCATAAATACGACCAAATACATCACCAGTAACCTTCTTTAGTTCTTCAGGATTTAACGTCCGTAGCAGTTGGCCTAATATCTCATTGCTTAATTCGCGATATTCTTTTTTTGGTAGTACGCCGCGCAGGGTTTCATAATCTCCTTCGATGAATTCCATCGCATCAATAACGGCTTTGGCACGATCATCGCTGTCTTTCAAGCTCACCAAATAGTCAAATTGAGCTTTGGGCTGTAAGAAAATCGCTGATTTCTTACTGAAATCCTTTTGCGTCAGCTCCGGGGTTTTGCCCCCACGAATCGGCAGGCTGGCAATAATTTCATCTTTTACCGCCAAATAGCGGCTGTAGGCATGACGCAAGAATATCAAACCCATCACCGGCATAAAATATTCATTGCTGGCATAATTGGAGTTTGCCCGGAGCGTATCCGCTGCGCTCCAGAGTCTTTTTTCAATCGCTTCAATATTTTCTAATTGTGGCATAGTTTTATTCTACTTAAGAATTAATCCTTTCTCACTGTACCCACCTTCAAATTTAAACCGCCCCGCTTGATTATTACATATTATTCGTTAGGGTTACCCCAATATAGCTCTTGATATAGTGAGTGTCAAGCTAATTGAATCTGAGGCAGTATCTATTTAAGAAGGTTAATAAAGTTAAACAAAATATTAGCCCCAAACCTTTTTATTAACTATCCTAACTTGTTTAACTTTAATAGCGGGTATTGGGTAACACAAAACATAAGCCCAAGTTGCACTAAAATCCAAAATTCACGCATTTTCAATGCATGGTTAGTACATATTACTGTCTAAGCATAATAAGGGGTTAATTTTGGGGATTTCAGATATGAGCCAGGCAACAAATTAATCTAATACAGATCCTATTCCTGTTTGTTTCCTTCTTCAGGACCCTTCTCAAGCCGATCAAGAAAACTACTCAATGCAGATTCAACGGCAGAGTTAACCGCCTTGTCAGGCTTTTGTTTTGTTCCTCTCCATAAGCCGCCTTTTAAGCTAACGACTCGCATGAACCTTGTATACAATTCATCTGATATTTTGACGGATAACTCTTTTGTCATTTCTTTCCCTCTGAGTATTTCTTCGTTAGATACCCCTCATTATTGCGGATGTATGTGTTACCGGAACAATAGGATGCTCTGAGTTTTCCTTCATGAACTTCTTAAACTTCTTACATTCCGCGGATAGATCACAGCCTTTACAGGAAGCTCTGCCATTCATGTGGATATAGCATTGGAGTATTTTCTCCATATCTGGGCCTTCTTCGATTTTACCTGCTATTCTCATCATGTTCCTAAGAGCCTTCTTCGTAATTTGCATCAGGTGGGAGTGGCACTAGTCCTATACCGAATGCCTCCTGTAACTCGTGTAGTTTGGACTCCAGTTGTCTTCCAATATCTAGAAGTTGCTTATGCTCAGCGCTGTTGCTGGAAGTCAGCATGAGCGGCTTCAATTTCTCAGCGAGTTTCCGGTACTTGTCGTCGAGCGCTTTGTATTCCTCATAAAGACGCAGCCGAACATCTCTATCTGACATAGACATTGTGATTTCCTCCTTAATTGATACACTACCCCAATCGGTTACTTCTTGCCACAGGTACTGCTGACATTGGCCGATACGAGCATAACGGAGTCGCTGATGTTTAGGGCTTTACCCGTTTCTCCATTGTGCTTCTTACAGAGCGGAATAATGTACCAACTGCTGTCAGTAGAACTGTCTTTCTGGACATGGGCACCGACTTCTATCATCTCAAGACAGTTGTCGACAGGGCAGTAGATGATTGACTGGCCACTGAACTTCTTCCAGTGATTAAGCCAGCTACCGCATTTGCAGGTATTCTGACTGGTACCATTGATGTTCTTCACTTTCATGGTTCTCTCCTTCGTGTTTTGTCCGCCCAACGACGAGTTGAGCTACCGCGCCGAATAAATATGTATAAGGTGGGACAATACTCTAATGCTGGTAATATCTTTTGTCAAGCCATAACAGATTTAACGAACAGGGGATTGGGTTTGGACACCCCCCTATTTATGCGGAGTCAAACGTGATGATAAATAAACAAGTCAGTGAAATGACTAGAATTGACACCTAAGGTGGATGATTATGGTGTTACGAGTGCTCCTTCAAGTCGGAGCATTATGAACTGGGTCATAGTAAGGCATATCTGTCTGAGCAACCTGGCTTGATCCTGCTCTGCCATATACGGGTGTCCACCTGTGTGACTCAAGAGGCCGTAAATCTTATCGACAGCTTCTCGTTCTTTTTTCTCCAAGAGAGTCTCATTCTCCAGATAATCACGGATGGCAACTGGGCGATCTAATGTTGAAGCTGCGATAGCCATATCTTTAGTTACTAGTGAGTGTTTGTTTGCCACCTGCTGAAGTACTGCCTCAAAAAACTTACGTGCATTTCCTATGCAGTCCGACCATCGGCCTGCAACATAGTGATCTTCAGCAAGTTTCAGGAACTCAAAGGTCTGTTGCCTATCAGAAAGCCCCAGCTTACTGTGAAGGGATTCAAGGAGTCCAGTTTCTGCTTCAACGTCCAGTACTTCGACCTCGGTCTGGCGTAACTCACCATTTTGAAAAACATAGCCGTCGATTTCCAATCGGCGAATTATCTCTTCGTATTTCGCCTTGTAAATTTCAACTGAGTGGTCTGTCTGTTCCCGATACCACACAATGAAATCTCGGGCCAAGTTCTTCAGATAAACCTGCCCAAGCTCCATTCTTTTGCCCAATGTCCAGTTTGGGGTAGCATTGGCGAAGGACTCTCCTGTATGTATCTTGAGTAGCCACTCTTTTAGAGTCCTGATTGTGAGTATACTTTTCACCATGTTGCAGAACCAGGCTTCATAGTTGTGCTCGTATAGGTAATCGTAAAAGCTCTCGCGATAGACTTTTTCCGTTGATCCCCAAGACGACGATTGAGGCCTATACGAGAACTTGT
>Ga0315294_10003790_pt1 | contig 16480 bp, 18 predicted proteins | sample YL17G13_40_MG_FD_203626 | JGI IMG/M metagenome (GOLD analysis project Ga0315294, IMG submission 203626) | Sediment microbial communities from Yellowstone Lake, YNP, Wyoming, USA - YL17G13_40 | ecosystem: Environmental > Aquatic > Freshwater > Lake > Sediment | place: USA: Wyoming | collected... | reverse complement strand
TCGTTCCTGATCTCCGCCCCCATGGTCAACGAAGTCGCGCTGGTCCTGCTGTTTGGCCTGTTTGGGTGGAAGGTGGCCGCGCTGTACGCGGGCACGGGCCTGATGATTGCCATCGTTGCCGGATGGACGATTGGGCGGCTCCACATGGAAGGACACGTCGAGCCCTGGGTCTATTCCGGGCCGGTCGCCGGCCAGACGCAGCCCGGCGTCCGCGTGGAATGGGCGGAAGGCCTGCGGTACGGGCGCGATGCGGTGCGGGAAATCGTCGGCAAGGTGTGGCCCTTCGTGCTGGCGGGCATCGCGGTCGGAGCGGGCATCCACGGGTACGTGCCGGAAGGCTTCATGGCGTCGATCATGGGCAAGGGCGCCTGGTGGTCGGTTCCGCTTGCCGTGCTCATCGGCATCCCCATGTACTCGAACGCGGCCGGCATCATCCCGGTGGTTCAGGCCCTGCTCGCCAAAGGAGCCGCGCTGGGCACGGTCCTGGCTTTCATGATGTCGGTGATCGGTCTCTCGCTGCCCGAAACGATCATCCTCCGCAAAGTACTGAAGCCCGTTTTGATCGCCACGTTTATCGGCGTGGTCGGCCTCGGGATTCTGATTGTGGGGTACTTGTTCAACGTGCTTTTGTAGCCGGAGGAGAGACGAACATGATGAAGATCAAAGTATACGGTCCGGGTTGCGCGCGCTGCAAACAGACAGAGGAGATTGTCCGGCGCGCGTTGTCCGAGACCGGCACGCAGGCGGAAGTCGAGAAGGTGAGTGACATTCAGGCTATGGCCGCCGCCGGCATCCTCGCGACACCGGCGGTTGCTGTAAACGATGTAATCAAGACATCAGGACGGATCCCCAGGCTGGATGAAGTGAAGGCCTGGGTCAGCGCAAGCTAGCAGTCGGGGTGCGCGTACCAGGAGGAGGCAGGGAGTCTATGCGGGAACTGGAAGACTATTTCAAAGCACTGGCTGACGTCAGCCGGCTGCGCATCATGAACCTGCTGCTGCACGCCGAGCTGTGCGTCTGCGATATCCAGCGAGTCCTGGAAGCGCCGCAGCCCAACGTCTCGCGCCATCTCGCCTACCTCAGGCATTCGGGGCTGGTGCTGGACCGCCGCGACGGGCTGCGGATGTTTTACCGCTTGGCCGATTCGAATGACCGCGTGCTCGGTCTGCTGTTCGAGTTTCTTCGTGGGGCATTCGGTCGGGAGAAGCTGCTGCAGCAGGACATGCGCAGGCTCAGGCAGGCCATTCAGGGCGGCCACTGCACGATGACGGAGTGGAGACCGTTTTCGGCTATTGGATACGCACGGCAGAGCGCCCGAGGTTGACTGAAGGGAACGGGTTGTGCACCGCGCTTGAACAGGGAGAACGACGACCTGCCTGCTTCATTCCTTTTTGAAGCTTGGAGGTCGCAGAAGGAAGCGACGAGAAATGAAGAACAAACTACAGGTTTTTGATCCTCCGATGTGCTGCTCGACGGGGGTTTGCGGTCCGGCCGTCGATCCCGTACTGGCCCGCTTCACGGCTGATTTTCACTGGCTGGCCAATCAGGGAGTTGTGGTCGAGCGGTACAACCTAGCTCAGGAACCCATGGCGTTTGCAGGCAACGGGACCGTGAAGGCGGCGCTGGCGGAGTCCGGTAACGATTGCCTGCCGTTGATTCTAGTGAACGGAAGCATCGTGTGTCGCGGCTCATACCCGACGCGAAAGGAACTGGCGGGTTTCGTGGGCTTGCGGGATGACGGGACTCCGAGCGTGTACACGGAGTCCGTGGCCGAGTTGGTCGCCATCGGCGCCGCGATAGCGTCGAACTGCGAGCCTTGTTTTAAGTACCACTTCGACCGTGCCCGCAAGCTTGGCGTCTCTTTTGAAGACATGGCCCGCGCGGTAGAGACGGCGCAGTCCGTCAAGGAGAGCCCGGCCCGGTCCGTGCTGGATCTGGCCAATCGCTATCTGAAGCGTGACGAGGCCCCGACAGGCCCTCCTGTAATCCAGACCGGTTGTTGCCCACCGGGTTCGTCCGCGAAGCCGGGAGGATCGGAGGGATGCTGCGGATGAGCGGCCACAACTTCATCGAGGCGACCACCCGAGTGCTGTTTTTCACCGGTAAGGGCGGGGTTGGTAAGACCTCGCTTTCCTGTGCGACAGCCGTGGCACTGGCCCGGGCAGGCAAGCGGGTCCTTTTGGTGAGCACCGATCCGGCATCCAACCTCGACGAAGTCCTCGGCGTCCCAGTGTCGCGGGCGCCGACGGCGGTGCCCGAAGCGGTGGGTTTGTGGGCGTTGAACATTGACCCGGAGGCGGCGGCCCGCGCCTACCGGGAGCGCGTTGTCGGGCCGTATCGCGGTGTGCTGCCTGATGCGGTGGTGGCAAGCATGGAGGAGCAGCTCTCCGGTGCATGCACAGTGGAGATTGCGGCGTTCGACGAATTCACGAAACTGTTGGGGGATGCCAAGGCCACCGCGGATTACGACCATATCATCTTTGACACCGCGCCGACCGGGCACACCCTGCGGCTGTTGAAACTCCCCGCGGCCTGGTCCGGGTTTATCGCCCAAAACTCGACCGGCACCTCGTGCCTGGGACCACTGTCCGGGCTTCAGGCTCAACAAGCTCTGTACGAGTCCAGCCTTCGTGTTCTTTCCGATCCCGGCGTCACAACCCTCGTACTCGTGAGCCGTCCGGAAGCATCGGCGCTCGCCGAAGCGGATCGAACGCGGGCCGAGTTGGCTGAGGCCGGGCTGACGAATCAGTGTTTTTTCCTCAACGCGGTGTTTGTAGCCTCGGGCGCCGGCGACCCGGCTGCCAGAGCCCTGGAAGAGCGCGGCCGCAACGCGCTGCTCGACATGCCGGAGCGCCTGGCGGTTCTGCCGCGCGTTGAAGTCCCGTTGCTGCCGTTTGCGCCAATGGGGGTGTCGAGCTTGGGCAGTATTTTCGGACTGCGGTCGGAAGCACCACCGCAGCCTATACCGGCATGTGCCGCCAGCAGCCTGCCTGAACCGCTGATCTCGCTGATCGACGAAATCGAGAGCCTGGGCCGGGGGGTGGTGATGACGATGGGCAAGGGCGGGGTCGGGAAAACAACCATCGCGGCGGCCATCGCGGTCGAATTGGCGCGGCGGGGCCACCAGGTGCATCTGAGCACTACTGACCCTGCGGCGCACGTCGCTGCGACGGTTGACGGCTGGATTCCCGGCCTCGAAGTCAGCCGGATCGACCCGGCTATCGAGACGCGCCGCTATACCGAAGAGGTGCTGCTAAAGGCAGGGGAGCAACTGGATACCCAGGGTAGGGCGCTGCTGGAAGAGGACCTGCGCTCGCCCTGCACGGAGGAAATCGCCGTGTTTCGCGCCCTCGCTCGGACCGTGGCGATGGGAGAGCAGGCCTTCGTGGTGCTCGATACCGCCCCGACCGGTCACACGCTCCTGCTATTGGACGCCGCCGAAGCGTACCACCGGGAGGTGCTACGCACCTTAAGCGACATGCCCGCGTCCGTACGGAACCTGCTGCCACGCTTGCGCGACCCGGATTTCACCCGTCTGCTGCTCGTTACCTTGGCGGAGGCCACTCCGATCCACGAGGCAGGGCGGCTCCAGGAGGACCTGTTGCGCGCTGGTATCAGGCCGTTTGCATGGGTCATCAATCAGAGCTTCGCGGGCGACGGCTTCCGGGACCCCGTGCTGGTTGAACGCGGTCTGCGGGAGTTGCCGTTCATCAAGGAGGTCCGCGAGCAGTTTGCTTCGCGCTTGGCGCTAGTGCGATGGAAAGCCCAGCCGCCGGTCGGCCCGGCGTTGCTACGAGAGCTTCTCGAAGGCCAATCGCAGGGTTGAGAGAGTCAAGACATGAGACAAGCAAGCAAGCCACAAGAAGTTGCCAGCGAAAAACGGCTGAACTACTTTGAGCGTTACCTGAGCCTGTGGGTGGCCGCCTGCATGGTTGTCGGCGTGCTCTTGGGCAAGCTTCTGCCAGGGTTTATCGACGGATTGCGGCGGTTGGAGTTTGGCAACAAGAGCCAGATTAACGTGCCCATCGCCGTTCTCATCTGGCTGATGATCACGCCCATGATGATGAAGGTGGACTTCGCCGCCATCCGCGACGTGGGCAAACGCCCGCGGGGCCTACTGATCACGCTGTTCGTCAATTGGCTGGTGAAGCCCTTCTCGATGGCGCTGTTTGCCTGGATTTTCTTCCGCCTTGTCTTCTCCGCATGGATCGCGCCAGCCGAGGCCGATCAGTACATCGCGGGCGCCATCATCCTGGCGGCAGCGCCGTGCACGGCGATGGTGTTCGTCTGGAGCTATCTGACCGATGGCGATCCCGCTTACACCCTGGTGCAAGTCTCGGTGAACGACCTGATCATGCTGGTGCTGTTCGCCCCCATCGTCCGGTTCCTGGTCAGCGGGGCCTCCAGCCTGCACGTGCCGTTCAAGGTGCTGCTGTACTCGGTGATCGTGTTCATCGTGATCCCGCTGTCGGCCGGCATCGCGCTCCGGCGGCTGTTCATTGCCCGCCGCGGTAAGGAGTGGTTCGAGCAGGAGTTATTGCCCCGGTTCGCCCCGGTGAGTATGACCGCGCTGCTGGCCACACTGATTCTGATCTTCGGGTTTCAGGCCGACAACATCACCGGAAAGTTCCTGCATGTCGTGTTAATCGCCATCCCGATTCTCATCCAGGTCTACTTCAACTCGTCGTTGACCTACGGGCTGATGCACCTGTTCAAGGTGGAGTACGCGGTGGCCGCCCCCGGAGCATTGATTGGCGCCAGCAACTTCTTTGAACTGGCGGTCGCTACGGCCATCGCTCTGTTCGGGCCGGGATCGGGAGCTGCCCTGGCTACGGTCGTGGGCGTGCTCATCGAAGTGCCCGTCATGCTATCCGTTTGCTCGGTCTGCAATCGCACTCGGCATTGGTTTCGAGCAGCCGAGGCGACTCGGTAGGGATGAAAAATAATATGCCAGCGTACGATTTTCTCTGTCAGGAGTGCGGCAAGTCTTTCGAGATTCGCGCGTCAATGGCTGAACACACGAAGGGCCTGAAACCCGCGTGTCCGGCCTGCGGTTCACGAAGAGTCGTCCAGGCCTTCACGGCCTTCACTGTGCTGACAAACCGGCCGGGGACAGGTGGCCCTCAAGGCGGTTGCGGTCCCGGCTCCGGGCGCGGTTGCTGCGGGTCGTAGGGATGAGGCGGCCGCCAAGCTTCAGGGATTGGCCAGCAGGCTGTGCGTCACAGGGGATTGCTGATGAGCAAGGAACTCCATTGCTACGGAAAGATGTTTCCGTCAGTCCTGCAACGAGAGAATAACCGGGAAATCAGAGGATAGGTGTTTAACTACCGGATCGACTGGCCCGGCATGGCCGTAACCAGCCGTACCGTCACCGTGGGCCGCGACCCCTGGGCACACTGCGTTGTGTGCTCTGAGTTCGATCCGTGCTATCGCTTGTCCACGGAGACGATGTTGCTGGAGTCGTCCCTGGACCGTTGAACGGGCGTGGCCTTGGCATCTGCGAGGGCCGCGACGTTGGAAATCGCCGGTTCCAAGGCGGGCCGTCATCCATGGGAGGAGAAACCCATGCGGAAGATTCAGATACTTGGTTTCGGCTGCGGAAGGTGCAAGAAACTCAGCGAGAACGCGGAAGCTGCCGCGCGGGAACTTGGGATTCCCTACGAGATTGAAAAGGTCAGCGACATCCGCGCGATGGCGTCGTTCGGTGTGATGTCCACGCCAGGATTGGTGGTTGACGGTGTGCTGAAGGCCTCCGGGCGAATCCTCACGCCTCAGGAGATCAAGGCGTTTCTCGCGTAGAAACGGCGAGGTTCGCACGTGCCGGTCAAGAGCGCCATCAAATGGGCCAATGGGTGGAGGGCGCCTCCATCTGGCGCTCGGCCGGCAAAAGGACCACCAACGGGCAGCCATTCGGATATCAGAGCCGCCCGCCCGCACAGCCAGGTTTTCCCACACCCGCCCCCGTGCCCTGGCGGTCACTCCGCTGTCTGCTGGAATGGGGCGTCCAGAAGTTCGGATTTAGGTCGCCAAAGAGACATGGTCGGCGGAAGGCAGAAGGGAGAGACAACCTGGGGGCTGGTTTCGGCCTTCCGCCCGCTGTCTGAAGTCTACCGGCCGATATTGACGCTGACCGGGTTCGCCGAGATGCCGTCCGCTTTCAACAACACCTCGATCTCACCTCGTCCTGCGAGATTCCTGGGGACCAAGACGTTGACTTGATCCAGGCCGGGATACTGGGCCTGAGGCCCGTAGTAGGAGACGGTGGCGCTCTCCCCTCCGATTGTCGCGCTGACGGTACCGGCACGCCGAATGCCTGTCCCGTAGAGAACGAGAAACACCTGGCCGGTTGCCGAGTCAACGGTAATCGGCGCGGGAACCTGCCTGCCCTGCTTCTCATCAAAACGATAAGCCGGTTCTGACCTCTGTGAGCCGTCGGCAGCCACGTAAACGACGAAGGCATCGGGGACGCCCTGGCCATCGGCATTTGCGGTAAACAAGCCTGGCACGGTTTTCTTTACCGCAAGCGGACCCTTCATGAGGACGTCAGCGCCTTTGGCGACCGCGACCACAGCCGGACCCTCGCAGGTCTCCGCCGGAACCAGGTAATTGATCTGTCTGGGCGAAACGAAGAAAAGCGGGGCGAGTCGCTCGGCCCCGGCGCTGTCCTTTACTTTGACGCTGGCGCCTGCGAGCGATGTCGGCAGCGTCGTGGAGGTCGCGGCGTCCGTTCCGGCCGCCAGACCGCTGCCGAAAGCGACTGCCATCGAACCCGGAGCAACGAACGACTCCCACAAACTGGCAGCCGAAACGCTGGTAACAGCGTCCAGGCCGAGATATTTCCTTATCGCGCTCTCCAACTCAGGGGGAGAATAGTTGGCCGGCCCAGCCGTGCCTACATAGACCAACCGACCGTCCTCACCCACCAGGTAAAACCGGTCTGGCCAGGACGCATAAAGCGACTCGACGTAGTCGTCCATGGAGTCGATCACGCAGGGGAACGTGATCTTGAGGTAGTCGGCCGCCAGCGTGGCGTACCGTTCGCGTTCCTCGAACGTCTTGGGCGTCGGCAGAATGATGCCCGCGGTGACATTCTCCGGCGCCTGCGCACCGTCCGAAGGATGAGCTTCACGGATGTAAACCCACAAAAACTCGACCTTGTCGCCGTAGATCTCGTGGAGTGCGTTGACGGCGCCAGACCGGCGCCGGAACGGCGGTCAGGTAAAACTTCCGAACACCAGGGCGACAGGCTTTTTTTCCCGGAAATCGGAAAGCCTGAGATACCGGTCTGCTCCGCGGACCTTGAGGTTGAAGTCGGGCGCTGCATCACCCGGTTTCAGGTTTCCTTGTCGGATTTGCGCTGGTACTATCGCGGCCAGCAGGGCCGCCCCAAGAACCAAGCTGAGGATTCTCATGTAAGCCACCTCGGAAAGCGCGTTGAGCCGGATCGTATTACCGGACGGCTATAGTAACGGCATTGGAGCTGACGCCGCCGATGGTCAGTAACACCGGCACGTCGTCGCCCGCCCGCACGCCATCGGGCACCTGTACATTCACCTGGTAGAGCCCGGCGAAGCCCGGGCTCAGTCCCGAAAAGCTCATCGGCGCCGCCACGCCCCCGATGATGGCGTTCGGCGTGGCCGTCGTAATCGAGAGCGGGGCGTTGGGAGCGGGGGCGCCGCCCGCTGGACGGTTGGATACATCGCCCAGCCCCGTGCAGAAAATCGAGATATGTTCACCACGGTTGACCGGCCGCGCCGCCGCTCCGGGGACGCTTCCGGCCGGCGCCGCTAACTCCCCGGTAGCAGCGATCAGAATCGCGCCCTGGCCGGTACCGCGTGAATTGGCGGAAAACACGCCAGGCGCGTGTTCCGCCAATGCCACGGTCTGCGCCGCGCTCGTCTGACCGCTGACCGTCACCGTGACGCTTGCCTGCGACTGCCCCAGCACCTCCCAAGGCATCAGGAAATTGATCTGTGCAGGAGAGACGAAGAACAGCGGCGCCGTCACACCGTTGACGCGCACCGTCACGTCGCCCAACGCGGCTGGCAGCGGCAGGCCGGCAGCCGACTGGGCGGCGGAGGCAAGATCTACTCCGAACAACGAAACAATCGACCCCGCCGCCACGGGGGTCTTGTAACCGGCCCCGTTCAGTACACCGCCCGGGTTGACCGCGGGGCTGATCGTCACTTTGGTCACAAACGCGCTGCCGCGGCTCCCAGCCCGGTTCGCCGGCATTAACGGATTTGCCGTTGGAAAGTCCGGAGAGACGGTGGTGCCGATGACGTAGGCGTTTCCGGCGCTGTCCACGGCGATGTCCTGCCCCGTGTCGTCGCCACTGCCGCCCAGATACGTGGAGAAAAGCACCGCCGAACCGGCAGCGTTGAACTTCGTTACGAAGGCATCCCTAGCGCCGGCCCGGGCGCCCTGGATCGCTTTCGCCGTGGGGAAACCGGCCGACTGGGTCACTCCCGTCACATAAGCGTTGCCGGCGGAATCTACGGCGATGCTGTAACCGACGTCGTCGCCGCTCCCGCCCAGATATGTCGAATAAGCGGGCGCCGACCCTGCTGTGTCGAGCTTCACCACATAAGCGTCCACACTGCAGGCTGCGGCCGGCTGTGAGCTCGATCGGGCACACTGGGCCTGAAAGGCGGTCGGGCTTGCGGGGAAGTCGGACGAGGTCGTCTGCCCCGTAACGTACACGTTCCCGGCAGAGTCCAGTGCGATGCCGTGGCCGATATCGTGGCCGACGCCGCCCAGATACGTGGAGTAGAGCAGGGCCGAGGCGCTCGGGCTCAACTTGGCGATGAAGACGTCCAGCCCAATGTCGAGGCCGGCCGCATAAACCGCCGAGGTCACCGGGTTGACCGCGAGCGCGTGGACCACGGCGCTACCCACCCCGTTGTTGACTTGCGTCCAACTGGCCCCGCCGTCCGTGCTTCTTGAAACGCCCCCGCTGTCGGCCCCGGCGTAGAGCGTCGAGGGTCTCCGCGGGTCGATCGCCAGGGCGTAGACAGCGCGGCCGGCAATACCCCGGTTTGCGGCGTTCCAACTCTTCCCGCCATCCACGGTTTGAAGGATGCCGGCGTCCGTGGCGGCATAAAGAATGGTCGGAGCGGCTGCATCAAGCGCCAGCGCATAAACTGTGTTCGCCAGACTGCGCTGGCTCCACGTGCGCCCACAATCTTCGCTTTTATAAAGACCGCTCGCTCCGCCGGCGTGGACCGTGCATAAACGCTGAGGGTCGGTTGCCACGGCAGAGACCGTCGCCGAGCCGCCGGGACCGGTGCCGCAGCAGAACGCAAAGCTCCAGGTGCCTCCGCTATCGCTGCTGGTGAACAGGCCGCCGTCGGTGCCCGCGTAGAGAGTGGAGGGCCGAATGGAATCGAGCGCTATCGCCCGGATCGAGTTATTGCCGATTTCGATGCGGTCCCAGCTTGTTCCGCCGTTCGTGCTTTTGTACAGGCCTTCGCCCGTAGCTACATACAGCCTTGAAGAGCTCGTGGGATCAAGCAGGATCGCTCGAACGGCCGTAGCGGGGCTGGCTCGGTCGGCGGCCTGCCGGCACACGGCCGGCTTCAGCCACGCTCACCCCGCAGATGGTGGAAGCAGTTCCATGGGCTTCCAACTGATTCCGCCATTAGTTGTCTGAAACAGACCATCGTCGCCGCCCGCGTAGATGATCGAGGGATTCCGGAAATCGATGGCCAGCGACCAGATCGCCAGGCTGGAAAGCCCGCTGTTGACTGCGGTCCAGTTCTCGCCCCCGTTCGTGCTCCGGTAGATGGCGCTTCCGCGATACCCGCTCTGAAAGCCGTTGGCCGTCCGGAAATCCGTGGAGTTCGTGGAGCCGGTGATGTAGGCATTCCCGGATGAGTCCACGGCTATAGCCAGGCCCGCATCACTGCCGGCGCCGCCGAGGTAAGTGCAGTAGCTCAACGCGGAGCCGGTGGCGTTCAGTTTCATCACGAACGCATCGCCGCTCCCACCCGGCATCGGCTGAAAAACGCCCGCGGTGGTGGGCAGGCTGCTCGAGGCGGTAGACCCGGTGACGTACGCAGTGCCGTCGCGGCCCACGGCGACGCCGTCGGGCTGGACCCCGGGAAGCAAGGTGGAGTACACCAGCGCGTCGCCCCGCCCGCTCAGTTTTGCCGCGAAACCCGAGCCAGACGTACGCCAGGCGCCGGGAGTGACCGGGAAATCAGCCGATTCGGTCGTGCCCACCACGTACGCGCTGCCGGCGGAGTCCACGGCAAGCCCGCGCACGACGTCCGCCTGCCTGCCCCCAAGGTACGTTGAGTAAACCACGCCGGCGCCGGCCGGATTCAACTTGGCGATAAAGGTATCGATCGAGCCCGCGTGGCTCGGCTGCAGCGGTTGCCACACGGGGTAGTCAAGCGAGCCGGTACTGCCCACCACGTAGGCGCTGCCCGAGGAGTCGGTGGCTATGCGGTACCCGGAGTCGCCATTGCCGCCACCAAAGTAGGTCGAATAAGTCAGCACCGGGTCGATGAACAGCGGCTGTCGGGCATCGTAAGCAGCCACTTCAAAGCTCACCTCACGCCCGTTTCGGAGGCGGTAGCCGCCTGCTATCTTCCTCCGGCCGGCTTCGCCCGCCTGATACATGATCGGCGCATTGAGCCGGACTTCACCCTGGCGGGTGGTCAGCACCAGTTCGCCCCGCCGATTCACGGCTACCCGCTGGGCTCCGCGGACCGCGAATCGAACCGCGTCTACATCGGCTCCGGGAGCCACCACAAAATCGAATTCCAGCCTGCCCTGGTTGCCGTAGTACACCAGGTCAATTCCGGGGTAGACAGCCTCGCATTTCACCTGCGCGTAAGTTGGAACACCCCTCCGCCACTTCCCGGGATCATTGCCGATGAAGTAGCTGCTTTTGCCGGGCAAGGGTTCGATCCCCTTCACACGAGCCGACGGCTTTGCGCCCAGCAGGACGATCCGCAGCACGGCGGGCCGGGACTCCCAACCGTGTTCTCCCGTTCCGCCCCCGCTGCGCAATCCCGGTTCCGCGGAATGCATCGACAGTACGGCTTCGCCGGGTCCCAAGAACACGGTATAGCCCTGCCCGCGCGCGTAAAACTTCACCCGGGAGTCAGTCTGGCCGTCGTTGGCTTCGAAGCTGAGCGGCAGGCTCCCGTAGAGTGGCGCAGGCGTTCTTGCCTGCGCAAGCAGATGGCGTTCGCTGACGCCGATTCTATGGCCGCCCCGGCTCGTGCAGAGGTGTGGGTCAAGGTGGCTGGTGTGTGAGCCGCCAAGATCCCAATCGGTGCAGAAAGCGGGCTGCACACCCAGGATGCTGACCAGAACGACCAGCGGCAATCCGACAGGCATGAAATCTGCTCCCTCGGGCACTTCCCCGCTGAGCGAACGCCCGGAGCTGCGGATTATGACACGATGTTGTGTGGTCCGCAGGATCTCGTGAGACCGTCATCAGACAGTCAGACAGGATTCAATCCCCAGGCCATCAGTGCTGCGGGCGGCCCTGATTGGGTACTTACTGCTTGCGATTCAGCGGCCCCGATAATCCTCTATCCTGGATCGTGACAAGCCACCGAGCCCGCTGTCTGTCAGATGCGATCCGCGCCGCTGAACTGGCCGGTTTCAAGGTCCTGACAAAGCCCAGTAGTCCGATCAGGCGTCTGACTGACTTGCGAATACATGTGCGCGGGCCTTAACCGCTAGTTTCCTTGACCCGCCAGACAGCCCGATTCCGGTCAACCGTGGCACCGGCGGAACCGGCCGGCCGTTGGCGTATCCGCTCAGACCCATCAGAACGGAGGCGAGGGTAAATTTGCGCGTTCCGTTGGGGCCGAGGAGGCTTGTGGATTTCCGCCTCGCGGACCCCAAGATTGAGATCGTGAAGCATGCTCCTGCCGCCCAGCACCAGTCCCCGGCCAATCACCCGCAACATGGTTTAGTTCGCCTTCTGCTATTGCGCCTGAGTCAGTTTCCTCTGGGTGCCTGATATCTTTTCAAACGCCGTTTCCAAGGCGCTTGAGAAGAGCGCTTGGGCTTCGTCCTCCTTCAAGGTCCGCGTGCCAATCATTAGTTTCAGTTCGTCGGGCTCCTTTCCGGTTTCGAGGACAAGCTGGGCGCTCCCCAGGACTGTATGCGCAGCCGCCCACTGGGCTACCTGTTCCGGCAGGCCGAGACGGACTGCGGTGTCTTTTAGCGACTTGATGACGGGGAAAACATATGTGGGGCCGACCGCCGTGAGTGCCGTCGCCACATTCATGAGCCGCTCTTCCACGCGGATGGTCTCGCCAAACAAGGCCAGGAGCCCGTCGATGAACGGCAGGTCGTCGGGCCGCACATGCTTCCCCAAGCAGTGCGGATTCATGCCCCGGCCGATCAGGGACGGTGTGTTCGGTATCACCCGGACCACGCCGACGGGTTGCCCGACCGCCTCCTCCATGAGTGAGGTCGGGATGGCAGCCGCCAAAGAGACGACCAGCACGCGCGGCCGCAGTTTTTCCCGAACGTCAGTGAGCACAGGTTTCACAGCATTCGGTGGCACGGCGAGGAAGACAACGTCTCCGAACTCAGCACCCTCCCCATTGTCCGGGCTGACCCGGACGCCAAATCGGCTTTTCAACTGCTCGAGCCGCTCCGGACGAATGTCGGTCGCGAGCAGGTTCCCCACCGGGACGCCTCCGCCCCTCAAAAGCCTCTCGATGAACACCCCGGCGATGATGCCACCACCCAGAAAGGCGTACTTCTTTGTTTGGATCTCACTCATGAACATTTTCCGCCAAGACCACTACGCAGCTCCTCATGGTCGCCGCGGCGATCGCCCGGAAACCATTCAAAGCCGAACTTTCCATCCGCGGCTGCTCTAACGCCGCCCGACAGACGTTGCACAACAACTCCTGCGCAGGCTTCGGGAGGCTCACAACCTTAACACGTCAACGGCTTCGCTCCGTTGTCCTCGTCAAAAGCACTCAAAGCAGGCCATGACGGCACCCTATGTGAACACCTGAAATATGTGGGCCAAGCAGAAGTAGATGCCCACTCCAATGAACACCATGCCCGTGACAATCCGCGCCCACCTCTCCACCTGAGCCAGCCGGTTGAAAGCTTTGCTGACGGACTGCGCGCCGGCAGCGATCAGGACCGCAAACACCAAAACCGGCAGCCCTGTGCCGACTCCGTACAGAGCGGGCAGGCCCACGGTCGACTGGTGCTGTAACGCCAGGGGGACGAGGCTTCCGAAGAATAGCGCCGCGGAAACAGGGCAAAAAGACAGGGCGAATAACATGCCGAGAAGAGCCGCGCCCCAGACACCCCAGCTCTGAAATCTCTCTTCCAGTGCGCCCCCTGTTACCGAGAGCGAGAAGTTGAACTGCAACAGCCCCAGAAGGAACATCCCGACAAGGATCAGAATCGGCCCGAGGAGCTTGTTCATGTAGGTTTGGAGGAAGTTGGAAAGCCGCGGGATCGAAAGAACGCTTGCGACCAGCAATGCCGCCAGGGCGAGGTAGGTTAGCATACGGCCGATAGTGTAAAGGGCGCCTGTGGCGAAGACCCTCCGGGGCGTGCCGAGGCCTTTGCTGATATAGGAAATCGCCGCGACGTTCGTAGCCAGCGGACAGGGACTGATCGAAGTCAAGACGCCCAGCCAGAACGCAGACCCGGCCGCTACGATCGCCCCGTCCATCACCCCCTCCTCAAGTACGCGCGGACCTCGTCCTGAACGTACCTCAGGAAGGCCTGCTTGTTCCCGGTGAGTTCCCAGACCTTCGCGAGGTTCTTCCGCTCCACCTGCTTGCCATCCTTGAACCGCACGATCACCAGCGACTTGGTAAAAAGCTGGTAGTCGTTGATGAAATGGCGGTTCTCCGGCAACTGCACATTCACCGGATGCCACTCCAGGGTTCCATTTCGGAGTGCGTCGGAGAAGCCCTGCTTCAACGCCTCATCCGAGAACGCCTCGATCTTACGGCAGGTGGGGCACCGAAAGGTGGTGTAAAAGTAGTACGCGACGACCTTCTGGCCGCTTTCTGCCTTCGCGGACTCGATCGGTTCAGCCGCAGCGGCGGAAGCGGGTGCGCCGGCCGCGCTGACCGACGCGTCTTCCTGGCGGCTCTCTTGGAGAACCAGGAACACCACACTGGCCGCCACGAACACAAGCAGAAGGAGCTTAACGGCACTCTTGTATGTCACCGGCACTCTCCTCAAGCCGTCTGCTGCGCCAGCAGGGACATGAGTTCATCCACGCTGGGAACCCGTCCCTGGACCACAATCTTGCCACCTGCAATCAAGGCCGGCGTCCTCTTGACGCCAAACCCAGCGATCGCGGCGATGTCGGACACCTTGAACAGCTCGTACTGCATGCCGAGTTCCTTGGCTGCCGCCTCCGTGTTCTCGGCAAGTTTCTTGCAGTTCATGCAGCCAGGACCTAATATCTGAAAATCCATGACACTCCTCTCGGTTGACGTTCACACAATTACGATCAGCAGGTCTTCATCAATAGGCCAACTTGCTCCTGGGTGATCGCACCCACCATGTCCTCCATCGCGCGGACCAAGCCCTGCACCTCGGGGCTCCGCAAACGGTAGAAGACCTGCTGCCCCCGTTTTTCATCGGCCACGATGCCTGCCACTCGAAGCACGGCCAAATGCCTGGAAACTGTGGACATGTCAGCGCCAACCAGTTTCGTGAGCTCACACACGCACCGCTCACCGTGACGTAGCAGTTCGTCCAAGATGAGCAGTCGCGAAGGGTGGGCCAGGGCCTTCACGATCTGTGCCCTGCGTGCCAACTTCGCCAGCGTTTTGGAATCCCGCACACTTGCGAGTCAGCAAGATACTTGCCAATCTGCACGATGAACCAATTATCCTTATTTTTGAGTTGTTTATGGGTGTGGCCGCCACCAGGCGTTGGGCAATATGCCCCAATGGGTGGGCCATTTCTCCCGGTCCTCCGGTCCCAAGTGATTGGGCGCGCAGTGGTTCAGGAACCCCGCATCCTCTTGATGCTTATGGTAGTTGCCGGGCGTCGGTACGAGTGGACACTGGCTTGGCATCTTATGTGCATATCCAAATAAGCGGAGAAGCCCATGCCACCCCTCCACCGACTCTTCAAAGCACTTGCCGAACCCAACCGGCTCCGCATTCTGAACCTGCTCTTAGAGGAGCCGTTCTGTGTTTGCGAACTCGAGTCCCTGCTGGGCCTCCCCCAGCCACTCCTCTCCCGTCACCTGGCGTACCTTCGCAGTGCCGGGTTGGTCGTGGACAGGCGCCAGGGAATGAGGGTGCAATACTCGCTCGCTTCCGACCTGGAGGTTTTGGAGATTCTGAAAACCTGCCTGCGGCAGGCCTTGGTCCGCGAAGAGATCTATCGCGAAGACCACCGGAGATGCCAGGAGTTGCGTGCAGCATGTTGCTCCTCCGACACGCGGGAATCCTCGATTTTCCCAGAAAGATTTCAGACACAAGGAGATGCGCAATGAAAATCAAAGTCCTTATGTGTAACTGTAAGGGGCTGTGTGACTCGTTCAAGAGCACCGACTTCAACACGCTGCCGTTCCAGGTGGAGAGCGAACTGGATGTCGCCTATGTTTCGCTGCATCCGCAAACCTGCGGCCAAGGCGGCAACCAGTTTCTCGCCGATGTGATGAAAAGCGCCGACAGCGATACCTACATTCTGAGCGCTGCCTGCGCGCCGGCAGCGCAGGACAAGCTCTTCCGGAAGATCTTGCGGCAGACCGGGTTCCCGCCCGAGCGGTTCATCCCGGTGGACATCCGCATGACCGACAATGACGGCGTCTTGCAGGCCATCCGCGAAAAAGCCGGGGAGATTCTCAAGAAGCAAGACGTGAGTAAGGAACTCACTCCCGAAGGCCTGATGGGAGCGTGCTCCTGCTCGGAAACGCCCGTGGGATCCAAGTAGCAGGAGGCCCCTCATGGCCAACTTGAAAGTGCCGCGGCAAAAGATTCCCTGGTTCCCAACCGTCAACTACGACGCCTGCATCCACGACCAGGAGTGCATCAATTTCTGCAAGAACGACGTGTTCGACTGGAACGAAGCGCTGGGCGTACCCGATGTCAACCACCCGTACAACTGCGTGGTGGGCTGTGACGCCTGCGCCAAAATCTGCCCATCGGAAGCGATCAGCTTCCCGCCGATGGAAGAATTCAAAGCCACGCTCAGGAAGGTGATTGCCGAGACCTATCGCGAGGCAGAGCAGGCCAAGGCCGCCGAATCCAGGCCAGCCTGAACCACCGGTTCCGCCGCGGGGCCCGGCCCTCTCCCGCCTTGGCCGGCGGCGTGCTGGCGGGCAGAGCAGTGTAGCATGAAGAGGGAAGATCTGTGTGGATCGTTAAGCTCGCCCTTCGCCGCCCGTACACGTTTGTCGCAGCGGCCATTCTGATCGCCATTCTCGGCGGGATCGCCATCTTCCGGATGCCGACGGACATCCTGCCGGAAATCAACATCCCGGTCGTCAGCGCCATCTGGC
>Ga0315294_10003785_pt1 | contig 16491 bp, 21 predicted proteins | sample YL17G13_40_MG_FD_203626 | JGI IMG/M metagenome (GOLD analysis project Ga0315294, IMG submission 203626) | Sediment microbial communities from Yellowstone Lake, YNP, Wyoming, USA - YL17G13_40 | ecosystem: Environmental > Aquatic > Freshwater > Lake > Sediment | place: USA: Wyoming | collected... | reverse complement strand
TATAATTAAAATCAAAGACATTCGAGTTAATAATTCTTGTCTTGGATTTTTCAAGGTCTGACTGCTTATCCTTGAGATATTTTTCGATATCCATCTTACGCATAAACCCTACCGAACGTATAAAGTGTTGCAGCTTTATAAAGCTTTCGTCTGGAAATTATGTCACGCATAAACCGTCCCGGACGCATAAACTATCAAAAACCGGTCTAATCGCAGATGAAAATTTACAAAACAGATTAAAGTATCAGCTTCATTCGATATTCGGTTCACCGATTTGAGCACTGTACAACTTATGCTTTATCTGAATCCGCCTGATGCAATAGCATAAATAATTGTTGTTTTTGGGCAGGGAGTTGAAGATTTTATAGTTGAGTGGTCATGTGATCATTCGGTTACTTAGGCGTAGCTGGTCGATAACACGCCTAACTTAAACGTTCAGTCCCGACCGGTTGGTCGGACAGTCGGTCTATGTTGAGATATTTTTCAATTGTTACGCCATTCTTGAGCTTGAATCTGTTTCTCATATCGTTATCTATGGCCCTTTCAAATAAGTCAGCCTTTATGAGTATCTGGTGCATCTGGTTCTTTACGGTATTCGCAGATTTGCCTAACATGCTGCCAACATCCCTGTATGAAAGAGCCATATCCTGGTGTTCGAAAAAGACTGAAAGAATACGCTTTTCCTGGTTGCTGAATTTGTTGACATCAAATTTGCAGCTGCTGGTTTCATTCGATTGGACTGGTTTGGCCGTCCAGTCTGGTCGCTGTGTCGGACTGGTCTGGCTTGGCGGCAGACTCATCGGTTGATTAGTGAGGATATCTTCGAGATTCCTTAGACTTTGGCCGTGTTCTTTTAAGAGAGCCGAATTTTCCTCGATATCCTTTTGATGTTTTTGCAGAACATTGTTTATTAAGTCAACCTGACCTTTAATGCCGGCAATCTGTTGCTTTACAGTAATGCCGCAGCCTTTCGACCTTCTTCTTTTAGCTGTTCTAAGCTTTCTCCTGGTAAAAAAGTCAAATAATCCCATTTTTACAAATTTCAGTATATCCTCACATCGCTGCCGAGATAGTAAAACTGCAGGGATAACTTATTAAGCTCTTTTTGGAATTCGATCCTCTTGTCCCGGCTAAGATTTATTGTTTTATCCTGTAAAAGCATAGTTGTTTTTATCCAAAGCGTTTGAAAAGCTGCCTGTTTATCTGTGAGCTGCTGGATGGTATCATCCTGGAAAAATACTCTTGATGAGGGACTGGAGCTTTTCTCAAAGACCTTCAGCTTATGCCATTCAAGAATTGCTTTTGCATCATCGATGGTATTTTTAAGTTGTATTAACTGCGATGTTAGTTGCTGATTTTGGTACATGAAAAGATAAATCCGCGAGACTATAAAAACCTTACTGTTTTACAGATACATGTCATCCCCGTTGTCGAGGTCTCGCCATGAAATGCTGTCGGGGTCGTAATCATTGTGGTTGTCATCATCGTCACTTGCATACTCATGCAGATGATCCAGGATTCTATTGACGACCCTTCTGATAGCCCTTGTGTTTTCACAGATCTCTTCCAGAATCTGCTGACTCTTTTCATCTCTTGATAAATCTTCTTTCGGTGTCATTTTAGAATGATAACGGCCTTGGAGTATTTAAGCTTTATGCCACTCAAATATACAGAAAGAAAAAGATATGTTGAAGTGGTGGAATAAAAGGAGGGCTCTTCACGCGAGCCCTCCCCATGATCAGCTTTCCGACGGTTGAGGAACTTGGGCGACAGTCAGTTCGCTTGCCAAGAGATTCAATTGAATGTCATGATCCACGGGCAGTTGCCGCAGGTACTTGGTGAACTGGGCAAGCATGAGCCCGGCAGCGATGTTCGCACAGTAGATCGTTGTCTTGGCTGTGCACGGGCCGACAAAGGCTTCGTCGGCATTGAACAGCGTGGTCGGATAGTGCTTTCGGGATTCGCAGTCGCATGCTGTCAGTATTCGCAGAACCTCGGCACTCATGCGGCCATCCACAAAGAAGGAGACCTTATCCTTCACAGATTCCCAGATCAAGCGTCGGACGTCGATCCTGTCGACGCAACAAAACACAATGTTGCCTATGTCCATGCTCCTTCGAAACCGTTCCGGCACAACATGAACTTCAAGGCCGCTGTTGATTTTCCGGCAGAAGTCCGCTGTCGCCTCGACCTTGGCCTGACCAAGGTCATTCTCTACATAGCCCTGGCTCGCCAGATTGCTCTCCTCAACAACATCGTGGTCGACCAGTTGCAGCCACGGAATCCCCATGGCGCTGAGCTGCAAGGCAACCTGCCTGCCAATGGCACCGACACCGATGACAGTCGCTTTGCAGCCTGCAATCCTCTCAGGAGGTACGATGTCTCGTTGCCGGCTGTATCGTTCATCATTTCCTGTCGTCATAGTGCCATCACCCCCTTTTCGTCCCACAGATCGGGCCTATCGGCCAGCTCATCTAAGATGAACTGCCGTTCAGCAGACTCCATCTTCTCGAATTCATCGAGGAAGTCATACGGCAATGCGTAGCCACTCAGATCATGGCCGCCGGAGTCTGGTACGGTGTTGGATCGCTCGGTGAACCATTCAATGGCCTTGATATTGGCGACGTATTCGGCATCCCAGAGTGCATGATCGCTGGGGCCGAAATCCCGGCCGTAGTTTATCGCTGTAGGAATCAACACCTGGCCGCCGGGCCCGACGTTGAAGCGCAGCTTGGCATAGGTCTTGTTGTCCTGGGCCACCACAAACAGCACGGCCCACTGGCAATTGCCAAAGACCCTTTCGAATGTCTCTTCATCTACTGCACTCGGCTCGGGCGAATCACCGGGATGACTGTGTAACCACACGCGGGCAAATTGTTCAGGCTTCCTGCCGAGATCAACCTGGGCATCAAAAAAGTCTGCTACCGCCTGATCGTCAAACTTAACGCTGACACAGGTTGCTTCCTGCTTGACCGTGATGAACTCTCTGACAAAGAGCAGGTCATCAGGATCACTGATTGCGAAACCGCCGACTTCGTTGTCGGACTTATCTCTAAAATAAACCAGCTTCGCCCATGCGGTGGGACTGAATCTCAGGGCAACGTCGCCTCTCTTAACTTGCCAGCTTGACGTCTGTTGTGTTCGCCTGAGGCCGGCTTGAATTCTTAGACTCGTTGATTTCTGTCTCTTGTCTTTCATTTTCTTTCTCCTGTTCTTCTTTGCAATTTGGACATAGGTCATCTTCCAGACATGATTGACAAAACATCGCTCCACACTCTTCACATCCACTGACACAGTTGCGGCACAGCATTTCCTCGCAATACGAGCACTGCCCGCTGCAGCCCAAACAAACAGTCTCCTCGCAATGGTGGCAATAGGTTGAGCATTCCGCACAGTAATCATGCTCGCAGTACTGGCAAAAGTACGAATCCTCTGAGTTCATCGTGTATCCGCAGTTGTAACAGGTCGCACCGTCCCAGTCGTGCAGGGCAACATATGGGCTGTCCGGGCTGTAAGTATTCAGAATGCTCCTGACGATGGTGAAAAAATCACAGATTCGGCCTTCTTCAAGAGCTGTTCTAATTGCGGCGGAACCATCTCCTTCACAGAGCTTTTCGCTGCTGACGTGCGGATGGGTAACTGAATCATCTGTGGCAGCGGGATTCGGTTCGAGAGCAATAACTAAGTACGGGCTGATGTAGTACAGCTGGTCGAGCTTATTTAGTTCCAGCTGAATCTTGAACGGACCCAGATAGATATCCTCCAGGGTGATGGGCTCTGTGACAACAGAGATGGTGTTCTTAGAGGCGTCGAACTCGATATCGCCGAATTCCTTCTCCAGTGCATCCAATTCATCCACCAGTACAGGTAGTCTCGGAGTTTCCTTCTGCGGCTTTTCAGCTAAGGGCCGGATTCGCGGCAGGGAATATACCACTTCACCGAGCAAATTGTTTACATTCTTACAGCACCTTTGGGCTGCTGAAAGCCAGCCTCGTGCCACGGAAGCTCCCATTTTTCTGGACTCAGTGGTAAGCTGTTGAAGCTGGCCGGTGAGATTCGTCAGCTGCCTGCCCAGTTCCAGGTACCGGCTGTGCTTGAGCTGCATCAGGCCTTCTCGGATTCTGTTTGCCATTCGGGCTAATTTCTTTCTGTCTTCCATAAAAGACCCTTTCAATAAAAAGGGGCACCTGCCCATCACGAAGACAAACAGATGCCCCGAGTGACATTTGCGATGCTGTGTGACTAAACCAACGCGCCCTCGATCTTCGTTGGGGTTATAGTGACGCGGTCATTTTCCTGAAGGACATAATCCTTCGGTACCGGCTGGCGGTTGACCCGGATCAGGTAGTCCGTCGCCTTTCGACCCGGCATTTGCTCGTTGAAGAACTGTTCCACCGTGGTCCCTTCGTGCGAGCTAACATAATCTGCGAACCCTGAGCCGTCGTTGTTGATGTACAAAAGTCTCATTTTGAATTCCTTTCGATTTTGTTGGTTAACGATTGATCGTTTTCTTATATAGTGACATTTTCGGCACAGCCTATTCTTTAGGCGGACTGCGCACACGGATTCTGCTGTTTTTCATAGAGTTTCCTTTCAAATTGAGGTTTCTATTGACTTACTGAAGATTTGATCTGCTGAAGTGGTCGAATTGAGGGCAATGAGGTTACGAGGCAGGCGGATTATCAATAAAGACATCCGCCAGCGTAAATTCTTCGATCATCCTGCTGCCGCAGCGACTGCAGAGGTAGTACACGTGTATCGCCTCGATGTCGATGAACTCCCTTTCTATAAGCTCTCGCTCATTACAGCCGGCTCCGCATTTGGGACAGCTATCATCAATAATAGGTGCATTCCCACTGAGAGCATCGCTCAGCATTTTGCGGAAGGCTTCCCGGTTCTGCCTCTGGCTTGTCAGCTCAGTCACAGGCAGGCTGTCTAAGAACTTAAATCCCGCCCGGCAGACCTTTTGGAGATCCAGCTTGACCGGCCTGACTATTATCAATTCGTGCTTGACGAATCTGACGGCCTCAGGCTCGGTGTTAAACGTACCGGCTTCATACGGCTCGCCCACATTACGGTGATGGTTTTGGCTTTCATCGACTTGGTTGATCTGAATCCATACTTTGTAGATGTTCATATTACTGTTCCTTTCAATCATCTGTCATGATGGTTAAGGTCTCTGGCATGATGTGCCTACTTTCATGCTTCACTTACAAACTCCAGCCTCTGCCGCTGTCCGGCTCGGACTATCTCGGCGTCCATCATTGTCTGCTGCGATGGGGTTAGGCTCATGGCTCCTCCACCGACCGATCTGGCCCACCGGTCCCTGATGTACTGTTCTTCAACAGATTCGATGTCTATACCGCACAGCCATTGCCTGGCGTGCTCGACTTTATTCAGTCTCGGCGGCACCCGCAGGTAGTACAACTGTCCCGAGGATGGGCACTTCAAAGCCGCGATGGCTATCTGCTCATCAAATCCGTTCCTTACTCTGACTGGCCCGATGGACTCATCGTTTGGCGTAAATATTCTGTTCATATCCGCCTTCAACAGCTGATTGTCTCCATCTACATCGCAGGCTGTGAACGGCAGCTTTTTGAATAGCCTTTCGGGCCCTATCTTCTTCATCAGGGCCGCCCTGAGCTGAGCGTTGTCTGTTTTGAGGACCTCACGCGGATCCAGCTCATCAGGCCCTGCGTAAAAGATCTCTTTACTCACGGCCACTCCCATCATGAAGTAATGCTTAGCCCGGCCGTGCCGCCACACACCTGCCCGCTGGCGGTTGCTCACCTTGCCGTAGCCCAATTGCCTTCCTCGAGTATCGTACAGTCTGATCTCGTAATCCGGCCGGCCACTCCACGTATGACGGTGGGAAGTGATATTGATGAGGGTATCCTGTATCTTCTCCAGAAGACCTTCTGTCCGTTTCCAGGGGGGGCTGATCTTCGCGGTCACTTCCATCCATAGACTCCCATCCGGGCGGTACAGCCGGAAGCTTTTCCTGTACGGTGTCCAGATGTAGGCCTCCTGGCCGTTGCCGTATACGAACTCTTCCCGTACGAACCGGGCCTGTCTGCTTATCTGGTGTAGCGTGCCCTTGTGTTTGCCTATTCTCAGTCCTTTTATCTCATGGAATACTCCTTCGGCCGGCAAGTTCCAGTGGTCTTCGTACCTGCTGACGGTTCTTATCACACCTGGTTTGGATCTCTCGATCTCGTTTCTTTCACTGGTTGTCACAATCCTTTCGCCTGGACTGCCGGCGGGATATTCTATGTCTTCGACCTCTGTGACCTGTCCATCTTTTACGGTCAACGTGGTCTCCTGCTGCTGCCCATCCCTCAGTATCCGGACGCATCCGTTATTGATTTCGAAGCGGCGGTTCCTTGACCAGCCGCCCTTTATCGTTAAAAGCTGCATTGTGTTATCTCCTTTAATGAATGTGTCTCTGTTCTGACCGCAGTGTTAGTCAACGACTCTTCTGTTGGTGGTCTCATCGTACTCCCGTTGTGCATAAACTACGTACCTGCCTTCTGGCACTCCCAGGGCGTTGTGCTCGGGATGCTTCAAGGTTGTAGCTTTGGCCACCTTTAACAGCATGACCGGCCCGGCTATGGCTCCTATGCCCAGAGTGCCAAGGAAGCTTCTTCGGCTTATATAGCCTGAAGTCGCTGTGCCCCTGGCAGAAGCGCTGTCGTTTAATGCCACAGCATCAACCTGCCCACCCTCAAGCTCGTGCTTGTGGCCGGTGATCTCGCCCTCTGCGATTATCCGGGGATCGTCTATCTTTTGGCCTGCCTGCTGGAACAAGGCCTGCCACTGGTCTTCGAGGTTTTCCGGCACTGGTACCAGTATCATCTCACCGTGTCTGTAAGCTTTCATGATTGGGTCCTTTCAAAACTTAAATTGTGCGCAAAAAAATGGCCTCCCGCACTGTGCGAAGAGGCTGTCTGAATTTATCTTGTCCTACAAAATGTTCATGCAATCATAGGCATCACCTCACTTTCAAATTTACAATTGTCATTATTCTTGAACTGTCTGCACTTCTTGCAGCGCCTGCAATACCGCTTCCACGTCTCCCTTGGCCTGCTCCAAAACCCGGATCGCTCCATTTAGAGTGCTCTCGCCGCCCTCGATGATTTCCACGACCATAAAGGTGAACAAGCCGTCCCCGATGTTTCCAGTGGTGACTTTGGCCAGCAGGCTCTGAAGGCTGCGGCAGTCTCGCTCTGCATCAATCGGCAAAAGGTCGGCGTGCGGATATGCATCATAGACGATCCGGGCGATATTGATCCGTGCTTTTATTTCGCTCATAATTGTGCTCCTTTGGAATTAACGTAGGATTTATTTTGTTCAGGCTATTGTGCTGCTCGGCATTTTCACCGAACAAATCCCCACTCTCAAGGCATTGCGACCTGCGGCAATCCAGCGGCGGGCCTCGGCCAAGTTGTTCCGGCTGGTGTAGCCTTTATGTTTCCGCAGATAGTCCAGCATCGCCTTCTGTGCCTGGAATTTACTATTGTGGGCGCCGGCATGGACTACTTTACTTTTGTCCATGACAATCGATACCCAGATTCTTTGGCCCCGAGGCGGATCTGCCTCATCACAGGTATTAATCCTTTCGCACAGCCCGCTGACATCCTTGAAATTCAGCGGTTTCAATGAGCCGCTGTCGGTAGCGATATCCTTGATGGCCCGATCAGGAATATCGGGGCCGACTCGAAGATTCTCATCCTGATGGAACCGCAGGGCTGCCAGGATGGTAGCCAGCTCGCGTCCATCGACAATTAATGCAAATTGTTTTTTACACGTGACATAATGATCTCTCCTTTCACTTAAATAGGGTTATTGCTTAAAACGAGCATGGGTCGATTTGAAGAACAGAGGTTCGTTCGCATGTGGACTATTTGCTGTCTATCACTTCGTACCCGGTGATTTCGGTATCCAAAATGTCGGCGGTAGTAGTCGTATCATTTATTGTGTAGTCTAATTCGTTCACCACTTCTGAAATCTCTACACCCTCATCGACTGACATTACAACGTGCATCTCTAATTTTACGGTTATCTTTCTCATAGTTGTCTCCTAAAAAAGAAAGGGCACCTGCCCGATGTCAAACAGATGCCCTGATTACCATTTCCGGTTCGGCGCCAGTGACAGTTGAGGGTACATCAGCTCAATCTTCGTAACTGACACCAACATCGGCAATGAATTGCAGCAGCCCAGCCAGATCATGGTTCTCGAAGAACACGTCTTTCGTGGCATCGGCCACTGTACCGTCCAGCCAATTGTTGACCGGCAGAGTCGGCAAGGCGGCCGTCAGGCCTTCTGCTTCTATCGCCAATTTCCTGAGCTTGTGGACTATTTGGCCTCGTCTCTGAATCTCATCGAGGACATCTTTAACGGGTTCTGGATGGCCAACTACTTCTCTTAAGATTCTGATCTCCTCAGCAAATTGCCGTGACTGCTCGCCTCCTACATCAAGATTTTCTAACACGTCTTCGATTGCTTCATATACTTTGTTAAGCATAGTTGCCTCCATTCTTTTGTTTAGTGTTTTCTTTGCTATCTTTTAATAGGCCGGCAGCATGGTCTTTGATCTCCTGCCACTGGCGCTGCCCGTCATCGGACAAGCTCGAGACATACTGATCACCGAACTTGATCAAAAGCTCGTATGCGACCTTGTCGCCTTGCTTCTTGGACATAACGCAGGCATCCAAACATCGGCCGTTCCATAAGCCTCCTTTCATAGGGCCGGTGAATACCTTGTCCCCGTTGTCGGCAAGATATTGGGCTGCTGTCTCATAATTTGCGGTTTTCCCATTGTCATCGTGACCGGCACTATCCACAGATAGGTCCACTTCCGTGCTCTTGCCGTTAGAATCGATGACATGCAGTACTGGCGGTAAGGATTCAGGGTCTGTCATGATGCGGTGAGTATATTCCGCCGCTTCACGGACATCGCCGGAATTCACGTCGATGATGTACACCACACGGAACAGAGGCTCATCGCCCTTTTCTTCGGGCGGAGGGTCAATTTTCAGACCTTCGCAAATCATCTTGCCGTGCTGTACGCCCCACGAGTAGGCTTCTTCACATACCGTACATAGTGACCTCATCTGGTCAGATGCCGTTTGCACCGATACAGGCACTTCTTTTATGGCCTTGTTCTCACACAATGGGTTTTGACAATACTCTTCCATATGTCACCTCCGTAATCTTTGAGTTGATTTTGAAATATTTGACTAATCGCTTGCCTCGTTGTCTTTGAACATCTCCGGTGCAATCTCTTCCAGCGTCTTCGGCTGCCAGTGCAGATCTCGTTCAATCGGAAGTCCCATGGGACCTCGGACACTCTCAAGCTCCGACAAGCTAACGTAACCGAGTTCCTTGAACTGGCCTTCTACGAGACCGAAAAAGTGGAAGTCCACCTCGGTGCCCAAATCGTTTTTGATCGGAGAGCCTTCGGTAATCCACCATGTAAATCCTGAATCCGGTGTGAAGAATTTCAAATAGGCAACAGCCTTGCCGCCTTTGCCATCCTGTGAATACAACGGCGGTAGTTTTCTGCGGAGTTCCTCTGTGAGCAGTTTCATCCCACGGATCTTGTTGTTCGCTGCCCTCTTGTCGGCTGTGACAACGCTACCGCCACCGACACAAATTGCACGTTCTGCAGGTATGTTCATCTCCTGGGCAAGACTGCCGAGAAATGCCGCCATGTTGTGTTTCTGCTCTTCTCGCGAGATCGGATCGGACTCTATAGCCGGTATCGGCATGCCGATTACTTCAACCTGTGCCGGCTCCAATTCGATGACTACTCTGCCGTTTTCCTGCCCGAACCATTCAATGTACGGTGTGCTACCATAATCGTTAGGCGGCAATCCCGCTGTGATGTCACCGGCCTTGCCAGTCTGATGCCGGGCAAAACCGTCGAAGTAGTCACCGCTATCAATGTTTGTGTTGTCTTCATAGGCATCTCCTATGAAGTGAATCTTCGCACCTCTAATGTCTCTGTGGAAGTTGCCTTCCAGATCAAAGGTCACCTTTTCTTTCATACCGGCGAACCTCATCCACCCCGTGACCTTATTAGGGTAAGTATTGTCGAGTTCGCCCTCTTGCAAGTACTGTGTTGGTCTCCAAGCCATAGTTTCACCTTTCCTTTCTTTGATAAGATGTGAGTAAAAACAAAAAGCACATCTCTCGACTTTGAAGAGATGTGCTTTGACAATTGATAATATGATTTACATTAAGCGGGTTCTACAGGTGGTTTTATCCGCTCCATCCTGCCGTCCTTGAATAGAATCTCAAGGCTGCAGTCTTCTAAGATTGTCACCTTCCGCCATTTGTTATATAAAGGATACAGCTCTTTTATAAGCTGCTGCCTTACCGTCTCGTACGGCCCAATCAGTTCATTCCAGAACTCATCAAGCTCCTTTTCAAAGTCGTAGAGCTGGGTATCGTAGCTGTCACCTTCATCACTGTAACCTCCTAAATGAAACCATATATTTCCCGAATCCAGGCAGTTTCTTGCTCGTCTGGTTACGCACACAGTCTCATCGACCCAGTGACGCCTGTCATTAGCTTCGATTATCACAGCCATATCAACATCCGAGGTGAATGCTTTACCATCGGATATCCGGACTGTTATAGACAGCTTGTCAAAGCATACTAACTCACCACAATTGATCAAATGCCTCAGCAGCTCTTTGCCCTTTGAAACTTCAACCTTTATCACTTTTGGCAGCTTGGTCCATCTATAGCCCATATAACCATTATCAATAGTTACCGGCACAAAAGGCTTATCCTTAAAATCTCCCAAAGCCGCCAATAGATGAGCATTTGTCTCTGCCATATCATCGTCACAGTCATCATTAAAGCACAGATAGCAATCTTCAAGTTTGATATTCTGCAGCATAACAACTTCGACGGGCTCGTCACATTCACCCCAGATAAGCCCGGGCTTGTACTGAGGTTCAGCTTCCGGCAGTTCAATGCCAAGCTCCTTTGCACGCAGGTACTCTTTATAATAAAGCGCGTGAGTTTTTTGCTTCTGGAAGTATTTGTAGTACTCCAGCTCTATCGCTTCTTTTAGCTTTTCTGAAGCTGCATTTTCAACCAGCATTGTCCTTGCAGGCAGCATTAACCGGATATCTGTCTGGTCTGCTATATCCACCAGAATTGTAAGGCCCTGCCTGTGCTTGCCTGGCCAGTAATCAAGTTGAACTACCTGTCCATGGAAATTGACAAGCACTCTTCCTTGATACCAGGTTGTTGACCATGCCCTGTGATAGTTGGAAATTTCTTTTGCAACTTCGATCCTGCAGCCCGGATTTTCGTAATATGCAGCTTCACCCCTGCAGAACGGCATCAAGTGGCAGTACTTGCCATCTACAATAACTCTTTTTCCGGCAAAAACAGCATGTTTTTCGACAAGATCAAGATCCCAGGGTTTTTCGTCCTTGAACATCACAATGGCGCCGTTTACGGTTTCAGTATTTTTGGTTACTTCTACCGGTTTTCCTGTCCAGCCATCCTTGTCGATGACAGTTTTTCTATTGCCGGAAACAATAGAAACTTTCCTGGGAGCAAGGCTAAAAAGTCCTACTCCCGCAGGATCTTCTCCGGCTTCCATTTTTTCATCCCAGCCGCTGCCGCCAAGATCCAACAACTTCTGGAAATCCTCGATGCCGGAACCGTTGTCCTGGACAGTCACAAATCCATCCTTGTTCGTAATTCTTACTTCCGTTGCTTCTGCTCTTCTTGCATTCTGCATGATTTCGATAATCCTGCCTTCGACAGTGCCTGTAAAAAGCCTGTCGGCTTTGGTCAGTAATCTTGGATCTACCTTCGCACAAATTGTTTCTTGCATAGTTACACCTTTTCTTTGCTGCGATGGCACGCTTCACTTATTGAGCGTACCGTCATTGGTTAATGTAGCGCATAAAAAAGAGCCCTTGGAACAACCAAGGGCTATGGAACAGCGTTCTAAATTTTTTGGTACAGACTGAGAGCCGGATCAGACCCTTTGCACGGGCTTGGCAAAAGAATCTGGTTGGCTTAGACTCCTATACAATCATAGGCATCACCTCGCTTTCTGTGTTTTGAATAGATGGGGTTTTTGTTAAAAGGGCATCCTTTAGCCCGATGTGCAGCAGCGGTTGTCGAGTCAAAAGCCCACCATTAGAGTTTTTCGGGGGCGAACGGAGACATTGGATTATTCCTCTCCTCTCGGTGGAATATGCGATATTTGTTCTCAGCAGATTCATTCTGCAATCCAAATATGGTTTCATTCACCAGAGGGTCAAAATCCTCAGCCGGCATGATGTGGACATTGGTTATGTTCATGAATCTGAGTAGTTTGTCGGCGCAGTCAGGTTCTTCAATCACAAACTGGAAGTGCTCCACACGGTAACGCATCGCGTTGCCCGGAATCTTGCGACGATTCCTGCATATTTATCAGGAACTCCGTTGCTACCAGTGTGTTGATGACCAGAAGTACAAAAATGCAAATTGTTTCCGCGACCCGCCAATTCGGATTCTTGTTCATCGTGTCTTTTCACCTTCGTGTTCTGTTTGAACAATAAGAGGGCCGGCATTTTTATAGTTTTCTATTCCTGTGGTTGTCTCTTGGCGATGATAAGGAGTATTCTCCCATGCATTGACATGACCCAACGATCTTCTTATGTGTTGGTTGTTTGATTGGCGCAATCATGTTCTGTACCTCCAGGTAAAAGGATTAATATTGTTGCTTTCACGATTTGCAAATACAGGTGGGGTATATAGAGCTCATTACGAGCTCCTGTCAGGGCTTTCTTCTTGTTCGGGCTGTTTGTGTTCCATAAGGTACTCAAATGCCTTCTGAAGGGCTAATATGGCCTTAGGAAGATCATTTACACTGAGGCTGTTGGTTCCGTTCCATTGACCGGTTTTATCCTTGTACCTTACCTCAATAACAACCTTAGGCAGTGGAATTGATTTGCCTGCCTTTTCAATTGTGTTTCTAAAGACCGCTGCTCTAACAGCTCCCACCTTGAAAACAGTTTCAGGTTTATTTGGCATTTTCCGCTTATTCCTTATCGATTGGATATTACCAATCAGTACGATCGTACTACGTGATAGGACTTTATAAATCTTTTGGCTGATGCTGATAAATTCAAGGCCGAGAGAAGGCGCTAAAAAGCGACCTTTTAGGGAAGCGATTTTCCAGTAAGACCTTCTCAAAGGCCGCGGATTAATAATCAGCATTAGAAAGGAAATGCCGTCGGAGAAATTGTGCATCTTCGGCATTAAGCAGCAGGGCAGAAGGGGAGAAAGGAAATGGAGCAAAAGATAGGACAGGGCAGGTAGAGAATGTCCATACAAGACAGGGGGTGACTTAGAAGAATAGTCTCTGCGTTTTGGGCTATTTCAGGGTATTCCGGATTTTTCGGTCTGGAAAGGCGAGTTTCACGGACAAGGGCCGAAATGCTGCAGGTCACAATTTTATCTTATGGTTCTCGGGCGATTCTATAAAGTGTGTTTCTGCGATGAACAGCTTCTGAGCATTTCCACTGCCTGCAAATTAGCTCGTACCGTCGCTCAACAGCGATGAGGCCCTAACGCGGGGAACCATTGAAGAACTGATGCGAGTTGAGCGGTACAAGGAAAGTAGTGTGAGATATCAACGACTAAGAGAAGAATTTCCTGTGTTTTCGGCCGTGTCTGGGTATTCCAGGTTTTTCAAGCCGGAACAGGCCAAATTTGAAAGGCAGTTGAATCCAAAATTTCAAAGCGACTTTGTTTTTCCTGACAGGGCTTCGTAGTGACATGAGCTTTTGTTAGGATTGAAAGCAGCTTTTAATGTTTGGACGTTTTTGCTTTCAATAGTCATTAAGATTTTGAAGTTTATAAACTTTTGCTTTTTCGAAAAATGCGAGCTTGGAGAAATTGCTGTTGGAACAATTGTTGTTTGGATATAATACAAAAAAGTAGAAGGTACAAATTTCCAGGGGACAACGCATGGTTGCTATAAATCCAAAGAGGGCGAAAGTAATAAAATTAAGCAAAGAAGAGCAGGAAGTTATCCTGCTGCATTGTCCAAGCCTTGATTATAGCATATCTTGTCAGATAGCGAATTCTATTGATGGTTTTATCCATTTGCTGGATTACGAAGCACATAGACTATGGATTGCTCTACAAGACCAGATTTCACAAATGGACAGTGAAGAACAAGCCCAGAAAGTATTATGCAAAGTCTCCAATAAACTGAACCCGAGTCCTGTTATTGCTTCTTTGTCGGAGGAGTTGTCTGGTAGAGACTTCAAAAATATTGAAGAGCTGCAGGAGGAAGTAACAAGAATTAATGAAAGGTACAACAACAGACCAGATCCTGAAATGGCCGGATTAAGCCCAAATGAGGTTTTCAGACTCATAAATCTGTCATGGGATGATGATAACTTCCCAATTAAATTCAATGAACAACTCAGTATCGATGATGTACAAGGCTCTTATTTTTTTCAAAATAGCAGGACATTATTGAATGTATTAATAGGGCTTGAAGATGAAAGCACCGCAACTGCTACCGGGAATTTGAGTCGAAAGGTACTTGAGGTACTGTTTGACAAAATTTTACTTCGTGAATCTGACAAGCCTTTTGTCACTAAATTTGACCGATCTTTTAATGAAAATAATGTCTACACAATACACGAGACTAAAATTATCTGCCAGATGGCTAATATTATCAGAAAAACAGGCAAGAGATTCCTTGTCACAAAAAAATATCAAAAGCTCCTTTTGGATGATAATGCCGGTAAGCTTTATTATCATTTGTTTTCCACATTTTTCAGAAGATTCAACATTGCCTTCAGGGATGGTTTTGGTAAGTTTTATTCAATACAGTCTACAATCCCTTTCAGCTTTTACGTTATAAGTAAGTTTGCTGATGGTTTTTTCAAAATAAAGGAACTGGAGGGGAAAATTTTTCTGCCTGCTGTTGGAAGGGACATAATAGAGCAGAGCAGGAAATCATGGGATATCACGGGATTGGTACATACCAGGATCATTGAACCTCTGCTGAGCTTCGGATTAATTGAGGCGGTAAGAAGCTCCAAGCTTTTGGTTTTCAATATAGAGGCTGTTAAAAAAACTGGTCTATTCGATAAGTTTATGAAATTTTCTGTATAGATTCCAAATGCCTGAGAAAATTTTTCCACGATTTAGTAAGGCGCAAGCAAATCTGATTGTAAAACGGCTAAGAGAAGTGCTTGGCCCAGAAGTTACCGATATAATGAACAAATCAGGGATTAATCCGGACCATATGGTTCGTTTCCAATATATCTCAACTCTTTGTATAAATGCCAGAAAACAGAAACAAATATCCTTAAAGCAGGTATCCAAAAAGTTAAAAATACCACAATACCGCCTCAAGGATATAGAAAGCATAAACATAAAAACTATCGTACCGGATTTACTTGAGAAGTACATCGAATTTCTTGGGCTTACACATCCTTTTTATGACTGGCTGAGAGACAATGAGGACGTTTACAGAAGCATTCAAGATAATCGGGATAAATATAAAATCCTCATCGGTTCAGATGCAAGGATTTATATAGCAACGTGATTTCACATTAGAATGGAAATGGAAAATAGCGAGAATGAGATTGTCACCATTAGCAATAAAAAAAGTAAAAGCCATCGAGAATATGAACGTTTCGGCGAGATCATAAGACACTTCACCCTCGATGAGATACAGCAGTTCTTCGATAGTATCGACAATTATAAGCACAAGCTGATGTTTGAGGTGATATATGAGTTGGGCTGCCGGGTAGGGGAATTTGTAAGGATTCAGGTGAAACACATAAACTTCAACAGGAGTACAGTTTTCTTCCCTGCTGAGAATACAAAGACAAAACATGCCAGGATAAGCTATCTGCCGCAAGGCCTGACCAATGAAATCAAAAGCATGTTAAAGCAAAAAGGCGTTATCAGTAAACTTGGTGACAGGATAAAAAATGGTGAAGCCTGCCTATTTCACCCTGGAAGACGTTGGAAAAAGCCATATACAGAGAACAGGATAAGGCAGATATTCCAAAAATATGCCACCAAAGCAGGTTTACAACAGGTTTATGGTAAGGATACTCTTGGTAGGAACTTGAAAATGTTTACTGTCCACAGTTTGAGACACAGTCATATTTTTTCATACATTGTGGACAAAAAAGTTCCTTTACCTATTGTACAAAAGCAAGTGGGCCATCGGTCCTTGAAGACCACCTCTGTATATCTACAGCCATCAACTGAGAAGATGGCTCAGGCATATAAACAAGCACGTCTTAGCGTAGACAATAACTAAGACTACTTTTTTCGGGTCGCCAACGCTGAGGCTCAATTTGATGCATTTTCTTGGTTTTTTTGTTGTTTCATTGCTGTTTTTATAACCTTGTTTTTAGCCTGAAAACGCCAATTTTTTGACATCGTATTCAATGTACGGTGCTGAGAAATGCTAAGTCCCTTAATATAAA
>Ga0315294_10003784_pt1 | contig 16495 bp, 14 predicted proteins | sample YL17G13_40_MG_FD_203626 | JGI IMG/M metagenome (GOLD analysis project Ga0315294, IMG submission 203626) | Sediment microbial communities from Yellowstone Lake, YNP, Wyoming, USA - YL17G13_40 | ecosystem: Environmental > Aquatic > Freshwater > Lake > Sediment | place: USA: Wyoming | collected... | reverse complement strand
GTTCACAGAGAACGGCGGCAAGGCGGACCACGAATTGCACTGATAACGCCGACGGCACGAACTCTGAGGAAGCCAGGAGCGGGCCGGGAACGGCAGGGCAGAATGTAGCTGACGACACGGCTCTTGTGTAGAATAGTCCTGACAACATCTGCCAGCGGGGGCCATTCAGCATATCCGAAAGGGCGGAGGAATATGGGCAAACAGCCGAGCCTCACACTCGCTGAGGTGGTCTTAGTGGTCGGGTGCCTTTGCGTCATCCTGGCCCTCCTGATTCCTACGTGCTTGTGTCACCCAAAGCCATTTCCCCCCGATCGCCCATCATGCATAAGGAACCTGCACAGCATCGGCACAGGCGCGACGATGTACCAATCGGACTACGGTATGTGGCCCACCCAGCCGACCAACGCAGCACGTCTCGGAATCATCCGGGCACTCTATGTTGACTCGGACGAGATTTTTCAATGCCCGGCAGTCCGCAGCCACAAGTTTTCCTTTGACGCGACGAAAAGGCAGATCTTCGGCTCTGACTACTACCTGGACGGTCCAATCCCAGCGAACGCGGACCTCATGCGCGCGGTCGCGGGCGACTACAACAAGGACGGCATGAATCATCAAGACGGCTCGGTCATTCTGTTCTTAGATGCCCACGTGCGGTACGTGAAGAAACTCAAGGGGGGCCAGCACCCAAGCCCATACATCAAACTTGACAAGGACATCTACGCGATTGACACGCAGCCGCGCGACAAGGACGACGCGGACCTGGACTGACAGGTTTCAAGTTCCAAGTCTCAAGTTTCAAGTTCCGAGTTTCGGGCCCGCCAGCCAGCGGCGGGCAAGCTTCGTCATTCGTCATTGGGTATTTCGTCATTGGGTACTTGCTCGCATGAGACACTCCGCAATCGTTGCGATGATGTTCTGGGCGGCTGCGCTGGCTCTCGGCGCAGATGCTGAGACCGCCAGGCCCGCCTCGCCGCGCTTCGTCGTCCTCGTGAGGCATTACGAGGCGCTCAAGGACGCGCTGGAGGCGGGCGACATCGTGGTCGCCTTCTGCGTGCGCGACCCGCAGGTGGGCGAGGACGGCCGCACCGTCCCCAACGGCCCGCCCCAGTGGAACGAGCAGAAATGGCTGCAACAGATCGAATTCCTCGACGCCGTCAAGCAGGAAGGCCTCGTCAAGTGCGTCGTGTTCTCGACCATTCAGGACCTCCTGGATAACCTCAAGCGCATCCCGAAGGACGTCACGTGGGTGGGCTACAACAGCGAGCCGGGCATGACGCCAGCGGAGGAGCTGAAGAAGACCGAGGAGAGCGTGAAGCGTTTCGCCGACATCGCCCACGCGCGACAGCTCAAGGTTGACTGGGGCCCCACGCTCTACCAGCTTCTGAACGAGAACGACAAGCCATTGGCCAACGCGAAGCACGTGGACCGCGTCGGCCTTCAGCACCAGCGGCTGCTGGAGAACAGGGGGCTGGACGAGTTCGTGGGCGAGACGCGCAGACGCGCGACCATTATCCGCAAGGCGAACCCCAAGTGCCAGGTCTGCGCGCAGGTCGTCATCGGCCGCGACGGGCCTGACGAGTGCATCAAGGCGCTCAGCGCGGTCGCGGGCGACGTGGACACGGTCTCAGCCTGGACCATGCGGGACCCGGAACTGCAGAAGCAGGTGATTCAAGGGGTGAGGGGGAAAAAGGCCCCATAGGTCCTATAGGACCCATACGACCTATCTTATCCTTGACTCGTGCTGCCACATATCCAGCTCGGGGCCAAAGGCGTCCTTGAGCGGGTCCGTGGCCTGCGTGAGACGCTTGAGCACGTCCCTGGACAGACGCAGCTCGGCGGCTGCGGCGTTGTCGCGAATCTGCGCGGCGTTGCGCGCGCCCGCCAGCACGCTCGCCACGCCCTTCCTTGAGATGAGCCACGCCAGGGCGACCTGCCCCATCGGCGCGCCCGCCTCCTCGGCAATCTCGCGCACGGCTGCTATGGCCTGGAACGTCTCCTCCTCCCTGCCCGGCTCGCCGTGGCGCGTCTGCGCGCGGTCGCTTGAGAAGTGGCGCGTGCGCGCGCGGCCCGGCGGCACCTCGTCTGCGGAGGCGAACTTGCCCGTCAGCAGCCCCTGCGCGAGCGCGCAATACGTCAGGATGCTCACGTGGTTCTCAACGCAGAGCGGCTGAAGCTCGTACTCGACCCCGCGCCAGAGTATGTTGTAGGCGAGCTGGTTGGATTCAACGCGCCCCACGGCGAGAAGCTCCGTTAGGTCGGCCGGGCCGAAGTTCGAGCATCCGATGACGCGCGCCTTGCCCTCCGAGCGCAGCTCCTCCATCGTCTCCATCGTCTCCTCGAAGCGGATGTCCCAGTTCGGCCAGTGGAGCTGGTAGAGGTCGAGGTAGTCGGTCTTGAGGCGTTTCAGGCTCTGCTCGCACGCCTTCTTCAGGTCATCAGGGAGCATGTGCGGGGGAGAGACCTTGCTGGCGATGACGACCTCGTCCCGCCTGCCGCTCAGGAAGCGGCCGAGCAGCTTCTCGGAGTATCCGTCGCCGTAGCTCTCAGCGGTATCGAAGAAGTTGACGCCGACCTCCAGGGCTGTCTCGATGGCGGCGATGGTGTCCGCCTCGTCCTGAGGCCCCCACGTGGCGTCGCCCACTATGGGCCAGCAGCCCATCGCCACGACGCTCACCTTCAGGTCCGTGCGACCTAGTTTGCGGTACTGCATGACGGCCCTCAGCTAACAACTACGGCAACGGCCAGACACAGATTCCCACAGATTTACGCAGATGAAAGGCATTTCCGGGATAGCGGGCCAACAAACGCGAGACTCAGCAACGAGGGGCTTGCCCGCGTGCTGCAGTACCTCAAGTCTCACCCCTCAAGCCTCAAGCCTGTTGTGCCCTGCCCCCATCTCCTCCCCTCAGGCCTTCACGACCGGCACCTGAATCTCGGTCTCCAGTTCCGCCGCGGTGTCCACGTCGCCCAGAATCTTCTTGAACACCTCGCGGCAGCCAAGCTCCGCAACCGGCTTGTACCCGTTCTGCTGAATCCACGCGAAGATCTCGCCGTAGAGCGGCTTGATGGCGTCGTAGGGGCCGACGTGAACGGCGCACGCCACCTCGCAGCCCGGCACCTCTTTGCGCGCCACCTCGAAGTCGCCCTCGCACTTCTCCTCGACGGGCAGGCATACCTCGGCGCGCAGCTTGTCCGCGGCCACCTTCTCGGGGTCGTCGTAGTAGATGGCGAACGGAGCGCCGCTGTACGGATGCCCCGCGCGCAGCAGCCACGCAATCACCTCGTCAACCTTCTCGCCCGTCTGGTCGTAGGGACCCGTGAACGGCAGGCACAGGACGGCCATGGGTTCCACGGTCTTGACTTGCACTTCGGCCATTGCTTCCTCCGGTAGTGGGAATGCCAGCAAAGGGGAGAAAACACATAGATTACCAAAAAGGCGGCAGAAGTCAAATGGACGCACGGCCACGGCGCAACGGCGGACCACACGTGCGCCGACGGCGCTTTTTCGGCGTCACGCTAAGTGCTTTGCAGCCGCCGTCTTAGGCCCATTTCTGGCGCGTCCCCGCGCCGTTCCCCTACCATAGTGCTTGGCAGAGTCTGTCCCTCTAACTCCGTGAGGACAATGGACAACGCAAAGTTCAAGCGTCTCGTCATCGGCTTGGTCATCATCGCCGTGGGCGTCTTCCTGGCGGCAAGCATCCTCACCCACAACCCGCGTGAAGGCCCATTCCCCAACTACCCCCCTGCCGGACGGCCTAACCTCTGCGGCAGCGCAGGCGCATACGTCAGCGCCTATGCCCTGGCCGCCCTCGGCTGGACGAGCCTCGCCATCGCCGCACTCATCATCGCCGTCGGCGGCTACGTGGTCGCGGACAGGAAGCCGCAGGCATGGGGCGCAAGGCTCGCGGGCATCACCCTCGCACTGGTCGCGCTGACAATCCTGCTGTCGCTGCCTCACGTGCCGCGCGCCGCAGGCAGAAACGCATGGGCCGTGTCCGGGCCCTCCGCCGGCATCGTCGGCATGTTCCTCACGGACTGGCTCTACCTGCGGCTCGGCCCGGTGGGCGCCGTGAGCGTCTTCGCGCTCACCGGCATAGTGGCCGCAGTCCTGCTCATGAACAAGCCCGTCACGTGGGCCTGGGAGCACGTCAGGCTTGCTGCCGCCGACGCACTGGCGCGTGTGCGCGGAAGGATGCACAAGCCGGCAGACAAGCAGCCCGAGATCATCACCGGCCCGGTGATAGAGTCGCGCCCGGCGCACGCCCTGAAGGTGACCCCTCTGGTGAAGCCAGGAGCCGCTACGGCACCCAAACCGACCGCCGCCGAGACGCAGGCGAAGGCCGAGCTTCAGCCGCAGCCGGTGAAGGCGGACAGGCCCGCCCCCGTGCAGCCTGAGAAGAAACCGGCCGTGCAGCCTGCCATCGAGGCCGAGAGGAAGCCGAAGGTGACGCCTGTGCCCGTGCGGCGCGCAAAAGCGCCCGAGGGTGACACCTTCAAGCTGCCGCAGCTCGACATCCTCGACCCCATCCGCACGGACGGCCAGCAGGAGGACGAGAAGGACATCCTCCAGAAGGGCAAGACGCTGGAACAGACGCTGCGCGAGTTCAAGATCGAGGCGCAGGTGGTGCGCGTGCAGAAGGGGCCGGTCATCACGATGTATGAACTGTCCCTGGCGGCAGGCACGAAGGTGGCGAACGTGGAGGCGCGCGCGGACGACCTGGCCATCGCGCTCACGGCCCCCAACGTGCGCATCGTCGCCCCCCTGCCCGGAAGGAACACCATCGGCGTGGAGGTGCCCAACACCCACCGCGCGGTGGTTACCATGCGCGAGCTCGCGCAGAGCATGGACCGCAAGACCGCGAACATGGCCATGCCGCTGTTCCTGGGCAAGGACACGGCGGGCGCGCCGCTCACGGTGGACCTCACGCAGGCCCCCCACCTGCTGCTCGCCGGCGCGACAGGCTCCGGCAAGTCGGTGGCCATCAACACCATCATCGCCAGTCTCCTGCTCACGCGCACGCCGCGCGAGGTGCAACTGCTGCTGATTGACCCGAAGTCGGTGGAGTTCACCGACTATCAGAACCTGCCGCACCTGATATGCCCCGTCGTCACGGACATGAAGAAGACCCCCGCCGTGCTCCAATGGGCCTGCAAGAAGATGGACGAGCGCTACTCCACGCTCGCCAGCGTGGGCGTGCGCAACATCACCGAATACAACAGGCTCGGCAGGGAAGAGATAATCAGGCGCATCAATCCTGAGGAAGGGGCCGAGATAGACGACATCCCATTCCACATGCCGTACACCGTCATCATCATTGACGAGCTGGCGGAGCTGATGCTCGTGGCCGCGAAGGACGTCGAGACGAGCATCGCGCGCCTGTCGCAGAAGGCGCGGGCCGTCGGCATCCACATCATCTGCGCCACGCAGCGCCCGTCAGCGGACGTCATCACGGGCCTGATAAAGGCCAACCTGCCGGTGCGCATCGCCTTCCAGGTGCCCTCGATGGTAGACTCGCGGACCATCCTGGACCGCAACGGCGCGCAACTGCTGCTGGGCAAAGGCGACATGCTGATGCTGCCGCCGGGAAGCAGCCGCATGGTGCGCGCGCAGGGCACGTACATGTCGCCGCAGGAGACCGAGCGGCTTGTGGACTTCTGGATGGCCCAGGGAGAGCCGCAGTACAGGGCCGAGATGCGCGAGTTCACCGATGGAGCGGCCATAGGCGAGGGCGACGGCGACGACCTCTACGAGGAGGCCGCGCGCATCGTGCTGGAGACGCAGCGCGGCTCCGTGTCGCTGCTCCAGAGACGGCTGAGCATCGGGTATTCGCGCGCGGCGAGGCTGGTTGACATGATGGCCGAGGCGGGCATCGTCGGCGCGTACCGCGGCAGCCAGGCACGCGACGTCCTCCTCACGCTCGACGAATGGGCAGCCGCCCGCTCCCAGGCTAAGGCGGGCTGAGGGCAGCAGTCGGCGCCCAGTTGTCAGACGTGTCAGACGCGTCTGACGTGTCCAATCAAATGGAACTACGAGTCGCCAGTCTGGTTCAGGCAGCACAGGGCGCAGGCGAGGACCGCGCCGAGGTCATCCAGACCGCCGTGGGCACGGTGATAGTGGTGGCCGACGGCGCGGGCGGCATGGGCGGCGGGGCAGGCGCAGCCGAGGCAGTGGTGAACACCTTCCGCGCACGTCATCCCACCGCGACGGCCATCACCACCACCGGCTACGGCGCCGAGGCGCTGCTGGAGCTTGACGACGAACTTAGCGCAGCACCCGCCGGCGGCCAGAGCACAGCGGTCGTCCTCGCCATCGGACAGGGCCTCATCGTCGGCGCAAGCGTCGGCGATTCCGAGGCGTGGCTCATCAGCAACAGGGGCTACCGCGCCCTGACCGCCGCTCAGGCGCGCACGCCGCTCATCGGCTCAGGGGGCGCGGTGCCGCGCGCGTTCAAGACCTCCGCCATGCCGTGCAGGCTCTTGGTGGCAACAGACGGCCTGTTTCGATACGCCAGCCCGGAGAGCATCTGCGGGGCCGCGCGGACCCCAGAGTTGGACCGCGCCATCACGGCGCTGCTTGACGCCGTGCGGCTGCCCTCCGGCGCGCTCCAAGACGACGTGGCAATCGTCTTGTGTGAACTGAGATAGGTCACATAGGTCGGATAGGTCAAATGGCTCAAATGCTCAAGTCCGACCGCCTCTCAGACTGCGGCCACTTGCCACCGGCTTCAGCCGGTGGTAAAAGGGCTGACAGACTCGCGCGAGCCGGTCTTCAGCCGGCTTCCGAACCGACCGGAGAGCCATGCGAACCAAACGAGGAAGACCCCACGAACACCCGCGCGTGGCCATCCTCACCCTCGGCTGCGCAAAGAACCTCGTTGACTCCGAGCACATCGCCTCGCTGGTGGAGGCCGCGGGCGCGGAGGTCTGCGCCGACCCGGCGCGCGCGTCCGTCGTCGTCGTCAACACCTGCGGCTTCATCGAGGCGGCGAAGCAGGAGTCCATAGACGCCGTGCTGGAGGTGAGCGCGCTCAAGGAGGCCGGCGGCCTGCGCACCCTCATCGTCACGGGCTGCCTGTCGCAGCGCTACGGGGAGGAGCTCAAGCGCCTGCTGCCCGAGGCGGACGTGCTGATGGGGATTGACCCGGAGGGCGCCGCGCGCGCGGCGCTTCAGGCGCTCGGCCTCGCCTCCCCGCCGGTCTGCAACCCGCGCGCACACCGCCTCACGCCCCGCGCGTGGACGTACCTGAGAATCTCGGAGGGATGCGACAACCGCTGCGCCTACTGCGCCATCCCCTCCATCCGCGGGCCGCTTGCGAGCCGCCCGCTGGAGGAGGTCGTGCGCGAGGCGCGCGGCCTAATCGAGAGCGGCGCGCGCGAAATCAACATCATCGCACAGGACACCACGGCCTACGGGGCGGACCGCGGCCCGCAGGAATTGCACGAGCTTCTGCGCCGCCTCTGCGCGCTCGACGGCGACTTCTGGCTGCGCCTCCTCTACACGCACCCCGCGCATTACTACGACGAACTCATCGCCGTGCTCGCGGGCGAGCCGCGCATCTGCCCGTACCTCGACATCCCGCTCCAGCACGTGAGCGACCGCATCCTGAAGCGGATGGGCCGCAAGGTGAGCAGGCGCGACATCGAGCGGCTCATCGAGACGCTGCGCGCGCGCATCCCCGCTCTCACGCTCCGCACCACCTTCATGGTCGGCTTCCCGGGCGAGACCGACAATGAGTTCCGCGAGCTCCTGGAGTTCGTCGAGGCCATGCGGTTCGACAGGCTCGGCGCGTTCGCCTACTCGCAGGAGGAAGGCACGCGCGCGGCGCGGATGGGCGGCCAGGTGCCGCAGCGCCAGCGGCGCGAACGCTACCACCTGCTCATGGCGCTTCAGGCCGACATAGCGCGCGAGCTGGCCGCGGCGCGGGTCGGCGAGCGCACGCGGGCGCTGGTGGAAGAGGGCGCGCGCAAGGACCGGCCGTGGGCCGTCGCGCGCGGCCCGCGCGAGGCGCCCGATACGGACCCCGTCATACTCGTGCGCGACGCGCCGCGCCTCAAGCCCGGCGACGTGGCGGAAGTAGAGATAGTCGGCAGCGACGGGTATGATTGCGTGGCAAGAAGGGTGGAGATTTTTTGATTCTAGATTTTGGATTTGTGATTTGAACGGCAAAGCAAGCCACAGAGTCACAGAGCACACAGAGAACGGCTTCATGGAACTGCTCAAGAAACTCGCCGCCACAGCCCTGGGTCTTGGCTACCTGCCGCTCGCACCGGGCACCTGGGCGTCGGTGGCGGCTGCGACCGCGTACGTGGCATTGAGGATGCTCGCGCCGGTGCAGGTGGCCGTGACCTCGCTCGCGTGCGGGGTACTCGTCGGCCTCCTTCTCGGCTTCCTGGTCTGCCCCTGGGCGCAGCGGCACTTCGGCACGCAGGACCCCAGACAGTTCGTGCTGGACGAAGTGGTGGGACAGTGGCTGATGTTCCTGGTCTCATGGTGGATGTGGGACGACGTGATGCTGAGCGCGGGCATCGGGCTGGTGGTGTTCCGGTTCTTCGACATCGTCAAGCCGCCGCCCATAAACCGCGCCGAGCGCGTGGCGGGCGCCTGGGGCGTGATGATTGACGATGTCCTTGCGGCCATGTACGGCGCAACCCTGGTGGCAATCGTCGTGCGGTTCGTGCTGTGACACGCCGACGAAGACATCACGGCAAGGGATCATAAGGAACCCAGGAAACCAGGAAGGGAACGACGAGAGAGCAGCATGACCGGGAACGCTGAACCCTTGAACGCTCAGCGCATCCTCACCACCTCGCGTCCGCGCGTCATCGGCTGCGCGGGCGAGGTGTGGGACACCGTGCAGTCCACGATGGACACGGCGCGGCGCCAGGCGCTCGCAGGCGTCCCCGACGGCTACGTCGTGATAGCCGAGAAGCAGCGCTCGGGACGCGGGCGGACGGGGTCGTGGGAATGCACGGCGCGCCAGGGGATACTGATGAGCGTCGTGCTGCGCATGGGCATCGCGCGCGGGGAGCGCAGGCTAACGGGCCTCATGGGCGCCGTCGCAGCGGCAGAGACCGCGCAGACGTTCGCCGTGCAGGCGCGCATCAAGTGGCCCAACGACATCGTGGTGGCGGAGAAGAAGGACAATGCGCTCTGCATCAGGAAACTCGGCGGCGTGCTCGTGGAGCAGGCCGGCGATGGCGACGCCGCGCCGACGCACATCCTGGGCATCGGGCTGAACGTGAATCAGGACCACCGCGCCCTGCCGCCAGTAGAGCCGCAGCCGACATCGCTGAAGATCGAACGCGGCGGCCGCGCGCTCGACCGGGAACTGCTGTGCGTGCGGCTCATCGAGAAGCTCGACGAGTGGTACGCGAAACTGCGCGCGGGATACGTGGAGGCGCTGCTTGCGCGCTGGCGCACGCTCTGCTGCCTGCTGGGGGAAAAGGTGCGCGCGGACGTCGAGGGCACAATCGTCACGGGAACGGTGACCGGCCTCCGGGCAACGGGGGAGCTCATACTGCAGAGCGACGAGGGACAGGAAATCGTGCTCAGCAGCGAAAGGACGACGCTGTTGTTCGGCGCTTAGAGCCTGCTCCAAAGCCCAATTCTTGACAGGGCTCAGACAGCCATATACCATGACGCGCGGAAAGAGGTGCCTCATTCGGGAGGGTTTCCATGTTGCAGATGATGTTCGGGATTGCAGTTGCGCTGCTGCTCCTATCCCTGCCGGTTCTGGGCACCGTGTCATTCTTCTTGGTGCTCTCAAACAGAAGGAGAACGGCCGAGCTGTCCCGACGCCTCGACGCCATGAGCAGGAGGCTCGAGGAACTGTCCCGGGGAACTGCGGCGGGGCCGCCGCCCGAACGGGAGCCAGAGCGCCCGGCCGCCCAACCACAAGTGACGCGGCCGGCGGAGAAGGTCGCCCCGGTTGTCGTGGCGGCGCAGCCGGCCGCGGTGGCCGAAACGCCAGCGCCGCCCGCCCCGCCCACGCCGCCCGTGACTGCCCCGCCGGCGGCCGCTCCCCGCGAAAAGCGTGGGCTGGATGGATTCGAGAAGAGCATCGGCAAGCGCTGGATTGCATGGGCCGGCGTGCTCGTGCTGTTCCTCGCCGCAGGATTCTTCGTCAAGTACGCCATTGACAACGGGTGGCTCGGCCCGACGGGACGAGTCGTCCTCGGCGTCATCAGCGGCATCGTGCTGCTGGTGGTCGGCGACACGTGCGTGAGACGAAGGATGCGGGCCCTCGGCCAGGCCCTCATGGGCGGCGGGCTGGCCATCCTCTACGTCTCGCTGTTCGCAGCGTTCAGCCTCTACGACCTCGTCCCGCAGAGACCCGCCTTCGCCGCAATGCTGGTGGTGACGGCGGGCGGCATGACGCTGGCCATCCTGCACGACGCCATCTCGATAGCCTTCCTGGCGGTGCTCGGCGGCCTGCTCACACCCGTGATGTGCGCCACGGGCGTGGACGCAAGGGACGCCCTCTTCACCTACCTGGCACTCCTGAACCTCGGCGTGGTGGGCGTGGCCCTTGCCAAGGACTGGCGCTGGCTCGACCTGCTGACGTTTGTCGGGACGTGGGCGCTGTTCGCCGGGTGGCACGCGAAGTTTTACACCGAGGCCGCGCTCGTCCCTGCGATGCTCTGGCTCGCGGGGTTCTTCCTCATCTTCCTGGCGCTGCCGTTCGTCTACAACCTGCGGACCGGGACGCCCGTGCCGGTGGCGCGTTTCCTGGGCGAGCTGGCGAATGCCGCTGTGGCGTTCGCGTACGGCTACACCATGCTGCACGATGACTATCGCCACATGCTGGGTTTCATGGCCCTCGGCATGGCGGGGTGCTACGTGGCGGTGGGAGGGCTGACCAGACTGCGCATCAGGAACGACGCGCGCAGCCTGTTCGGATTCGTCGCGCTGGCGATGCTGTTCCTGACCATCGCGATCCCCCTGCAGTTCGGGCTGCACGGCATCCTGATAGCATGGGCCGCGGAAGCCGTCGTGCTCCTGTATCTGGGGTACGCGTTCCGCTACCTGCCCATCAGGATCGGCGCGCTTGTGGTGTTCGCAGTATCAGTCGTGAGGCTGTTCAGCGTCCACTGGCCGCTGCACGAGGCGCTGTTCGTGCTGTTCTGGAACACGCACTTCGGCGCAGCACTGTGCGTGCCGCTGGCCGGGGCGCTGTGCGTGCTCATCCACCGGCTATACCGTAAGGACGCCACGAGGTTAGACCCGGCCCTCCGGGTCATAGTGGCCATCACCTCCTGGCTCATCACGGTCTGCATCCTCCAGGGAGAGCTGGGCCAATGGCTGGTCTTCGGCGGGCAGGTGACGGGGATATACGCCGAGCACCTGGCGCGGTGCAGTCAGGCCGCGCTGTGGGCGCTGGGAGCCGCAGGGCTTATCGCAGCCGGCACGGAGTTCAAGTCCCTCACCGCGCGCCTCGTCGGCACCCTCGTCGTGGCCGTCGCCGCCGTGCTCGCCGTCATCCTCTACACATACCAAGTGCACGAGAAGTACACCCTCATCCTCAACGCACGGTTCACCGCAGTCTTGCTGAGCGCACTGATTGTGTTCGGGAACGGCTACGCCATCCGCCGCTTCCGCGAGGCGTGCCACCGGTGGGAGCAGGTCATGGCGAAGTGCCTCTACTGGATCGGCGCAGTGTTCCTGCTCGCGGTCCTGAGCCTGGAGACCTACACCTGGTGCGAGGCGACGGTGCAGGAATGGGAGAGGGCGCGGTGGACGGCGCTGATGTCCCTGTCCATCGTGTGGGGCGTGTACGCCATCGCGCTGCTGGTCATCGGATTCTGGCGCAAGGTCCGGCCGCTTCGCTTCGCCGCGCTCGGCCTGTTCGCCCTGACCGCCCTGAAGCTCGTCTTCGTTGACCTGGCCGAGATTGAACAGATTTACAGGGTCATCTGCTTCCTCGTGATAGGACTCCTGATGGTGGGGGCGTCCTACCTCTACCACAAGGTGGAACAACGCCTCGCCCGAACCGGGGGAGAATCCCAATGAGAGTGCTCCTGGTCCTCTGCGCGCACGTGGCGCTGGCGGCGGCATCGTTTGCAGCCGCCTCGCCGGAGTCGGCGACGGACACGTCCCGCTGGTCCCACAGGTGGCCCGTCCAGTTGGCAAAGACGCCCGACAATGGCGTGGTCGAAGCGCCGCTGTCGGCCGACGTGTTCGACGTGTCGCAGCCGGGGCTGGCGGACATCAGGATTCTGTCCCAGGGCGGCAAGGTTGCCCCCTGCGTGCTTCGCGTGGCCGCGGGCAAGACCCACACCGTGCCCCTCAACATCCGGCTCTATAACCAGACCTACGTGTCGGGCAAGCAGAGCGGCGTGACCGCCGACTTCGGCGAGAAGGTGATGAAGAACCGCATCGAGGTCACGACGCCGGGCACGAACTTCAGGCGCGCGGTGCGCGTGGAAGCCAGCGACGACGGCCAGAACTGGCAGAACCTGGTCGAAGGAGCGTTCCTGTTCAGGGTGGCCGGCGGCGACCCGGGCGCGCGTTTCGACAAGAGCACCGTGGCACTGCCGGACAACGACCTGCGCTACCTGCGCGTGACCGTCTTCAACGGCGCGGACGACCCGGAGCAGGTGGAAATCCAGAACGTGAAGGCCTGGCGTGTGGAATCGGAGCCTCCGGAAACCGTCCCGGCGCCCATTGCCGACACGCAGGTCGTCGAGAAGGAAAAAGAGCATGCAACGGAAATCACCCTGGACCTGGAATACCGGAATCTGCCTCTTCACGAGTTGAAGCTGAAATTCGACGACGCGAACTTCTTCCGCCGCATCAGGGTGTCGGGCCGCAACGTGAAGGAGCGCGTGGTCGAGATACCCCTTGAAGGCGGCGGCGCGCGGAAGAAGACGGTGGAGGAGCCCTGGGCCGCGGTGTCCAGCGGGTACATATATCGGTATTCGAGCGGCGGGAGCCGCGACGAATCCCTTGCCCTGAGCCTGACGGGGGCTTGCTACCGGTACCTGCGGGTCGTAATCGAGAACGCCGACAACCCGCCCCTCGGCTTTTCCGGGGCCACGGCCTCGCGGCTGCAGCATTACGTGGCTTTCCAGCCGCAAGGCGAGGGGCCATGGTGGGTCTACGCCGGCAATCCCGCCGCTGCAGTGCCGCAATACGACATTGTGCACTACATCGGCCGCCTGCGCTCAGAGGGCGTGACGGCGGCCGCGCTCGGCCCGGCAGCGCAGAACCCCGCCTTCGGCCCCAAGAAAGTGGAGATCCCCTGGAGCGAGCGCTACAAGTGGCTCATATGGGTTGCGCTGCTGGTGGTGGCGGCTGCTTTGGGGGCGCTTATCTACCGCCAGGTCAAGGCTGTGCCGAAGGAAAGCGCCTAGCCCGGAGAGCCGTTGAATCGAAAATCAAGAATCGCAAATCTAAAATGCTGCTCACTCCCCCATCATCTCCGCCACCTGAATTGCGCGCAGGAGCGCGCGGGCCTTGTTCATCGTCTCTTCGTATTCGCGCTCCGGGACGCTGTCGGCCACGATGCCGCCACCGGCCTGAACGTATGCCTTGCGGCCCATCAGCACCACGGTGCGGATGGTGATGCAGGTGTCCATGTTGCCGCTGAAGTCGAAGTACCCGACCGCGCCGCCGTACGGCCCGCGCTTGGTCGGCTCCATCTCGTCAATGATTTCCATCGCGCGCACCTTCGGCGCGCCACTCAGCGTGCCCGCGGGGATGCAGGCCATCAGCGCGTCGAGCGCGTCCTTGTCGTCCTGCAGCATGCCCGTCACGTTCGAGACGATGTGCATCACGTGCGAGTAGCGCTCGACGACCATCGCCTCGTCAACGACCACGGTGCCGTACTTGCCGACGCGGCCCACGTCGTTGCGGCCCAGGTCAACGAGCATGATGTGCTCGGCGCGCTCCTTGGGGTCTGCCAGCAGTTCGGCCGCCAGGCGCTTGTCCTCCTCCTCAGTGGCGCCCCTCCACCGCGTGCCCGCTATCGGGCGCACGGTGACCTTCCGGTTCTCGACGCGCACCATTACCTCGGGCGACGAACCGATGAGGTGCAGGTCGTCCATCTTGAGGAAGAACATGTACGGCGAGGGGTTGATGACGCGCAGCGCGCGGTAGATGTCCAGCGGCGCGGCGTCCGTCTCCACCTGAAGGCGCTGCGAGGGCACGACCTGGAAGATGTCGCCCGCGCGGATGTACTCCTTGCACCTCTCGACGCCGGCCAGGTAATCCTCCTTGCGGAAGTTCGACTCGCAGGGCAGGCTGATCTCGCCGCGGGGCGTGATGTCGTCGCTCAGGCCGGTGACGGGCGTGCGCAGGCGCGCGATGAGGGCGTCAATCCGCCGCACTGCGTCCGCGTAGGCTTTCTCTGCCGCGACGCCGTCCGTGCGCACGCTGCACACCACCTTGATGGTCTTGTCCAGGTAATCGAAGATGAGGATTTCGTCGAAGAACATGTAGAAGATGTCGGGCAGGCCGCGGTCATCAGGCGGGCAGTCCGGCAGGTGCTCGACGAAGCGCACGACGTCATAGGCCATGTATCCCACAGCGCCGCAGGAGAAGCGCGGCAGGCCCTCCACCGGCACAAGGCGGAAGCGCGACAGGTAGCGGCGGAACTCATCGAACGGGTTCTCGACGCGCGTGCGGCGCGTGCGGCCGTCCTCCGTTATCGCCACCTCCTGCCCGGCGCTCTTGAGCAGCGCGAACGGCCTCGCGCCGAGGAAGCAGTACCGCCCTATCTTCTCCGGCCCCGCGGCGCTTTCGAGCAGGAACGCATACGGGCCGTCGGCTATCTTCTGGAACGCCGAGACGGGCGTCAGCGTGTCCGCCATGAGCGTGCGGTAGACGGGCACGACGTTGCCGCTCTTGCACTTCTTCTTGAACTGCTCAAGGCTGGGACAGTATTGAGGTTGCATGGTTCCGGGTTCCGAGTTTCGGGTTTCGCGTTAGCCGTTCCTTAGTCCTTAGGCCTTAGCCATCAGTCATTCTCTCCGGGGGTCTTGCAATCCACCCGCAACGGACGATAAGATAAGTGCCTGGTTGGCGCGTTGCGTCCGTGCAAACTGCTCCTTTTCAGGAGGGACAAGGCATGGCCAGTTACATCGTCGGCATGATTTGCGGAACCGTCACACTTATCTTCCCGCTCGTCTACCTCATGAACTATGACCGCTGCGTGGCGACGGTCCTGCAGTTCCAGCCGAGATTCAACACAGGCCCGTTCTCGCTGACCTACTCGGCCACTCTGGCCTCCGGCGTTGCGGCCATCGGCGCGGTCGTGCTCATCATCAGCGTCGCCGTGATGGCCCTGAGCTTCCTGAGGCAGAGCCGCTCTCAGTCGTCCTGATCCTCGTCGTCGAACGGCTCGGCGTCCTCAGCGAGCGGCGACTCCTCGGCCTGCTGTTCATCCGTGCGCTGCGCGCGCGGGGGCAGGCGGCGCTTGAACGCGGCGTCGCACTCGACGCACCGCCAGCGCATCCGCCCTCGCATCAGCACAAGCCCGACCACGGCCGTGACCGCGGCGACAACCCATGCCACCTCGGACGGCGTCCGGAACGGCCACGCGGGCATGATGAGCACAGCCGCCGCCAGAAGCAGCAGGCCCACCGGCCTCCACAGGCCGCTCAGGTCTTCCTCGACCAGCTCCCCGCCGCAACTGGCGCAGCGAGGCTGTCGGCTGCTCTGCGCATCGTCACTCATGTCATGCCAGTCGCAGGGGCACGGTCGAGCCGTGCCCCTGCGGTCCTTTCAGCCCGTCACGTCACACGGGGCCGCTCATGGCCCTTCGCGCCGTTCTGCTTGCGCTTCGCCACACGGTTGACGGCCACCAGGTAGGCGCGGGCGCTGGCGTCCAGAATGTCCGTGCTCGTGCCGCGCCCGTGCTGCCTCATGCCGTCCTCGCTCTCCACCTGAAGCGTGACCTCACCCACGGCGTCCTTGCCGCTCGTGATGGCGCGCACGCCGTAGTCGAGCAGCCGGCACGGGATGTCCGTGATGCGGTCAATGGCCTTGTAGATGGCGTCAATCGGGCCGTCGCCCGTCGCCGCGTCGGTCACCACCTTGCCGCGGGCCTCCATCCGCACTGTCGAAGTGGGGATGACGCCCGAGCCGCTGGTCACGTGGAAGCTGACGAGCCTGAAGATGTCCGGCACTTCCTCGAACTCATCGCGCACGAGCGTCTCGATGTCCTCGTCGAAGATCTCCTTCTTCTTGTCGGCGAGCACCTTGAACTGCTCGAACACGTGCTCGAAGTGCGCCTCGTCAAGCTCTACGCCCAGGTCCTTAAGCCTGGAGCGGAAGGCGTGGCGGCCGCTGTGCTTGCCGAGCACCAGAGTGCTGCGGTCGAATCCCACGTCCTCGGGCTGCATGATTTCGTAGGTCGTCCTCTCCTTCAGCACGCCGTCCTGGTGGACGCCCGCCTCGTGCGCGAAGGCGTTCTCGCCCACGATGGCCTTGTTGCGCTGCACCAGCATCCCCGTCACGCTGCTCACCAGGCGGCTGGTCTGCATGATCTGCTGC
>Ga0315294_10003783_pt1 | contig 16497 bp, 14 predicted proteins | sample YL17G13_40_MG_FD_203626 | JGI IMG/M metagenome (GOLD analysis project Ga0315294, IMG submission 203626) | Sediment microbial communities from Yellowstone Lake, YNP, Wyoming, USA - YL17G13_40 | ecosystem: Environmental > Aquatic > Freshwater > Lake > Sediment | place: USA: Wyoming | collected... | reverse complement strand
AGCTTGATTTGTTCGCCCGCCGTGGAACCGGCCGTCTGAACCTCCCAGGCGACTTTCTTTTTCCAGTCATTGTCTTTCAGAGCCGAGAATTCCCCTTTTTGAGGTTTCCGTTTTTCCTCCACTTCCAGATCGGCCAAGTGTTTGACGTAGCGGACAAGACGGTCCACTTCGTCTTTGCCTCGTTCGCCCTGTCGGCTGTTGACGCCGTCGATTTCGTAAATAACCGCATAGTTGTCTTTTTGGGGGGCCAGGACAACCTGACTGACCCGCCGCCACAATGCATCGTCAATCAGTTCGCAAACCAGCGTAAACCCCTCGGCCTCGGGGCTCTTGGCATCCGGCAGGGGCGCCTCATTTTTGTTGGCGGTGATAAAGGACAGTCCCCGGCTGGCCTTCTGGAGTTTTTTAGCGGGGTTGACAAACAGATTCTTCAGATGATCCGCGGTCAGCACCTTCTCAAATTCGGCCACGCGGGTATTGCGATGCATCACATAAGCCATCGCCACCGAACCAACCACAATAGCATAGATTAAGCAACCGATCCAAAACACCGGCACCAACAGCCAGACCCACAGTGCCACCGCCCCCGTCACCACCATGGTACTCGTCCAAACCCGTTTATCGGTTCGGACAGCCTGACTGTCCATATAAACCCAGTTGACCAGCGGCATCCAGGTCAGAAACAGCCCCAGCATGATGAGTAATTTGTACAGAGCAACATATCCGCCGTACTCTGCCGCTGCAAGTAAACTCATTGGCATATCTGTTTTCCGTATCCGTAGTTAATTGAGTTTAGAGAATACTGCCGGACGACGTTCGAATGCCCTTCATCGCCATTTTCAGTTCTTCGGCATTGGGTGCGTGCTCCATCGCGATTTTCAGGTCGATCCACTCTTCTTCCACCAGCCGGCGCAGACTTTCGGTAAAATCCTGCATTCCCTCGCCGGTGCCGCCGCGAATGGCGGCAGGGATATCCGCTTCCCGCTGATCGCTGATTAGTTTTCGGACAATCGGCGTTCGAATCAGAACCTCAACGGCCGGCACACGAGGCGTATCCGGCCGAATCCCCGGCAAAAGCTGTTGGCTGATAATGGCCCGAACGGTCAGGGCAAACGTCGCTCTGGCCAATTCCCGCTCTTCCTGAGGAAACAGGTCTAAAATGCGCTGGATGGTTTGAGCGGCATTGTTGGCGTGGAGGGTTCCGAAAACCAGATGTCCGGTTTCCGCCGCCCGCATCGCCGCGGTGAACGTTTCACGGTCGCGCATTTCGCCGATGAGAACCACGTCGGGGTCCTGGCGCATCATACTGCGAAGAGCATCCTCGTAGTCGGGTACATCAATGCCGATTTCCCGCTGAGAGACGATGGATTTCTGGTCCACGTGCAGAAACTCCAGCGGGTCCTCGATAGTGATAATATGAGTCGCCCGCGTCCGATTGACATGGTCGATCATCGAAGCGATCGTCGTGCTTTTTCCGCTGCCGGTAGGACCGACGACCAGAACCAGACCTTCGTGGGTGGTATCGGCGATTTTTTCGACAATCAGCGGCAGGTGAAGTTTTTCGAACGGCGGGATTTTGCTGCTGATGCGACGGGACGACATACTCAGAAAATTCCGCTGCCGAAACGCGTTAATTCGAAAACGATCCGTCGGCCCGACCTGATAGGCAAAATCCAGTGCACCGCGTTCGAGGAAGAACTGCTTTTGTTTGGGACTCATAATTTCAAAGACCAGTTCCTCAATTTTCTGTTCCGTCATCACTTCGCCGGTGGTTTTTTTCAGCTTGCTGCTGATGCGCATAATCGGCGGCATACCCACTTTCAGATGGAGGTCGCTGGCCTCGGCTTTGACGGCCGCCTTGAAGTACTTGTCAATCTCCGGCATCTTGTCGGTATGGAGATGACTATCAATTGGTTGACCTGTGGCCACGTATTCTCCTGTGCTGCCTACTGTTTTCTCTATAAAACCCCCGGAAAACCTGCCTCAATAAAGGGGCTTCGGGGTACTGATACCTGTAATGTAATAAGGAATTATAATATAAAGAGTTATTTTCGTCAACCACCTTATCCTGTCGGTTCGGGACGCTCCCTGCTGGACATCCCAGACATTCGCGGCTTCTTGTTTGACGATTTTAGAGGTTGCTTTAGATTTTTGCCGCGACCCGAATTTGGGCTTTACCATTGGCCCGGCTGTCGATACGATACAATGCTACCCGCGGAAAAGCGGAAAAAAGGTGCGGTAATCATAAAGTGAGGATTATTTATGAAACATATCGTTTATGTTTTGGGATTCATACTCGCGACGGCGGTAAGTGGTTTTACGGCTCCCAAGCCCGCCGTGGTGCAGAGAAACGGACAGTGGACACTCGACGTCCGTTATAGTCAGCCATTGCAGATGACCGTCCGTCTTGCCGGTCAGCAGCAGCCCAAACGTTTCTGGTACACGATTTTGACCCTGACCAATAATACCGTGCAGGAGGAAATTCCTTTATATCTGGAATGTCAGCTTGTGACGGATACCTTTAAGACTCTGCCTGCCGGCAAAGACGTCCGCAAAGAGGTTTTTGACCAGATCAAGCTCAAGCATCAGGGTCGATATCCGTTTCTGGAGTCGATGGATTTTAGGGACAATCGCATGCGTAAGGGGGACGATAATAGGCGCGATATTGTGATTATCTGGCCGGAATTTGACCCGGCGGCCAAGCGGGTGAATTTGTTTATCGCCGGGCTTTCCAATGAGACGATAGCCCTGGATCATCCCATCCAGAAGGATGCCGACGGAAAGCCGACGAAGGTTTATCTGCAAAAGACGCTGCAATTGGTTTACGCCAACTCCACCGACCCTGCGCTGCGCAACCAGGCAGGACTGACGCCCGTCAAACAGGACTGGGTGATGCGATAATAATTCAGTATTTTTTCCCCAGGGATAGAAGCGGATAAAGAAATAAATTATGAACGACAGAGGACGGCGTTATTTTGCCGAAAATTATTCCGATTATGACCGACAAAATAGTCCCGCCAAGCTTTCTTTTTATATGGGTATTCTTCATCGCCGGCTTCCGAGGGGCAGTTTAATTTTTGAACTGGGAGTTGGGCTGGGCAGCTTTCTGGAAATGGCAAGTCGGGAATATCGGTGCATGGGGTGTGATCCGAATGATTTTGCGGTTGAACAAACCCGCCGGAAGCTGTCATCACCGGATATTCGGCGGGGGTCTTATGAGCAGATTCCTTTTGAGCCTGCCTGTCAGGCGGTAATTGCCTGGGATGTACTGGAGCACGTTGGGCAACTGGATGAAGCATTGTCAGTTATTTGCCGAAGACTTCCTGAGAATGGAATGCTATTTGGTGTTGTTCCTGTCTATGACGGGCCGTTGGGACCGGTGGTGCGATTACTGGATAAAGACCCGACACATCTCTGGAAGTTGTCGCGTCATCAGTGGCTCGACCGGCTTAAACAGAATCATTTTGAGGTTATTGAATTCGGGGGGATTATCCGTAAATTATTGTTTCGGCGATGGTATCTGCATCTGACCGGACCTCAATGGCTGCTGAAAGTCTGCGGTAGCGCAATCTATTTTGTCGCTCGCCGGCAAAAGCCGTCAACCCGTCGAACAGGAGAAGCTACACAATGAAAGTGTGGGTTGTTTTACCGGCGTATAATGAGGCGGAAAATCTTCCTGCGCTGCTGGACGGTTTCAGCCGTATCCGACAGGATGTGTATAATCTGGATCTGCGGATTCTGATCATCAACGACGGATCAACGGATAATACGGCCCAGGTCGTGCGCAACCTCAGCGACAATATGTCGGTGGAGGTTTTTGACAATCCGCACAATATGGGGCTGGCCGATACCTTTATGCGGGGGATGCTGATTGCCGCCGAGAAAGCGGATCAGCGAGATGTGATTTTGTGTATGGATGCGGACAACAGCCACAGTCCCGGATTATCCGTGCGAATGATGCGTGATATTCAGGAAGGACGCGACGTGGTCATCGCGTCCCGATATCAGCCGGGTGCGGTGGTGCGGGGAGTCCCGCTGCTACGGCGGTTTTTGTCGTATGCAATGTCGGTTTTGTTCCGAATCGTTTTTCCCATCCCTGGTGTCAAAGACTACTCCTGCGGCTATCGGGCGTATCGGGCGGGTTTTCTTCAGGAGGCGCTGAGAAGGCAGGGTAATCAGCTTTTTGTCGGCGAGGGATTTTCCTGTATGGCCGGACTTTTATTGAGCCTCGGACGGGAAGGAGCAGTCTGCGGGGAAGTTCCGATCATCCTGCGTTATGACCAAAAGGCCGGAGCGTCAAAAATGAAGGTATTTCGAACAATTTGGCGGACCCTGAAAATGTTGTTCCAGGAACGTTTTCGTGTCCATCGCTAATTCATTGTGTACAACTATGTCCAAAAAACGAATCGTTCTTTGTGTCGGCACTCGGCCGGAGGCGATAAAAATGGCTCCGGTCTATCTGGCTCTTAAGAAACGACAGGATGTGGAGACCATTTTGTTGACTACGGCCCAGCACCGGCATCTTCTGGACCAGGTTTTGAAGGTTTTTTCTATTCCATCGGATATCGATTTGAATTTAATGCGTCCCGGTCAGTCTTTGTCCAAAGTGTCTGGCAAGGTACTGATTGAAGTTCAGAAAATTCTGGCTCGGTTGAAGCCGGATGCGATTCTGGTGCACGGAGATACCGCGACATGTCTGTTTTCGGCGTTAGCTGCATTTTATGAAAAGATACCGATTGGGCATGTGGAGGCGGGATTGCGAACGTATGATTACGGCAACCCCTGGCCTGAAGAAATGAATCGCCGTCTGACAGACCCGATTTGTCAGTGGTGTTTTGCTCCCACGGAATCGGCCCGTCGGAATCTGCTCAAAGAAGGGATTCCTGACGAGAGAATTTATACGACCGGCAATACGGCGGTGGATGCCTTGTTGCTGGGGCTGGAAAAACTGGGCGACAAAATTCCCGCGATTCCCGGGCTGGACACGCAATGGCTGGCGGGTAAACGGCTGATTCTGGTCACGGGGCATCGTCGCGAAAGCTTTGGAGAACAACTGGAGAATATCTGCAGAGCCTTGAGACGGATTACGGACAAATACCCGGATACCGTATTGGTATATCCGGTGCATCTGAATCCGAATGTACAGAAACCGGTGCACCGGATTCTTGGCGGTCATGCCGGAATTCATTTGGTCGAGCCGCTGGAATATCTTCCGTTTGTTTATCTGATGAACCGCAGTTTCCTGATTATCACCGATTCCGGCGGCATTCAGGAAGAAGCACCTTCATTGCATAAACCTGTGCTGATTACCCGCCGGGCAACTGAGCGCCCCGAGGCGGTTGAACAGGGATTGGCCAGAATTACCGGTACTGCGGCAAACGACATAGTAAATGCCGCCGAAGTCCTGCTGGATAATCCTGAAGAGTATGAAAAAATGGTGCGCGGCAGCAATCCTTTCGGCGATGGCAGGGCCGCAGAGCGAATCGCGGATGTTCTTTCATCGCAGCTTTTATCATCCGGCGGTCTTCGGGAATGAATTTATGGAGCGATTGAATTCCAAATCTTGTCGATACCAGCGTGCAGCAATTCTTGCCGGCATTATGGCATTGGCCTTTGGAGTACGGATTATCGGGATAGGTCGTGAAAGTCTCTGGCTGGATGAAGGCGTCAGTGCGGTGCGGGCGTTTCAGGATACGGTCCGGATTTGGCAATCCACGACTCACGGCGATTACAATCCTCCTGGCTATTATTACGCATTGCATTATTGGATTATGCTGGCTGGGCGAGAAGAAGGTCCCATGCGGCTGTTATCGGCGATTTTAAGCACGTTGTCGGTCTGGCTGGTGTACCGTATTGGCAAAGAATTGATGCCTCGGTCTGCTGCGATTTTTGCGGCGTTGTTGACGACGCTATCTGTCTATCACCTGCGATATGCCCAGGAGTTGCGTCCCTATGCATTATTCGGCTTTACGGTGTTGTTGTCGTTGCTGTTTTTGCTCAAGCTGTGCAGACGATACCGCAGTCGAATCGCTGCCGGGTATATCCTGGCAACGGCGGCGACCTTGTATTCTCATCCTTACGCGATTTTTCAGTGGTTGGCCCAAAACCTGTTTTTTGTGCTTGGCCGATTGTTTTATCGCGATTTTGTTCGTATCCGGCGGAGGCAATGGATTTTACTTCAGGGGTTGATCGTTCTTTTATTTTCCCCCTGGTTATGGGCGATGCTTCACATTGTCCGGCACATTGAAAACACTCGACCAATTCAATGGGTGCCACGGTGGGTTGACTTGCCCGGCGCGTTCAAAGCGTTTGCAGGCGATAACGCCGCAGGCGGGCTGCTTTTAATCATCCTGATTTTGATGAGCGTCTTGTTGACGCCAGCTACTTTCAAGAAACCGAATGCCGGAAATGCAATTTTCTCATTCCGAAAGCCATCCGGTCGGGAGATGTTTTTGTGGCTGTGGCTTTTGTGTCCGATTTTAATTCCTTATCTGATGTCGCATTATTCAGCGCCTATTTTCCAAAGCCGCTATATGATTGCAGCGTCGTTTGCCTGTTATTTGCTCGCCGCCGCGGGAATTATGAGGATTCGTCCCGTGCTGTTGAAAGGTGCGGCGGCGACGGCGATTATTACTCTGTTCCTTTTCACGCTGATTCCATATTATTCCCAGACGCATAAAGAGCAATGGCGCGACGCGGCCTCCTATATTGAACAGCAGGCCAAGCCCGGGGATTTGCTGCTGTTTAATTCTGGTTATTGTCAAAGCTGTGTTTATTGGTATTACGCCAAACGTATGGATTTGCCCATAAAAGGCTTTCCCGTTCAGGGGGATCCCCGCGTTGTTACCGAAGCTGATGTGCGTCGGCAATTTCCCTCTTTGATTGACGACCACAATCATATCTGGCTGATTCTGTCGCACAGTTTTGATCGGGAGGGGATTATTTTGCGATATCTTACAGAGCAATATGATATCCGCGATCGAAAGATATTTAACGGCATAGAGATTTATGGTCTGGAAAAGCGTCTATAATTCCAATGTAAGCTTGGTTTGTACAAAATGAGGCCTTGTATGGAGTTGCCGGGAAATGCCGCTTTTCGCACAGAGGTTTTTACCGGCAAAACGGACTATAAACGGGTCGCTGAATTTCGTCCTGTTTATCTGAAGCCCGCCCGTTGTATTCTCGGACTTGCCGGTTGGCCGTATAATAAGCACGACTTCATCAGTCCGAACATATATTTATCAAAAGAAAATTCCAAATTGATTAAAAACAATTGAAATTTGGGAATTGGCATTTGGAATTTTTTCTATAAATGGTGGAACCGTATGACCGCCCGATACATTCCGTTGATTCGGCTGCCGTCAACAATTTGCGGGGCGTAGGTTTCATTTCTGGGCTGGAGTCGAACCTTTTCCTCCGCCTCGAAGAATACCCGCTTGAATGTGCTTTCGTGGGGCTGGCTGAATCGCACAAAGCAGTCGTCGCCGTTCTGAACGTCCGCCGCGGGTGAGAACGCCACGATATCGCCCTCGGAAAAGTTCGGGATCATCGAATCGCCGACGACCCGCACGGCAAAGGCGTTGGGATCGTGTAAATCCGGACAACGCACATAATCATCGGCGATACCCACCGGATAGCCCATATCGTCGAAATCCACCGGATATCCCGCCGATACGCGGTTAATCACGGGCACAAGCTGGCCGGCCTTGAATGGCTGCTGCTGTTCGGCGCCAAGGTCGAATTCTTTTAAAAGGTTCCCGATTTCCGAAGAGACCGGTTGATGTTCGATGATTCGCTTGAGCAGTTGTTTGTATTTGCGGTTTTGGGCGTCAATCGTCTCGAAATCCCGGCGGATGTCGCTGGGCATCCGCTCCATATGCGCCAGGTACAGCAATTGTCCGGGCGCAAAACGCAGATATTGTTCCAGCTTCCTCAAAAGCGTATCGCTGGGAGGATTTTTGACCCTGCCGGTCTCCACCGTGGACAGATACGGCTTGGAAAAGCCCGTACAAGCTGCCACCTCGTCTAAAGTAAGACCCAGTTCTCCCCGTTTTTCCCGTATGATTTGGCCTAACGACATAACCATATTATAAATTGACTGGAAAGCAAATACAAGCGTTTATTTGGTAAATTTCAAACAAAAAAGAGATATATTCATAGTGAAAAAGGCCGTGAGAGGGTAAGTCAAGACAATCGCATTAAATTTCACCGAGTTTTTGTTAATTCTCGATGAGGGAAGTCTACGATTTTTGAAAATGGGTTCGTTTCGTTTTTTTACCTGACTTTCTGGCCTCCAATTCTGCGTTTTTGATGTAAAAATCCATAATTGGCCGCAAAAAAATTGGCTTCGTTTTGTGGGCAACGCTCACTTTTCCATAATTGGCTTTAATGGGTTCGATTGGGTTTGAATTGGCTTTTTTTGTCATATTTTGACTCACTTTTGACACGTTTTTAAAACCTGTTTTGTAGTGGGTGCGCAGGGCATCGCTGCGCTATCAAATGATTATTGATAAATGATTAATGATTATTCAATCGCATTGAGCGGACAAGCCGCAGTTGATGAAATTACTGTGACACGTCATGCTCCTTTTGTAAAAAAGTTCTTAGTTTTGAGTTTTTAGTTCTGAGTTTTTAGACAGAACCACGGGGACACAAAACAGGCGCTCCCTATATAGGGGCGGAGTTGCGGATTTGTGTCGAAAATCGAAGCGCCGGGACACTAACGCGAAACGTAAGTGCTTGTGAGACAATGAGAAGAAAATTTATGGATTTTTTGATAACGACAGAATTGTGTTAGCGTAATTGGTGCGATGTGGACATCGCAGATTGTAAATTGTAGATTGTAAAATGGGAAGAGGAACCCTTCGACACTTCGACGTTGCTCAGTGCATGACAGGCTCACCACAGGCGGGATTTTTTGGGGGGGCGTTAAATTCTCTCAAAAAATGTTTACCTGACCCCTTTATTTACTTTCAGACATAGATTAACACTATCCCGAACTTATACTTTCTTGAACGCAAGAATGATTTCTTCCTTGATTAATCCTTTATGGCCATGCCGTTTTGGAGCTAGTTGTCGAGCTCTGATTTTGTCTACAAATTTATCTATCAGTGTGAATCCATTATTCTTAATAATTTTTTCGAGGACCGACGAAGTTTCAATTCTCATATGCCCAATAAGATTATCACCACAGACTATTACGAGTGTGCCATTTCTGGTAAGTAATCTTATTATATTGGCGACTGATATGCTCATGTCATTTAAGTATCGATGTACCACTGCTGCTAGTCTTTTATTTAAATTTTCCAATCTATCTAAATGTGGGATCAGTGCACAATGATATTTGATTTTATCTTTCGGTAGATTAGCCAATAGATCTCCGCATTCAGTACCTATAAAGGAATTTCTAATGCTATCGGCCCTAAACGGAAGTAATCCTTCTATCATATATAATTCTAATTTCCAGTTTCTAAAATAATCCTGAGCATTTATATAGGGGGGGGATGTCATTACATGAGAAAAAGGGTCGCCCAATAAATCGTTGTTATTAAATGCAAGAAAATTAGCACAAATAAGATTCACCTTAGTTTTCTGTGTTCGACCATACTGTTCAGAAAGTATGTTTAATATTTCCCCCGTTTTTTTGATCGGATCAAAATGTTTACCACTACGAACGGCTCTAGCGTTTTTGGAAATAAATGGTTTGGGGCTTCTTTGATCCGCACGCGAACATGGTCTAACAGATAATGCTATTGCCAGTAATATGGCTCGTCCTGATGCCGTCTGATTCAATTTAAACTGCCGTGCCGCACCCCTCAGCAATTCATATTTATGTAACGTTGCAGGCGAAAACCAATAATCAATATTCGGCCAATCCATTCGCAACTGCAACTTGTCATACTTAATAACATCTTTTATTTGATGATATTTTTCAAGTGCCGTTTTAGCGCAAAAACCATTAAGTTTTATATCTGACAACAAGTTTGCAATTGGATTTATATCTAATCCAGCGATTCTCTTAATTCCAAAATCTTTGGCAGTCTTAAGTATAACACCTGACCCACAGTATGGATCAAATAAAGCTTCTGCTCCATTTCCATAACGCTCCATTAGCCGCTCAGCTAATTGAGTTACCATTTTACCAGGATAACGATCGATTCTCATAGTATTTAGCTATTTCTCTCTTTAATTATCCAGCTGCATCCAATTTCTTTTGAGTAAATATCATTGTGTCGGAGTGGTGAGACGTAAACTATATTTGTATTTGTATGGCTCTCCATATAATAATCGAACAATCCAAGTAATTGTGGTTTGGGACCTAATGGGGCAAACACGTAATTATAACGCGACACATCTGCCTGAAGAACTATATCTTTTATCTGTCTTTTTATTAGATAGGGATTTAGGGCATCAATATATCGTAAATTATTTTTTCCAACAAGATTAATGACTTCTTTATTCATCTTTTCGGTTCGGCCTTTCCATTCCGGCTTATATGGTGGGTCTGGAATAAGCAGAAAACACTTTTCTGGATCCATCGATTCAAGGATTGATAAAGATCTTTGTCCTTCATAGCCAAGCATGAGTAGTAGGCATGTTTCCAAGGAAAAGTCGAAATTGCCTTGAAAGAATGGTACCGGAAATATTCCTTTGTTTCCGAATGATAATGGTTGCATTAGATCCAAAAAATAATCTTCGGGCTCAGTGTAGATAAAGCGTACAAACGATAATAATTCTTTTTGAGCCAATGCTTTCAGTAATAAAAGCAGGTGCCATTTAATCATTGTGCTTATATCTATTGTTATTTTCGGAACCTCTGTATTTTTACATGCCTTCGCAATTACATTAATAATTTCAGCTATCTTGGGAGTTACGGCAGTCTCATCCATTTTAATTCTTTGTACATCACTACGGGGTTTAAGCTTATTCTCCATAATGATGATATTTTCGCTTCTTTTAGGACAAGGATGTTCGTATTCGATTATGATAGTATTTGAAGCAGAATAACCTTCGTCCAACTTGTTTATCAGTCCTAAACACCTTTTTTCCGAACTTGCGATAAATATTAAAACAGTATCCTTTTCATGTGAATATATAGGATATGTTTTTATTTCGAGACAATTATTCATCACTTATCTCCCATTCCCCGAAAATGCTACCTTCTTGAAATTTGCATTGCTTTTTCAATAGAATCTTTAAAAAATTACTCCTAATCTTTTCGTTCAGCAATTCTTGAATTTGTGATACAGTAAAATTACATGTCCTTGGCCATCTTGCCCTATAACTGATTCTTAATGCTGGGGAATACACCCGATTTAGGATATATTCCTGTGTTTTAGGCGAGGTGGGATCTTTGGGTATGACACTAAGCGGACGTCCATAAAAAACGGATTCTTTCATTCCTTTTGAAAATATCTCTTCCGCTTCACGATTTTCTGGTAGTCTGAGATTCAGAGGATCTGTTAACGATATTGTTAGTGTTTCAGGCTCTGTTGGATGTTTTAATAACCTTTCACGAAATATGTATCCAAGGTCGGTTAATAATTGATAGGTTTTTTCTCCTAGTTCTCCTATATTCTGTACTGTTTTAACTTTGTCTAACCAACCTTTAGATACAATATCAGCTGCCCATGTTTGGCAATCCACAGGAATATTTTGTCCATTTTTTACGGGAAGCCCCATTTGTTCGGCCTTATAAATAGCTGCTCCAGCAAGATTTAGAAAAATCCTAATTATACCAGACGAAAGATATGTAAATGTTTCAAAACCGCAATATCGCTTTTGTCTGGTTGTGCGGCCTTCTACTTTTCTTTTTTTGCTAAGAAGTCGAAAGACTGCCGCTTCAGACAACTTAGTTCTATATTTTGGCAGCATCTTCACATCATATTTCAGCCCATTGGAAGTACGTATAAGTTTAATCTCTTGATCAATCACTTCTTGTGGCAACTCAGGTGTATTGGACTCACTTAGAAGAACCTTAATATCCTTACATTTATATCCGGCGATTTCCAATAACTTGAAACATATATCTAATAAAAGATTTTGATAAGAAGAAAGCACCTTGTCATATGAAATATCGTAGTCTAATTTGACGTCAGGGCAATCTTGGTTAAACTGAAGTGGTTGACTGTTTTCAAAAGTCTCTTTCGTGTACATTCCTTCATATTTCGATGATACTTTAACAACATAATTATGTGCAGTTTTGACCCATTCGTTTATTATTACCTGCTGGACAGGCATCAGGTTTTCAAATTCATCGAACAAAAGATAAATATTCGTCTCCCGAAGATCACCGATGTTGTTTTTTAGTATTCCTATGAAATTACCAAGAAAATCCGTACCGGTTTTGACCCAATTTGGCTTATCATCACCGTTAATTAGTGTTCGGTTTTGAACATAATCTTCTATCTTATTTAATTCAACATCTATAGCTTTAAGGATATCCACGAATGAAATATAAGGTTCTTGTTCAAGAAATAACTTTTGAGATATTGCCACAGAAATGTTTTTTTCCTCACCACTGCTTATTTTAAGCAGTGACATGTTGGAATATTTTATCAAATTTTCAACTATCGTCTTAATAATTTTATAGTTCATCTCGTTAAGAGTTATATATAGCATTATAGCTAACGCATCAGAGATAATGGGTTCTTTAATGGCTTTTCCATATTCTAAGTGATTAATCTGGTCAAAAAGCTTCTTGAATAAATCATAATCGAAATTAATGCCTAATCGATTAAAAGCCAATTGTATCATTGGCCCGTGGTTATGGTTAATTAGACATCCGCATTTTAGCCTAAAATATATTCCAAAGAATTTGATTCCTTTACTTTTTGCTTCTGCAAAAGAAGTAATTTTTTGTTGTGAGCAGATAACTTCGGGCAGAAGTGATTTGAGCAGCATAGTTTTGCCAACTCCTCTTCCGCCAAATAAATATACGGAAGTATTCCCTTGGACTTTCTCATAAAGAGTAGCTTCAGGTTTAGCAAAAGCTCTTGCTATAAGCGCATAATCTTCACCAAAGCTCTCTGCGCGTACTCTATAAAAAGGATTTTTGTAATCTGGGCTTTCGATTTTTGATAATGTTTCAGATGGACTTTCGCCTTGTTTATCTTTCAGGTATTTAAACAATTTAATCAGTTCAGCGTCATAGTCTTGATAAAACAAGAACCCCTGTAATGCTGGAATAATAACTGATCTAATTTCTTTTATGTCTTCAAAAAAAAGCGGTATAAACCTTACATAATCATCATTCCAGTCTTTTGTTATAGTGGCAAAACCTTCTTTAGCACCAGTGGAGTTTATATAATCATTTGTTATTATGCCCACGACGAAATCTGCATCATATAGAGCATCGTCTAATTGTTGAAGCCATACCTTGGGTTTATTTCGTTTTATTCCACCTTTATCGATCCAGACTTCTATTCCTTGTGATTGCAGGTCTTCCTCTATCCGTTCCGCAAAGTCCAGATTTTTATGGCAATAAGATATAGTCACTTTCATCGAGTTCTTACCTTAATTTGTTCCAGTTAATCATATAGCCTTAAATCCTATCCTTGCCGCTTCCATTCGCAAGGTGGTATCGCTCTATCGGTTCCGGCATATTACAGTTCTTTCGCCACAGGACAATTTTTCAGTCCCGACAGGAGTGAATGCAGTGCTGCCAGCACGGTGTTTTTGTCCCTGTTGTCGAGGATGATTAGTAATTTGGGCATCTCTGCTCCTTGAAATCGCGGAAGGCATTATATCGAAAACAGGGGTGAAAACAAGGGGAATCCCGCCCGTCGCAATTCCTCCGTTTAACGGAGTTATCCTGTGGTTTTGTCAAAAAGCGGCGATTTTTCGCGGGAATTACGGTTATTTTGTACATCTTCTTCAAAAGCGTCCCATAAATCTCGGTTTTTAGACGGGTTCATTTGTCGGTGCTGCGGCTGTTTATCTGTCGAATACACGGCGATTTTCTGGCAGGAGTGCATTTTTATTACCGGTTCTTGCCCTGTGAACAAGTTCATATTATGATAGGAGAAACCTATAGTGTAAGGAGCCGGATATGAAAAAGACGCCGCTGTTTTTATGGCTGCTCGCTGTGTTGTTTATGTGGGGGTGTCGGCAGCCGCCCAAATCGACTGTGGGCAAGGAACTGTTCTGGGATTTTGAGTCCGCCAAAGTGGACACCCTGCCGCCGGGCTGGCTGGCCACCGAAAGTGCCGGCAAAACGCCCTCGGCAGCTTGGCAGATTGTCCAGGATAGCTGGGGCAAATCAATCGCCCTGACTCGGTCAACCAACACCGGCAAAACCTGCAATCTGCTTTTGTCCACTCACAGCAGTGTAGCCAATCTTAAACTCTCGGCCAAGATTCGCGCCGTTGGCGGCAAAGAAAGTCAAAGCTCCGGCATAGTCTGGAGAGCCTTGAACGAAGACAATTACTACCTGACCTGCTGGGACCCGCTGGAAAACGTGCTGCGCCTGGTCTTTGTCGAAAGGGGCCGGTTGACATTGCTTCAATCCGTCTATGTCCAGGCCGAGCCGGCAAACTGGCATACCCTGGAAATTGAGCATTTCCGCGACAACATCAAGGTCTCTATGGACGGCGTATTGAGGATTGAACAGCGGGATGATACGCTTCGGTATCCGGGAATGGTCGGCCTGTGGACGCAGGCCGATGCCTGTGCGATGTTCGATGATATTCGAGTTGGGGAGATTCGATAACCGTCCGGTCAGTCGGAGTGGAATCCATATCGACCGACGAGTTTGACAAAACGACAGCCGCAGATTTCCATCGGTGTAAGCCTGTCGTTTTCTTTTTTATAAAGCATCAGCGTTTGATAGAATTGTTCCCCGACCGGCGCGACTAATAAGCCGCCGTTTTTAAGCTGATTGACTAAAGGCTGCGGCGGGGCGGGAACCGCGGCAGTAATTAAAATCCGGTCAAATTGAATAACCTCGCCGGGCCAGCCGCAACTGCCGTCGCCGACAGCGTATTCCACATTTTCAATGCCCAACGAAGCAAGGATGGTCTGCGCCCCGGCGGTTAATTCACCAAATCGCTCGATGGTATAAACCCGCTTGCACAGTTTGGCCAGCACAGCCGTCTGATAGCCGCAGCCCGTACCGATTTCCAGTGTTGTTTCTGTGCCGGCGAGTTTCAGACACTGCGTCATTAACGCCACGATGTACGGCTGACTGATGGTCTGGCCCATTCCAATCGGCAGGGGATTGTCGTCGTATGCGTTGGGCTGGTACTGCGGGCTGATAAACGCTTCCCGCGGAATCTCCATCATCACCTTCAGTACCCGCGGGTCGGTGATGTCCCGGCCTTTGAGGTCCTGGCGGAACATTCTCTCACGCTGCACGGCATATCGGTCTTTCGGGTCATAGCTTACCATAAGCGCCATTGTAAACGATTGTGTCGGCAAGAAAAAGCCCTATCCGGATTGGATTTCGGACTTGGGATTGTGAAAAGCCGGTGGGTATGGTACACTATGAACTCCGGCGTAATTGAGATTCCCGGAGGCTGAAAATGCAAAAACGAAAACTCGGCAAAAGCGGGCTGGAGCTGACGACTGTCGGATTGGGAACCTGGGCCATCGGCGGGCCGTGGCAGTACGGCTGGGGGCCGCAGAACGACACCGATTCCATCGAAACCATTTTCAAGGCGATGGAACTGGGAATCAACTGGATTGATACCGCTCCCATTTATGGTTGCGGACATTCTGAACGAATGGTGGGACAAGCCCTGAAGCAAATGCGTCAAAAGCCCATCGTCGCCACCAAATGCAGCCTGCGATGGAACAATAAACGCGAAAAAATCAATGACCTGACCACTGACAGCATCCTGCGGGAATGCGATGAAAGTCTCGAACGTCTCGGCATCGACCAGATTGACCTGTATCAGATGCACTGGCCGATTCCGGATGAGCAGATTGAACAGGCGTGGGAGGCGATGGCCCGTTGTGTCCAGGACGGCAAGGTGCAGTTTCTCGGCGTCTGCAACGCGACCATTGGGCAGATAGAACGCCTGCAAAAAGTCTGGCCCGTCGCCGCAGTTCAGCCGCCATATAGTATGCTCAGCCGCGAGGTTGAAAAAGGTCTGCTGGACTACTGCGGCAAAAACGACATCGGCGTCGTCTGCTACAGCCCGATGCAAAAAGGGCTTCTGACCGGCAAATTCACCGCCGATTATTTAAAAACAATGTCGCCCGACGACCATCGCCTGCTGCGCGACAAGGATTTTCAAAGCCCGCGCTTTGAGAAAAATATCGCGATGGTGGAGGAACTGAAGAAAATCGTTGCTGATTATGGTAAGACCGTCGCTCAATTGGCTATTGCCTGGGTTTTGCGCAGGGATGAAGTGACCGCTGCCATTGTCGGGGCACGCAAACCGCAGCAGATTGCCCAAACCGCCTCGGCGGGAGACTGGGTATTGAATCGGAATGTTCTTGAAGAAGTGGAAGAAATCTTAAAAGGATATAAATAAGGAAAAACTTATGTCTCAG
>Ga0315294_10003781_pt1 | contig 16500 bp, 13 predicted proteins | sample YL17G13_40_MG_FD_203626 | JGI IMG/M metagenome (GOLD analysis project Ga0315294, IMG submission 203626) | Sediment microbial communities from Yellowstone Lake, YNP, Wyoming, USA - YL17G13_40 | ecosystem: Environmental > Aquatic > Freshwater > Lake > Sediment | place: USA: Wyoming | collected... | reverse complement strand
CTATTCTAAACATTTTCTTACCACTCTGCTTTGATTTGCATACTCTGACAATCCACCGAACTCTTGGTTTCTATTTGAATTATTCTCATCCTGTATTTTCCCTATTAGAGTTGTTGAATTATCCTTAAATATAGTTTGATTATACGCCTAACAGCTGGCAAAGCAACTGATACTTCTTTTAAATTGAGGATATCGGCTTAATTAAAAAGGTAACTCCTCCCATGGCGCCCATACCTTGCCATAATGCACCTTGGCATAAAGGATTGCCAAGTGCGCCCCTGCTGGGGCGGAATGGCAAGTATGCGGCCTGCGCCGTAAAGGGGCTCACCATAAAAACACTCTCTGTAAACAGGCAAAATAAAAAACCCGTAATGAATATTACGGGTTTAATTAGTTGAGATCCTGTAAACGTATAGGCACTTTCCGCATGGTTTTTATTAATAAAAACCATGCTCCAAGTGCCAACCAAATTTTACATTAAAATTTGGTTGGGGTCGCTCTCGTATGAGCCGAGGGGAAACCTCTCTTTATTTACACAGGTCAATTATAGACTCAATACCTTAATATATCAAGAATATTTTGGGTTTAGAGAGGTAATTCTCGCGCGAAATTTTAAGCACCTTAATTTTTTATCTAGCGAAATCCTGAGCAAGCGAACACATTCGACTTGGTTCGACTTCGCTCACCACAAGTCGCTTGAGTGTTCGTCCTGAGTTTATCGAAGGACGAACGCAGTGAGCGCGTCGAAGGAGTCCGTTTTGTCCGGTATTTTTCTGTCTCTAAATCACGTAACTCTTTTAAAAGTAAATGGTTAAAAAATGTCCTCTATAACTAGCCGGACATTCTTTATAGTATTGTGTTTCTCCTTAAAAACTTCAATAATTCTTCCTTATAAGCCGATGATGTAACATATACGTCGTCATTATGGCCGCCATCGAAAGAAAGAAACTGCTTAGGTCCAGCGGCGCTCTTAAACAAGATCTCTCCGTGACGAAAACTGATCACCTCATCCTGCCTTGCATGCGCAATAAGCTTCGGGATATGCATATCTTTGACCTTAGCCATAGCATCGTATTTCTGAGTAATCAAAAGTTTCATCGGCAAAAATGGATACAATTGCTGTGCCCGTAGCGCCACAGAAGCAAAGCTTCCTTCAAGAATAAGTGCACTGGCCTTTCTATACAGGCATAAATCTGCAGCTACAGGACCACCCAAAGATTTGCCATAAACCACAATTTTATTCCTATCTACGTCGCTTCTGGATATTATATAATCGTAAGCGGCTTGCGTATCTTTATAGAGGCCTTTTTCGCTTGGCTTATCGGTACTTTTTCCATAACCACGGTAATCAAAAATAAAAAAGTTAACTCCCATTTCATGGAAAAATTTAACTTTATTTAACCGATGGTAAATATTGCCGGCGTTACCGTGGCAATATAGCACTGTGGCCTTAGCATCTTTTGCCGGCACAAACCAACCATTAAGCGGCTTACCATCAGCGGTTTTAAAATTGATTTCCTCATATGCAATCCCTAAATTCGCGGGCGTCTCCGGGATCTCTTTGTAAGGATGGTATAAACTCTTCTGCTCAAGAAAGATAAAATAGATCTTGAAAATAATTGCACCCAAAATAATAATCAGCAATATCTTCATACTTTAAACTCCCCTCTTCTTTTCTTCAATAAAGCCCTATAAGCTTTTACTTCTTTTAATGTAGGGAACAAATACGTTTTAGTCCCCTGATACTTATTGGGTAATGGTGCAAAATCTGGCTTTTCGATCCTCGCTAATGCCTCAAGCATTAAGTTCGGGGCGTCATTAAAAATGGCATCGAGCACTTTACAGTATGATACTCGCTGATCAATTAAATACCTTTTCTGCATAATTATCGGTCCGGAATCTATTTCCTTATCTACAAAATGAATGGTAACGCCATACTCAGGCGGCTCTGCGGCATGCGACCACCAGGAGCCAAGCCTGCCACGAAAATGCGGCAATAATGAGGCATGCCGGTTTATTATACCTATCTTAGGAACAGCGAGTAGTTCTTCTTTTAGTAAAAGTTCTGTCTGATTAATAACTACGTCCGGTGAAAATTTCCGGAGCTTCTCAATAAATTCCTGAGAATTTAAATCGCAAGAATTAATGATAGGGATATTATATTTACGAGCGACGCCGTAGATGCTTCTCTTGTCTAAAGGTGATACTAAAGGGCCTAGCAATCTTATAAGGCTCTGCAATACGCCTATACATAAATTGCGCAAGAAGCCATATGGCTCCATAATAAGCCACAGGATATAAATATTCTCTAGTTTCTGTCTCAATGTCTTAGGATGACTGCCTGCTCCCCGGTCCCCGGCAATAACCACTGCCACGATATCTTTAGGCCTTGCTTCAATGATGCTCCTTAAGAATGGACTAAAATATACTGCCTCTTCTTGCCCTATAATTACTATTCTCATTAATCACTCGCCTTTTCTAATATTTTAACTGTTCCTTCGGCACCATTAAGCAAAACTCGATCTCCGCTAGATAAGATTTTAGTCGCGTGCTTAACCCCCACTACCGCCGGAATCCCCATTTCCCTAGCTACAATTGCTGAATGAGAAAGCATGCTTCCTTTTTCAACTATCAGCCCGCTTATTGAAGGAAAAAGAACCACCCATCCGGGATCAGTCTGTTTTGCTACCATAATTTCTCCATTAAGTCTTAGGTTTGTATCTGGCGTAAGTACTACGCGAACTTCTTTTTCAACGATTCCTGCACAACAACCCAAACCCTTAATTAATCCATCGCTTGAAACTTCCGCCTCTTCCGTACGGATTGCATTGATATCTACCTCTCCATAAGCCTCGATATGATCAGGAAGCGTAACCGGTTTATATCGTTCAAATTCCTCCTTGCGCTGCGCGATCTGCTTTTTTAAATCGGCACATGCAGGCTTTCCTTCAATAAATGACCAAATCTCATTAATTTCCAGGTAAAATATATCCTCTGCGTTATCTATAATGCCTTGATCCTGCCACTGCCTGCCTATAGCCCGCATAATAGTGCGGATAAGACTGTATGCTTCTGTGCGACAGAAACGTTGATTCTCACGGTTCTTAATCGCCCTTCTTGCATTATTAAGCACCCAACGATAGAGGCTCAATTTAGGAATCATCAGGAATGTCTTCTGGTTTTTCAGCCTCTGACGCAGTTCGTTTTCTGCTTTTTGACGGATGGCGCGTTCATGCTCCTCTTGCTTGGCTGAATCAGGAACGGTATTGCACAGATAATTCTGGATGATCGAAATACAAAAAACCGGATTATCCTTAATCGATACTGATTCAAGTTTCATCTCATTAATACAGCGCACGCCATATTCTTTTAGATACGCTTCAAACTTATCTTTTACCTCTGCAAATGATTTATCGTTCCTGAGTCGGGCAAGTGCCTCTTCCGCGGATACCTCCAAAAACGCCGACTTCAACCGGGTATCCCGCTCTATTTCCCGAGCAAGATAAAATAGCTGCGTGGTGACCTGCGTACTTTTAATACCACCTCCACCGCATAACAAATCATTCTGTAGTACTCCCTGGGGATCTAAGCCCCATTTTACAGTCAAGTTTTTAAGCAACCCGTAAAATATCATCGCTTCAAAATCATTGGTAATGGGGGCCTTCCATTTCCAGAGTACTTTTTTTTCTAGCGTCTTATAAACATTAAGCATTTCATGCGGAGCAAGGCGTGAATAATCTAGCTCAGAATAATGCGCATATATTTTTCTAAAATTAGTATGGAATTCTTCTATCTTTCTCTGAAGCTGCATATGCGCCAAAATCATCTGGGCACCGACTTTAATTAAACGCGGCAATTGGATAAAATACTTTTCAAACCTACCAGACGGCTTTTTCTCAACCTCGAAATCCTTTATCACCTGCAGCCCCATCATCTGTTCCATAAAACGCTTGTTATATTTAAATCCTGGCATTAGAGAAACAAGTCTGTACCAGTTCAAAAGGTTGTAATAAACTCTGCCTTGGATAAGCCCTAGCATATTTTCAAAAACATGGGTATTCTTCAAGATTGTCTTTTTATCTAACCCGATTGTCTGACAAAATTGCCAATACACCGCAAAATATGCCCTACGGATGAACGAGAATGTCAAAGGCGTCGTGACTCCGGAATAGCTTTCCACGATATTGGAATTATCCCATACGTTAAATTCTGCATATTTCTTGAGATTAGTTATAGGACGAGCCTGCAGTAAATAAATCCTATTATTCTCTATCCCGAATTCTATATCCATCGGCATGCCTTTAAAATCTTGGACTTTGAGCGCCATTTTATGTAACTTTTTTAAATGCTTCTTGTTTAAACTTAAAATACTCTGCTTATTAACCTCTACCTCAACCGCAGCTGTGCCTCCTGAACGATTGTAAATTATCCTCTGCTTCTTTTCTGCGATTTCGCTTTTGACAATCTCGCCATTTAAATTAAGTATAAATGTATCGGCATCTAAGACACCGGAGACTAAACCTTCACCCAAGCCCCAGGTACTACTTATCATCATCTCTTTCGTATTTCCGGTTAGGGGATTAGCGCTAAATATTACTCCCGAGATTTCTGATTCTATCATTTGCTGGACGATCACAGCTATCTGTGATGACCAAGGATCAATCTTATTCTGGATTCTATATAAAACAGCTCTTTCTCCAAAAAGGGACGCCCAGCAATTGCGCACAGCATTTAAAAATGCCTCAAAATTACGGATATTAAGAAAAGAATCCATCTGCCCTGCAAAGGACAATACCTTACTATCTTCATCTGCTGCGGAAGAACGCACGGCAACGGGTTTCTTACTTCCCTCAGAAATTTTATTCCAAACCTCGGCTAAAACTTTTTGATATGTGGCATCCAATGTAATATTCTTTAAACGCTTGCGGATTAGACCAGCTTTTTCTTGGGGCTCGATATTTTCTTGCGCAAGAAGTTGTATCACCTGTTTATCGCTTGCGCAAATTTGCTTAAACATAGATGAAGTAATTGTTGCCCAGCCAGGCACATTAATCCCCAAATTCTTAAGTTCATGTAACCCTAAAGCCTTTCCTCCAATCCACGTTACTGTTTCTGAGTTGAAGGAAACCCCCGCATTATCCCAGATAACTAATTTTTTAAATGCTTCCATACAATTCCTAAGGTTATAATTACATTATAAAATAATATGAATATAGAACAAATACCTCGGAAAACCCTGGCAGAAGGTTTATCATTATGTACCGCATATAACCCGGCAGCGATTAGTGTTAGGCCATATAATAAATACATCGAAGCGATAAATAACAAATTCAAATTAAAAATACTCCCGACTTTATAAGCTATATACATTGCTACCGTCGCCATAATAACAACATTAAGCGCTGCCCGAATGGGCCCTAACCGCTTTGAATAAGATTCAACAAGCTCTTCCTCTTCTTCTTTACCAAACGTCTTCCTTCCGAACTCAAAAATATTGAATATCATCCAGTTTACTAATACAAACATTCCGTAAACTTTGGAGATTTTCCAGAAATTTAAGCCAGTAATAGCAGAAAAAACGAATACAGACATCCAGCAAGAAACCAAGGTATGTGCTAACGCATATGTAGCCATCTTAGGCCTTAGCCATTTCCCGATAAAGAATTCCTTATACATAATCAGAGAATACAAAACGGTGCAAATTACCGCAATAAGTGCCGCGCGGCCAATAAAGAATGCTAAGCAAAGCTCTAAAAGTATTAAACCCAGTGTAAATAGCTTGGCTTCCCTAACTGAAATTAAACCTCTAGCTAACGGCCTACCTTTATGCACCACGAGATCATTCCTGTAATCCTTAATCTCATCAAATATACGCAAGTGAAAGAAAATAAACAATACAGCTATAGCGCACAATACTTCCTTATAAGTTAAAACTGCATTAAGCGAAACTGAGCTTAATGCTACTAATGTATTAGCCGCAACATAAAAGACAATAAGCAACATATGCCTTAGAAGAGGAAATCTTTCTTGGCTAAAAACCCACCATCTTTTTATGGTATAGGAAAGCATAACACGCTTTCCTAACCACTGAAAATCGCTTCGCGATTTTCTTGTAAATTTAAGCATTTTGAATCAAAATCTCCCTTAATTTAGAGTATTCTACCTTACTATGATGCCTGGGATCCATGGGGATTTCTTCCACCATTCTTACTTCATCTACTGGAATCTTATTTTCTTTAAAAAGATGAATTATGTCGTCAACATATTGTTCCTTATTTTCCGGATTAAAACCTTCTTTCAATGAAAATGCTACACATGTTTTTTCGCCAAGTTGCGTATCTTCAATCCCTAAAAATGCTGCCTGTCTTACAAAATTTAACCTCTTTAATAAGATTTCTGCATGAACAGGAAAAAGATATTCATTTGCGCGTACAATGGTATTATGAACCCTGCCGACTAACCATAATCTACCTATTTCATCTAATACACCAACATCGCCTGTCCTATGCCAAATCTTGTCATTTGCCTCTTTAATCTTGGTAGACTTAAAAGCTTCTGGATTATTATAGTAATTTTCACATACGTGCGACCCACTTACTACAAGCTCACCGGCTTTCCCTGCTTCAACTTCCCACTCCTGCCATCCCTTTTCCCCTAATTCAATATTCTTACGCCAAATCTTAATGAATTTATATTTCAAATCTTCGGATATTTTCCCCACATTAACACCCTCTCTTTTTGAATCACCTCGTAACATTTCATTGGCCTCGATATGCGCAATGGGTTCAACTTCGGTCGATCCGTAAAGAACTATGATTTCTGCCGCAGGTGCTATTGCCTTAAAGTCTTTCACGTTATCTTTGCTTACCGGAGCTCCGCCGGTAACTACTCTGCGTAGAGTGCTCAACGTTATCTTATTTTTCCGGCAATGTTCAGCTATGTTTACAAAAATTGAAGGAGAAACCGTACAGCAGGTGATCTTGCATGAGAAAATCTGATTAATGATAATTGCGGCGTCTTTATCTGAAGGCACAGCTAAATCTATTGCCGGCAAAACAGTGGTTACTCCTCCCGCAAGGTTATTCAATGAAAAAATTGGGAATACGGGTAAATCTATATCATTTCCCTCATAGGGAATCTCTTTATCCAGCGCGCGATGTTGTGCGGCAAGGAATCGATGTGTACGATTTGCTCCCTTAGGCACACCAGAGCTACCCGTGGTAAAAGTAATGAGCGCCGTATCGCTTGATTCAACCGGTTCAATATCAGTAAAATCAGAGCTCATTAGCAATGATTCCAAATCCCCGGTATAATTCTTCGAGTGGGATCCCACCACAACCTTTATCTGAATGTTTGCAAGCTCAGGTACTGCCGCGCACAATTCAAACGCTTTCTCAAAACTTATCATTGCCTTTGGCTGAACAACCTGAGCGCAAACTCCAAGGTGATCTTTTCTTGCCCAGGAATCCAAGAATACCGCAATAGCTCCTAATCGTTGGACCGCAAACATGGTTACATAAAGCTCGACCGAAAGTGGGACAAAAATAATTACGCGGTCACCCTTACCAATTCCTATCTTCTTTAAACGGCATGAGATAATATTAATTCTATCGAGTATATCTTTATAAGTAATGGATTCATGTGAAAGATCAGTTTTGCCATCCCATGCTTGAAGTGTTTTTCTAGATACCCATTGCAAAGCAACTTTTCCCGGAAACAGCTGCGCATGTTTATCCAAAAAAGAGATTACGTTATTATCTTTAACTCTACCATCGCAAAAGCCGATACGGACATACTCGCTATTGCTCATTATGCTCCCCCTTTATACGCTAATAAACTTCTGCAAAAGAAAAATACAAGCAACGCCAATAGCTGCGCTCACAAAACGCCTGCGGTATTCAAAAATATCGTCTTTTACGCCGCGGTAATATTTATTCATCATAAAATTTAAAATATACGCAACCCATGTTCCGATCATTACTACGATAAGCGAATTAACTCTATGTTGGGTTTTATATAAATAGATTGGCATCCCCGCGATAAAAATAGTTGCCGCCGCAGAACATAACATTTCTAATATTTTTCTGTGATGCTTCAAATAAATATCGGCTTCGATAGGGCGACTAACATATTTAGCGTAATAATTACCAATTATCGCAAGTTGCGCGGTGATGGAAGTCAAATACGGCAAATAGAAATACATGTGATCCTTATAGGCATTAGCCAGAAAAAGAAAGAGCGTTGGTATAATTCCGATGTAAAACAATACCTTCACTTGGAAGCTGGCAATCTTTTCCGTGCCTTCGTAGCGAACAAAGCTCAAAATTAATAAATAATACATGATTTGCGCTAAGAAAAGCGGTAGAAACCAGTAGTAATTACACAAGCTCAATGCCGCATAGTTAAGCATAATCATGACAATTAAACCGCTTACTTTTAGCAGCCGCGGCCGGATATACATAATTAATCCCATAATGATAAGCATCAACAGAATCTCTGCCTGCCAAACCACTACATTTAATGGCTGTTTAATAAACTTTGCTAACATAAAATAAGTCCCAAATGGTACGATAATGTTATCGCTACCCGAAAGAGAAACCGCTTCGAATCCGGTAACTAATAATGCAATGATACACGCAATTAATACTGATTCAGCCCTACCTACGTCTGTTAATAAAAGCAACGGCAGATGAATGCATAAGAAAGTGACAAAAAAGAAGGCTATCGAACCTTCAAGGCTCTTCAAATTACCCTCGACATCAAATTTGATCACACCGTATTTTCCACCCACCAAAGCCGCCATGGTGTCAGAAATCGCCATAACTAAAATCGCAACAAAATAAATAACCGGTTTCGTGCTGCTCAAAAGAAATATCAGATATACCGCCACAGGATAATATATGCTGCCATACGACTTTCTCTCAACATCATGGACTGACTTTAAAATCCCTTTTCTTTTTGTAATAAATACAATAGCGCAGAAGCTCACTGATAGAGCTAAAACTGTCCAATGAGAATTAAACAGATACGGGAAAGAAAGGGCAGTTAAACCGCTCAGCAAATGTACTGCTTTCCTTGAGATTTCGGTATTCGATGGAATCAGGCGCCTTACGGTTTCTCCAACGAGGAAGATCAAAAGATAAACTCCCGCGACAACCAAAGCCGTGACTATCTCTCTTTGGATATCAATCATATCGCCTCCTTGAGCACAAAAAGCTTTTATTTAGCGAAATCCCGACGAATTGCCAAAAATTTTAAAATAAAATTTTTGGCATGTCTATGAGTCGGGACAAATTCAAGCCTTTGTGACTTCTCCGATTATTAAGGATTTATAAAAAAATGCTTTATCCTGCTTAAATAATTCGGATGCTTCCTGATCTAGGAATCTCATATTTGTCTCCAAGCCATTTATTTGTTTTCTATCCGCAAGCATATTCCAATATACTAGACGAGCTCCGGGATATGTATGATCTAAGATATTCCTTACTTCTTCCTCGTATTGATTGTAATTCATATATTCAAATATGTCTGATAAATTAAAGCCATCAAACCTCATCTGGTGTTTACTCTGAAAAGCTTCTCGTAAATTACCTTTAAAAATAACTAATCTGTCGATATTATTGCGAATCATATCAAAATTCTCCCGCCTTAGATAAAAAGGTAATGAATTCCTGAAGTTGCCCATTAAAATATACTCAAGATACGGATTAGCATCTGTTGGTAAAACAGTAAGAGCGTATTCTGCTCTTTTAAATATACGGCTTGCGACATCTGTTTCTACATACTTAAAGAACTCGGGGTCGCGGCCTAGTTTACCCATCATCTTTCGGCTAAAAAATATCTTAAAAAGCAGCTTCCAGCGGAAGGTATTCCATGTATTATTGTAGAAAAGAATCCTTTCATCGACTTCGTGCATATTTAAAAGCTTCACAATTTCCTTACGGCTATGAATCAAAGGCAATATGCGTTTCCTAAACATGGAGAAATAATTTTCAAACTTACCGACATGGATAATGCCTTTTTTAATAAAATCAAGATGCTGATCCCAGAATGATCTTGCCTCATCGGACAAATCATTCCGTAATCCTTGATAAACACTGTCTCTGTCTCCGCTATCCCTTACTCCTATGAACTCAAGCAGCTGTTCATAAGATAAATTTTTAAAAACTATCTTGCGGATCTCTACGCAGGCCAATTGCACAGGATTAATATCAATTGCAAGCACCAAGGATGGACTTTTGCTTAACAGAGATAATGAATTATCTCCTGCTGAGGCAATTGAAAGATACGCGCCCCCTTTTTTGACGTTAAGAGCCTTAATAAGGATATCAGCATCTTCCCAACAACTTGCATAACGGATAATATCAAACCTAGCTCTCGTTTCTATGTTCTGCTCTTGTATACTTTTAGCCATTATCGTTTTATTTCTTTCTTCCGTAGATAAGATGGGCCTGAGCAAATTGACCTGCCGCTAAAGCCCCCATAATTGAAATCTCGCCTGCCAAGACCGTTGCCGCACAAATCTCCGCGAACTTTCTCGCGGTACCCTCACCCTTACAACCAAGCAAAGCAAGGCACTCGCTTTGCGTGGGAAGTTTTGTACCGCCTCCAACTGTACCTACAATAAGATTTGGTAAAGTAGCACAGATATATAAATCTCCGTTTTTAGTTAGATCCACCCTTGTTATGCCCATGGCAGCCTCAGAAACACAAGCTGCATCTTGGCCACAGGCAATAAAAATAGCAGCCAAGCCATTAGCATAATGCCCCTGCACACCGATCGAGCCGCTCTGTACTCCTCCGACAAAAGACATTTTCCAATATTCCATCATCATTTCCGGAGTAGTATGAAGAAATTTCATAAAGATATCCCGTGGTATTGTTATCTCTGTAGTAACTTTTTTTCCGCGTACAAACAGGTACGAAATAGCTGTCGCTTTCTTATCGCCCGACATATTACTCTCAATAAAATAAAACCGCGGCTTGATTGGTGATTGCTCCATGATGTATTTGCATACAGCCTCAGTAGCGATAGTAACCATATTCTGGCCTGCCGCATCACCTGTTGTGTATTCAAAATTGATATATACCTGGTTACCCTCAACCGTAATTTTGATATCCTCAAGATTACCATGTGACGTGGTAGTCTTGGCAATTTCCTGAAATCTATCAAATTGTTCTACTGTCCAAATAAGAAATTTACTCGCCTCGATTAAATCGTTAAAGGCAAAACCAGGCGCGCGTGAAACTCGCTCCAATAAACAAAGCACTCGAGCCCCACCACTCATACTAATAATTTTTGCTCCTCTGTTATAAGAGGCAACCAAAGCGCCTTCTGTAGTTGCTAGCGGAACAAAGAAATCTCCGTGCGCATATAACCCATTAATACGTAGAGGACCGATTATCCCCACGGGAATTTGTGCCAAACCAAGGTAATTCTCAATATTCCCCCGAAAAACCAAAGGATCTTCTATTTGTTTCTCGCCCGTGAGATAGTCAAATTTTACTCCTTGCCGTTTTAATATTTCAATTCTTTTGGCTTGAGCTTCTTTAGAAAGCTCCCCCTCGCGATGAATACCTTCTGGCAGAGGTTCTTCGCTGGGGAAACGAACATTAAGCCTTTTAATAACCTCTTCCGGTGATTTGTGTTGTAATATAAATTCGATTACTTGCTTTGAAAAATCCTTAGAAATAGACATTATCCACCTCCTAAGTTAGGAATAACTATTTTTTCAAGCACTTCTTTTCTCTTTACTTTTCTTGTAGAGGTCTTTGGTAATTCATCAAAATAAAGCATAAACTCGGATATTCTCTTATATTCAGCCAGGTTTTCACTAAGTTTGTTTATTTCAGATAAAATCTTATTTTTAATAAGCTGTTTATTTTGCCTCTCCTCTTCAGTAAACTCATCAGTATTCGGCACTATTACAGCAAATACCTCTTCGGTTCCGGCTTTTAATCCGCTCATGGCCTTTAGCCCCACCACACACATTTCTTTAATTAATTTGCTCTTAGACATCACTTCTTCGATTTCTTCAGGAAAAACCTTTTTTCCTCCACCAAGGACAATCATGCTCTTAATTCTCCCCGTAATATACAAGAAGCCATCATCATCTATATAACCGATATCTCCCGTATGAAACCATCCATCCTTCAAGACCTCGCTGGTTTTTTCTTTATTTTTATAATAGCCACGCATTACATTTGGCCCGCGTACAATAATCTCACCTTCCCGCTCGTTGCCTTGAATTTTTACAATCTTTACCTCCACTCCTTTTAAAGGAATACCCACGGAGGTATACTTCCTTTCCGAAAAGCTATTTACAGTAATCACGGGTGCTGTCTCAGTTAGCCCATACCCTTGCAATACATTAAATCCGAGAGCGTGAAAATCTTCTTCAATATGAGGATCAAGCGGAGCTCCTCCTGAAACAAAACATTTTAAGTACCCTCCAAACTGTTTGTGCAGCTGCCCGAATAATAATCTTCCGACATGTATATTGAAGTTTAGTAGAAATTTAGAAAGCCCGAAGAGACGGTAGAACATCTTTTTCTTAGCGGGTTCCAAATCATCTATCTTCTTCATAATGCTATTATGAAACATTTTTAAAACAAGCGGAACGCAAATCATAGTAGTAGCCTTAGTTTCCTGCATAAGCTTTATCAGCACGGGCGGCTTAATACTATCGCAGTAAGTAACACAAGCTCCTGCATACAAAGGAGCGATTAAGCCACCGGTTAGTTCAAGCATATGATTTAACGGCAAAATTGAAAGGAAACTATCTTTTCGGTTAAAATGTATGTACTTATCAAGTGATACTAATTCAAAAAACAAATTATTAAAAGTGAGTTCAACGCCCTTGGCAATACCTGTAGTTCCAGAAGTATAAACAATGAGTGCGGTATCATCAGGCTGGATATCGCGGTGGGCGATTTCTTTTTCAGGGACTTTAAAATCTTTTAATAACAATACGCCCTCTTGAGATATCTCATCAAGACAGATAATATTTTGAAGATACTGCAGTCGTGATTTTAGCTTTAGAATTGCTTCAAGGCATTTCTTAGATGCAAAAATACATTTTGCTCCGGAATCATTAAGAATGAATTCAATCTCTGCTTCGCTTAATTTAACATCCATCGGAACCACTATCCCTGCACAGGAAACAATGCCAAAAAAAGCAATTGACCACTCAGGCCTACTTTCAGATAGTATTGCTACCCTATCCCCCCTCTCTACGCCCATTTCTTTCAGATTATATGCAGTATCAAAGGTACGCTGGCCAAGCTCAAGATAGGAAAGAGATCTAAAACTATCCCCCTCTTTTATTCGCACTGCGGGGGCATACCGATATCTTTGACTAATCGTAACTAAAAGTCTAATTATGTTTAGATTCTTAGGACTAATTTTAGGCATTATTTGTTCCCTCTTTATGGTGATGAAGCTTGACCTGTTCCGCGAGCACACCAAAATACACTGAGCCCTGCCCTACTTTGGTATTCTTCAAAAGAACCGCGCTTACGCCAATAAGAGCGTTATCTCCGATTTCACAACCCGGTAGAATCACTGCGTTCAAACCAACCGTAACATTCTTCCCAATCTTCACTTTCCTTAGTTTTAATTTACTCCGTTCAACTGCATGACAGATAACAGTTGCCCTACCTCCGATTACCGTATTATCTCCTATTTCCAATAACGATACGTCAGCTATGGTCTTTGAATTTATTTGCACGTTTCTACCCAACTTAGCTCCCTGAAGTCTCAATAAGACGTTAGCAAAAGGGGTAAGCAATATAAAATCAATGAAGGTAAAACTTATCATTAATTGCAATCCACCGCACAAAGCCCAATTTAAAGCACCCCAAGAAAATATAGGGTAATCCCCCTCCTTCAATTTTAGACGGAAAATTACCCTTGTCAAACCGATTAATATAATTAAGGAAAACCCGAATAAAAAATAAGCAGCAGATAAACTGATACCTAGGACAAAAAAATCTTAATACACTATTCATGCCAAGCGTTATTAACCAAGTCTTTATTACTAAAGCTATACCGGGGATTAAGGCCAAAGCAAAGAATATCGTACCAATGGCATACATAATCAATGAGAAAGAAAGCTGACCAATTGTAATAAGAATGCTCTCCATTTTTCCTCCTCTCATAATGTCTCTTTAAACCATGTTTTTACTTCGGTTATAAACTGTTCAAAATAATCCCTTGTCAAATACTCTGCGTGTGGCCCGTTTTTGATGATGACTAACCTTTTCTTAGACTGCGTTTTATCATAAAGCGCTTGCGAATGCCACGGCTTAATCACCCAATCCTTTTCTCCATGAATATAAAGAATGGGAATTTGTATTTTAACCACATTGTCAATGGGCTTTTCTTTCTTAAGCCAAAATAGACCCGGACGAAAACCTCTACCCTTAAGCCCCTCTAAAGTAAACAAAGTGTATGCTAAATCGCCCTTTAAATCCAGCTTCCAAAACCGATAATCAGTTTTGTTAGGGTCTGAGGCAGTGCTTACGCATATAAGCGAATCAACCCGCTTATCGTGCGCCAAGGTATTAATAGCTACGCTTCCTCCAAAAGAAAAAGCAAGTATTCCTATTTTTTTATACTTTCCATCTATATAGTCTAATGCCGCCTCTAAATCCCTGCCTTCTTTACTTATCCAGGTGTAAAGACCACTGCTCTTTCCATGGCCTCTAAAATCAAACATAAATACATCGTATTCACCATACAGGGTTTCGGCCAATTTCTTCAATATTACGGCATCTTTACTATTATAAAAACCGTGAGCTATAATAATCACCTTGTCATGGCCTGTGTTATAGTGGCGGTATGCTATTTTCTGGTGATCCGATGTTAATAAGGTTCCGGATAATACGAGCGGTATTAACACATAGTTAAGGTTAATTTTCAACGAGCCTATCTCCTTTAGTTCTTCCTCTTTTTTTAGTAACACCTTCCAAGCTACTGGACAATTTCAGAAGAAGATCAGAAATTGTTTTCAATTCATCCTTATTTAATTGATTAGCAATATTCGTTATTTTCTGGTAATAACCAGGCCATACTTTATCAAGAACATCAGAGCCTTTCTTGCTTATTTTGATTAGATTTACGCGACGGTCTCCCGCGCGGGCAAAACGCTCTACATATCCCTCTTTCTCAAGCCTATCTAAAAGTCTGGTCATATTGGACGCGGTTACAATCAGATGCCTACCTATTTCTATCTGGCTCAGCCCCTTTTCTCTTCCTATGTGTTTTATTACCATCATTGCATTAAACTTGGCTGGAGTAAGTCGAGAGGACCTTAAATAATCGGAAATTTCTTTTTCGATATGTGAATAGGCGCCTGCCAATGCATACACCGCAGTTTCCCGGTAATTATCTTTTGTGGAATTTATACCAAAATGCTCAAGTGTCCCCATTTTACAGCGCCCTCCTTTATATAGGCTATAGTTTACCATGCAATAGTTGACTTGTCAAGTATTATTTTATAAAAACCATCTTCCTATAGGCATTCTCGCTGAGACGGGCAGTAATATTCTACAAGTGGACGGCCTCTCCGCATACAGCTATTGGTAAATTTGAGAGGTATCCCCCCCACTCGCCCAGAAAGGGCTCACCATAAAAACACTCTCTGTAAACAGGCAACCTTACACCCGGCCGTATCGGATCGGCCGGTGCGTTGCCTCCTGCAACGAAAAGGCTATTGACCGTATCCGATCAATAGCCTTTAAACTCTCCCATTATGCGGGGAGAATGATATTACTGGAGTCGCTGGCTCAAGGAGGTTAGAATCTGCTTAATAACGGCCTAACGCTGACTCCCATTTAAAAACCAGTATATAACTCATGGCCGCATTCATCTATGAATAACATGCCGCTCGTTTTCAGGCCAAATAAAAGTACGGGGGAAGTTAAATGCCAATCAAAATTAGGAGGGATAATCAGGCACTATTACCGGGAGTAAAAAATAGTCGTGATAAATAGAAGGTAAATTCTAGGCAGGAGTTTGTCTTAACAGCCAAGAAACCGGAATTTAACGGCTAGCTCAAGGTTCTCGGATAAATACGAGACGAAACAGCCAACCTTACTGCTTTAGACGATAGATATTCCCCTGTTATTTAAAGAATGTGTATAATTTTTGTACCGGCCGGGGATTCGCTATTTCGCAACACGTCAAAAAATATTTTAAGCGAAGCCAATTCTGGGATAGTTAAAAATGTGCATTACTTGGAGAACAAGAAAATCGCCTTCGGCGATAACCTTTCCCGCCAAGCGATTCAGATTGAAGGCGGGATCCCGCCTCGTTATTTAAATAAAGGGCGGGAAAGGTGCGATTTTCAGCCTGCCCTGGCTTAGTATTCTGGCAGGCCAGGGTGGTTAGGCCTGCCTGCCGGCAGGCAGGAAAGTGTTTTATCCAGAAAGGATAGACCTTCATAATACCTTATAAAGGAAGGGTCTTATACTTTCCTGGTATACTAAGAAGAGTGG
>Ga0315294_10003780_pt1 | contig 16500 bp, 35 predicted proteins | sample YL17G13_40_MG_FD_203626 | JGI IMG/M metagenome (GOLD analysis project Ga0315294, IMG submission 203626) | Sediment microbial communities from Yellowstone Lake, YNP, Wyoming, USA - YL17G13_40 | ecosystem: Environmental > Aquatic > Freshwater > Lake > Sediment | place: USA: Wyoming | collected... | reverse complement strand
GAAACCGATCTTGGATGCGATAATTGCGGCAATGAAGACGACGACATGATATTCTTCCATCTGTCGATGGATGGCGTCGCGTGGCATTATTGCCGTGGTTGCGTCGAGCACGTGATACGCGTCATCGCAGAATTCGACATGGATGATGATGAACGAAAAGAACGCGAGAAACACATAGAGAATCATCCGCATCTCTATGAAAGCAATCTTCACGACGCGTGGGACATGGTCGAATTCAACCGCGAGTTATTCAAGATATTCGATATTTGTTGATGATAGAACATGTCTCATTAGCGCATGACACGAACATGCAATTCCCGCAAGGGAAGAAAAGGCGCAACGCCTTCGAGAGAACTCTGCACGTGCCACGGAAAAAATTGCGACGTGCAATTGATGAAAGGCCGCTATCTCGATGAATGGCAGGCACGAAAACAACGGCAATATAGGAAACGGTTTGTCCAGGCGATCTTGGACGATTTTTCTTTTTTCTTTTAATTATCAGACATGGTTAAATTCGGCGGCGAGTTATTTAGAATGTTGAATCGAAACAAGAGCTGATGAATCATGCAATTCTTCACCACGACATGTACCACGTGGCACACAGCCACGTCTCATACTCCTTTTAGCGGTAGGAAGGTTAAAGAAAGCAATCCCTTCCTCGATTGACCATCCATCTTCGATTATATTGACTCTTTCTGCTTTCTCGTCTATCTTTTCGACGCAACATTTATATACGAGTAAAACGAAGATCATAATATGAAACGGATCGTTAGTTCAATCGGTAGAACAATCGGTCGTGACCCGATCAACGGGTGTTCAAATCACTCACGATCCACCACGGGGAATTACGCTAGCGGTAAACAAATTGCCTCCAGAGCAATTGCTGTCGGTTCAACTCCGGCATTCCCCATAAAACGGTAGCGTAGCCAAGCGGCCAAGACGACAGCATGCAGAGCTGTAAATAGTGGGTTCAACTCCCACCGCTATCTCCAAAACAATGCCATCGTAGCTCAATGGAAGAGCAACTGATCTGTAATCAGAAGGTTGCGAGATCAAGACTCGCCGATGGCTTAAATAAAGAATGCCACTGTAGCTCTAATGGCTGAGAGCGTTCGGCTCGTAACCGAAAGCGTGCCGGTTCAAGTCCGGCCAGTGGCTTTAATCAAGGCGACGTGGCTAAGTGGTAGAAGCGTCTGAATGGTAATCAGAAAAACTCGGGTTCGATTCCCGACGTCGCCTTTTAAAAAATCATCGTGTATATTTTTTAAACATTCGCTTGACGATGCTGATGATCTTTCGTGCTTTTTCTTCATCAAATATCCCGGCAAAGCACGTGTCATAACAATCATTGACGACGATATAATTGCCATGACTTGAATGCGTGCTACCGAAATCATCCGCGATCGTTTCATCGCTCGTTCCGCCATTTGCATCCCATATCTTCCCGTTAAAATTCCAATAGCAGTGCAGCGGGTATTCAAGTGAATCTTCATTGTCCGGATCATCCTCGTCGAAAACGCACGTGAAATCTCCTTCGCCAAAAACTTCACGCATTGCATAAGCAAAATTTCCACAATCTCCGGACAATGGATAGATGCCAGATTTCTTGAATTTCTTGTTCATCTCGTCGAGATTTTCATCATCATTGAGAAAATCTTCGATCAATGAGGCTCTCTTGTTCTCTTCATCACGGCATAATTTTCTTGCCATGTTTCTCATCTTCAATATTCACGGCCAAGGATTTTTTTCTCCACTTTCGTTATTGCATCGTGGAGGTACTTGTCCTGGTGTTTTCTCCAAGCACTGGCCAGCGGCCAAAGAGAATGCAACGAAGGATCAAGATACGGGTTCTGCATTTCTTCAATCGTCGGTGCTTTGTACGAGATTAGAACGCCAATGTTGTTCTCTTCAACGAGTCTATCCACTTCTTGTTCCCATGCATTCTTTTCTTTCTTCTCTTTACATGCTTTTTTTGCCATTCTTTTCTCACGTTTATTTTTCTTCACAAATGGAGATCAATTCTGAATCGTCATATACTTTTAACAATGAGAGCGGCACGACGATGTCACCATCGTTCACGTAATTCCTTCCAAGTTTCTTGCCGATGAAGAGAATGAATTTATAAAATCCTCCTTCAGTCTCTCCGCCGCACGTCATGATCATCTCCAGGAACGAGACGGCATCGCAGATGTTATCTTCAAAGATTTCGACGGCATTGACGCCTTTCGCTATCATGAGCATCGGCCTGCCGTTGTCATATCTAACCGTGTAAACTTTCTTGTATTCTTTATTTTTCAAGTATTCAATGATCGGCTCTAATTCCCATCGATCAGCATCCCACAAGTCTTCTCTCGATCTCTGCTTTGTAAAATCTTCCCATCCGTTCCATCCTGGCTCGGCGCGCAAGAAAACGTGCTCTGGAGTATCGAGAATGGAGACGAGTTCGGCCCATTCTTTACTTTTCTTTTCTTTGCATGCTTTCCTTGCCATTCTTTTCACGCCAGTTTCGTGTACATCTTCGGTTCTTGCTTGCCAAGCATTCTTCGTGCACACGTCCTGCAAACAAGGGCACTCTTTCCATTCTTCATCGTTGGCATGACGTCTTTCATGGTCAAGCCGGTCATTCCACAATTCGAGCATTCGACCATTCTTTTCTCACGTTCTTCGTCGTTTCGTGTACTTGATGTTCGTGTTCTTTCCGCCCGTGTCAGAATATCCGGCGTACTTGTACGGCGTCGTGCAATCCTGGTAATCCATGTAGCCGAGATCGACGATGATTCTCTCGAGCTTGTTTCTTGATCATAGTAAGTACCTTTTCGATTTCTTTTTTAAACCTTTTCTTGCTACCCGAGATGTTTTTCGATGAAATCAAATGTTCTTTCGTCATACATTGTTTTTATGTGCCCGAGAATCCCGATCCTTGAAATATCGAGCACGAGCGTGTTCCTTGTTGGTATGCAAAAGACTTCCTTGTTCAAGAGAAACTCGGAGAAAGGAACGATGCTATCTTTCTTCGCATGGATCAAGAAGAATTTATCCTTCTTTTTCATGTCGCAAAAGCCATGTTCCATTGGCATCGCTCGTTGTAGTTTTTGCTTGTCGTGATCGCTGATTCTTTCTAAATGCATCATCTGCATTTTTATAAACTGTTTTTTATCAGCAAATATCTTTCCATTTAGTGCCGAGACAGCGAATACCTTTATCACGTTCTTGTTCCGAGCACCGATGGAGAGGGCCATTGCCCCGCCAATGGAATGTCCTATCAAGACGACAGGGTTCTTCCGGCTATTGATAACTTTCTCTATCTCGAGCATTGATTTATAGATGTCCTTGTTGTCGCCTTTTCTTTTGCCGTGTCCGATGTATTCACACGCGTAGACATTATAGCCGAGATTGTTCAAGTTTCGAGCAACGGAAGATTGCTGGTTCACGCTCGACCTGTACCCGTGAAAAAGAAATATATCCACGGGTTTAAAGCCGAGCAAGACCTGGCAATACTTCATAGGCATGAAAGAATGATCCGGCGCGGCCACTCTTTAACCTTCGCGTCGAAAGATTTAAAAAAGCAAAGATCGAATATATCAATGAAGTTGATGCATCACATGGCAAAGAAAATTGAATGGGCCAAAAACCCAGGAAAATCGGACATGCGTGGTATCGATGCGCCACGAAGAAAAAGAAAACAATACGAAGAAATTGCATCATTAATCACGCAAGCACAGCGAATAAAGAAAAGATGCCCGACCGCGTTTAAAATAGATGAGATACTGAAAGAACTCCGTTCATTATACTTTTTAGTGAGAGATCAAAAAGGCGTGGAAGCTTCGATTGCCAACGAAGCAAAGTTAGACGTGCTTCGCGGCAAGATCAGGCACTTGCTAAGGGATATCGAAGAAACCTGCAATGCATGATAGCATTTCTTTTTTTTTCACATCGATGAAAAGAATTAAAAACCCATGATCCAATCTTCTTTCATGAAGTCACGTTCCGCGAGGACGAAATCACGCCCCGATATATCGAACACCGACATCCGGAAAATCATTCTTTATGAAACGATAGCATTTGCCGGGTGGTTCATGTTCACGTGGGGAGCATGGTCGCTGGTAGATTCATTAGGATTGGCATCGAATCAAACGGTAGTCATCATTTTCATTCTTGTCGGAATCGGACTTTTCGTTCTATCGATCGTGCTCACGTATATAAAGAGTGGAAGAAAGAAGTGAAAAAGATTGAATGTAGAGAATAAAGAATTCCTGGAAACAATGCTCAATGAATCAAAGAAATGCGCTGCTGGATTTGAACAAGCTGCCGTGAAAGAGACGAACCCGGAAGTAAAACGACGGTATAGAGAAATTGCATTCTCCATCCGGCAATACGTTCATGAAAGACTTGTCGAAATAAAGAACACGAAAGGATTCTTCGACGAGCGAATGACCGGCAAGAAAAGCACGTGCTCTGGTTGATGAAAGAATGGACATCGAAGAGAACCTTGCCCGGCAACGGGAAAGTGAATCAAGACACGTGTGGTACGATGTCAACGGCAAGGAGAAACGAATCATCATCACGAAATACTTGCTGACCGAGAAGGCAATTGAATACGTCTATAAAGCCTTGGAAAAAAAAGCAAGCAAGAAATGTATAAAAGAAGGGATGAAAAAACTTCAATGGCGGCACCGGGATGGCAACGGCTATTCATTCGACGATCTTGACAAGCTGGCACGGAGATTGGCGGGATAATTTTTCGTGCTATATTTTTCATATAGTTTTTCCGTGCTATATTTTTCATATCATTTTCGACGTGCCATTCTTGAAGGACAAGAACCTTGTTTTCTTCATGGCGATCATTTCGGCATCGAGACGAACCGATCTTCCCGCTTTTTACATCAAGGAGACCGTTGAAGCATTCAAGAAAGGAAGCATCGATCTCGTCAATCCGTTTAACAAGAAACCATTCTCAGTTAGCTTGAAGCACGATGATGTTTCGTGCATCGTGTGGTGGTCGAAAGACTATTCAAATTACTTGCTGGCTGGCGATGAAGCAAGGAGCATTCTTGATCAGCATCATCAAATATTTCAATTCACGATCAATGGCTACAGGGACAAGAGAATGCAAGCAATTCTCGAGCCTGGTGTTCGCGTCGATCTCGATGCCAGGATACGTCAAGCGGCTCTTCTTGCTGAACTTTATTCGCCACGACAAGTATCGTGGCGATTCGATCCGATCGCGACGTGGATGGATGACAAGAACGAGAAGCACGATAGCCTCGGCGATCTTGAATACATCAGCCAGAGACTCGGCATAATAAAAATAGAACGATGCTTCATCGCATTTGCCGATCTTTACAAGAAATCATTGCGGCGAGCATCGACGAGGTTCGGAAAAAGGTACACGTTCTACAAGCCGTCCATCGATGAAAGGAAAAGAATATCTGCCGAGATATCGCTCGTCAACAAGAAGAATGGCATCAAGACATTTTCATGCGCGCATGACGACATCATCGACGTGGAGAAGAATGTTTTCAAGGCGACGTGCATCGATGGAATGTTGATCAACGATCTATTCGGAACATCTGTTTCCGTCGTTAAGGATACTGGTCAACGAGAAGAATGTGGCTGTGCCGTGAGCAAGGACATCGGCAGGTACGACCAGCGGTGTTTTCACTCGTGTACCCTCTGCTACGCAAACCCGGATGACAAGTAAACCCCATTGATGTCGAAAATCGATGATTCTTTTCGTCGTCGAATTTATTTATACCCACTTAGATATATAGCTCGATCCACATGACATTGATCGTGAAAGCTTCGTCGCTATTGCCAGGCCCAGGATCGTCGGCTATTTTTTCCGACGACAAGGTCTATCGTTATGTCCTCACGAGAGCTTGGAACCAGGCGGGTGGGCGGTGCGTGTTCATCGGGTTGAATCCATCCACGGCTGACGAGATCAAGAACGATAACACCGTTCGACTTTGTATAGGCTTCTCGAAAGCATGGGGCTACGGGGCAATGACCATGTTAAACGCCTTTGCCTTCCGTTCCGTGCATCCAGAAGACTTGTACAAGATAAACGATCCGGTCGGCCCGGAGAATGACGAATGGATTCTGAAAGAAATAAAGAACGCTTCTCTCATCATCGCCGCGTGGGGCGTGCACGCCAAGTACATGGGAAGGCATGAACAATTGCTTTCCATCTTGCCGGACGTGCAATGCATTGCCATTACCAAGGAAGGGTATCCACGCCATCCACTCTACACGCGGAAGGATTCACGACCAATGCTCTTCAATAAAGAAAGGTGAAAAAGAACCATGAATAACAACGAAAAAATAATCGTGGTAAAGAAGAAAATGTGCACGGCAAGCCGGTATAACGTGCTGGCAAGCATTCACATCAATAGAGTGCACGGAAACAAGACAATGGAACAGCAAATCAAGAAGGAAAGCAAGAGCATCAGGAAAAAGAGCGAAGCTGAACTCTTGATCGAGGAAGTCAACAAGGGCGATGGAAAGGATTACGAAATCGTTGCTCAAGTTGAAAAGATAGCCCCGGCCAGGATGAACCAGGATCAAGCGTGGTACGATGACTTCGTGGAGACTGCCGTGAAGAAAGCAGCGATCATGCACGCGCGAAGCATCCTGAGCGATCTTCGCGCGTGGTCATGGCGCATCGACCATGTAGGGAGGGATGCACGTTCAAAGACCTTGTTCGCCGACGTGCGCGTGAAAGCAGTTTTCAAGGTCTGTGCCCGTGGCGATGAAAAGGTCGCCGGGTTCTCGGTTTGCTCTCCATCAGACACGTATGACAAGCATGATGGCACGGAAATTGCATCACTTCGATATGAACGAGCCTTGCACGTGATCGAGCACGGGCGTGGCGGAAAAAAATATCCACTCTCCATGGTCGTCGAACTCGGCGCGAGTGAATTCGGCGTCGTCGTCGGGGAGAACGATGTCTTGTCTCGAAAGAAAAAAACCAAGAAGATGTGAAGAAAAAATGCACTACATGAGAAAAGCGATGATACCGTGGATTGGACTCATCGGGCTTGGCGTTTGCTGTCTTGGCATTGCCATCATGGAAATCACGTCATCGACCATCATGGATATCACGTCATCGACCATCATAGATAACATCGCGATCTTTTTCGTTTTTTTATCCATCGGTTCGATCTTCACGGCGTCCGGCGCGTTCATCATCGGAAGAATTTCAGCATTCCTCTTCATCGAAAAAAGTGGCAATGAACAGCGAAAGAAATTATACCGGGAGAAGACGTGATTTTTTCTTTCTTTAAAGAAAAAGAAAGGTGAAAAAGAACCATGAAGAAAAAGCAAGAAAACTCGAACATGACGATGCTCACGATATTCCTTCCCGGCGAGATCATAGACACATATGATGATCTCGTGACCGAAAGAATCATCGCGAACCGTTCCGAAGGATTTAGAATGGCAATCACGGATTTCTTGACAAGAATGCTCGAGGTAAAACGAATGGCGATATCGAGAAAAAACGAACAAGGTGAATCAAAAGAATGAAATACGAAACCTACATGAAAGCAAAATCAGTCTTTGAAAAGGAAAACATTGCATCGGCATTCTCTGCGAAAATGTCAAGCGACGGCAAGGAAGAATTATTGTTCAAAGGAAGATACAATTTTATCTTCAAGGACAGGGCAGAGAAACGGAACGACTCTGCTAGCATTTCATCCCTCTTTCCTTTCCAGATCGGGAAGCTCTTGAACATCGCGCACGAGATTGGCTGTGACATCATTTTTGACTCCTATGATCTCACGCTTTTATAAATTTCTTTTTTTTTCGATCACGAGGAAAGGTTTATGAATGCCAAGATCGATCCTTCTCTTGATAAGAATGCCGAAAACGTCATCATCTCGCATCAAGGCATCGCCGTTGGCAGTCTCCAAGAAAGGGTATTTCTTGCTCTACAGCGGTATTTTAACAGCGTTCATCGCTGGATCGCTCTTGTTAGCTTGGATCGTGTTTCCCGATGTTTTCATCAATTTCATCATGCCGATCCTCATCGTCTTCGTGCCGCTCACGTTCTATGCCATTCTTTCACTCGGTTTCTATTACAAGAAGTACCGGTTTCCACGCGCGTGAGCATCGTCGTCGCATTATTAAACTCTTGATCCCTTCTTTTTCACATGAGCAATATTGATCTCATTGATAGCATCAATCGTTTCGAGAACGGCGATCTTTCGGATGAAGAAACGATAGAACTCTTCCAATCTTTATTAGATACCGGGACGATCAACGTGCTCCAAGGTTCATACCAGAGATACTTGAATGATTTCATCGAAGCCGGTCTTGTTTCAGAGAAATTCATCATCGATTGCTCCAGAAAAGAAGAAAAGTGAAAAGAAGAATGCCAGGAAAAAAGAAACCACGAGACAACGTGTCTCATATCCGTGTTTCAAGCATCGGGAATGATTACTGCTCGAGCGGCTATGGAGAGATAGAACGGACGAACCCGGCAGAGATTGCCATCAAGGTCGTGAATCTCTGCGCTGAAGATTTGCTCGGGATACACAAGGATGATCCAGAAACCGATCATGAAAAACGAGACTTCTTCATGGCTGTTGGAATGACATTGCTTCAAATGGCACAGCCGAATGATGAATGCATGTATCGGCCGCTCGTGAGAACGCTTGAATGTTGGAAGCAAGCATTGAACGACTATGAAGACGACAAGAAAAAGCACGACGAGAAGAAAGCAGAACTCGATGCCGTGCAAGAAGACGTGCCAAAGCATCACGAGGACATCTTGAAAAACATCGGTTGGATGTGGAAAGAGATGCAACGATTGCACGTGATTGTTCGCGGCAATGTAGAACAAATCATGTCGCAAGAAATCCTTGACATGGTTGGTGAAGTAAGCAAGCTTGTTGACAAGATCAACGACAAAGAGCGTGAAGAAAAGAATGCAGAAACAATCGAATCAGAAAAAACTGAGTGAAGAATTGAAAGACATGTTCACGAAGGACGGACATTTCGCCGGGGATAACGACGAGCTGATCGAATTCTTCGTGAATGGGAAAAAATTCAAGGACATCGTGGAAGAAACAAGGTTACTTGAACGGCAATGTGAATTGCACAAGAAACGATCACGCCATCTTATCACGTGTTTCAACAACGAGAACAACGAACAAGGAAAGGCGATCGACGACGCCGCGTTTCTCCATGCCAGCATCGATGATCTCTTTTCCGCTGCCGAGATGTTCTCCGTGACGCTTGATGAAATGAGCATGAGCGGCTACAGCATGACGAAGTCGCAAGAAGACGCCAGCAATCGCTTGTGGAAATTCGTCCGGCATTTCAAGCCGATGGAGAACGGTGACGTGAAAAAGAATGACGGATAAACCTTTCTATACCGGCGTCGGCTCGCATATCGGCACGCCATCGGGCATTCTTCGGGCGATCATTCGCATTGCTGGTGCGCTTGAAGATATCGGGTATATCTGCCGAACCGGAGATGCGCCTGAATGCGACAAGGCATTTCGTACCGGCGTGAAAGATGCAAAGAACATTGATCTTTATCCTCGCGGTGTTGGCACGAAAGAATCCATTGCTCTCGCATTGAAACTCCATCCGAACCCGAAGGCGGCAATGCAGTATATCGACCGTCTCGGGAGAAACCCGATGCAGGTCGCCGGGAGAAATCTTTCCGAACCATCGAAGTTCGTCGTGTGCTACACGCCGGATGGAAGGATCGTTGGCGGTACCGGCTTGACCATGCGCGTTGCTGACCATTTTCACGTGCCGATCATGAATCTCTTTCAATATTCAACGGAAGACGTGATCGAGATAGCCGAAAAAGTAAAGAACAAGGAATTCGTGCATTGGAAAGGAGATATTAGAGAAATCGTTGGAAATTTAGGAGGTTTTCTAAAATGGTAGACCTTCCGTGCCCGCATTGCGGTAGATTAATGAATGAAGAAAAGCACAGCATCGATAAGATGATCGAAGAAGACGAGGATAACGACGACTTCAACGAGATGACGGCGCAGCTTGCCGAAAAGATAACAGACTTTCTTGGCATCAATGCCGATGACGATGATGGTGTGCAAACCTACGAGGATGTCAAGGACATCATCCGAGACCATTTAACAGATTGGTACGAGAACGGCGACCAGGTAAACATCGATGAAGAACAAGAGGCATCAAGAGATGTTTAATCCATGGAAGAATTGAATAGAATGCTCGATCGAGAGATTGGCATTCCCGGTCTTCAACTAAAAGCAATCATGGATACCGTGAGTAAACTCGTCGATGCATCGTGCAAAACACAATGCAATCTATGCACTCTCTTGCACCCGGACAAGTGCGTCGTCGAAGACCAGGGCATCACGCTTGATGATATCGAAGCAATGCTCGATAAAATCGGCATTCCAACATTCCAGTCGAACAAGATAATGTTAGAAATTTATGGCCTTGTCAACGTCGAATGCGAGGATCAATGCGGAGAATGCAATCTCGATCCATTAGATGAAGAGAATGAAGAGAATGAAGAGAATGAAGAAGAAGAAGAGAGCGAATGAAATCATGTCAACAACAACAAATAAAAGAAGAAAACATTATCCAGGTGAGTTTCTAAACACGCGTTCAGATGATGAAACGGAAATGGCCTATGGTCATCTTGCATCGATGGATGACGTGGATTACCCGGCAGAAATATACGAGCGGCAGCTTTGCCATCAATTCACCATTCGCGGCTTGTCGCTTGAACAATCGAAAGAATGGGGCGAAAAGCTCTTCTCCGTCTCCTTGAAGCATGGTCACGCGAGGATCGTGCCGATCGAGAGCGATGACGGCAGCTCGTGCTCGATCTTTTTCTCGTTACCTGGTCGAGGAGCAATGCCAGTCACGATCTTTACTTTTTTAAAGAAAAAGAGCGAAGATTTCGACTTCGAGGTTGAAACGACATGCACGGCGTGTCACGGGCGAGGACGGATCGAGCCGAAAGTCTATCACGAGAACATGTTCCACGCGGACAATTGCGAGCCGTGCAGCGGGCACGGCTATTTCCTCTCCGACTCATGCAAGACGTGCTCGCTCTCCATGCCGGTTGATTGCCGAGAATGCTCGTGTGAAAAATTACCATTCAAACACGGGATGGTATTCAAGTGCAATCTCTTCTTGGTTGGATGCACGCCCGAGGAATTCCGTGCATTGAATGATACCGTTCGATGTAGCCTTTCCGAGTGCGCGCACCATCCTCTCGGAATGGCATCGAACAAGAATGCTGGCCAGGAATGCAAGGAATGCAAGGAAAATAGAGTTACATCCAAGAACGGCATGAAATCGTTGTTCGTGGCAAAATTAAATAAAAATTAAAATAAATCTTTCTTTTTTCGTTCGATGTACCCGGCAAAGCCCTGGTAATCATCAAACCTTTCTTTTATTCTTGTACCAAGGCTCTCCCTTGTCTCTCCTTGTTCTTTCAAGATAAACGAGAGCATCTCCTCGTCGAGAAATTTATCCATCCGACAGACTGGACAAAAAGAGGGAGGAATGTTATCATGATCGGTTTCCTCGTTCTCGTCGTCATCGATGTCGTCGTCATAATCTCCTTCATCCTCGTGAGTTGCTCGTTCTTCTTTCTCTTTCTCTTCGAGATAATGCTCGAACGATCGTTCCGTGTACTTGTCGGTGTGCTCGATGCACGCGACATGGCCATTGACGCATCGTCGAACATCCGTGTCCTCGATCTTGTAGTGATCCGGGCAATGATTGCACCTTGATGGTGTTCCGCCTTCACAATAGCACGTGATTCATACGCATCTTTTATCTATTCATTTCAAGAAACTTCCATTCAAAGTTCTTGCTCTTGCCGCCATCCCGGAGCATGTTATCAAAGATTCGTCCGAGTGCCGTGTCTGCCCACGGGCCTGCGTGATCGCCGAATTCCACCACCTTTTTCTCATTCGGTTGCCACGTGATGTTTCGATCCGTCGCTGTTTTTAGAACCTCGAGCCACGTTATCTTTGCATTGTATTCTTTATTGAAACCGTCGATTAGATCGATGGTCTCTTCAACGAATTGAACGAGATCGACTTCAATGTCGTACTCGGAGATGTTCGTGATGAGAAAGCTCGTCGATGAGCTGTTCGACACGAAACCTTGCCGTGTTTTCATCCAGAACCAGCCTCGCCATAATCAAACTCGATCTTGTCAAGAGGAATATCGATGCCCGTCTTCTTCAACACGAGTTCCTTGAACTTGATCTTGAGAGAACTTACTACCTCGTCGTTCTTCAGATATTCTTCGATGTTCAAGCCATAAAAACTTGGCTCGTACTTGTTCGCATAGATGACAAGATCATCGTCAAGAAACGCAGCTCCTTCCGACATGTCTCCTTTCTCGTATCCGACCTTTTCCAGGAACTCATCGAGCATGAATTCCGTGCAAACACAGATGAAACTCGTCGACGAGCTGTTGGAAACGAATCCTTGTCTTGTTTTCATGAATCTCGCCATCCTTCAACGTGCCAGGAGCATTTTTTTGCATCGATGCCAATTTCCTTGAAATTGGCAAGCAATTCTTGCTCGATCTCGTTCAACGTCTTGTCCAGTGGCATGTTCCTGGTTGATCGCCCGATATAGAAGCCGTCTCCTTCCTCGTCGGAATGAGCATCGATGCCGATTTCCTCGGCTTTCTCCTTGAGATCGTCGTTATTTTCAATGTACGTGCCGAAGATGGCAAATACCGTCGTGGAACTATTTGAAACAAATCCTTGTCTAATTTTCATGATTTAAAGCACTCTCTATTGGTTCGACATTCGTGCAACATTTCTCGCACCATTCTTTTTCCTTCTTGCCTTTTTCCCCGACCATCATGTAGCATTTCGGGCAATAAACTGGTATTCTTCCTTCTCGCTTCATCATCTGTTCATCGAGATCGAGAAACCACGTAATCATTTTCTTCGGATTATCTTTATCATCATCGAAATCTTCGACGCCGCATGCAGATGCAATTGTATAGAACGGCTCGTTGTTGCACGTGGCAACGTGAAAGCCGTCTTGAAATGCGGCGATGTACGTGTCAAAGCTGCACGAGTTGAAATGGATCGGGAATTGAAGATTGCCGCTCATGCCTTTCTCTAGATCGCCGAGCAGTGAGAGCATGTCCTTGTAATATGCAAGGCTTACATAGCTCGAAGCATACTTGCCATTCTCTTTCTCGCGCTCTTCGATCATGATTTCTATCATCGCCCTGGCAATCTCGAACGATGTCGGCATGTCGTGATACGTAACGATGAACGATGAAGAAGAGCTGTTGGAAACGAATCCTTCTCGTGTTTTCATTCTTTATCATGCCTCTTTTTTAAACATCGACCGAAAACTCGAAGAGTTTCGGCTTGCCAAGATTCAACCGTTCTCCTTCCTCGGTGATCGCCTTGACATCCTTCCAATCTATCTCGTGGCGAGGATTCGTGTTCTTGCCAGATTGGTCATTCTTTTCAGCGATGATCTTGCCGAGATAAAAATCATCATCCATCTCGTATTCATAAAGGCTAAATATCATTGCTTTTGCGCGCTCGGAGAGTTCTTTATATTTTCTTCGTTCATCAAAGCCAAGCTCGTAGCCAAGAATGATGAACGACGCGCTGCTTGAATTCGAGACGAATCCTTCCCTTCTCTTCATGCTTTATCATGCCTCGTTTAAGAATCGATGCTGAACTTGTAGAGATTCGGCTTTCCGAGGCCGTGCTTCGCGCCTTCCTCGGTGATTGCCTTGATATCTTTCCAGTCGATGAACTCTTGTTCATTGATGCCATCCCTATCGCACGATGCTATGATCTTGCCGAGATAACAATGAAAATGGCTCACTCGGATGACCATTTCTTTATCAAATTCATGGCATTCTTCTGCTTTTACCTGGTAACCAAGCACGACGGACGAGCTGGTCGAGCTGTTGGAAACAAATCCTTGCCGGATCATCATTTAATAATCATCCTCGTTTCGTTTATTGCTTCCGGTAGAGATGAGCCGTGGCATGCCAAGCCCGAGAATGTGTCCTTCATCGGTGATGGTTTCGACGCGTTCCCAATCGATCCCTTGTTTCTCTTCTTCCAATTTTGCTCTTCCATCCGTGGCAGTTGACACGATCACGCCGAGATAGATGTCCGGATCGCCGTCGAATTCAAGCAACAAGCTCTCGTCACGGTCATTTCGTTTCATGTAGTCTCGATATTGCTTGGCACTTAGCACGTAGCCGATGATGTCATGTGTTTCATTCTTCATTCTTTTTCACTTCTTCTTTTACTTCTTCTTTCTTCAAGACTACTTTTCCATCAACAAGCGCGTATTCCTTGAGTTTTTCACACTCTATATTTTTCAAAGACGTATAGAGCGCCACGAGATTATCAAAGATGTTAACATGAACCGTGTCTTGGATTGCTTGCCGTACAGAACGCAAGATGAGAAGCATCTTGTAGCCATCGAGTTCGATGGTAAACTTGACGTTTTTCAATTCAACATTCGTGTTAGTGTCGATCATTCTTTTCATCTTTCTTTCTCTTTTCTTAAATCTTGTACACCGGGCACGTTCGCCCGTGGGCAAGAATGGTTTTTCGGAAACGCGCGATTGGCTCGGAATTCCAGACGTCCTTGATGAACTCGTCAACCTCGTGGCCTCGCACCTTCCAATTATCATTGTAGTAATCTTTCACGCCGAGAACCTGCGTTCCATCCCATTCACCTTCAAGAAACGAGCACGGGTATGCTATTCCCTTCACGTTGATATAGAGGGAGAATAGCGTGCTCTCGCACGGCTCTACTACCGTCTTGAAATACTTCTCTGACGGGTGGCCCTTGACGACGTCAAGAAACTTGTCCGCGCCGCAGCTATCGAAGCCGAATCGAATCTTTTTCGCGAGAAGAGTATTGACGAATGCCTTGTAATCTTCACGGGAGACTGGCTTCACGTTCATCCCGCGTCCTTTCGGCTTGCCGGAGAGGAAGACAATGGCATTCACGTCCTTGATCCGTTCATCATCGATGAGTGCCCAGCATTCTTCCTTCGTCTCTTCCGAGAGGAGCTGGTGAATGTTCACTTGCTGTGCTCCTTCTTGCTTTAAGATGGCAATCGCATCGAAACATTCGTTGCCATAATGGGAGACGGCAATCGCGCCGCAGATCGTGGCCAATTTATTCGCCGACATGACGTCAAGACCGCTGCCGTTGATCGTGATGTTCGGCACGACGAGATGACGCCGACACTCTCGAAGAATCTTGAAGAGATCGGGATTTCCATCTATATCCCCGATGCCCAATGCAATTTGGCACACGGTTTGCGGAATCTTCTTCAAGATCATCGAGAACTTCTCCAACGTCATGTTCTCGCCATCTTTCGTGTTCGATTTATAACAAAAATTACAACCGCGCGAACATTTCGTGCTGATCTCGACATCGAGCAGTTCTGGGCCGAATGGAGACCATTGCGGGTCATCATCGATGGTTTTACCGAATCGAATGAAGTTGCCGTTCTTGACGTTAAAAGAATAATTATACTCGTCAGAAGCGAAGAACTTCATGTCGTTCTTGTATGCAATTTTCATCATTCTTTATCAATAAAACTATACTTTTCGGGTTTAATAATGGCACGTCGATGGGAGATCAAAAAAGAAAGAAAAAGAGTTAAAATCTTTACATTCGCCTGGATAGACCGCTATCGATGGAATTCAACGACGTGGCGATCTTGAAGAGTTGTAACGCGATCACGGCATCCAAGAATCTCTTTTCATCCTTCTTGCCCGAGGAGACCACGGCATTCATGTCGTGGAGGAATCGGGCATCTTTTCCATGTTCCATGCTAAACTACCTTGATTATAGTATTTCTCTACCAATTTCATGCTAAAATATTCCTTTTGCTTCATGCTTCCAAATAATATGTTTTTTCCCTTGTTGAACATCCCTTTACACGTGTATTGTTTCCCTTTCACCCAAAATATATCTAAAGGTGAAATGATTGACCGCTTTCGCTTGATACTAGGCTTGAATCCCTTTCGATTTAATTGTAGCACCCGATTATTCCGGTGTTTCTGCATTACCATGAATGGCCTGATTCTTTCTTGTACATTCCCTCGTGCAATCACGAAAGCATCATTCACGTGAGATTTTTCTAATCCTAAATCATTCCTATCAACGAACGTGATATTCCCATGAGTAACTTCCAGGTTCTCCACGTCATGGTAAAATCGCTTGTTGATGATATTCATGAAGGTTGATTGCTTGTATTCTTTCACCGAAGCCTTTGTATATTTTTTCAGCAAAGCAGGGTGTTGATGAATCTCATCATGACATGGTTCATGCACGAGCATGAGATTTTCAAGTCTATTATTTCCTTTCTGGTTCCGTGGTTTCCGGTGATGAACGTGTGACGGGGTATTCTTGAAATCTTTACCACAATGCTCGCAGATGCCTTTCTCCCGTGCAAGCAAATAACTCCTGGTGTTCTGGTAATTATACAAGTCTCCATGCTGGTATCCTATTC
>Ga0315294_10003778_pt1 | contig 16507 bp, 19 predicted proteins | sample YL17G13_40_MG_FD_203626 | JGI IMG/M metagenome (GOLD analysis project Ga0315294, IMG submission 203626) | Sediment microbial communities from Yellowstone Lake, YNP, Wyoming, USA - YL17G13_40 | ecosystem: Environmental > Aquatic > Freshwater > Lake > Sediment | place: USA: Wyoming | collected... | reverse complement strand
GTTTTCAGAACCCCGCGTTTTTCTTTGGTGTCCCCAGCGGGATTCGAACCCGCGTTATCGGCTTGAAGGGCCGATGTCCTAGGCCGGGCTAGACGATGGGGACACGTGTCGATGGCTGTCGAGAAACGCCGGGAAGAACCAGGAGAGAATCGAGGCTGACTTTATACCATACCAGTCCGTGAATGCCAAGCCCGTCCCGGCGCCGCCGAGGGAAACCACAGATTACGCGGATTCCCGATACCCTCAGGGTTTGACTCGACGATCGGCCGCCGGCATGGCCGGGCGGCTCGACCGGTCGACGGTCGCATGATCGGCATCCGATGCCAGGGGAGCTTGACCCGCACCGCGCCATCGCGGAGCCGCGCGCGCGATCCAGCGGCGAACCATCCCGGACGGCGCGCCGGTCTGGACAGCGGAGCCGCGCGCGATCCAGCGAATCGCCGATCGGAAGATCGAACTGCCAGCCGTGCCCGGGGCAGGTGAGGATCGGTCCCAGCACGACGCCGCGAGCTCCAGTTCCTGCTCTTCGGCCCGCAGAGACACCCCGAGCCATGGTGGAGGTTTTCGCTAGGGACACAAACCCTTGTGTCACGCACGCTTAGGCCCTGTAAGATCAAACATTTCCGTTGACGAAGGGAAAGGGACACATTAACGTATGGGGCCTGTCCCCTGAATCGCAAAGGAACGGGGGGAAAGCCGAACACGTGCAAGTGCTCCCGGGTGGGTGGCCCTTCGGGGGCATGGCGGCATGCATTCCTCTGTGGGCGCGCCGGGAAGGGCGGCGCCCCACGGGCCGGTAATCACAGGATTGACCGAAGGCAGTGAGGCGGTAGAAAGGAGACAGGCATGCAGGCACGCTGTGGACGAATGCTGGCGGTTGGTCTCGTGCTCGTGGTGCTCATCGCCGGTTGTGCGACGACGATGGCCCGGCAGGATGATTCGATGGGGATGCCGAATGCCCAGACCCCGGACTATTTGGCGCACCCGTTCCGGATCGTCGCCCTGGGCGGCCAGGTCATCGGTCAGGTCCTCCAGTACGCGGTCGTCGAGCCGATTGCCTTCGCCCTCAACGAAGTGCCGGACGCGGTGGGGCTCAGCCTGGAGGAGCGCCGCTACCTCGAGCAGCGAAAAGAGGCCTGGAAGAAGTTCATCGACGAGCAGAAGCTTACGCACTGAGGCCACCGGACGGCGAAACTGGACGAGGCCTGAACGCGGTCCCCGTGGCCGTCCATGGCTGCTCGCGCGGTGACGCGGGTGGAGGTGAGTGATGCGCCCTGCGTCGGGCACGCTCCGGATTCGGCGCATCCCTGATCCTCAGACGCTCGTTTGAGCAACGGGAGAAGGAAAGCGTGCCACGCAAGGTAGTGGGACGGCGGAAGGCTGCGACCCCGTCCCGACGAGGCGCCGGGGCGAGGTCACATGCGGATTCGGCCGTCGTCCTGGATGCTGAAGACATCGCCCTGGCGCGACTGCAGGTGCAGCTCCGCAAGACGGAGGCCATTGAGGCCTCCGCCCGGCCCGCCGCCTCCCCCGTCGGTCGGATCACGGTTCGTCTCCCCGGCGAACTGCTCGCCTGTCTGCGGCGCCAAGCGGGGCGCGACGGCGTGAGCCTCTCCGAGGCCGTCACGCGGGCCGTGGAACGATTCCTCCGTTCCGCCTGAGACGTGCGTGATCGAGTCTTCCTCCGACGGCGCGACGGTCGGGGCGTCCCGGCCGCGGCCGCACCGTGGCCCTCTCGGCGTTCGCTCTCGCCACCGTCGGCGTCGCCGCCGTCATCGCGCTCACCAAGAGCCTGACCCCACCCGAAGAGGCCCCATCCCCCGGTGCCGCAGGTTCGCCCGCCCAGAGAGAGCCCGCCCGCCTCGCGGGAGGCCGGTGGGCCGGGCACCCTGCCGACAGGCTGGGTGCGGGCTGGCGACCTCCAGGGCGAGCCCGCGGGCTCCGTGCGGGCGGGAGAGCGCGCGGATATCCTGATCAGCCGCATCCGCTGCCCCCCCTCGCATCTCGGCTTGCATCCGCGGGGCATCGGCGATATATAAGACGCCTCGCGGTGGGTCGCGAGACCGGGGGGAGGGGGCGGTGGTCTATTGTCTCTATCGTCCGACAAGGAGGCGAGCATGCCGTACGTGACGATCATCCTGCGAGAGGGCCGCAGCGTGGAACAGAAGCGCGAGATGGTGAAGGCTGTCACCGAGGCCATCGCACGCACCGTGAGCGCCAAGCCGGAGGCGGTCCACATCGTCGTGCACGACGAGCCGGCCTGCAACCTCGGCTCGGGTGGCCAGCTGCTCGCCGACCGGGTGTAGGGGCCGGCGGATCCCGATGGCCGCAGGCGAGGCCCGCTGCGAAGTCTCCGTCGCCCCGGACGGTCGCATCGAGGGGATGGTCGAGCGGACCCGCGGGAGGCCAGCGCTCCATCGGTGGATGCGTTCCCCAGAGATCTGCCAACGTCCCTGACGCCGCCGGCGCGGGGAGAACCGCCCGAGCCGAACGCGCGGCGCAGCGCCGACCAGAGGCGACGGCACGGAAGGAATCGAGCAGGCCCCATGGACGAACACCGGGTAGCGGGATTCTACGACGCCATCGGCAACAGCTACGACCAGTCGCTCTACTTTCTGGCGTGCGAGCCCCCGTACGCGGCCGAGATCGCCGAGCTCACGGCGGGCCGGCGGTTCGCGCGGTTGGTGGACCTGGGCTGCGGGACGGGCAAGCAGACGGTGGTCCTGGCCCCCCACGCGGACGAGACGATCGCCGTCGACATCTCGGCCTCATCCCTGAAGCAGGCCCAGGCCCGCTGCCGCCGGGCGGGCCTCCGAAACGTACGCTTCCTGCAGGAGAGCATCGTGACGCTGCCGGTTGAGTCGGGATCGGTGGATGCCATCTTCTCGTACGGGGATGTCATCTCGCACGTCCACGACGCCTACCGCGAGGTCTTCCGGGAGTGCGCGCGGATCCTCTCCCCCGAAGGCTTCCTCGCCTTCGAGATCGACGGGAAGTGGGAGTTGGACATGCTGCTCCACAATCCCGAGGAGCGCGCCCGGGCCCGGGCGGCGCGGGGGGTGGGGCACCTCCGGGTTTGGCGTGACATCCCGTGCAAGACGTTCACCGATCGGGAACTGCGGGACGTCCTGGCCGAGGCCGGGCTTCGTGTGGCGAGCGTGCGGGCGGTCAACACCCTCCACTGCCTGCTGCCCGAGCGGGTCTTGATGGGGCTCCCGAGGGATGTAGGGGGGATCTGGCGGACGGTCTCGGCTTTCCTGCAGGGGCTGGATCGGCTGATGTGCCGGCTGCCGTGGTTCTATCGGCTCGCCTCGACGAGATTGGTCGTGGCCAGGCCGGTGCGGCCCGCCGGCTGAGGCGAAGGGTCGCCGGCCGGAGCCCTGTCGTCTCAGTTCTGGATGGCCCGCCGCCAGGGGAGGTTGACCTTCACGGTGGCTTCCACCAGGGGGAGGCGCAGGCTGTAGCGCTCGCGTAGGATGGTCAGGGCCGCGATGCTCCCGGCCCTGGCGCCCTGGATGAGCTTGGCGCGCGTGAGGGACTCGGCCAGCTCGAATTCATCGATGCGGCGCTTGATCGTCAGGTACTCGCGCGTTCTCATGGGTCCCCTCCCAGAGAGAATGCCGTTGGTGCCGAGCGGTGCCTCGATCACTGGCGATAGCTGTTGACTTTAGCAGGAATCGGACCACCGCTAACTATGGATGAACACTCGCTTTCGCCACAGGCAGCGCGTGACGAAATTGCAGCGGGGGCGCCCGGCGGCCTGCCACTTCGTCTTTCCTTCGTCGTCTCGACCTCTAACGCGGCCCCGCAGATGATCCGGCTCTCCGACGAGAAGGCCGGCTTCGTCCTGTGGACGGCCCTGATCGCCATGACCATCCTCTGATGAGCACACATCGCACCTACGTCCTCCAGCCCGATCGCCTGCGCCGCTTGGCTTTCTTCCGCACGCTCGCACCACCCGAGATCCGGCGGCTGGCCCAGATCGGCGCGACCCAGCACTACGCGGACGGAGATTTCCTGGCGACCGAGGGGACTCGGAAGCAACGACGCGTCCTCTACGTGATTCTGCGAGGGGAACTCCAGTACCTGAAGCGCGTTCGGGGAGCGCGCGCCAAGGTCGTCTTGACCCTGCATGCCGGAGAGGTCGGGGGCTTCCTGACCTTCTTCAACGAGGGCCCCTCCCCGGTGTCCGTCCGGTGCGTGGGGCGGACGGCCGTCTTCGAGATCGGGCGCCGCGAATTGCAGCTCCTGGCGGGAGAGCACCCCCAGCTCGGCATCAAGGTGCTCCTGGCTCTGGTCCAGGACGCGGTCCGGCGGCTGGAGACCTTCGTGGAGCGGTCGGCGGCCACTTCGGCGTGGGCCCTGGACCTGGAGTCCCTCCTCCAGACGTTGCCGCTCCGCGGCGAGATGAAAGAGGGCTAGGTCGCGCACTCGGATCGCACGACGGCGTGCCTCGGTGGCCCGGCTATGCTGCGCATCCTCTGGCGACTGTTTCGCCTCCTCCTGCTGCTCCTGGTGGTGGGGCTCGGCCTCTACCTGGGAGGACCGTTTCTCCTCACCGCCCTCGGCCGCTACCTGATCACCGAGACCCCGCCAGCGAAGGCCGATCTCGCCCTCGTGCTGGGCGGGGAGCCGTTCCTCCGCGTCCCGGAGGCCGCGCGGCTCTACCACGAGGCCCTGGCCCCCAGGATCCTGCTCACCAATCCCGCCAGGCCCCTCGGGCAGGAGGAACTGCTCCGCGTCGGGCTCCGCTATCCTGACGAGCAAGAGCTCGCCGTGAAGCTCCTGGGGGATCTGCGCGTTCCCCGCGAGGCGATCCTCACCTTGCCGGACCGCGCCGCCGGGACCGCGGCCGAGGCGGCGGCCGTGGCCGCCTTCGTGCGGGCCCGGCCGGCGCGCACCGTTATCGTGGTAACCTCCAAGGCGCACACGACGCGGGCGCAGAAGCTCTTGGCGCGCCGGCTGGGGCCGGGGGTTCGCCTCCTCATGCACCCCGTGCGGTCCGACCCCTTCGACCCGACCCGCTGGTGGCACACGCGGGAGGGCCTGCTCCAGGTCACGCACGAGTATCAGGGCCTCCTCCTGTTCTGGTGCGGACGGCTCTGGGAAGGGATCTGGGGAGAGGTGACCGCGGTGCCGCCCCGCGTCACGGTGCGCTAGCGCGGCGGAGGGAGGGGCATGCCCACGATCTCGGTCGAGGCGGATCTGCTGCGGGAGCTCCTGGTCCGGCGGGACGAGCTGGTGCAGGTCATCACGGCCGGCCTGGCTTCCCAGGAGTGGGACCGGGTGATGCCGGCCTTCGACGCGCTCCTCCTGGCGATCAAGCGGCTGGAGGAGGGGCTGGAGCGCGCGCCGGCCACGTCGTTGGCCTGAGACGTCGATCCCATTTTATGTTCTGGACGGGAGGGCTGTTCGTCAGTATGCTCTCGATTTGTCCACCCCCCGGCAGGTGGCCGGAGGGGTAGGGATTGCTTGATGGCATCTGGAGGCACCGAGACGCCTGCGTGGCGCACGGAGCGGAGAGAATCATGGCAGACGCCAAGAAAACGAACATGCCGCGGGTCATCTCGCTGCTGATCGCCCTCTTCGGCTGTGTGATCACCGCGGTTCCGTTTATGTTCAACCTGGGGGGAGACCCGGCGCCGCTCATCCTCGTCGGGTCGGGCGTGACCGTCGTCGCCCTCGGCCTGTTCCTCTTCTTCTCGTTCTGACCGGCCGCCCCAGCCCCGGTCCCGCGCGACGACCCGCACGGGGCCAACTCCCCGCGGAGAGCGGATCCCGTTTCGCCTTTTAGCCAGTCACGCAACCGTCTCCATGGCTCGCGTGAAGGCGCGAGCCATGCCGGCCGCGCGTCGGCTACTCCGGGAACGCGAGCGATTCGAGGAAGATGTCTTCGAAGCGGGGGTGCTTGGAAAGCTCGAAGTAGTCCACGCGGCGGGCCAGCGCCTCGGCACGTCGCCGGATGGACGTCGCCAGGAGGGTCATGCGGGAGCCCTGGCCGGCGGCGTTTCCCACCCCCTGGATCCGCTCGGCCGGGATCGTCGAGGGGAGCATGCCGATCCCCAGGGCGCTTCGCTTGTCCACGAAGTTCCCGAAGGCCCCGGCCAGCGAGACCCCCGCGATCTGGGATGGCTCGACGCCCAGCTCCTCCATCAGGATGCGCACGCCGCAGAGGATCGTCCCCTTGGCGAGCTGGAGCTGGCGGACGTCCCCCTGCGTGATGACGAGGGAGGGCTCCCGGGACAGAACGAACTCCCAGCCGTGATCCCCCTCCACCAGTCGCGTGAGGAGCGGCGCCGGCAGCCGGCCCTCGAGGGTGGGGCGCGGCAAGAGGCGTCCCGCCGGGCTCACCAGCCCCGCCTTGAGCATCTGATCCAGGGCGTCGATCAGCCCCGAGCCGCAGATGCCCCTGGGCGGGATGTCGCCGATGGTCCAGACCTGCACGTCGTCCTGCAAGCGCACCCGATCGATGGCCCCGAGGGTCGCCCGCATCCCGTGCCGGATGGCCGCCCCCTCGAAGGCCGGGCCCGCCGGCGCCGAGCACGCCAGGATCCGTCCCCGCGAGCCGAGGGCCAGCTCCCCGTTGGTCCCGATGTCCACCGCCAGCCGGATCTCCGCCGACTCGTCCAGCCCCGTGGCCATGATCACCGCCAGCGTGTCGGCCCCCACGTAGGCCCCGATCAGCGGCAGGAAATAGACCCGGGCATTGGGAAGGGCGAGGCCCAGCTCCGTGGCGCGCAGCTGCACCGCCTCGCGCGTCACCGCGAGGTAGGGGCTGACCGCGATGGTGGCCGGCGTGATCCCCAGCGCCAGGTGGTGCATGAGCGAGTTTCCCACCACCGTCGCATAGTAGACGTGGCGGGGGTCCACCGTGGCGCAGCATTCCTGGATGATCTGGTTGAGGGTGTCCACGACGGCCCGCTGGAGGTCCCGCACCCCCGTCGCCGTCTCCAGGGCGTGGCTGGCGCGGGAGAGCACGTCGGCCCCCCACGGCTGCTGCCCGTTGAGGCGCGAGGCGCGGGCCAGCTCCCGTCCCGTGTTCAGATCGATGAGGTAGCCCACCACGGTGGTGGTGCCGATGTCGAAGGCGATGCCGTAGAGCTCCTCGCGCCGGTCGCCCCCCTCGATCGTCAGGAGCTCGTCGCCGGCCTCCCCGTGATCCCACAACGTGGCCGTGACCCGGAATCCCTCTTGCCGGAGGAGTGCCGGCAGGGCCCGCAGCTCCTCGAGGCCGACCCGGACGTTTCGCCCCAGCGTCTGCTCGAGCCGCTCGACGTCCGACAGGTCATCGTGCAGCGCGGGCACGGGCAATTCGAGGTAGGCCTTGCGGACGAGCGGCTCGGGCGTGATCGCGACCTCGGTGTACCCCCCCTTCTCCAGGGTCTCCTCTTCCAGCGTGAGCGTCACGGCCCCTAGCGGCCGGGCCTGACAGGCCAGGCGGATGCCTTCACGGAGCTCGTCTTGTTCGAGGAGTTCCCGCTCCAACGGGGTGGGCGTCGTCACCGGCCCCTGGGGGCGGCAGGTGCACTTGGCGCACTTGCCTCGCCCCCCGCAGAGCGAAGGCAGCGTGAGCCCCACCCGGCGGGCGAGCTCCAGGAACGTGGCGTCTCCCTCGGCGTGGAGCCGCCCCGCGCGCGAAATGAAGGTGGTGCTGGGCTCGGTCATCCGGTATCCTCAGAGGGCGCTCAGGTCGCCGGCCCGGCACCTGTCTCGTGTCGGCCGACGCCGTGCGGGCATTCCTATCATCCGCCCTGGTACTCCGGCGGTTTCCGTGGCTCCGTACACCGAAGGGAGGGTCTCGTGCCGGTCCTTGGCCTGTGCCTGCTCACAATGCTTTTCTGGGGGATGGCGCCCCTCTTTGAGAAAGCCGCTCTGGCCACCGTCACGCCGCTCACCGCCCTGGCCATCCGCGCCTTCGTCATGGCGCTGGCCTACGGCGCCATGCTCCTGGCCACGGGATCGGTGGGCGAGCTATTTCGGGTGGACGGCAGGGGCCTCCTCTACATCGTCCTCTCCGCCCTGTTCGGCGGGGTCATCGGCCTCTTCATCTATTTCCACGCCCTGAAGATCGGGGACGTGGAGCTAGTAATCCCCATCACGGCGAGCTACCCCCTGGTGACCGTCCTCCTCGCCGTGCTCTTCCTGGGGGAGTCCCTCACCCTCTCGCGCCTCTTCGGGGCCGCCCTGATCGTGGGCGGCATCTATTTCCTGCGTTAGCCGGAGATGGTGCGAGGCGACGGGGCGAGGATCGCTACGCTTGCCAGCCCTCCGGCGGCTGCTGGGGTCCCGGCCGCTTGCCCCGTCCGTGATGATCGCGTAGCCACTGGAAGATCCGCTCGCGGTAGTTGTAGGCCAGCAGGACCGCACCGGCCGCGATGGTCAGGAAGATGACGAAGTCCACGTAGTGCGCACTCCGCATCTTGGCCCCCTGGATGGACAGGAGCCAGGTGCCGGGCATGCGCCCGAACGTGGTGATGACGAGGAACATCCCGAACGGCATGGGGCTGACCCCGAGCAAGAAGCATAGGATGTCCTTGGGGAAGCCGGGGATCAGGAAGAGGACGAGGGCGACCATCTCGCCCCCGGTGTGGGCCACGAAGTCGAACTTGTGGTACACCTCGCTCGACACGACGCGGCGCACCAGGGGGAGCCCGAGCCAGCGCCCCAGCCCGAAGGCCAGGGCCGACCCCAAGGTGAGCCCGACGGTCGAATACAGGAACCCGAGCCACGTCCCGAAGACGTACCCGCCCAGGAACCCGGTGGCCTCTCCCGGGATGGGGGCCAGGACCACCTGGAGCGCCTGCAGCACGATGAAGACCAGGGGAGCGTACGGGCCGAAGCTGTTCAGGAAGGTCTTGACTTCCCGGCGGCTCGAGAAGAACCGAACCAGCTCGCGGTACTTGACGATGACGGGGTTCCCGGAGAAGCAGAAGTAGAGGATGGTGGCGGCGAGGAGGACGGCCGCCCCGAGGCACAACCAGAGGGTCGTCTTGACGCGGGAACGCGTTTGCTCTTCGGTCCTGGGGGTATCTGCCATACCACTCCCGTGCTGCGCGCCCCCTCATCCGGGTGACGCGGTAGTATACCCGGGCACCCCCTGATCGTCATGCGAAAACGCGGCCGCCCGCGGGCACCCAACCGGAAGGTTAGGTCGCCCAACCGCAAGGGTGGGTCGCCCGATCCGCCCCGAGGCGGGTTGGGTCCGGCCCCGCGCTATCCCCGCTCCTCCACCCGGTGCAACTGGATCATGTTCGTCGCCCCGCGCACGAACAGCGGCGCACCCGCCACGATGACCAGGGCGTCCCCCACGTGCACGGTCCCGTCCCGGAGGAGCAGGAGTTCGATCTCGCCTACCAGTTCGTCGGTGTTCTGCACGGCTCGGATGGTCTTGGGCATCACGCCCCAGTGGAGGTTCAGCCGGCGCCGGACCACCTCCGACGGCGAGAAGGCGAAGACGGGGGCCGCGGGCCGGTACTTCGAGAGCAGCCGCGCCGTGGAGCCGCTCTGCGTGAAGGCCACGATGGCCCGCGCCTTCACCTCGCCCGCGGCGCGACAGGCGGCCTCGCTGATCACCTCGGGGAAGGTCGAGGCCCGCTCAGACGTTGCAGCCAGATCGGGCATGGCCGTCTCCGCCTGTACGGCGATGCGCGCCATGACCTGCACCGTCTCCACCGGATACTTCCCCACGGCGGTCTCGGCCGACAGCATGACGGCGTCCGTCCCGTCCAGGATGGCGTTGGCCACGTCCGAGGCCTCGGCGCGCGTGGGGCGGGGGCTCCCCACCATGGACTCCAGCATCTGAGTGGCGGTGATGACCGGCAGCGCGCGTTTCCGGGCCTTGCGGATGATCGCCTTCTGCACCAGCGGGACCTCTTCCAGTGGAAGTTCCACCCCCAGATCCCCCCGGGCCACCATGACCCCGTCCGCCACGTCCAGGATGGCGTCCAGGCGCTCGACCGCCTCCGGTTTTTCCAGCTTGGCCACGACGGGGACATCGCCGCCCATCTCGTTGATCAGCTCCTTCACATCCAGGACGTCCTCGGGTCCCCGGATGAAGGAGACGGCCACGGCATCCACGCCCTGGCTGATGCCGAACCACAGGTCGTCCCGATCCTTGTCCGTGATGGAGCTGGCGCTCACGGCCACGCCCGGCAGGTTGATCCCCCGGTGGTCCCCGATGTCGCCGCCCGATACCACCCGGCAACGCACGGTATCCCCCGTCACCTGCAGGACGGTGAGCTCGATGAGGCCGTCCACGAGCAGGATCCGATCGCCCGGCTTCACGTCCTGCGGTAGGCGGTCATAGGTGGTGCTGGCGATCTCCGCCGTCCCTTCCACCGGGCGCGTGGTGAGGGCAAACTCAGCCCCCTGGAGGAGCTGCGCGTGACCGCCGCGGAACTTCCCCAGGCGGATCTTCGGGCCCTGCAGGTCCTGCATGATCGCCACCGGCGCCCCCAGCTCGGCCGCGATCTCCCGGATCTGCACGATCACCCGGGCGTGCTCCTCGTGGGTCCCGTGCGAGAAGTTGAGGCGCGCGACATTCATACCGGCCCGGATGAGCTGCCGGAGCACCTCGGGCGAGGAGGACGCCGGTCCGATCGTGCACACGATTTTCGTCCGTCGCATGGGGCAAACTCCTTTGCCGGCAAGGCGGCAACTCGCGGCACCCTGCGGGTGCGAATCCCCGCCGAGTCGCGGGCCGTCAGTCCGGGGCGCGCAGGAGCACCCGCGCCGGCGCCCCGTCCCCGTCGCGGATCTTGAGGGGCAAGCAGATGAGCTCGTAGTCTCCCGGCGGCACCGCCGAGAGATCCAGCCCTTCCAGGATGACGATCCCGGCCCGCAGCAGGATGCGGTGGGCGTCGAACCCGGCGGAGGCCGCGGGGTCGACCGAAGGCCCGTCCACCCCGACGAGTCGCACGCCCGCCTCCACCAGCCGCCGGGCCGCCCCGGGCGTGAGGCCAACGGACTCCCGCAGGATCGCCTCCGCCGGGTCGCGCACGGGATGTCGAGCCTTCAGGAGGACCCGAGGAGCCGCGCACAGGTCGAGCGCGGACAGATCGGCGGCCTCCACGGATCCGGCGGTCATCACCTCGACGACGCGAGCGGGCCCGATCAGGACGGTGAGCGGCAGCCGATCCACCCCCGGCGCCCCGTCGAAAAAATGGCGCGGGGCATCCACGTGCGTTCCCGTGTGCGATCCCATGGTGAGGAGGGACACGTTCGCCGCATCCCCCGCCGCGACGGCCAGCCGCGGTGCGATGGACACCTCGGGGTCCCCCGGGTAGACCGGCATGCCAGCATGGATCGGCAGGGTCACATCATACAGGCGCATGGCTGTGGCTCATGGCACATGTCAATGCAGAATGCAAAACGGGCAATGGAAAACCGGTCAATGTCCGAGGCTCGATGACCGGTTGCCCATTTTCAATGTCTCATTCTTCATTGGTCATCGGGAAGCAGCGGGACCTTGTAGCCCGCCAGCATCCCACCGTCCACGTAGATCACCTGCCCGGTGACGTACTCCGAGGCGCGCGAGGCCAGGAAGACGGCGGCTCCGGCCAGATCGTCGGGGGTTCCGGTCCGCCCCCAGGGGATGAGCGACTGGGCCCCCCGGGCCCAGGCGGCATTGCTGAACAGGTCGTCGTTCAGGGGCGTCCGGAACCAGCCCGGCCCGATGGCGTTCACGTTGATGTGGTAGGGGGCCAGCTCGAAGGCCAGGTGCTTGGTGAGCAGCAGGATGCCGCCCTTGCTCGGCGCGTAGGCCGACTGGTTGTGCGAGGCGATCGTGCTCGCCAGCGAGGCCGTGTTGATGATCTTGCCGCCGCCGCGCTCTTTCATGATCCGGGCCGCGGCCTGGCAGCAGAAGAACACGGATTTGAGGTTCAAGGTCATCACCGTGTCCCAGTCCTGCTCGGTGTACTCCAGGCAGGGATTCCGCCGGTTCGTCCCGGCGTTGTTCACCAGGATATCCAGACGCCCATGCCGCTTGGCCACAGCCTCGAAGAAGACCGGGAGCTCCGCCAACTGCGTCACGTCCAGCACTGCGCCTTCCGCCTTCCCGCCCGCCGCGCGAATCTCCGCCGCCGCGCGATCCACGACGTCCTGCCGTCGGCTTGCCACGACCACCAGGGCACCGGCCTGGGCCAGGCCGGTCGCCATGCCCTTCCCCAGCCCGGTTCCGCCGCCCGTCACCACCGCCACACGGCCACTCAGATCGAAGAGGTCCGTCGCCATGCTCGCTCCTCCATGTGTTGGATGATCTGCCTCGCCTTGCATATCAAGAAACCGGTCGGTTCGTCCAGCACTTTCTCCCGCGCGCCCGCCCCGCACGGGGGGCGGGATTGTCCCCTCGCCGATACATTTTCCAATTGCCCATTGGCAAGCCCCACGCGGACCAGTATAGTCCAGCCATCGCGGGCGAGCCCTGATCCTCTTGTGAATACTTGCCCGTGTCGCGACGGTCGGAACCTCGTGGAAACCCTCCCCCTCCCCGCCACGGGTTCCGGCCGTCGTGCATTTTTGTCCCCCGTGCACCAACTCCAGATCCGCCGCGCGTCCGCCCCCTCTGAGCGCCTTGACTGAGTGCGCAGCCGACTGCGCAGCCGCGACTTGACAGTCCGGTCCCCTTGCGCTAGGGTGGGACCGCCCGTAGGGAAAGACCGCTCGCTTGCTGTCTCAACGCGGCGACGGCGATGCGGTCGCACCTAGGCTCGGGTTTCTCGGCTCGCCATGGAGGGCACGAACCGGTGAACACAGCCTTGGTGGTGGACGACGAGAGGTTCTTCCTCACGATCCTCGGAGACTTCATCACCCAACACCTCAACATGCGCCCCCTGCTCGTCCAGGACGGCATGGCCGCCCTGCAGCTCCTCGAAACCGAGGGAGTGGACCTCGTCCTGCTGGACATCATAATGCCCGGCATGGACGGGCTGGAGGTCCTGCGACGGATCAAGGACAAGTGGCCCTCCCTCCCGGTGGTCATGGTGACCGCCTCGTCCTCCATCGAGCACGTGATCACCGCCCTGCGGGAAGGCGCGGACGATTTCGTGCGCAAGCCGGTGGATCTGGACGAGCTGGCGCTGTGCGTCAGCCGCGTGCTCAACAAGGTGCGCGTGACCAACCTGCCCCCGCCGCCGGCGCGCGATGCGGCGGCCGATCGGCGCCGCACCCAGCGCGTGCGCCTGCGCGAGCGGGCATCCGCCCTCCTCCAGCTGCGGGACGTGACTCTCATCGACATCAGCCTCTCGGGCGCTCTGGTGGAGCACGTGGATCCCATCCGGCCGGGGGAGATCTACCGCCTGTCCCTCATCATCGATGAGCAGAAGATCCAGATCCTGGCCCGGGCCATGCGGGTGTTCGCCAGCCACCGCGTGACCATGACTGGCGGCGAGCGGCAGGTCGTCTACCGGACGGGCATGGAGTTTGTCGGCGTCAAGAAGGATGCCGCCGACCTCATCTCCAGGCACATCGAGCGCCTGCTACAGCAACAACAAGCACGGATCGGCTGAGGGCCCGACCACTTCGCCCCGCCTCCTGCGGAAGCCCCTCTCGACCCCACAGGGCCGCCAGCGTTCCTCCACCCGGGTAGATGACCTGCCCGGTGACGAACTCCGAGGCGCGCGACGCCGGGTAGGCGCCGTCCCCGCGATCTCCGCCGGGTCACTGCTTTCTCTTGGGCGCCCCCACGTTGTCTGCTACCCTGTCCCGTAGCGGAGCCCGGACGTTACGCACACCGATTTCACGGACCGCCGGATCGGGAGGTGCCATGCCATCGCTGACGATCGATCGGGAGTACCTCGTGCGGACCCTCGCCGATCTGGTCCGCATCAATTCCATCAACCCCACGCTGGTTCCCGGGGCCCCCGGCGAGGCCGAGATCGCGGCCTGCGTGGCGAGCCGACTCGGGGATCTCGGCCTGGAGACTACCTCGTACGAGGTCCAGCCCGGGCGGGTCAACGTGGTGGGAACGTTGGCGGGGCGCGGCGGCGGGCGATCCCTCATGCTGAACGGCCACCTGGATACCGTCGGCGTGGACGGCATGGCCGATCCGTTCACGCCGGAGATTCGGGACGGTCGGATGTACGGCCGTGGCGTCTTTGACATGAAGGGGGGGCTGGCCGCCTGCCTCGCCGCCGCCAAGGTCTTGATCGACGCCAGGGCCGCGCTCCGCGGCGACCTCGTCATCGCCGCCGTGGCCGACGAGGAGTACGCGAGCATCGGCACCGCGGATGTGGTCAGCCGGGTGGCCGTGGATGGGGCGATCGTGGCCGAAGCCACCGAGCTTGACCTGTGCCTGGCCCACAAGGGCTTCGTCTGGCTGGAGGTGGAGACGACCGGGCGCGCCGCCCACGGCAGCCGATTCCGCGAGGGCGTCGATGCCAACATGCGGATGGGACGCGTCCTGGCCGAGCTGGATCGGCTGGAACAGGAGCTGCGCGCCCGCGCCCCGCACCCGCTGGTGGGGCCGCCCTCCCTGCACGCCTCGATCCTACAGGGCGGGACGGAGCTCAGCACCTACGCCGCGCGCTGCACATTGAAGATCGAGCGGCGAACGATCCCGGGCGAGACGCTCGACCAGATCGAGGCCGAGCTCAGGACGATCCTGGACCGTCTGGCCAACGCCGATCCCACGTTCCGCGCCTCGCTCCGGAACATCCTCGAACGCAAGCCTTTCGAGGTCGCGCCCGAGGCCCCGCTGGTGCAGGCCCTGCAACGGTCGGTCGCGGCGCGACGGGGGAAACCCCCGGCCCAGATTGGAGCGGCCTGGTGGATGGACACCGCCCTGCTGGCGGAGGCGGGCGTGGAGGCAGCGGTGATCGGCCCCACCGGCGCGGGCGCCCACGCCAGCGAGGAGTGGGTGGACCTTCAGTCGGTCGAGGACCTCGCCGCCATCCTGGCCCAGGCGGCGGTGGATTACTGCGGATAGGATCTTCTCTCCTGCGAACCCGATGCGCCTACCACGTGAACACCACCACGATTGGCGGCTGAACACGCTCAAGCGTCATAGCTGATGATCACGACGTCAGCGGCCTTCTCGCGGAGAGGGATCAAGCTCTGGTACGTTTCGGAGTGATACCATTGTTGCAGGGTGGGTTGGTCGGAGAACTTGATGACGACAGCATGACGGAACGCATGCTCACCGGCTAGAACCGATGCGCGCTTCCCCCGAAAGACGATTTCGGCTCCGTAGGGAACGAGAGATTCTTGGACCCCGTCGACGTATACTTTCCACTGAACAGGGTCTTTGACCGTGATGTGACCTATGAGATAAGCGGCCATGCTCCCTCCCCGTGAACTAGGCGACGCAAGCCGCAACGTCAGCGTGGATGAGCCAGGCCCGGCCGAGGCCCGGATCACTGATGAGCTGCCGTCTGGAAACAGGCTGCGGACGCAGTTGGTGATGCCTCCCACCTCCGGTGTGAGCTAGCGCGAGCCACCTGCGGCGGGCCGCTCTTGTCCCTCGGGCTTGTGCAACACGATTGGGATGTGCCTGGCAAACAGGGCGAAGTCGTGATCGGTCGTATAGATGGCCAGGTCGCGGAGCACGGATACCGCGCATCGGCATCGCCTCCACACATACCCTGACACACTCATATGTGTAGTGTCAAGCCGGTCCTCTTCCTACGCCTATCTTGATGTCCTCTCGATCTCCGCCTACAAGCGCAGCGCGATACCTTTCGGCATCGAGCTCCTGGCCGTGGTCGCCCGATCCCCGGCCCGAGGCGCCGAGTCTCGGCCGGATCGAGGGCGGGCCGGCCCGCCCTCGGATTGAACGGGAGGCCCACCGCGCCCCCGCCCCGAGCCCCCCCCGGTGGTCATCACCTCCGATTGACCTTTTCGGATTTCCCGTTGACAGCCTGGGCGGGAAAAGCCATTCTCTCCCCATCGCTTGCTGGGTGCGGCGAGGGCGGAGGCGTGGGAAGCCCCCACTCGTTCTCGCCGTGACGGCCGCAGCCAGAGGTGTAGCGGAGTGGGCATGCACACAGGAGGTCAAACGATGCGGAACGGTAGAATCGCGAGCCTATTTCTGGCATTGCTTCTCTTGGGGTTCGTCGTCGCCTCTCCGGTCCTGGCCGGCCAGGCGGCCGCCCCCGCTATCCCGCGGGGCGGAACACTGAAGTTCGCTACCATCGGCGAGCCGCCGAACCTGGACATCATGGCGGTGCCCGCCGACCTGGTGACCATGATCGCCCAGCACGTCTTCGAGCAGCTCTTCGCCTTCGACGCGAAGTACGAGGTCAAGCCCATGCTGGCGCAATCGGTGAGCGTCAGCCAGGATGGCAAGACCTACACCATCCCGCTGCGGCAGGGGGTCAAGTTCCACAACGGGCAGGAGATGACCTCGGCCGACGTGCTGGCCTCCCTGAATCGCTGGACCAAGGTCTCCAGCCGGGGCAAGATCGCCGCCCAGTCCATCGAGAGCATTGCGGCCAGCGACGGGCGCACGGTGGTCCTCAAGCTGAAGGCCCCCTTCGCCCCGCTGCTCTCCTTCCTCGCCTTCCAGAAC
>Ga0315294_10003777_pt1 | contig 16507 bp, 18 predicted proteins | sample YL17G13_40_MG_FD_203626 | JGI IMG/M metagenome (GOLD analysis project Ga0315294, IMG submission 203626) | Sediment microbial communities from Yellowstone Lake, YNP, Wyoming, USA - YL17G13_40 | ecosystem: Environmental > Aquatic > Freshwater > Lake > Sediment | place: USA: Wyoming | collected... | reverse complement strand
TTTGCGTGTTGCCAGTGCTAATGTTTGCACTTGTTTGTGTCGTGGTGATTGCCAATAATGCAATGTCTGTGGGTGTGTTTCCTGCAAGCTGTGCAGCTGTTATTGACGAAACTGTTGTTACACCCCCGACCGATGTGATTGTTCCCACTGAAGTCAAAGAACCAACCACAGTGGCGTTCAAGTTTGCAGCTGTTGCATTGACCACCTGAGGAACTGGACTCATGAAAGGATCTTGTGAAAGCCTTGTTAGAGCCTGAATAGGTGTGTTGAGTACAGTAACCACTCTCATTCTCATGTATCTAAAGCGAACAGGAATGATATAGATAAAGCTTGAGGCTGTTGGTGTGATTGTTGTAAGGATTGCGTTTGGTGAAGGTGAATCAAGCCTGAACGCCGGAATGGTTTGAAATGTAGCAGAAACGGTTGAGTTACTTCCTTCAAAAATAAAAGTTCCCGAAGTTGCAGCACTGACCACTTGAATCGATGCTGATTTGTATCCACTTACGTCCAGTTCTGCCGGTCCAGCAACAGCAAGCAGATTGTTGTTAGCAATAGCACTGTTGGATGCGCCAATGATATTTAAATCAGGCAAAGATGTGTTTACAATTTGATCTGAAGGCAGAACCACGGGACTTGAGCCAGACGATAGTTTTTGCCCGAGAGTTGGAGTTTTATTGGTTATTCCAATCAGAGTTGCATCAATAGAGGTCAAACCTGCATTTCCCAATGTTTGAAGTGCAGATGTTGAAAAATCTTTTGCGTTTAATGTGGTTAATTTTCCGTCAACAGAAGTAAGTGAAGCATTGCCAGATGTTTGAAGTGCAGATGTTGAAGCACCTGTTGGGAGTGGTAGTGCTGTCGCACTTACTGGCTGAGTTGCTTGAAAAAATGTTCCTGTCACGGCTTGAGTTGCAGGGAAGTTATCAACTGAAACAGAACCAGCAACACCAACAGAACCACTGATCGGGATTGCCCCAGATTGCGTAACATCTACAATCAATTCATTGTTCACATTCATGGCAGGGGATTCTAAAACACCGCCATTAAGAACACCAATCGATAGCGCATTATCTTGAAACGGGGCAGGCATTACATCGCCAACGGTCCCACCGAATGAAGAATTGAGAAGGTTAACATCTAATCCAGACTTACCGCTGACAATATCAATTGAAGCCTTAGCTTCTTCTGTACCTACTGATTCGTCGTAAATAATTTGTAGAACATCAGCATCCGACATTCCTGCGGCACCACAGTTAAATGTCAAAGTTAAAATATATGAACCTAATGTACCAGAAAATGAACCACCAACAGGGGAGGACGGTCCACCACCTGTGGCATAAATCAATGTCTGACCTATACTTGTATTAATTACTGCTAATAGTCTTTTGGGATCGAAATCAGGATAAGAACTAAAGTCAATATTGTTTGAACCCGAGTTAAAATAATATTGTGTGGTCGGTAACATTCTTTTCATAATTAAACCTTATCCGAATATTAGAGCTTTAACAATTGACTCAATGTCAGTTGTGTATTGAGGATGCGGATCAGCGGCAGCCTCATGATTTGTTATTCCAATATTAACTCTTGCATCCGCAGCAGAGTCAAAATCAGATATTGTTGCAGCTGTTTGCGTACCAGTATGATTTGATCTTTGTGTTGCGTCTACGTTTGGCACATTTCCAAGACCAATGTCATTTGGAGAAACATAGTCTGTAACTTGCAACCAATTTGCAGGATAGGCTACTGGATTGTAACCAGCTGCTCCGATTGCAATAATCATTCTAAAAGAAGCACCGTTAAACATTACGCCTTGTCCAACAGTATAAGTTGTACCATTATTATAATCACCTGTCCAAGTGACGTTTGTGATTAAATTCAAAGCATTTTGAGTCGCAGTCGAGATGGGCTTGTTGGCATCGCTAGTATTGTCAACTGACCCCAACCCAACTGCTGCCTTATCTAGCGTTTGAAACGTCTTATCGCCACGAAAATATTGTCCGGTTGTTCCTGCTGTAATTGCGTTCTCTTTACCGTTCCAAGTTGTCTTTTCAGTGTCAGTTACAAACCTATAAGAAGATGTTTGCGTAATGTTCGCTGGATTGGTGGCATCAACATCTGGAACATTTCCTAAACCAACATCACCTTTTACAAGCGTTTCATTCTTCCATAAAAGATTTGGTGCATCATATTTAAGAACTTGATTATCAGCTACTGAGGTAATAGCCACGTTATGTAATTCTTGAAGCTCAAATCCATTCTGCACTCTTACTTCAATAGTACCATCGGTGGGGTGTGATCTTGTGGTTGTTCCAATAAACACCGCATGGTCAGGAGCAGAAGGCTTTGTCATGGTCATCGCACCTGCAACAGTGGGTGATAACCAAAGAGACAGACCCACCGTGAAAGCAGATGTATTTAAAGACTCGGCTAGACCAAGTACCACTACTTCACCATTTGAATTGTCGGGAATAGCAACAGCTGTGATTCCTACAGTCTTGCTTGAAGTAGGCTCCGTATTTGCTTGAGACAAAGCCAATGTAGGTAAGTTGCCTGAAGCTCCATTGAAGTATACAACTGATCCTTTGGGAATAGTTGAACCTGTAATATTTCTAGCTGTAGTTGTTAATCTATTAGTCGAGGCTGTAGCTAGTAATTGCCAATAGGTTGTATTGGTAGGTATGTTTCCGGTAGTAGCTTGAATGGCTACGTAAGAGGAATTACCGTAAGAAACGGAGTCGCCTACGCCATAAGCAGAGGAGTTATTATAAACCCCCATAGGTTTTATATTCGTATTTAACTGAACTACAGGATCTAAAAGTTTTACAATTTTAAAATCAGACATAAGTTAGTGCTGCCCTGTTATCCCAAATTTGGTCAAAATCTTCAGATGCTAGTTTAATTCTAACTCCAGTGGATAAATCTATTTTACTAATCTTCCACTTGGCTTCAGATGTCAAAGCTCCAAATAACCCTTCTGCTAAGTATATCACAGTTGAGCTGGCTTGGTCAACTACAAGACCTCTAGGAGCATCTTGGTTATTGCAGCAAGCACTATTCTCAAAGTTACCAGTTATAGGATTAAAATACAAAGTCATTCTATAATCTCTCAGCTGAAGTTATGTTACAATCCACATCGTAGGTTATAACTATGGAGGCTAAAAGCTGTCTGGCTTCTCCAGACTTCTGAACAAACACCAAAAATCCAGTATCATTCTCTTTAGCTGGATCAGAGATTCCAACTAGTTTATTTACTACTTCTAATGTATCCCCACTTATATTTGTTATAAACTTACTGGTGGATTCTAATGCAGTCTTAGTTGCCATTGCTATTTGATTAGCGGAGTAACCACTTGATATTGCTACCATTAATCCTGTTTTTCCAGCTATGGAAGGATTAGTTCCTGTACCGCTTACATTGTACCAAACATAGTATTGATTAGCATTGGCAGCTGAGTTTATGAAAAAATACTTATTATTTAAAGTTTGGGGATTAGTACCTGCTGTATTCTTTAAGATTAATTGAGTAGTGGCATCGTAAGAGTCGTTTCGTAGTCCAGCAGAACTGCTTGAAATTATTACATAGGTCATTGTGTATACAGCAAGAAAAGAAGCATCCATAGCCATAGCCTGAGCTACTTTTTTAGCTACAGTTTCGGGATCTTGGCTTGATAGTAGGTTTATGACGAGTGCTCTATATGTCCCCGGAACTGTTGGTTGTGAGTTAGCAAAGTCTACATTAAACCATACGTTAACCGCTCCACCATTATCATATAGTACAATGGCTTTTCCGGCTAGGGAAGCCGGAGTTCTATTTACAAAATTAATTGTAGTCTTGTGTGCCGATCCTAAGTTATCTCCTCTACAAACAATCCTAGTTTCTTGATATACCCCATTAGAGTAGTAATCAGCTTGCCCTACTTGACCAGCTCCATTACCAGATGCAATGTATTGTACTTGTACTTTTCCGAATCTAACTGGTACTAAGCTATTTACGTTTACTACACTTAAGGCTTTTGCCTCATCGTCATACGCCGCTGTAATGGCGTTGGTATAATCTAATTGAGTAGGCTTCTTGTTACCAGACATATTTACTCTTTTGGAGGTTCGTTTTTATTAGTCATCTTCCTACCTACGTATAATGCTCCGCATCCATAGAAGAAGTTTAATGCATTATCCATATCTATACCGCCAGATACTTTAGCAAACTTACCAACAAGACCCAAGACTACTAAGAGTCCTGAGATTACAAAGAAAGAATACGTAATAGAAGGTTTACCTGTTACGTTGTCCCTTAGAATTACAATGGGTAATCCCTTGTCCTGTAGTTCTTTGATAAGTTTACGTATCATTAGCACTTCCAGTTCTTTCTGCTCCAGTAGTTTGCAGATAGCTTACCGTCCCCACCTTTAATCCCACCAGATCTAGCACAATAAGATTTTCTACGCTTAGGATCACTGGTGCCATCTGGCATATCAGGATCTCCAAAGCGAACAATCTTCTCTTGTCCACCTTCACAAGCCTTAACTACATGCGTACGATTCTCGCCCGGAGTTCTCTTGGCTTGATTACACTTCAACTGTTCTTTTAATTTCGACCATCTAGGTTTCATTTGCCATATCTCTTTTTAAGTTTCTCAGCTTCTTCTGTTGCCACTTGAGCAGCGGTCTTACCAAACATGCTACGTAAGTTACTAAATCGAGCAGGAGGAGTAGGCTCTACCTTCTTCTCCATTTCCTCATCTACCGATTCCCAGAAGGGTTTATATCCAGCAGGTCTTCTAGCTTTCTTGTTGGCATCGCTCATTTTAGTTTATTCCTTAATTTTTGAAATCTAACTTTTCCATATTGTTCGCCTTCTGCAGTTGCTTTATTCTTATCAGTAACAGCACGTTTCTTTTGAGAAGGAGTCAACTCTTTCCATGTCTTAGGAGTGTCACTTGTAACTTTCTTAGAAGGTCTACACTTTGGTACGTTCTTTAACTTACCAGAGCCACACTCGTTGCCCTTCTGATCTGTCCATTTCTCTGCGAACCAGCGTTTTAAACCTTTCATTTATATGTCCCACCACGTTTCTTGTACTCTTTCACAAGCCATGCTGAGGCGTATGCTGAAGGAAATACTCTAAACTTCTTCTTAGCTTCAAGTTTAATTCTAGCATACAATCTAGGGTCTGCTGGAGTGTTCATCTTATTCTTCCGAACAGGCTTTACAGCCTAGCTTTTCTTTAAGTTTAGCGAATCTCTTTTTACCTTTATTAGCTTTGGTAAACTCTTTAGCCACAGATGGTTCAATTCCAACTTTCTTAGCGAACTCTGGATTGTTCTCTGCGGCTTTCATTAATCTAAACTGCGCCTTACTTTTGGCTGGCATATGTCCTCTACGGTTTAATCCAGCCAATCTGGTAGGATTTGAATACTGGTTCTACTTTAAGTCTTTGGAAGAATTGGTCTACTAGAAAATGTTTACCCATCTCTTCAGTATGTCTATCATCTACAACGATCATACAACCTGATGGTAGGATTCTCCACAACGCAGCCAGCTCACACATATGGTGAAACGCAGATTGCATATGGATCTCTTGTGACCAATCAAAGCTGTCTAAGTACAGAAGTCTAACGTCTTTAACGTCATCTTCAGATAGAGAGTTTAGATACGTAATAGAGTCTGAACAGATTGGTTTTACATGTTTACATAATTGCTTTACATGCTCACCCGGTTCTGGTCTAATATCAATAGTAATAGCTCTATAGTTAGGCTTCTCATTTAGTACCCAGTCCCATACTAGGGTTGAGCCTCCGTCAGTATCAATCTGACACTCTGGACGTAATGAGCCTGTCTCAATAATAAGACCATCCTCAAACTTATCTAGGTGCTCTAACATCATGAGATTAGTAAGTTGTCTTACGTTAATGACTTTGTAATGATCTGTTTCAATGAACTTAGCTGCGAGCATTTTTTAACTCCTTGTAAAAGTGTGCTACTTCTGATGGGTTTGGCAATAGTTTCTCAACAATAACCGAAGGTAAAGAGCCTAGCTCTATTAACTTACAATTATTAAAGTTGATATTAGTATAGTCCCCTATGTAGCCTTTTGCAAAGTTTTTGCTCTTATATCCAAATTGTTTATTGCGGTAGTGAGTAATGTATGCTTCGTGCTTAATAGAAGCAATAAAGCCTATAAAGGCATCTCCAGCAGCTGCGATATGAATGGCTGCAGAATCGTTAGAGTACAGATACTTACACTCAACTAGAAGCTGAGAGAAGTCTTTAATAGATAGTTTATCTCGCAAGTCTAGATCTACTGATTCGGTTGTAGCTACATATCCACAATGCTCATCTACGGTCTTGCCTACTAGGCATACTTTAAATCCAGATTCTTTGAATGCACGAATAGTTTCATCCCAGTACTTAGCTGAGAATGTCTTACTAGGAAAGTGTCTACCTGCATGAATAACAACGTATTCCTCAGGGTTACTAGTAAGGGTTAGAATGTCTTTGTTCTTAATTTCATAAGTGGGCAAGCTGATGGTCTTATAGTTATCAGGTAGCTGCCAGCCGAATAATGCCATTCCCCAATAGTCCACACAATGTATCGTCATGTGAGACAAAAACTGCCATATAAGGTTCTCAGGACGTTGTACGCCCTCTAGTACTAAGTAGTCATCTAGCTTTACCTTTTCATTGTTAGGTATGAGCTTAGCGTTAAGATGGGTAAAGAACTCAGGGTTGGCTGTTTGAATAGTCCAAGTAATACCTTTAAATTGATCTATAGCGAACCTTATAGCAGGTTCTGCACATACGATATCTCCAAGTCCACCATTTACTTTAATCAAAACATTATTATGGACTCCTCTACTCTGAGCCTCCATCTTGTTTTGTAATGGGAAGTTCTTAGACATATCGATGGAACTAGACATAATACTCCAATGTAATTGATACATTATTTCTTGTATTATAGTTCCTAAATAATTGAGATCCAATAGCTGTAAGAAAAAATCCTATATTGTATGAAGTTCCCGGAGTTACTTCTATAATTGTTTTATTAATAAAGATAGATCCTACTTGAAATATATCCGTACCTGCTATTTGTACAGGGGAAGAATTATTAAAGGATGTACTTGTATTTTGAGCTAATTGACCAAAGGCATTGTTTCCCCAAGTCCAAGCTGTTCCATTTCCTTTTAAAGCTATAATAGCTTGATTTCCTGAAATAGATACAAAACTATGTCCTCCAATAACTTGCACAGGTGATGATCTAAAAGTAACTGTTCCATCTCCTAAGTGCCCAGACACGTTAGAACCCCATGCCCATACTTCTCCATTAGATTTTAAACCTGCAGCTCCGTTATTTGTTCCTATAATTTTAAGAAAACTATGACCTCCGATAACTTGAACTGGAGATGATACACTTGCCGGAGTAGATGAGCCTATCCCTAATTGACCTGTACCATTTACTCCCCAAGACCATACCTCTCCGTTAGCTTTTAAAGCATAACTTGAAGTAGTAACAGATCCTCCAGTAGCTATTTGAATAAAACTATGTCCTCCAACTACAGGTACAGGGGAAGATTGTGCTACTGTAGAGTTAATTCCTAGTTGTCCATTGTTATTTTGACCCCATGCCCAAGCACTACCATTAGTTTGTAGGGCTAGTACATGATTCTCCCCACCTGATATCTGCATATAAGTTCCAGCTCCTGCCACTTGTATTGGAGAAGATGCTCCAAGTACAGATAGGTTACCATTCCCTAATTGAAAATTTCCATTATTTCCCCAAGACCAAGCTGTTCCATCTGCTTTAATACCAAAGCTAGTTGCTCCTCCAGATTGGATACTTACAAAGTTTGAAGATCCTGTGACTAAAGTGGGGACTGATTTTTGAATAAGAGTGGCATCCCCAAGTTGACCAGATGAATTATTTCCCCATGCAAATATAGTACCGTCTGATTTAAGGGCTAAAAAATGTGATGCAGATCCTGAATTGCTTATTTGAATAAAGCTATTTGCACCAATAACAGCTGTCATAATTGATTTATTTACTGCAGTACCATCCCCCAATTGTCCATTAAAATTATTTCCAGATACAAATACTGATCCATTTCTTTTCAATGCTGCAGTATTATTCGTTCCTGCGCCTGTTAATAAATTAAAGTCATCTTGTACAGATACACTAATTGATTTTACATTGGCAGGAGCTGTCCATATAGTTGAATATGCATTTATTGTTTTTGTAACTAGTCGTTTACTCATACTATATACTCTATCACAATTGTTGTGGTATTTCCAGTTACTACATTATTTATAACTTGTGTTCCAATTTGAGTTAGAAAAGCGGATATGTTATAGGAAGTACCCGGAACTACCTTTAAATTACTCTCATATAGTAAAATAGATCCTGCTTGATATGTAAGTGTTGTTATTAATTGAGTAGGAACAAATTTAGGAACTAGTGTACCATCTCCTAGTTGCCCATTGGTATTAGCTCCCCAGTTCCAAACTGTACCATCTGTTTTAGAAGCCCATGAAGCGTTAGCTGCATTTATCTGAGCAAAACTATGACCTCCTGAAACTGCTACAGGAGAAGACTTATTGACTCCTGTACCATCTCCTACCTGACCTCCGGTGTTCCACCCCCATCCCCAAGCTGTACCATCTGCTTGAAGGGCAAGAACATGTCCTGTTCCTGCAGTGAATTGGGTAAAAGAATAGCCCACCGCTACTTGTGTGGGAACTGATTTATTAGTTAAACTCCCATCTCCCAATACTCCGGGAATTGTAGTATTATCTCCCCAGCCCCAGACTGTTCCGTTTGATTTTATTCCATAGGCACAGAGTAGTCCTGCGGTAATATCTACAAAACTATGTCCCCCAATTGCTTGTACTGGAGATGATTTTGATAGTATTGTACCATCTGCAAGCTGACCAGATAGCCCATTTCCCCAAGTCCACAGTGATCCATCTGTTTTAAGAGCTATGGCAGATGTCTGAAATCCCGCAATTTTACAAAAACTATGCCCCCCAATAACTGCTATAGGAGAAGACTTAGTAACTCTCGTACCATCTCCTAATTGTCCATCGGTATTCGGTCCCCATGCCCAAACTGATCCATCTGATTTTAAACCATATGAGGAATCTCCCGCACTTAATTGCACAAAACTATGACTACCTGCTACCAATACTGGAGAACTTGTAGGTAAAGTAGGAACAGCTCCATTTCCTACTTGCCATTGAGAGTTTGTACCCCATGCATAGGTTACGCCATCTGCTCGTAATGCAAGAGATGTTCCATCTGTAGAAGTAGCCAGTTGTACAAAACTCTGTCCACCTATAGTAGCGTTTAAGCTAGATACATTTGCTGAACTAACTCCTAGCCCTATTTGAAATGACGTATTTAGACCAGTTCCGAATACTGCACCATTTCTACGCAGATTCATACTGGTTGATGTATTTCTAGATCCATTAAACATACTTGTAAAATTATCAATTACTGACAGTTTAATACTAGTTACTCCGGCAGGAGCTGTCCATGAAGCACTGGCTACGTTAAATTCTTTTTTTACATATCTAGGCATAATACTCCAGAACTATATATACACTATTCCCAGTATTAGTTATCATCAGTTGAGTTCCAATTTGAGTAAGAAACCCATTAATAAAATATCCACTACCCGGAGTTACTGTAAAAGTTCTCTTATTTAAGAATTGAACACCAGCTTCAAACAAGTTACCACCGACCACTTGTACTGGTGAGGATTTGTTTACTATAGTATTATCTGCTAGTTGTCCTTCTAATCCTCTTCCCCATGTCCAAATAGATCCATCTGCCTTTAATGCTGCCATAGTATTACCACTAGCTTCAATTTGAATAAAACTGTGACCACCTATAACAGGAACTGGGGAAACTCTCTGGTTAACTGTACCATCTCCTAGCTCTCCGTTTACATTAACTCCCCAAGTCCATGCGCTACCATCTGCTTTCAATGCAGAACTAAAAGCAGCTCCTGCTGTAACTTGTATAAAACTATGTCCACCTAAAACTGCGACAGGAGATGATCTATTTGATCCTCCACCGAGATCAGAAGATCCATTTCCTAATTGTCCAAACGTATTAGCTCCCCAAGTCCATGCTGATCCATTAGTTTGAATGGATACTGCATGAGTAGTACCTAAAGTAGCATCTAGATAGCTATTTAAACCAGCTGCTACTACTTGAGTAGGGGTCGTTGCAATTAATGCAGTGGTGTTTGTACCCAGCTGCCCCACAGAGTTATTTCCCCAACAGAATATAGCATTTGTTAAGCTCATAGCCATAGTAGTAGATGCATCTGATGCGCATATTTTTCTAAATATAAAAGAACCAGACATGACAACTGGAGAAGATTTAAATACTTGCGTATTATCTCCAAGTTGACCAAATGTATTATCTCCCCAGCTCCATACCTTACCATCTGATTTTAATGCAGAAACTGAAGTTCCAGCAGCTGAGATTTGGACAAAGCTATGACCTCCGACAGCGGCTGTAGGAACTGATTTAGAGACTATCGTACCATCGCCTAATTGACCAGAAGTTCCAAGTCCCCAAGCCCAAGCACTACCATCTGCTTTGAGAGCAGTAGCAAAAGTATTGCCTCCAGATAATTGAACAAAACTATGTCCACCTGTTACTAAGGTTATAATTGACTTAGCTGCAATAGTAGCATCTCCGAGTTGCCCTACTGCATTTGGACCCCATGCATATGCGACTCCTGTTCGTCTTAGAGCATATCCATTTGAGTTTCCAAAAGAAGTAAGCTTATTGAATCTATCAAAAACAGATACAGTTACTTCTTCAACTCCAGCAGGAGCTACCCAAGTAGACCCAGTTCCCCTACCTATATGTGCTGGAAATATTTTACGTACTAAGTTTTTCTTCATATCTTATATTATAACCCAGTTAGTGACTCCATCAAAAACAAAAGTCCATGTACCGAAGTTAGCTTCTAATAAATAGTTAGCATTTAATCTTTCGATAGTATGTGATGCAAATTTAGTCATGGTAACTGCGTTAGCTCCAAAAGTACCACGTTCGTCTTTAATTACAAATCTCTGACCTGAAGTAGGAGATGTTGGAAGATTAAGAGTAATGGCTAAAGAAGTTGTGTTTACTAATATAACATACCCATCTTGTCCAGCAGTTAGGGTCGTTGGAGTAGTAGATACGTTAGCAACAGTTCCAATGAATCCGGGAGGTACAGTTGCGGAGATTGTGATATCATCAGTATTTTGAGTTACTGTAATGCTTCCTGATCCTATGATAGATCTATATCGAAGATCAGTTCCCACTTTGGATTTAAATACTCCACTACCTGCACCTAGGTTAGAGCCAGTAACGATTTCTCCAGTTGCACTAATTGTTATAATACCAGCACCCGGAGTAACTGTGACGTTTGTACCAGCAGTTATAGTAGGACTATCTACTGTAACGTCATCTCCATTGTCCGTAACCGTTACGTTTGTACCTGATTTTAAACTCTTAAATTGAAGATCTACTAGTTGCTTTTGTTTATACAGACCAATGCCTGTGCCGAGGTTAGAAGCTGTGTTTGCCTCCCCTGATGCCGGACTTACTGCTAAAGATACTAAGTTACTGTCTACGACTTGATATAATACTTTAGTATCGGAAGCAAAAACAATTTGACCATTATCCGAACCAGATGAAGCATTGGCATAAATAAGTAGATTAGCTAATGTATCTTTCTTAAGATCTAGTCTTACTGGATTTCTAATTAATTTACCAAATATGCTTTGAGTAGTATCCGTATCTACCATAGTCTTACGGGCAGATCCTGTGCCTACTGTAAGTAGATTATCATCTGTATCCCAAGAAACAGATCCCTCTGCTGTTTGAGCAGGAGTAGTTGTTTGAGGTAATACCAATACCCCAGCTCCAATATTTAAAGTTGGATTTGTGAGTGTTTTATTTGATAATGTCTGAGTTGTATCTTCATCGACTAATGTTTTACGAACTGTACCGTTTCCTACTGTAGCGAAGCTAGTGGAAGTGTTGTATCCAATAGTTCCTATTGCTACACTAGCTGGATTTGAAGGAACTGTAATAGATCCTGCAGCTGCGTTAATGGTTGGATTAGTTAGAGTCTTATTAGTTAGAGTTTGAGAAGAGTCCGTATCCGTCATTACCTTGGTAGACGCTCCTGTACCAACTGTAAGAAGGTTATCGTCAGTATCCCAAGCAATGCTACCTTCCGCAGTTTGAACTGGGGTAGTAGACTGAGGAAGTACTATAGTTCCCGCTTGAGCATTAATGATTGGATTAGTTAATGTCTTATTTGTAAGAGTTTGAGTTTGAGTATCAGTTACTAGTTCTCTTACTGCATTCCCAATATAGGTCTTTAGCTTTAGGCTATCTCTGTTGAAGATAGTACCGTTGTCTAACAAGGCTACAAAAGTAGGATCAGCTAACTCCTTCTTTAGAGTTATCCCTAGCGTATATCTTTTAGTTGCAAGAGCCATTTATATCACCATTATGTTTTGAGTAAGGTAGATGCTTTATATTTAATAAGACCAGAATAACCAGAAGTAGCGGTTAGTGTATAAACAGTAACTAAGCTTTCAGATCTATAATTTATCTCTCCGCTATTAGTTATATTAAAACTTACAAAAGATTCACCAACACTTTCTCTTTGCATACTCCAAGTATCAGTACTGTCATTATAACTACCTGTAAGCGTAAACTCTTCTGCTACTGAGAAAGGAGCTGGTGATCCAGCTGGTAAAGTTGCAGTTGTATATTTTCTATATAGATTTCCAGTAACTACGAAAGACCTAACGCTAGTCTTAGGAAAACTTAGTCCTGTAATTAAAGCATCGGTAGCTTGTATTTCTTTTATCTCTGCTGCTGTTTCTAGTTTGTCGTAAGTACCGATAATAAAGTTAAGAAGATCAGTTACTTCAGAAGCCCACGCTGTTGCGGATTCTCCCCAAGGTTGCTGCTCTCCCTGCTCTGGATACTCAAATGGGATACTATTTACTACGAGTGTTTTTGACATGGTATTACCTCATGTATATTTGTTATATTTGAACCCAAATAGAAAAGGGGAAGCCGAAGCCTCCCCTTAGTAATTACATTGCGTAACTAATTGAATCTATTAAGCAACACCCGGAGCGATACCATTGAATAACAATTGGTGACCGATTTTGTTACAGAAGAGAGCTTGGTTAGTATAACAACGGATACCAACACCAGCGTTGTTTTCAAGCAAGTGGAAGAAATCTTCGTTGCTTAAAGGGTTCTTGAAAGTAAGATCAGTAGATCCAACTCTTAGGAACTGCTCATGGTTAATAGCGTATGCGAAACCTTCTTTCACGAAGATAGAAGATACGATAGTCATTTTACCGTTTTGAGAGAAGAACTCAAGAGCTTCAGAACCATTCTGAGCAGTACCGCCAGCTTTGTACGAAACGTCGAAACGTCTAGAACCAGCTTGCTCAGTCATAAGATCAGCCCATGAAGATGGATTAACGTAAACAGTTACGTCTGATTGAAGACCTTTAGCTACAGGCTTAGCAAGACCAACTGCAAGCTTCTTGAAAGTCATTTGCTTATCAGTAGAAGACTCTTGACAAGAATGAGTGTTACCTTTCCAAAGAGAATATTGAGAAGCAGAAATACCGAAGATAGATCCAGTATTTGTGATGATCGTGTGAAGACCAGCCATCTCTTTACCTTTAGAACCGTACTCGAAAATAACGTCAGTAGAAACTACACCAGCAGGTAGAGAGTCAACTGAGATTGATTTATTGTCGAAGTCTACAGAAGCAACTTTACAGTCACCACGAAGAACTCCAGCAGCCGAGTAGATTTCAAGACGCATATTCTCAGCTCCACCCCAGATACCCGGTGCCCACTCTTTAGAAACGATAGGAAGAGTGTTACCAGACGGTGTGCCAATTGCAGCAAGACCAGACTGACCGTAGAAAAGACGGATTTCAAGCTTCTTAGACATAGAGTCCATCATAGCTTGGAAAATGTACTTAGTAGCTTCTTCAAAAGCTCTTTCACCTACTGAATCAGCAGCGAACATAGTATCAAATGCCATCGCAGAGCGAAGAACCATTTGGTAACCTTTGATCGAAGCTTGCTTAATTACACCAGCGATAGGTGGATTAAGAGCAAAAGCACCTTCGTCTGGCTCAGCAAAGCTAACGCCATGCTCCATACCAAGAATTACTGATTGGTTATAATCCGCACCCGGACGCTTTTCCTTGCGTACAAATTTGACAGCGTTAAGAAGCTTAACTCCATCTGGGATCAAGTTTTCAAGTTTACCATCGTAAACTTTTTTGTATAGTCCGTTAAGACCGTCAATTGTATTAGCTGTAGACATAAATTATTCCTTTTTTGTTTTTATTACTTCTTAAGATAGTCAATGATTAAACGTAGTTCAACATTTGCAGCAGTAGCCAGATTTACGTTACTGTCAATGTTAATAACTAAGTATCCCGGATCTGCAGTAGTTCCCGAAATTACACCAACTGCAGTACTAGTACCTGTAATATTCACTACACTTACTTGTAATACTTTTGCAATTTCCCCAACAGCAGCCTTATCTAGGATTACAGAGAATACTCCCGTTGCATCATCTGGAGTAGTAATAGTTACGGCAGCTGGAATTGATACTTGTCCTTCTGCTGCGATATTAACTACCCCAGCTAAATCGGTAGTACGAACTTTGTTTGCAGCAGTAGCGTTACCTACAATTTTAACTTCAAGTGCGAGGCTTTTTGATTTTAAAAGTCTAGACTGTAGACCTTCGTGTTTTTCTAATGTTTCCATTTTTTTGTTTCCTTATAAAACGTGTTTTTTTGTTTTGTTTTTTTTAAGCTTTTCTTTCTTACTTGATATCTAAGGGGCTTACGCTTGCCAAAGAGTCGTATAAGTCATAATAACTCAACTATATTTGTTAACCTCTGAGTGAATTAAAGAAGTCTCTTGCCTTCAGTTTCTTGTCTCCTTCGTCCTTAGACTTACTAGAAGATCCCGTATCTTGGGTCTTTAGTGGACTCTTAGGTGCTCCCTCTTTAGGCTTAACTGATTGAATTTGCTTGTTTCTAATGTTGCGAATACGCTCTTTAGATACTAGTTCTTCAACTTCATCATCAGGTAATACTTGTAGCATTTCAACCATATCTTTCTTATACTGTTCTTTTACGAAAGGAATAAGGTCTTGCATGGATAAGTCTACTCCATTAACATAAGCAATATAGGCTAAGTCTGCGAGTTTCTTAGTCATATACTTAGATTTAGGAAGAGAACCAGATTCAATAGCAAAAGAGATTTCATTCTCTAGTTCTACTGCTGCTTGCTGCTCTAGGTAGGCTTGTTCTTGACTTCTACGTTCTTCTTCAAGTTCAGCCTTCTCAGCCAATAGAGCTTCGTACTTCTTCTTAGTAGCTTCATTCTCGATTTGATCTGGAGTCTTCTGGCTTTCCTCAAGATCTTCACGTAGGATAGCTTCCGCTAATTGACGCTTCTGTTCTTTAGTAAAGTTAAACTCAGAGTTCATAATGACCGAAAGAGGGTCAGATGAGAATTGGGTCAGAAATTCTTGAACATCTCCTTGAATTTCCTGTAGTTGCTTAGCGGTAATGGCTCTGTCTTGGAACGCTTGTTGAGCTGCTTTTTCCATTTGTAGAGCTTTAGTGATACGGTCTTTATCTCGTAGATTGATTTTCTCTACAACTTCCTTACCGTTTACTTTGAGATTATACTCTTCCCATTCTTCAGGGCTAAGCTCTTGGGCTGGAGCTTCTTCAGATTCAATCTCCATAGATTCAATAGGGTCAATAGAACTGTTCTCGTCAGACATACGATTCCTTTTTACGTCCACATGGGATAGTAATTAAGTTAAGGCATCACGATATTGTGGTAGCCTATGTACACATTTGTTATTATTTATAGCCGAGTTTTCTCTTAAGTTCATCTTCCTGCTTATATCGGTATAGACGTTCTCCATCTTCCATATCAGGAACATTACGCTCCCCTAATAAAGAACTAGTATCCTCATCGCCTCTAAGAAGACCCTTAACATTACTAATAGATTCTTCTGATAGGCTAGGAACCTTATCCTTATTTTTAGCTTTCTCAGCGTAAGCTTTTAGAGCCTCTACGCTATTCTTGGGATCATTAAGAGCTTCTTGTAAGTAAGTAGAAGGATCTACTCCTTCTGCAGCTTTTCCTATTTTATCAACAACTCCAGCTAATGCAGACTTAGGAGCTAGTAGAGAAGTACCAATACCAAGTAAAGATGCCAATGCTCCGAATTTACCAGACCCTTTTACATTTAGTTTCTTTGGTGCCTTATCTAAAAACTTTGGGGCTTTAGGTGGTTTACTTTTCTCATAAGCTTCTAAGGCTTCTTTAGTTATTCTCTTTTCTCCTGATGGATTATTGTCAGGTCTAAGGTCAGGAGCAAGATCAGACTCAGAAGATAAGTAGGTACGTAGTGTAT
>Ga0315294_10003774_pt1 | contig 16513 bp, 12 predicted proteins | sample YL17G13_40_MG_FD_203626 | JGI IMG/M metagenome (GOLD analysis project Ga0315294, IMG submission 203626) | Sediment microbial communities from Yellowstone Lake, YNP, Wyoming, USA - YL17G13_40 | ecosystem: Environmental > Aquatic > Freshwater > Lake > Sediment | place: USA: Wyoming | collected... | reverse complement strand
TTGAACGCCTTGCAGAACTCCATGATGTTCACACCGTGCTGCCCCAGGGCCGGTCCGACCGGGGGCGACGGGTTGGCCTTGCCTGCCGGGACTTGTAGTTTGACCTGGGCGGCGACTTTCTTGGTACTGCGCTTCGTCATGCGCCCTCCTCATCCTTCTTCACAGAATGCGGCAGCGGGCAAACGCCGGCGTCCTGACCCGGCCCCGCGCCGATCAGACTCGCTCCACCTGGAGAAACTCGAGGTCCACCGGAGTGGGCCGGCCGAAGATGCTCACCATGACCTTCAAGCGGCCCTTGTCGGGCTTCACCTCGTCGACGACGCCGGTGAAGTTGGAGAACGGACCGTCGATGACGCGGACGCTCTCCCCGCGGCTGAACAAGATCCGATGCTTCGGCCGCTCCGTCCCCGTCTCCACCTGCTGGAGGATCGCCCGGACCTGGTCATCCGGGATGGGTGTGGGGCGGACCCCCGGCCCCACGAAGCCCGTGACCTTGGGGGTATTCTTGACCAGGTACCAGAGGTCGTCGGACATCTCCATCCGGATCAGGACGTAGCCCGGGAAGAACTTTTGCGAGGTCTCCCGCCGCTTCCCCTTCTTGAGTTCGACGATCGTCTCCGTCGGGATCATGACCTGGGAGACGACGTCCGCCATGCCGGCCGCGAGCACGCGCTGTCGAATGCTCTGCTTGACCTTGTTCTCAAAACCGGAATAGGTATGGATCACGTACCACCTGTGGTGTAGCGACAGGTCCGCAATGGCCACGGCTGCCGCCTCCGGGGCGGGAGCCAGCTTCGGTTCCGCCTCCGCCGTGCTTTCCGTGGACGCCTCGGGAGGTGTTGGGCGAATCTCCATCTCGTCTGCGCACATGATTCTTTTCTTCTCGATGTGAGAGGGCTTCCGGGTCTACTTGATGATGAGGCCGAGCGCCTTCTGCAGGATCAGATCGACAAATCCCAGGAAGAATGAGACGAGAACGCTCGCCACGATGACCACCGCCGTGGAACCGATGATCTCTTTCCGCTGAGGCCACGTCACCTTCTTCAGCTCAACCCGGACCTCTTTCAGGAACTGGACCGTCGACCCCCACCTGGCCTGAACCCGCTCCACGACTGCCGCCATCTGGTCCAACCCTTTCCCTGTGGCCACGCCCCTTCGCCCCCCCACAACGCCACTCAGGGGTGGGGCACACCTGTCCGCGGCTTTCTCGAACACATGAAATGGCAGGCCTGGAGGGATTCGAACCCCCAACCTACGGATTTGGAGTCCGCCGCTCTACCAGTTAGAGCTACAGGCCTGTGTGGCGCCGAGCCGTCCCGTTGCCCGGCCCGGATCCGCCCCTACTTGCTCTCGCGGTGCGGCGTGTGCTTTCGGCACCAGGGGCAGTACTTGGAAAGCTCGAGCCGCTCCGTGGTATTCCGCTTGTTCTTGTTGGTCGAATAGTTCCGGCGCTTGCATTCCGCACACGCCAGGCTGATCGTCTCACGCATATCGACAGCACTCCCGGTCCCATCCTGCCTGCAGGTCTGCGTTACTCCAGCACCTCGCTCACGACCCCCGCCCCCACCGTCCGGCCGCCCTCGCGGATGGCGAAGCGGAGCTCCTTCTCCATGGCGATGGGCTGGATGAGGGTGACCTCCATGGTGATATTGTCCCCGGGCATGACCATCTCGGTCCCCTGGGGGAGCTTCGTCACGCCGGTGACGTCCGTCGTCCGGAAGTAGAACTGGGGGCGGTAGCCGTCGAAGAAGGGGGTGTGGCGGCCGCCCTCCTCCTTCGTGAGGATATAGGCCTCGGCCTTGAACTTCGCGTGGGGGGTGATGCTCCCCGGCTTCGCCACGACCTGGCCCCGCTCCACTTCCTCGCGCTTGATCCCGCGGAGGAGCACCCCGATGTTGTCCCCGGCCTGGCCCTGGTCGAGGAGCTTCCGGAACATCTCGACCCCGGTGCAGACCGTCTTCTGCGTCTCCCGCAGGCCGACGATCTCCACTTCCTCCCCGACCTTGACCACCCCGCGCTCGACGCGGCCGGTGACGACCGTCCCGCGGCCGGAGATGGTGAAGACGTCCTCCACCGGCATGAGGAAGGGCTTGTCGATCTCCCGCTTCGGGGTCGGGAAGTAGCTGTCCACGGCGGCCATGAGCTCGTAGATACAGGCGTACTCCGGGGCCTTCGGATCCGTGCTCGTGGACTGGAGCGCCTTGAGCGCGGAGCCCTTCACAATGGGGAGCTCCTCCCCGGGGAAGCCGTAGGCCGTGAGGAGCTCCCGCACCTCGAGCTCTACGAGCTCCATGAGCTCGGGGTCGTCCACCATGTCCACCTTGTTCAGGAAGACCACCATGCCGGGGACGCCGACCTGGCGGGCGAGGAGGATGTGCTCCCGGGTCTGGGGCATGGGGCCTTCGGAGGCCGCCACCACGAGGATGGCCCCGTCCATCTGGGCCGCCCCGGTGATCATGTTCTTGATGTAGTCGGCGTGGCCCGGGCAGTCCACGTGGGCGTAGTGGCGCTTGTCCGTCTCGTACTCCACGTGGGCGATGGCGATGGTGATGCCCCGCTCCCGCTCCTCGGGCGCCTTGTCGATCTGGTCGAAGGGGACGAAGGTGATCTTCGGGTTCTTGTACCCCAGGGCCTTGGTGATCGCCGCGGTGAGCGTGGTCTTCCCGTGGTCGATGTGGCCGATGGTCCCGACGTTCATGTGCTCTTTCGTCCGCTCGAACTTCGCTTTGCCCATGGGTGTGTCTCCCTCAACGCCCCCCGCCGGAGGGCCTCTCCCTACCCGCGTCCTGGTGCCGCTGGATCAACGGGTGACGGACTTACGACTCGGCGCGGCCGCCTACTTTTGCAACGATTTCCTCGGCAATTTGCGCCGGCACCGGTTGGTACCGGGCGAACTGAAACGGCGTGTGGCTGGCTCGTCCCTGCGTGGCCGAGCGAAGGTCGGTCACGTAGCCAAAGAGTTCGGCCAGCGGGACCTCGGTCCGCACCACCTGGGCCGCGGGGCGCGCCTCGATCTCCAGGATCCGGCCGCGCCGCGAGTTCAGGTCGCCGATCACCTGCCCCACGAACTCTTCCGGCACGATGATGTCAAAGCGCATGATGGGCTCCAGCAGGTTCGGCTTGGCCCGCCGCGCCCCGTCCTTGAAGGCCATGGAGCCCGCGATCTTGAAGGCCATCTCCGACGAGTCCACCTCGTGGAACGACCCGTCGTACAGGACCACCCGCGCGTCCACCATGGGGTAGCCCGCCAGGACGCCCCCTTCCATAGCCTCCCGAATCCCCTTCTCCACCGCCGGGATGTATTCCTTGGGAATGGTGCCGCCCACGATCTTGTTCAGGAACTCGAAACCGCCGCCCGGGAACGGCTCGAGTTGGAGCTTGACGTGGCCGTACTGTCCGCGGCCGCCGGTCTGCCGGATGAAGCGTGCTTCCGCCGGGACGGGCACCGTGATCGTCTCCCGGTACGCCACTTGGGGCTTGCCGACGTTGGCCTCGACCCGGAACTCGCGCAGCAGGCGGTCCACGATGATCTCCAGGTGGAGCTCCCCCATGCCGGAGATGATGGTCTGCCCCATCTCCTCGTCCGAGCTGGCCCGGAAGGTGGGATCCTCGTTGGCCAGCGCCGCCAGGGCGAGCGACAGCCGCTCCTGACCGTCCTTGGTCTTGGGCTCGATGGCCACCGACACCACCGGCTCGGGGAACTCGATCGCCTCCAGGACGACGGGCTTCCCCTCGAGGCAGAGCGTGTCCCCGGTCCGGGCGTTCCGCAGCCCTACCGCAGCCGCGATGTCCCCTGCCGCCACCCGCTTCACCTCTTCCCGTTTGTTGGCGTGCATCCGGAGAAGGCGGCCGACGCGCTCCTTGGTCCCGCGCGTCGAGTTGAAGATGTAGGAGCCGGATTCGAGGGCCCCCGAGTAGACGCGGAAGTAGGCCAGCTGTCCCACGAACGGGTCCGCCATGATCTTGAACACCAGGGCGGCAAAGGGGGCCGAGTCCTTGGCCTCGCGCACCTCAACCGCGCCCGTCTTCGGGTGCTTGCCTTCCACGGGCGGCATATCCAGCGGCGACGGGAGGTAGGCCACCACCGCATCCAGCAAGGCCTGAACCCCCTTGTTCTTGAAGGCCGAGCCACACAGGACCGGCACCACCTTGAGGCGGAGGGTGGCCAGTCGCAGGGCCGCTTGGATCTCGGCCACCGTCGCCGGCTCCCCCGCCACGTACTTGCGCATCAGGGCCTCGTCCTGGTCGGCGACTGCCTCCAGCAGCTTCTCCCGCGCCTGTTTCGCGGCCTCCACGAGGTCGGCCGGGATCGGCTCGTCGTGGAACGCCGCTCCCAGGGTCTCCTCCTCCCAGGCGATGGCCTTCATGTTCAGGACGTCCACGATCCCCTTCAGCTTGTCTTCCTTGCCGTACGGCAGTTGGACGCACACCGGATTGGCCCCCAACCGCTCGGCGATCATGCGCACGGAGCGATCAAAGTCGGCGCCCACCCGATCCATCTTGTTGATGAAGGCAATGCGGGGGACGCTGTACTTGTCCGCCTGCCGCCAGACCGTCTCGGACTGCGGCTCCACCCCCGCCACCGCATCGAAGACCGCCACCGCCCCATCCAGGACGCGCAGCGAGCGCTCCACCTCCACGGTAAAGTCCACATGGCCGGGGGTGTCGATGATGTTGATCCGGTGGTCGCCCCAGTAGCAGGTCGTGGCCGCCGCGGTGATGGTGATCCCGCGCTCCTTTTCCTGCTCCATCCAGTCCATCTCGGTCGAACCCTCATGCACCTCGCCGAGCTTGTGGGTCTTGCCGGTATAGTACAAGATCCGCTCGGTGGTGGTGGTCTTCCCGGCATCGATGTGAGCCATGATGCCGATATTCCGGGTTCGATCCAGGGGAGTCGTCTCAGCCACGCTTCATCCCTACAGCCCCAATACTCCGGGCCGCTCTGCTACCAGCGATAGTGGGCGAAGGCCTTGTTGGCATCGGCCATCTTGTGGGTGTCTTCCCGCTTCTTCACCGAGGCGCCCCGGTTGTTGGCCGCCTCGATCAGCTCGGCCGCCAACCGCTCCTGCATCGTCTTCTCGGTACGCTTCCGGGAGAAACCGATGATCCAGCGCAAGGCCAGGGACGTCCGCCGGTCGGGCCGCACCTCGACGGGAACCTGGTACGTCGCCCCGCCCACGCGGCGGGACTTGACCTCCACCACCGGCTTCACGTTGTCCATGGCCTGCTTGAAGAGCTTCTGCGCATCCATTTTGGTGCGCTCTTCGATCAGGCGCATGGAGCCGTAGAAGATGCGCTCGCCGGTGCTGCGCTTGCCCTTCCCCATCATCGAGTTCACGAACTTGGTCACCAGCTTGCTGCCGTAAACGGGGTCCGGCAGGACGTCTCGCTTCTCGGCAACTTTCCGCCTCGGCATGCCCGACTCCTCGCTGCCCGCGCCGCGCCCCTGAAGGCACGCGGAGAGAAGAAAACCGGCACTGGAGGCTCAGAGGAACATCGCGGTCCCCAGTACCGGCTCGATTAGCTACTCTTGGGTCGCTTGGCTCCGTAGAGGGAGCGCGCCTGTCGCCGGTCCGCCACCCCAGCGGTATCCAGGGCGCCTCGGATCACGTGGTAGCGCACCCCGGGGAGGTCTTTCACGCGGCCCCCGCGGATGAGCACGATGGAATGCTCCTGCAGATTGTGGCCGACGCCCGGGATGTAGGTCGTGACCTCGATCTGATTCGTGAGCCGGACGCGGGCCACCTTCCGCAGGGCAGAGTTCGGCTTCTTGGGGGTCGTGGTGTACACCCGCACGCACACCCCCCGCTTCTGCGGACAGGCCTGCAGGGCCGGCGCCTTCTGCTTCTTGGCGAGCTGCTTCCGCCCGCGGCGGACGAGCTGGGCAATCGTTGGCATCGGTCGTTTTTCCCTAGTTGGGCTCTGAAAAGAACCGGCGGAGTTTACGTGGAGGCCCCCCATTTGTCAAGGAGATTCTCGCCTCTTTACGACAGCGTGACGTCCATGGCCTTCAGAATTTCCACGGCGGTCTCCTGCGTCGCGGCCGCCTCGGTCTCCTCCGGGCGCGGCAGCGGCACCTCGGGGGTGGTGATGCGCGTCTCGCGGTACCAGCGCATGCCCGTGCCCGCCGGGATCAGCCGCCCCATGATCACGTTCTCCTTCAACCCCCGGAGCTCGTCCCGGGCCCCGTTGATGCTGGCCTCGGTCAGGACCTTGGTGGTCTCCTGGAACGAGGCGGCCGAGACGAAGCTGTCCGTGCTGAGAGACGCCTTGGTGATCCCGAGGAGCATGGCCTCGGCCGTGGCCGGAGCGCCTCCGCCGGCCCGCACGCGCTGGTTCTCGTCCTCGAAGAGGGCCTTGTCCACGTGCTCGCCCACCAGGAAGTTCGCGTCGCCGACGCTCTCGACGCGCACCCGCCGGAGCATCTGGCGGACGATGACCTCGATGTGCTTGTCGTTGATGCTCACGCCCTGCAACCGGTAGACCTCCTGCACCTCGTTCACCAGGTACTTCTGCAGCGCCTCCACCCCTCTCACGTGCAGGATGTCGTGGGGGTTGATCGGACCGTCCATCAGCGGGTCGCCCGCCTTGACCTCGTCCCCCTCCAGGACCGTCACGTGCTTGCCGCGCGGGATGAGGTACTCCTTGGCGTCGTCCCCTTCGCCGCGGATGACGATCTTGCGCATGCCCTTGGCGATCCCGGCGAACTCCACCCGCCCGTCGATCTCGGAGATGATGGCCGGGTCCTTCGGCTTGCGCGCCTCAAACAGCTCGGCCACCCGCGGCAGACCGCCGGTGATGTCCTTGGTCTTGGTGGTCTCGCGCGGGATCTTGGCGACGGCGTCGCCCGCCGCCACCAGTTGGCCGTCCGCCACCATCAGGTGGGCACCCACGGGGAGCTGCGACTTGAAGACCGTCGTGCCGGCGGCGTCCTTGATGGAGCAGCGCGGCTGCAGCTCCGCCTTCTTCGTCCCCGGCTCCACGATGACTTTCTGGGAGAGCCCGGTGACCTCGTCCACCTCCTCCTTCATCGTCTCGCCGTCGACGACGTCCCGGAAGTGGACCGTGCCGGAGTGCTCCGTGAGGATGGCGGTGGTGAACGGATCCCACTCCACCAGGACCTGGCCGGCCGTCACGCGCTGGCCGGCCTCCACCTTCAGGCGGGCACCGTAGACCGGCTGGTAGGTATCCTTGGTCCGCCCCTTGTCGTCCAGGATGGCGATGGTGCCGTTGCGATTCATCACCACCAGGTCCCCGGTGGCGGTCTTCACCGTCTTCAGGGTCAGGAAGCGCACCATCCCGGCGTACTTGCTCTCGAGCTGCGTCTGCTCCGTCCCCCGGGTGGCCGTGCCGCCGAAGTGGAACGTCCGCATGGTGAGCTGCGTCCCCGGCTCGCCGATGGATTGGGCTGCCAGGACCCCGACCGCCTCGCCCAGATCCACCAGCCGGCCCGTGGCCAGGTTGCGGCCGTAGCACTTCACGCAGACGCCGCGCCGCGCCTCGCAGGTGAGCACGGACCGGATGTGCACCCGGTCGATACCCGCGTCCTCGATGCGCCGGGCCAGCGTCTCGACGATCTCCTCCCCCGCCGGGGCCAGGACCTCACCGGTGAAGGGATCCACCACGTCCTCCAGCGGCACCCGGCCCAGGATGCGGTCGCGCAGCGGCTGGATGATCTCGCCCCCCTCGATGAGCGGGTTCACCCAGATGCCGGTGATCGTCCCGCAGTCCAGCGCGGTCACGATCATGTCCTGGGCCACGTCCACCAGGCGGCGGGTCAGGTAGCCGGAGTCCGCCGTCTTCAGGGCGGTGTCCGCCAGACCCTTGCGCGCCCCGTGGGTCGAGATGAAGTACTGGAGGACGGTCAGGCCCTCCCGGAAGTTGGCCGTGATCGGGGTCTCGATGATCTCCCCCGACGGCTTGGCCATGAGGCCGCGCATCCCGGCGAGCTGCCGGATCTGCTGCCGGCTCCCGCGGGCGCCCGAGTCGGCCATCATGAAGACCGGGTTGAACTCGCCCGAGGGCTGCGCCTCGATCTCATGGAACATCTCGTCCGAGACCTGCTCGGTCACGTGCGTCCAGATGTCGATGATCTTGTTGTAGCGCTCCCCCTTGGTGATCAGGCCGTCCTGGTACTCCTTCTCGACCTTGACGACCTCGCGGTTCGCCTCCTCGATGATCTGCCCCTTCTTGGCCGGGACGAGTAGGTCTTCCACGCCGATGGAGATGCCCGCCAGCGTGGCGTAACGGAAGCCGAGGTCCTTCAGGGCGTCCAGGAGCTTCACCGTCTCGCTGTTGCCCAGCAGGTAGTAGCACTGGGAGACGAGCCGCGTCAGCTCGCGCTTGTTCATCTCCTGATTGATGAAGCGCAGCGACGGGGGCAGGATCTCGTTGAACAGCACCCGCCCGACCGTGGTCTCGATCAGCTCACCGGCCCAGCGCATCTTGACCCTGGCCAGCAGGCCCACCTCGTCCGCATCGTACGCCGCGCGCACCTCGTCCATGTCGGCGAAGACCATCCCCTCGCCCACCTGCCCCGTCTTCTCCCGGGTGAGGTAGTAGCAGCCGATGACGATGTCCTGGCTGGGCGCCGCCACCGGCGCGCCGTTGGCCGGCGACAGGATGTTGTAGGGCGCCCACATGAGGAGGCGCGCCTCCAGCTGGGCCTCGGGCGAGAGGGGCACGTGCACCGCCATCTGATCGCCGTCGAAGTCGGCGTTGAAGGCGGCGCAGACCAGGGGGTGGATCTTGATGGCCTCGCCCTCCACCAGCATGGGCTCGAAGGACTGGATGCCCAGGCGGTGCAGCGTGGGGGCCCGGTTCAGCATCACCGGGTGCTCCTTGATCACGTGCTCCAGGGCATCCCACACCTCGGGGCGGCCCCGCTCCACCATCTTCTTGGCGCTCTTGATGGTGGCGACGTGCTCGTTGTCCTTGAGGAGCTTCCGGAAGATGAAGGGCTTGAACAGCTCCAAGGCCATCTTCTTGGGCAGGCCGCACTGGTGGAACTTGAGTTCCGGCCCCACCACGATGACCGAGCGGCCCGAGTAGTCCACCCGTTTGCCCAGGAGGTTCTGGCGGAAGCGGCCCTGCTTGCCCTTCAGCATGTCGGAGAGGGACTTGAGCGGCCGGTTGTTCTGCCCCTTCAGCGCCCGACCCCGACGGCCGTTGTCGAAGAGGGCGTCCACGGCCTCCTGCAGCATCCGCTTCTCGTTGCGGATGATGATGTCCGGGGCCCGGAGCTCCATCAGCCGCTTCAGGCGGTTGTTCCGGTTGATGACCCGGCGGTAGAGGTCGTTCAGGTCCGAGGTGGCGAACCGCCCACCATCCAGCGGGACCAGGGGGCGCAGCTCCGGCGGCAGGACCGGGATCACCTCCAGGATCATCCACTCCGGCTTGTTCCCGGAGTTCAGGAACGCCTCCATGATGCGCAGCCGCTTGGTGATCTTCTTCCGGTTCTGCTGGGAGGTCTCCTTGTTCATCCGGGCCCGCAGCTGGTTGGCCAGCTCGGGAACATTGAGTTTCTTCAGGAGCTCCCGGATGGCCTCGGCCCCCATGCCGACGCGGAAGCTGTCCCCGTACTCCTCCAGCGCCTTCCGGTACTGCTCCTCGCTGAGCAGCTGCTTGAACTGGAAGGGGGTCTTGCCGGGATCCAGGACCACATGCTCCTCGAAGTAGAGGATCTTCTCCAGGTCGCGGAGCGACATGTCCATGAGGTAGCCGATGCGGCTGGGGATGGACTTGAAGAACCAGATGTGAACCACGGGCGACGCCAGCTCGATGTGGCCGAGCCGCTGCCGGCGCGCCTTGGACCGGATCACCTCCACGCCGCACTTGTCGCAGATGACCCCGTTGTGCTTGATGCCCTTGAACTTGCCGCAGTTGCACTCCCAGTCCCGGGTCGGCCCGAAGATCTTGGCGCAGAACAGCCCGTCCCGCTCCGGCTTGAAGGTCCGGTAGTTGATGGTCTCGGGTTTCTTCACCTCGCCGTGGGACCAGCTACGGATCTTCTCCGGAGAGGCCAGGCCGATCCGGATGGCACGAAAGCTGGTGGGGTCGATGGGCTTCTCATCGAAGAACCCGAAAAACTTCTCCACGGGCCAACTCCTTTAACAAGCCATCAGCCGATAGCCGTCAGCCGTCAGCTTTCGATCCCGTGCTCGACAGAACCACGCTGATGGCTGATGGCTGATGGCTGATGGCTGGGTGTTACTCCTTGACCAGCTCGACGTCCAGGGCCAGGCTCTGCAGTTCCTTCACCAGGACGTTGAACGACTCGGGCAAGCCGGGCTCCAGCGCGTTCTCCCCCTTGACGATGGACTCGTACATCTTGGTGCGTCCGATGACGTCGTCCGACTTGACCGTGAGGATCTCCTGGAGCGTGTGGGCCGCCCCGTAGGCCTCCAGGGCCCAGACCTCCATCTCGCCGAACCGCTGGCCGCCGAACTGGGCCTTGCCCCCCAACGGCTGTTGCGTGACCAGCGAGTACGGGCCGATGGAGCGGGCGTGGATCTTGTCGTCCACCAGGTGGGCCAGCTTCATCAGGTAGATGTAGCCGACCGTCACCTCCTGGTGGAACGGCTTTCCCGACCGCCCGTCGTAGAGGACGGTCTTCCCGGAGGCGGGCAGCTTGGCCCGCTTGAGCATCACCTTGATGTCCTTCTCGGCGGCCCCGTCGAAGACGGGCGAGGCCACCTTCACCCCCAGGGCCTGGGCGGCCCAGCCGAGGTGGGTCTCCAGGATCTGCCCCACGTTCATGCGCGAGGGCACGCCCAAGGGGTTCAGGACGACCTCCACCGGGGTCCCGTCCGGCAGGTACGGCATGTCCTCCTCGGGGAGGATCTTGGCGATGACCCCCTTGTTGCCGTGGCGGCCGGCGATCTTGTCCCCCACCGAGAGCTTCCGCTTCATGGCCACGAAGACCTTGACCAGCTTGAGGACGCCGGGGGCCAGCTCGTCGCCGCGCTTCAGGCGGCCGATCCGCTCCTCCAGCAGCGTCTCCAGCACGTGGACCTGCTCGTTGGATTCCTCGATCAGCCCGGCCACGGCCGCGCCGATCGTATCGTCCAGGGCCTGGGCCGCCTCCAGCATGTCCTCGGGGGAGAGCTCTGCCAGGACCTCCTCGGTGAGCTTGTGCCGCTTCGGGAGGATCACCCGCCGCCCTCCGCGGGACTTGACGTCCTTCCCCACCACCCGATCGCGCAGGAGGTCGCGGATCTTCCCGTCCCGCTCGGCGGCGATGATCTGGATCTCGTCCCCGAAATCCTTCCGCAGCCGGGCCATCTCTTCGTCCTCGATGGACTTGGCGCGCTCGTCCTTCTCCACCCCCTTGCGCGACAGGACCTTCACGTCCACCACGGTCCCGCTGATCCCGGGGGGCACGGTGAGCGAGGCGTCCCGCACGTCCTCGGCCTTCTCGCCAAAGATGGCCCGCAGCAGGCGCTCCTCCGGCGTGAGCACGGTCTCGCCCTTGGGCGTGACTTTCCCCGCCAGGATGTCCCCCGGCTTCACCTCGGCCCCGATGCGGATGATCCCGCTCTCGTCCAGGTCCTTGAGGGCCTCCTCCCCCACGTTGGGGATGTCCCGGGTGATCTCCTCCTTGCCCAGCTTGGTATCGCGGGCCTCGATCTCGAACTCCTCGATGTGGATCGAGGTATACCGGTCGTCCTTGGTCAGGCGCTCGCTGATCAGAATGGCGTCCTCGAAGTTGTAGCCGCCCCAGGGCATGAAGGCCACCAGGACGTTCTGGCCCAGCGCCAGCTCTCCCTCCTGTGTGGCGGGCCCGTCGGCGATCACCTGACCGCGCACCACCCGCTGCCCCTTGGCCACGATGGGCCGCTGGTTGATGCAGGTGTTCTGGTTGCTGCGGCGGAACTTCAGCAGGGTGTAGATGTCCACCCCCGACCCGTTGCCCTGGCCGTCGGAGCGCGGCTCTTTCGGGTCGCCCCGGACGATGATCCGGTTCGACGACACCGCCTCGACCACCCCGCCGCGCTTGGCCACGACCACGGCCCCGGAGTCCTTGGCCGCCACGAACTCCATCCCCGTCCCGACCACAGGCGCGGTGGGGCGCAGCAGGGGGACCGCCTGGCGCTGCATGTTGGCCCCCATCAGGGCCCGGTTGGCGTCGTCGTGCTCCAGGAAGGGTATCAGGGAGGTAGAGATCCCCACCAACTGCTTGGGGGAGACGTCCATGTACTCGATGGTGTCCGGCGTCACCATGACGGAGTTCCCGGCTACGCGGGCCTGGACCCGCTCGGTGACGAATCGGTTCCGGCCGTCCAGCTCGGCGTTCGCCTGCGCGATGGTGTGCGGTTCCTCCTCATCCGCCGTCAGGTACTTGATCTCGTCGGTCACCCGCCCGTCGCGCACCTTTCGGTAGGGCGTCTCGATGAAGCCGAAGCCGTTCACCCGGGCATAGGTGGAGAGCGAGGCGATCAGGCCGACGTTGGGCCCTTCCGGTGTCTCGATGGGACACATCCGGCCGTAGTGGGTCGGGTGCACGTCCCGCACCTCGAACCCGGCCCGCTCGCGGGAGAGTCCCCCGGGCCCCAGGGCCGAGAGGCGCCGCTTGTGGGTGAGCTCGGCCAGGGGGTTCGTCTGATCCATGAACTGCGAGAGCTGGGAGGACCCGAAGAACTCCTTCAACGCCGCCGTCACCGGCTTGGCGTTGACCAAGTCGTGGGGCATCAGGGTCTCCAGCTCCTGGGTGCTCATGCGCTCGCGCACGGCCCGTTCCATCCGCGCCAGGCCGATGCGGAACTGGTCCTCCAGGAGTTCGCCCGCCGCCCGCACGCGCCGGTTCCCCAGGTGGTCGATGTCGTCCACCTGGCCGTCGCCGCGCTTCACCCGAAGGAGGTAGCGGATGACCTCGCTGATGTCCTCCTTGCGCAAGACCCGCTCCTCCAGAGGGATCTCCATGCCCAGCTTCTTGTTCATCTTCAACCGCCCGACCTTGGAGAGGTCGTACCGCCGCGGATTGAAGAAGATGTTCTCCAGCAGGGCCTTGGTGCTCTCCAGGGTGGGCGGATCGCCGGGGCGCATGCGCCGGTAGATCTCTACCAGAGCCTCGTCGGTCCCGCGGGTGGTGTCCTTGAGCAGGCTCTCCCGGATCTCGAACACCTCACGGTTGTCCGGACCGGAGAGGACCTGGAAGCCCTCCGCTCCGCGCTCCTGGAACCGATCCAGGAGCTCGCCCGTAACCTCCTGGCCGCACTCCCCCAGCACCTCGCCGGTGCGCGGGTCGACCACGTCCCGGGCCAGGAACCGCCCCAGGACATCCTCGCGGGCGACGGCCACCTGCTTGATCTTCAGCGCCTGGCACCGCTTCAGCCCGTTCCGGCTGAGGCGCTTGCCGGCCTGGAAGATGGTCTCCTTCCCGTCCGCCACCTCACGCCCCGCGCGATAACCCAGGACCCCGGGAGAGGCGACGTCCAACAGGACGTCCCGCTTGGAGAGACTGAGGCTATCGCGCTCGTAGAACAGCGACAGGATCGCCTCGTTGCTGTGATACCCGAGCGCCCGGAGCAGGATCGTCGAGAGAAACTTGCGCCGCCGGTCCACGCGCACGTGCAGGAAGTCGTTGGCGTCGAACTCGAACTCCAGCCAAGAGCCCCGATAGGGGATCAGGCGGGCGGAGTAGAGCAGCTTGCCGCTGCTGTGGGTGGTCCCGCTGTCGTGGCCGAAGAAGACGCCCGGCGACCGATGCAGCTGGCTCACGACCACCCGCTCCGTGCCGTTGATGATGAAGGTCCCGTGCTCGGTCATCAGGGGCATCTCGCCCAGGTACACCTCCTGCTCCTTGATGTCCCGAATGCTGCGGGCCTCGCTGCCCACCTGTTTGTCCCAGACCACCAGGCGGAGGGTCACCTTGAGGGGGACGGAATACGTCATCCCCTTCTCCCAGCACTCCTCGGCGGTGTACTTGGGATCGCCGAACTCATACCGCACGAACTCCAGCGACGCCGAGTCGTTGTAGTCCGAAATCGGGAAGATGCTGGTGAAGACCCCCTGGAGCCCGGTGTCCTCCCGCTCCTGCGGCGGGACCTGCGCCTGGAGGAACTGTTCATACGACCGCTGCTGGATCTCGATCAGGTTCGGGATGCCGATGATCTCGTGGATCTTGGCGAAACTGACGCGATCCTCGCTACCGGCCTTCTTGACCACGGCCATGCGCGTTTCCCCTCGCTACTTGAGTTCCACAGCAGCCCCGACGCCCTCGAGCTTCTTCTTGATCTCTTCCGCCTCCGCCTTGGAGATCCCTTCCTTCACCGGTTTGGGGGCCCCGTCCACCAGATCCTTCGCCTCCTTCAGACCCAGACCCGTGATCGCCCGAACCTCCTTGATGACCTGGATCTTCTTCTCGCCGATGCCGGCCAGCACGACCGTGAACTCCGTCTTCTCCTCGACCGCCGCCCCGGCCGCCGGCGCCGCCGCTGCCGCCGCCGCCACGGGAGCCGCCGCCGAGACCCCATACTTCTCCTCGATCCCCTTGACGAGCTTGCTCACATCCAGCACCGTCCAGGAATCGATGGACTCTAACACATCATCAACCGTAACCTTTGCCATTGCAGCCTCCTCTAGAAATCTCGTTCGGGGATCAGAACCCAGCACCGCAGAGAGGCGGTGCAGGAAACGACGGGCCCCGGCTACGCCGCTCCCTCTCTCTGTTGTCGCACCTGGTCCAGCGTGCGGACCAGCCCGGCAAGCGAGGCCGACAGAACCTGAGCCAACGCCTGGATGGGTGCCTGGAACGCCCCCGCCATTCTGGCGAGCAGCACCTCACGCGAGGGGAGGGCCGCCAGCTCCGCGAGTTCGGCCGGTCCTACCACACGCCCCTCGACGACCCCGGCCTTGATCGTGAACGTCGGTCGCCCCTTGCCCCAGGCGGTCAGCGCCTTGGGCGCGGCCACCGGATCCGCCGGACTGATGGCCACGGCCGTGGGTCCCTCGAAATACGGGGCCAGGCCCGCCAACGCGGTCTCCTTGATCGCGATCTTGGCCAGGGTGTTCTTGACGACCTTGTACTCCACCGCACTCTTGCGGAGGAGGCTCCGCAACTCGGTGATCTCCGCCACGCTCATGCCCCGGAAGTCGGTCAGGACCGCCCCCTGGGCGTCGCCCAACATCTCGCGGAGATCGGCAATGCTTGTGGTCTTCCCTTCGCGCCCCACGCCCGCCTCCTCTTAAGCCTTCACCAGCGCCTGGACGGCATTGGCGTCCACCTGGACCCCAGGCCCCATGGTGGAAGAAATGGACACCCCTTTGACGTATCGTCCCTTGCTCGAAGCCGGCTTGGCCCGCAGCAGCGCCTCCAGAATCGCCGTCGCGTTTTCCAGGAGCTGCTGGTGGGCGAAGGACGCCTTCCCGAACGGGACGTGGATGATGCCGGCCTTCTCCACACGGAACTCGATCTTGCCCCCCTTGAACTCCTCGACCGCCTTCCGCACCTCGAACGTCACGGTCCCCGTCTTCGGATTGGGCATGAGACCCCGCGGCCCCAGGACCTTGCCGAGGCGCCCGACGAGGCCCATGACATCGGGCGTCGCGATGGCGCGGTCGAAATCCAACCAGCCCCCCTGGATCTTCTCGACCAGATCCTCTGCCCCCACGTAATCGGCCCCGGCCTCTTGGGCCTCCTTTTCCTTCTCGCCTTTGGCAAAGACCAGGACGCGGACCTTCTTGCCGGTGCCGTGGGGCAGCACCACGGTGCCCCGCACCATCTGATCGGCGTGCTTGGGGTCCACCCCCAACCGGACCGCCAGCTCCATGGTCTCGTCGAACTTGGCCGTGGCGTTCGCCTTGGCCAGTTCGATGGCCTTGGCCAACTCCAGGCCCCCGTTGGCGCCCCCGACCTGCTTCACCGCCTCGGCAGCCTTCGCGTACCGCTTACCCGCTGTCGCCATATGTGGCTCCCTCCGTTAAGGGTCCCGGACGGCGGGTGAGGTCAGCCGCCGTCCCAAGTTCGGACAATTTCAAATTTCAAACCGGCAATGCAAAACCGGACACCGGCCTCCACGCTCAAATGGCCGCTTGTCGATTGTCGGTTTTCAATTCCCGTTGCCCGCTATCCAACGACTTCGATGCCCATGCTGCGCGCCGTCCCCTCGATGATCCTCGCGGCGGCCTCGGGGGTGAAGGCGTTCAGGTCGGGAAGCTTCGTCTTGGCGATCTCCTCGACCTGCTTCCGGGTGACCTTCGCGACCTTGACCCGGTTGGGCTCCTTCGACCCCTGGGCGATCCCGGCCGCCTGCTTCAAGAGCACCGCGGCGGGCGGCGTCTTGGTGATGAAACTGAAGGTCCGATCCGCATAGATAGTGATGACCACCGGGATGATCAGCCCCTCTTGCGCCTGGGTCTGCGCGTTGAACGCCTTGCAGAACTCCATGATGTTCACACCGTGCTGCCCCAGGGCCGGTCCGACCGGGGGCGACGGGTTGGCCTTGCCTGCCGGGACTTGTAGTTTGACCTGGGCGGCGACTTTCTTGGTAATGCGCGTCGGCATGCGCCCTCC
>Ga0315294_10003773_pt1 | contig 16514 bp, 13 predicted proteins | sample YL17G13_40_MG_FD_203626 | JGI IMG/M metagenome (GOLD analysis project Ga0315294, IMG submission 203626) | Sediment microbial communities from Yellowstone Lake, YNP, Wyoming, USA - YL17G13_40 | ecosystem: Environmental > Aquatic > Freshwater > Lake > Sediment | place: USA: Wyoming | collected... | reverse complement strand
ATTCTCTCTCCCCCTTCTTCGCTGGGTTTGGACGAACCTCTCTTCACAAACCCAGCACGAATACAACCGTGGCTGAGCCACGATTAGTATATAAACTCATTCTCTCTCCCCTTCTTCGCTGGGTTTGGACGAACCTCTCTTCACAAACCCAGCACGAATACAACCGTGGCTGAGCCACGATTAGTATATAAACTCATTCTCTCTCCCCTTCTTCGCTGGGTTTGAACGAACCTCTCTTCACAAACCCAGCACGAATACAACCGCACCGCCGCCCCTTAGGGGCAAAACGGTGGGGCGATTAGTATAAAAACTCATTCTCTCTCCCCTTCTTCGCTGGGTTTGGACGAACCTCTCTTCACAAACCCAGCACGAATACAACCGTGGCTGAGCCACGATCAGTATAAAAACTCATTCTCTCTCCCCTTCTTCGCTGGGTTTGATCACTCTTGACGCAAGCCCAGCAGCCAAGAACCACAGACCTCCGGTTTGTGATAAAATAAAGATGAACGGTAGTGGAGGAGAGATGCTTGTTCTCTCCCTTTTCTTCGCTGGGTTTGAGCATGTTTAGCAAAACTTGGCAAACCCAGCAGGGCTGCACGCATAATCGTTTGGTGCGATTGTGCTTAAAAAATAGCAGTGTGAAAGTCCCAGGGCCGGGAAGGTTGAAAAACCTTCTCGGCCCAGTGTGTTTTTAGGGGATTAACCCACTTCTTACCGCGGAGGACGCAGATTACGCGGTTTTTTTGAGATTGTAAAAAGGCGGGAGTTGGGGTATTGTGTGGTCGGGAAATTTTTGGCTTGGAGTGAAGTTTGGGATTTGCAAGGTTTTAGATGCCATCGTTAAACTGGATTGGGAAAGAGGCGGTAATAAATCATCATCGGCAGGTGCCGTATCACCTGCTGCGGTGCGATAATTCGCTTTCCTGCGGCGACCCGGACAGCGGGAATCTTCTTGTGGAGGGGGATAATCTTTTGGCATTGAAGGCACTTTTGCCTTATTACGCAGGACAGGTCAAGTGTGTTTATATCGATCCGCCGTATAACATAGGTAACGAAAAAAATTGGAGATATAATGATAATGTAAACAGTCCGGAGATTCGCAAATGGTTAGGTAAGGTCGTTGGAGCAGAAGCTGAGGACCTTTCGCGACATGATAAATGGCTTTGTATGATGTACCCACGACTATCATTGCTTAAAGATTTCCTAAGAGAAGATGGAGTTGTTTTTGTCAGCATAGATGACATTGAAGTGGGAAATCTAAGAATTCTAATGGATGAAATATTTGGACGGCAAAACTTTTTATCTAACATAATCTGGCAGAAAAAATATACGCGTGCGAATGATGCAAAGTATTTTAGTGATAACCATGATCACATATTGTCCTATGCAAAAAACAAAATTAAATTTCACATAGGAAAACTAAATAGAACTGAAAAACAAAATAAAGCCTATAAAAATCCAGACAATCATCCCTTAGGTCCATGGAAACCAACTCCTTTGCATGCAAAAAGCGGTTCGGACACATCAGCATATACATTTAAAAATGGAATAGTTTGGGAACCGCCTAAAGGAACTTATCGAAGATATAATAATGAGACAATGAAACGATTGGATGAAAATGACGAAATTTGGTTTGGCACAAAGGGCAATGCAACCCCTCAGAGAAAAACATTCTTTGGTTCGTTGTCAGTTGGTCTTGTTCCGGTAACAATTTGGCTGCATGAAGTTGTAGGAGATAATCATATCGCTCGAGACGAAATAAAAGAAATACTATCAGGTTCTGATTCACTATTCGATAATCCAAAACCGACCACCCTTTTAAAAACGATTCTTCAACTGGCCACAAATAAAGATTCAATTATTCTCGACTCCTTTGCAGGAAGTGGTACAACAGGCCATGCCGTCTTAGCCCTTAATAAGGAAGATAAAGGAAAAAGGCAGTTTATTATGGTTGAGATGGAACAAGATATTTGTCAAAACGTGACAGGAGAACGTTTAAAAAATGTGATAGGGGGATACACACGAACAAATGGAAATAAAAAAACCGATATTTTAGGATTAGGCGGAGGATTTAGGTATTGCAAGTTAGATAAGCCGTTGTTTGATGAGACGGGGAAGATTGGGGAGACGGTGAAGTTTGGGGATTTGGCGGCGCACGTGTTTTTCACAGAGACAGGCGGGCCAATTCCGAAAAGAACAAACGGGGCAAGCCCATTTCTTGGAAGCGCAAAGGGAACAGGTTATTATTTGTTATTCAATGGGATATTGGGCGACAAGACGCCTGACGGCGGGAACGTATTGACGGGGAAAATATTGGCGAGTTTGCCAAAGCATAATGGGCCAAAGGTGATTTTCGGAGAAGGATGCCGATTAGGTTCTGCCCGATTGAAACGTGAACAGATTACGTTCAAGCAGTTACCATACGAGATAAAAGTTTCATGAAACCATTTGAGTTAAAGACATATCAGCGTCGTTGCCTCAATGAGTTGGCAAAGTATCTGCGAAGGACGTGGGAATTGCAGGATGCCGATACGGCGTTTTATGAACAGACACGGAGGGCATATCATCACGTAGAGACGTTGCGGGGATTGCCATACGTATGCGTGCGCGTGCCGACGGGAGGGGGCAAGACGGCTTTGGCGGCATACGCAGTGGGTATTGCAGCAGAAAATCTACTTCGCACGGAGAGGTGTTTAGTTCTTTGGTTTGCCCCGACAACGCAGATTGTCGAACAGACGTTAAAGGCGTTGCAGGATAAACGACACCCTTATCGACAAGCATTAGACAGTTCGTTTGACGGATGTGTAACGGTGATGGATATGAAGTCGGCGATGGGACTTCAACGAGGGACACTTGAATCGGATACGGTAATCATTGTTTCAACTATGGCGGCCTTTCGAGTGGAGAATACCGAAGGTCGAAAGATATACGAAGACAGTGGAATATTGATGTCGAATTTCGAGGGGCTTGCGGATGAACAAAAGAAAATTCTCGAAGACGACAACGGACTTGGACAGCCGGCGAGAAGTTTGGCGAACGTGCTGAGGTTGCGAAGGCCAATTATCATTGTCGATGAGGCGCACAATGCGAGGACGCCTTTGTCTTTTGAATCGTTGGCGAGATTCAAGCCATCGTGTATTTTGGAATTTTCAGCGACGCCAAACCAGGAGTTTAAGGGGGACAATGAACCAAGCAACGTCCTGACGCACGTATCGGCGGCGGAACTTAAAGCCGAAGATATGATTAAACTGCCCATATATCTGAAGGCAAAGGCACAGTGGGTCGAGGCCGTTCAAGAGGCGCTGGACAAGCGGGTTGAATTAGAGAAACTTGCCGAAGAAGAAGAAAAAATAACGGGCCAATACATTAGGCCTATCATACTATTTCAAGCTCAAAGAAATGTCCAAGGCGAGAAAAACATTACATACGATATTCTAAAGAAGGCGCTTGTTGAAGAATTTAAGGTGTCCGCAGAGCAAATAGCGATATCGACAGGGCCGGAGAACGAACTTGGGGGAGTAGATGTTCTCGCAAAAGATTCAAAAATACGGTGCATTATCACGGTGGATAAGCTGCGTGAAGGGTGGGATTGTCCGTTTGCGTATATTCTTTGCACGATATCGAATCTTAGAAGCAGCACGGCAGTAGAGCAAATTCTTGGGCGCATTCTGCGAATGCCTTATGTAACAAAACGTCAGAATGACGAACTCAACCGGGCTTACGCATTTGCGACTTCGACGGAATTCGTAGAATCCGCGAATGCTTTGACCGAGGCGCTTGTTGAGAGCGGTTTCGAGAAATTTGAAGCAAAAGCAATGGTCAAACCGGCAGAATATGGTGACGAAGATTATTTGCCTTTGTTCAATGTAACCGTTTCTGATGTAATGACCGAAAAACCAGATTTGACAAAGATACCGAAAAATCTTCGCGAGAGAATCGGTTTACGGGAAGAGGAAGATCGAATAGAAATAACATACACAGGTCCTCCAATTAAAACAAACGAAGAAGAGCCACTTAAAACAACAGTAAAAAGACCCGAAGACAAACAAGCAATAGAGCGAATTATAAGGAAATCACGAGACGAAGAATGTTCTCCAGCAGCGATGGGGACAAAATTTGCTGTGCCCTCACTGGCAATAAGAATTGACAAGCAATTACAACTTTTCGATGACCAATTTCGCGAAGTTCCGTGGAAATTGAGCAGTTGCGACGCAACCTTATCAGAGCAAGATTTTTCACTGCCCAAAGGGAATGAAAAGATAGCGAACATAGACGTTGACGAAAAGGGCAAGATTGGGTGGTCCTCGTTTATACCTGATTTACAGAAACAGTTTGCATTGCTGGAGCTTCACGGACCGAAAAACGAAGCAGAACTGACAAATTGGCTTGACCAGCATATCCCACACCCTGATATAACTCAAACAGAGACAAGTTTATTTTTAGGAAAAATGATAACCCTGCTTATCAAGAAGCGAAATTTTTCATTGGAAGAACTCGTTTCAAACAGGTGGCGATTACGAGACGCAGCAGAGCAGGCAATATCGCATCACAGGCGGCAAGTGGTGGAACGAGAATATCAACGAATGCTTTTGCTTGAGTGTGAAACGCCGCTTGAAGTAGACCCGACGTTTTGTTTTACATTTGATAACATCAAGTATCCGGCCACAAGGTTTTATGATGGGGCATTTAAGCCAAAGAAGCATTTTTATCTAAGTCCGGGTTATATGAATAAAGAGGAAGAAGAATGCGCAGCGTTTATCGACGGTTTGGAGGAAGTTGAATATTGGGTGAGGAACCTTGATAGAGAGGATTATTCGTTTTGGCTGCAGACTTCAACGGATAAGTTTTATCCTGATTTTGTGGTGCAATTGAAAGATGGTCGCATTCTTGTCGTTGAATACAAAGGCGAACACCTTGCTGATACTCCTGACACTAAAGAGAAAGACATAATCGGCCAGATATGGTCAACGAGGTCGAAAGGCCGATGTCTTTTCGAAATGGTCGGCAAGGAGGATTATCGAACTAAGATTCAATCGGCGATTGAACGCAAGTGATTTGGCGGGGCAAGCCCCGCCCTACAATTTTTAATGACCCGCGCAATAAATTAGATTCCCGCGTTCGCGGGAATGACAGACCCTGCCCACAGGAGGCAGGGCCGAACCCGCGTAAGCGGTGCTGCGCTACGCGAACCTGGACCCCAGATAAAGGCCCTACTTCGCCGAAACCGGCTACGCAGGGTAAACATTCTGGGGTCTTCGCCCTGCTGATTCGAAATCGAATCAAGACGCTGGGGGTCTACCCCCTGCTGATTCGAAATCGAATCAAAACGCTGGGGGTCTACCCCCTGCTGATTCGAAATCGAATCAAAACGCTGGGGGTCTACCCCCTGCTGATTCGAAATCGAATCAAGACGCTGGGGGTCTACGCTTCGCTACGACGCTTCGCTACGACGCTTCGCTACGACGCTTCGCTACGACGCTTCGCTACGACGCTTCGCTACGACGCTTCGCTACGACGCTTCGCTACGACGCTTCGCTACGACGCTTCGCTACGACGCTGCGCTACGAAGGGTGAGAGACGGGATTCGAACCCGCGACCCTTGGAACCACAATCCAATGCTCTAACCAAACTGAGCTACTCTCACCAGTTCGATTGAGTATTTTATATTGATTATTGATTATTTGCAATTGTCAATCTCGGCCCGCGTATATCGGTTGCGCTGCTCGTTTCGTCAATCGGCTTACGTTTGTGTCTGAATTGCCGATTAACGTTCGACGCAACCGTAACGAGTCGCGCACCTGTCCTCCGTAGCCCTTGGCGAAGGAGGAACCGCAACCAGTCGACGCAACCAGCAGAAGATGCCTGCAAATCCAAATCACACCCGTCTATCCGGTATACCGCCCGTAGCAAATTCTGAAGGACCAATCGCCTAAGGGGTCTGTTTGGGGCGATGGGAAATTCAGCGAGGCGAATTGGCCGAAGGCCTGTATTGCCCAGCCGTCATAAGCTCTTGCAGCATCCAGCTCATTATCGAAATAGCCAATGATTTTCTGCTTACCGTTGAGACGCCCCTGAACCCGCCATTTGCCTTCGCGTTTGGCCCAGGAGACGCCCTTGAAGCGTGAGGTGGATGAGGAGGTGGTTTTTCTTTTGTTACAGCCGTTCTCGGCGAGTGTGGCGATACGCAGGTTTGAGCGGCGGTTGTCGAGGCCATTATGATTTTGATGGTCAACGAACAGGCAATCGGGTGGGCAGAGGACCTCACGATGCATACGAACGCGATATTGCTTTTTCGGGTTGGCCTTTGACCTTGCCCAGCGGTTGGCATACCAGGTGTTGTCACGTTTGTCGGCATACCATTTGAACGCGGCAAGGCGGTCGTAATCCTGCGGGCTTACAATGGCACGCAGGCCTCTTGTAAGAGTTATGATTCTGAACACGCAGCCATAGCGCAGGCGACGATACAATAAAACCGACCAAATACCCAGCCGGCAGATGCAATCCGGCAGATAAATTTTTATATTAACCTCTTTCATTTTCCTCTCCTCGGAGCGAAGCGAAGATCCCCGAAAGCCCGCTCCTTTGGCTTTGCAGCAGGGGAACCATACTTTCATACTGGTTTCGTCTTTCGTCCGTCGGTTGCGCTGCTCGTTTCGTAGTTCGTTTTACGGTTGCGTAACAAATGACGAATTACGATTTACGCAACCGTAACGAGCCGCGCAACCGCCCCGTGAAATTCAAAGAATTTCCGGCCTCGTGGAATCCGAAGGATTCCCGAGACTTTTGTCCTGGAAATCTCAAAGAGATTTCTCAGGGGACTTAGTCCTCGGAATCTCTTCGAGATTCCAGAGGGAATCCGAAATTTCAAACAACAAATCACAAATCGAAAATAGAAAATTGAAAATCTTCTTGGGACTGCTTTCCCCGCTCCCTTGCCCTGCTGGGTCATATCTTGCGCATCTGCGCCAACTGCCTGGCCGGCCCACCGCCGGGCCAGTGCGTTTGAATTATATCAAACATAATACTATTGTCAAGACAAATCTAACAATTTTGCGTAAAAATGTGCCTGGCGTCATAAGTCCTTGTTATTGAAGGGAATATATGTCACAGGCGGATAAATATTTTTCTGAAAACACCGGCCTTTGCTTTTGACATAATCGCGATTTTGCCGTAAAATAGAATTTGTATGAGAGAAAGACAGGGGACAAATAACGTTGACCGAAGTCAGGCGGTGCTCATCAAAGGTAAAATTCAGACAAGCGATTATGTTGACGCCCCGGCTGGCCGGCGAGTTGCGCTTGTTTGGGAGCTTACAGAAGAGTTGTGGTCTATTAGCGGAAGAACCGATGCTCAACGACGACTACAAAGAGATGTTGCAACTCTTAAAAAGCAATGATGTGAAATTCCTCGTTGTCGGGGCATACGCGATGGGGGCTTATGGATATCCACGCGCGACTGGCGATATGGATATCTGGATAATGGCTTCGGGCGAAAACTCACAGAGGGTTTTCAATGCATTAAGAGAATTTGGGGCACCTCTGGTGCAGATTAACGAAGCTGCTTTCGCCTCCAGGGATATAATTTTTCAGATAGGAGTTGCCCCGAGGCGCATTGACATCATTACATCCATCGATGGAGTTGAGTTTGACCAAGCCTGGCAGCACAGGGTCGAGATAGACATCGACGGCTTGAATGTGCCGTTCATTTCAAAGCCGGACTTGATAAAAAACAAGGAATCGACCGGCCGAGAGAAAGACGTCCTCGACGCAAAAATTCTCCGCCAGACCGAATAAAACACATTGGCGTTTTTTCTTTCACCGGTGCATCTTATACAATCAAAGACAAATGATTGGCAAACACAGCAAAGATGGTTACAAAGAACCCATTAAGGGTATCAGGCAAAAGACGCTCGTGTTTGGCAAGCGCACGCTGATGACCGAATTCCTTCTTACTAAAGACAGCGTATTACCTGAGCATAGCCACCCTTACGAGCAGACCGGCTATCTTGTCAAAGGCCATATCCTGCTCAAAATAGGCGATACTCAGCACGATACTCACCCCGGCGATTCATGGTGCATCCCCGCCGATACCCGCCACGGCGCCCAAATCATCGAGGACTCCACAGCCATCGAAATCTTCTCCCCCGTCAGAGAAGATTATATACCCAAAGACGCGGAAAAAATATAACCACTCCCGTAAGGGACGCCTTCCGGCGAGATTCCACTGTTTCCTTAAAAATAATTAGCCCTGCCATCTTCGCCCTCCTGCCCTCGAATGTCTTTGTCGGGGGTGGCGAGTGGCGGGGTCATATTTGCTTTTTGCCTGCCCTTCGTAGCCTGTCGTGAGGGCGAAGAAGGGTCATTCCCGCGAACTTGTCCTGAGCTTGTCGAAGGACGCGGGAATCCAGTTTCCCCCCAAAAACAGATTGGCAACTTTCCTTCCTGCTACAGGGGATTGCTCCCTGGGACCGGGCCGCTCTTTGGATATCCCGGCAGATTATCAGGAATGTGTGACCACGGCACAGCCATGTCGGTCCAAATCTGATGTGTCGGCTTGATGTTGGCTGGGTCGTCGAGGCTTCCCGCCTTAACAAACACAAACTGAGGGTGAGCAGGGGACCTGGTAAACAGGGGTGAACCGCATTCCGGACAAAACTCTCGAGTTATCGAGTTTCCGCTGCTTCCTGTCTTTGTGTAACCTTTGACGCTGCCGGAAACGATTTTTAGCCCGGCGGTTCGCATTCGAACGCCAACGTTGAAAGCACCTCCTGTGGTCTTTCTGCAATCAGGACAGTGGCAATAAGTAGCACCCTCTGGCTCCCCCGTATATTCGTACCGGACGCGGCCACACAGGCATCCACCAGTCAGAACTTTCGACATCTGCTATCTCCTGTTCATCTCATCGCCAACATAATAATATCCACCATGATTTGTCATCAATTTAGTATGTTGGAGAGAAAGAGTCAAGAACGAAGCAGCGTGCAGCGGACAGAGGTAGATTTTTAGAACAAGGGTTTGGTTTCCAAGAGCTTTCGTATTTTTCGCTGGACGCGCTGGGCGAGTTTGACCGCCTGCTTTGCTTCGGTTAGCGGAATCGCTTCGTATGGGCCAGGGTAACGAAGGACCGTTGCATATTCAGTCAATCGTCTCTGTTCTTCAACCGTAAGGCCGAGGCGGATATCTTTGGGCATAAGCGAAATCAGCGATTCAATGTCGTGGGTTCTGGGAAATGGTTTTTCCAAAGCGACAAGAAACGCTTTGAGATGTTTTTCTACGCATTGCTCGGCGTGAAAACAAACGGTATCGGTGGGACACTCTTTGCCTAATTTCAGCGTATGCACGGCATTTTTGAGGTCGTTGTCGCCTTTGGCTGTCCACTCCCTCGCAATGAAAAGAATTTTATCATCAGGCGCTTTTTGCATACAGCAGTTGTCCCTCCCGGACGGCGGGCCATTCAATAGTCCCGATGACGTCCTTGCGCCATTCGAACTCCTCCGGCGTAACAACGATTACGTCTTTTGAGACCATGATATCATGCAGGGCCACGCCGATTTTCACGGCCATTTTGTGTCTTGAGCCGCGAACCGGCATTACGATGAGCAGGTCCACGTCGCTGTCGGGACGGGCGGTGCCTTTGGCGTATGAGCCGAAAAGGATTATTTTTGCAGGTCTGAACCGTTCGACTATCCGCCGCACCATTGCGTCAATTTTTTGATTGATTTGTCGTTTCCGCAGGCGTCCCATTGCCAACCTCTTATCTCAAGTATGGTTTCTCCTTGACGTTATTTTAAGGATACAGCGATACGCCGGCCTTTGCAAGTCAAAAAAAAGGCGCGGCCAAGCCGCGCCTTCCGAATTACAAATCATCAATAATCAATCATCGATTATCAATCATTTACTACCGCCTGTGCCAAAGCTAATCTTGCAATCGGGACGCGGAAGGGCGAGCAGGAGACGTAGTTCATTTTGACCTTGTGGCAGAATTCCACGCTTGCCGGTTCTCCGCCGTGTTCGCCGCAGATACCGACTTCGAGGTCTTTGCGTGTCTTTCTGCCTCGCTCGATAGCAATCTTAATCAGTTCGCCGACGCCCTGCTGGTCGATGCTCTGGAACGGGTCGCCCGGCAGGATACCCTTCTTGAGATAATCGGGCAGGAATCCGCCTATGTCGTCGCGCGAGAAGCCGAAGCTCATCTGTGTCAGGTCGTTGGTACCGAATGAGAAGAATTCCGCCTCTTCTGCTATCTGGTTGGCGACCAGCGCCGCTCTCGGTATCTCAATCATCGTGCCTAATTTGTGCCGAATCTTCTTTAAGCCCGATTTTGCCAAAACCTGCTTATAAACCTCTCTTGCCATATCGAGCTGGTTTTTCAATTCCTTCACGTCGCAGACGACCGGAATCATAATTTCCGGATAGGGCTTTTTGCCTTCCTTAATAAGCTCAGCAGCGGCCTCGAATATCGCCCTGATTTGCATTTCGCTGACCTCTGGATAGGTGATGCCTAAACGCACGCCTCGGTGCCCCATCATCGGGTTCGACTCGTGAATGGCATCCGCCCGTTTGGCCAACTCATCGAGCGTTATATTTAATTCTTTTGCCAACTGCTCTCGCTTTTCCTGGCCCTCAGGCACGAACTCGTGCAGAGGCGGGTCCAATAGCCGTATCACCACCGGCAGATTGTCCATCGCCTCAAGGGTCCCTTTAATCGATTTCTTGACGTATGGGAACAGCTCATCGACCGCCTTTTTCCTTTCGGCCCCATCCTTCGAGACAATCATCTTTCGCAGGATGAACAACGGCTCATCGCTGCCCTTGCCGTAGAACATATGCTCCGTCCTGAACAGCCCAATACCTTCTGCGCCAAGTTGCCTTGCCTTTTTCGCGTCTTCCGGCGTATCTGCATTGGTGCGGACGCCAAGTTTCCTGATGCCGTCGCATATCTTCAGGAAGCTGTTGAGCATCACATTCTCTTCGGCTGCGTCCAGCGTCGGCAGCTTGCCCTCATAGACCACGCCTTTTGTGCCGTTAAGCGTAATCCAGTCGCCTTCCTTAAGCACTTTGCCGGCGACGTGGAGCTCCTTTTTGGCGTAATCGACTTCTATTGCGCCGCAGCCGACGATGCAGCACTTGCCCCAGCCGCGGGCCACAAGCGCGGCGTGCGAGGTCATACCGCCGCGAGCAGTTAAAATACCCTGGCCGGCACGCATACCCTCGACGTCCTCCGGGTTGGTCTCTTCCCGGCAAAGGATGACCTTCTTGCCCGATTTGTTCCAGTCAACCGCCGTTTGGGCGGTGAAAACAATCTGGCCGACCGCGCCACCCGGCCCCGCCGGCAGTCCTTTCGCTATTGGCTTGCTCGCCTTTTCTGCCTTGGGGTCGATTATCGGATGTAGCAGCTCATCTATCTGCCCAGGCGTAACACGCATCACCGCGTCTTCCTTCTTTATGAGTTTTTCCTTGAGCATATCTACCGCCATTCGCACCGCCGCAGGCCCATTACGTTTGCCGACGCGGCATTGAAGCATCCAGAACCGTCCGTTCTCAATCGTAAACTCGATATCTAACATATCGCGGTAGTGCTTCTCGAGTCGTTTTTGCGTGGCATACAATTCCTTGTAAATCTTCGGCATCGCCTTTTCTAAGGAAACCAGCTCCTTGTTGTGCTCGCTCTTTGAATCCTCGTTGACCGGTGCAGGCGTCCTGATACCTGCCACGACGTCCTCGCCCTGTGCGTTAATCAGGTATTCGCCGTAAAATTTGTTCTCGCCGTTGCCGGGGTTTCGCGTAAAGGCGACGCCCGTGGCCGAGTTGTTGCCCAAATTGCCAAATACCATTGCCTGCACATTGACTGCCGTGCCCCATTCGTCGGGGATACCCTCGATGCGTCTGTAGCTGACCGCCCGTTTGCCGTTCCACGATGCAAATACCGCGGTAATGCCACCCCAAAGCTGTGCATTGGGGTCATCCGGGAAATCTTTGCCAAGTATTTCCCTGATTCTGCTTTTGAACAGCTCGCAGAGGTTCTTGAGGTCAATCGCGGTCAGGTCGGTATCGCTCTTATAGCCCTTTTGCCCTTTGAGGTGTTCCATTATCTTTTCGAGCTGTCTGCGGATACCCGCATCCTCTTTCGGCTCAATGCCCGCGGCCTTTTCCATTACGACGTCCGAATACATCATAATTAACCGACGATACGCATCATAAACGAACCGCTCGTTTCCGCTTTTGCTTATAAGGCCGGGAATTGTTTTGCTCGTCAGCCCGACGTTCAACACGGTCTCCATCATCCCGGGCATCGACTTGCGTGCGCCGGAGCGGACGGACATCAGGAGCGGGTCCTGCGGGTCGCCGAACGATTTACCCATAATTTTCTCGATTTTGCGCATTGACTCAGCGACCTTATCCTTCAGGCCTTTGGGATAGGTCTTTTTATTCTGATAGAAATGAGTGCAGACCTCTGTTGTGATTGTGAAACCCGGCGGAACAGGGACGCCGAGCTTGGCCATTTCGGCAAGGTTAGCTCCTTTGCCGCCGAGGAGGTTCTTCATTTTTGCATTTCCTTCGCCCTTGCCCCCGCCGAAGAAATACACCATTTTGTTCGCCATTATCATTTTCTCCTTATTAATAGTTCTTACCGCAGAGACCGCTGAGCACGCAGAGTTTTTTAATTTGTTTTTCTCTGCGGTCTTTGCGTGCTCCGCGGTGAATATTCACCGTTGCCGAGACGAGTTTTCCGGCACAAAACAAAACCCAGTAGGATACAGTTTCACCCCGCCAGCGTCAAGGGCGGGAAACGCGATTTTGACGGGCTGTTACAGAGTTTCTTCTCAAGCGGTGGGGGAGGTGAAGTATCCTGACCTTTTGTGCATTTTTGCGGCTAAATAAAAAATCGGGGCAACTGTCATTTGTTTGAACCGTTGCTTAATGCCTTTCTAGAAATTCTCCTTAATAATACCTCCGAACTGCAATTAGCACAAGAACTTGCAAGAAAATATGCTTAATATTCGTTGGTCTTTCGCCTCTTATGAGCATCGGATCGACAGTCCTTGACTCCGGTCATAAGTGCTCTGCCTAAAAGAGGTTATAAAGGCAAAAACGGTGATTTTTGAGAGTTACAAGTGAATAGCAAGTCAATAACAAGTTGATAACAAGTAGCTATCAGGTGACGACTGACCCACTTTCTGACCCACTGTTGACTTGAAAAGACTGACCCCCAGTAAACGAAGGGTGATTAAAAAACGGCCGGTTATGTGACCTTCCAATACGATAGTTAGCTTGTCTTTTGAAGACCATTTTCTTCTCTGCATAATCTGTATCTCCGTTAAGAAATACTACCATACTTTGGCCTATTCCTTAACGGGGAGCAGTATACTGCCCTGTTGGATGTAAAGTCAGGGGAAATTTGTCCGAACGAGTTTTCCTTTGAGATTTTGGTTTGACCATGAGCAAAACCCTAAACAACAACTTAGAATTTCAAAAGTATGAATGTATCATAAACTGCCTACCGGTTGTAGTTTCAAAAAAAATGCATCGTAGCGTGTTTCCTTAAGTTCTTTTAAAATAAGCATTTGGATAGGTGACCGAGCGGCTTAAGGTAACGGTTTGCTAAATCATTTTGAAACCCTGCTTATTTCACAAATATCGCCATTTCAAGAACTTAGCGAATAGCATATATCGCATAGAACGCATATATCGCACCAAGTGGTTGTAATTTGGTTGTAGTTTTGGATGTAGCCACTCCGAAATCTACTTCCCAAAAACAGGTAAGACGATAATACGATATGCAAGAGGTGAATATCTCAAAGGAGTTCAAACCTGCAACCTACGGATTAGAAAGTCTTAACATGGGCTTGTAACGTATTGTAGACAAAACACTTATGATTGTCAAATGCGGGTGGAGATCAATATCGGTAATCATTTGCACGGGTAAAGAGTTATTACACAGGTCGAGCCGCTCGCTAAGAGTTCGGCTGCGTTATCCGGCCTCGCGATTCCTCAATGAGCTGGTTGGCTCGTGCGATGAACTCCGGGCCCATATTATAGGGGATGGTGCTGGTAAGGGGAATCATCCGCAGAGATGCCCGCAGACAATACAACTGCGACTCCGTGGGTTCGCCTATGATGATATCAATCCAGGAATTTTCCAGCGGCATGAGCACAAGAACAGGCATATCCTTAATGAGCTTGTTAAGCAGAAAACCGAACCATAGGAGCGTGTTTTGCAGCATAGCAGACGCAGAGACGGGGACGCGCAGCAGCGTCGGCCGAACAGTCTCGCCCTTGCCGGTATCAGGCCGATAACGAGTGATTTCGCGCTCGAAATGGTACAGGATGCGGAGCAGGCCCTCATGGTCGGCACCCATTTCAGGACACTCAGCCAGCTTCGCCAGAACATCCAGCGGCACAACCGGTGAATCAGCGACGGGCGGACTTTGCTGAACCAACCGGCGAAACTCCGTCTGGGCATTTTCAAGGGTGTCCTTGACATTTGTCGGTGAAGTTGTCGCAACACAGATTTTCTCGATACTTTCCAGGGAAGGCAGGATATTCTCGAAGACCCACTCCAGCGGCAGCTGACGGCACTGGACACAGACCACCATTGGATAACTTGTGCGTCCCTTGCCGTCCCGAGATGACCACAGGCGTCCAACGACGAGGTTGTCGTCCATACGCCACACAAACAAATGTCTAAATCTCTCTAATCGCTGGTCCTCCTGAAGCTTCTCCCAATTCCCGGAGTCGATATTGCCGCCGATGCCCTGAACATAAAGGATGCGTTTCACGGCCACAAGAATATCGGTTTCGAGGCCGATATCGTCAATATGGTCGTCCCAGCCGGGATGCTTGCCGAACGCGGCAACAAATACCCTTTCAGACGCGGCTTCCTGCCCTCTTGCGTTGAAACGTGCGACAATCTTTTTCAAAATTGAACCCAAAACCTCTTACTCCAGACGAAAATCAATGTTGCCGCTCTGATAACGGCCACTCGGTGAGTTTTGGCAAGTCAATGTCGCACTTCCCGTCATATTCTCTGCAAAACTCAAGTCGGAGATACAGCACCCCTCCGGAACCCTGGTTGTCTTTGACGTCCAGCTTGATATATCCCTTACCCTTGTCGGTCTCGGCCAAAGACAGCATTCGCAGGCATGCCCATGGCTGCGAAAAATCAAGTCTCGCACTCGGCTGGTCGTCCGGGACAGAGGGATACGAATAAAACTCAATCCCGATTGGCGGACCAGGGTACTGGAGTGTACCTACGAGCGTACCTTTTTCATCCACCGAATCAGTTCTGAGTCGCGGACACGCCTGAGTTCCCTGAACAACCCTGAACTCCCTGAATAGAGGCAATAGCAAAGCTTCGTTTGCCCGCAGAAGGCGCTCCTGCTCCTTCCCGTTAGGCAGGATTATCCTGCAGTAGAAGGAAGCCGGTGGTTCGGGAAGACCCCGAAAGAGTTTTTTAATTGCCTGGACCCATTTATCTGATATGGCGGACGGTCGCAACCGCTCAAGCAGCTTATCTACCCTGGCAAACTCCGTATTAGCGCCACCGCCAACTGTTGTCGGGTCCAAATCTCCCTGCGGCCCTGTTTTGCTCAATGAGGGATAAACCTCCTTAAATTCATCGTATGTCAAATCAATCGCGCCGTCTCGTGCCAGCGGGAACTTGCCACCATACTGCGTTCTCAGCTTATTGAGCACCTCGGATTCGTAGGCCTTTGTTTCATCAGCGAGGATACTTAGAGAAACTTCGGGCAGAATGGTCCAGTACATATCCACAAATTCCACCGGTGAGTCGGAAGCAAATGGGAAGTAATCCTTAACAAGAAGGCCGGGTTTATTGTTAAGCAGTGTATTCCTCGCCTCGAATGGGTCGTCGCTCAAGGCCGCCCATTTTTCAATTAGTCGCTCGCATTTTGTCTGGAACAATTTGTCGTTAAATTTTTCCTTGTTGGCACGAAATTGCCTGAGCTTTTCAGCGCCTGCCGGGATATGATTTTCGAATTTACCAAGGGCCTCCTCAATGCACTTTCCAAACTTGTTTAATCCGAGAAGAACGTCCCAGACGACCAGCTTCTCAAGGCGTCCGTGCTGAGCTTTCCAGGCCTTTTCATGTGGGGCCATACTTCTAACCAGGCGGTCAGGCACTTTATCGAGCCAGTAGTCTGTATATCGCTTTGCATATTCTGTGTAGACTGCTCCGGTTGCATTGTGCATTTCCCTGAGTTCTGCGGGCAAGACATGTTTTGACGTATCTGCCAACGTATCTCCAAGCACCTTCCAGCCATCGAATACAGATGCGGCTGCGTTGGGGTCAAATTTCTTTTCGATGATTTCCGGCGGGATGCAGGCCCAATCCCGGCTTGCCTGGCTTTCTATAAGATTCTCGAGTTCTTCGGTCTTTTTGGGCGCTGCTTCCAAGCCACCTCTTACAATATTACAGACTCGCATTTGCTCGGCAGAGTCAACAACATACCTTGAAACATCAGCCGCTTTCTGGGAACGAAAAGCAGCGGGGTC
>Ga0315294_10003772_pt1 | contig 16516 bp, 17 predicted proteins | sample YL17G13_40_MG_FD_203626 | JGI IMG/M metagenome (GOLD analysis project Ga0315294, IMG submission 203626) | Sediment microbial communities from Yellowstone Lake, YNP, Wyoming, USA - YL17G13_40 | ecosystem: Environmental > Aquatic > Freshwater > Lake > Sediment | place: USA: Wyoming | collected... | reverse complement strand
GGCCTACAACCGCGAGCACGGCATCCGGCCGGAGACCATCCGCAAGGCCGTCCGCGCTGGCATCGAGGCCGAGGTCCAGGGACGGCGGGCGGCCCGCCAGGCCGTCCGCCTCTCGGAGACCGATTTCGCCCGGACCGAACTCGTGCGTGAACTGGAAGCCCAGATGCACCAGGCGGCCGAACGGCTCGAATTCGAGCGCGCCGCCGAACTCCGTGACCGGATCGAGGAACTCCTGCATGGCACCCAAACGACCTCTTAGCACCATCCCGCTCGAGCAACTCAAGGGCCGCGCCCTCGAGAGCCTCCAGCCCCTGCTGACGCTCGCCCTGGACGAGGACATCGGCCCCGGCGACCTCACGACCGACGTCCTGATCAGCACCGACGTGACCGGCGCCGTCGACCTGATCTCGCGGGCCGAGGGCGTTGTGGCGGGCCTCCTGTTCGTCGGGCCCATCCTGAAGCGCGTGGACGCTCGCCTTCGGTTCCGCGACGCGGTCGAGGACGGCACCCGCGTCACCCCCAACATGGTCCTGGGGACGATCGAGGGGCCCGTGCGCCCGATCCTGACGGTCGAACGCACAATGCTCAACTTCCTCCAGAACCTCTCGGGCGTCGCGACGCTGACACGCCAGTACGTCGACGCGGTCGCCGGCACCGGCGTTGTCATCCTCGACACGCGCAAGACGATGCCCGGCTGGCGGTACCTCGAGAAGTACGCGGTGCGGATGGCGGGCGGGGTCAACCACCGGACCGGCCTGCACGACGGCGTCCTGATCAAGGACAACCACCTGGCCGTCCGCGCCCCGGACCACGCCGGTGAGACCGTGGCCCAACTTGTCCGCGAGGCCCGCCTGCGGATCGCGCCCGACATCCCCATCCACGTCGAGATCGAGCGGATCGACTACCTCGAGGAGGTCCTCGCCTCCGGGCCGGACGTCGTCCTCCTGGACAACATGTCCGTCCCGATGATCCGCAAGGCCGTGGTCCTGCGCGACCGGCTGTACGGCGACGCCGGTCCGGCCCTGGAGGCGTCGGGCGGCATCAACCTCACGAACGTTCGCCAGGTGGCCGAGACTGGCGTCGACCGCATCAGCGTCGGCGCCCTGACCCACAGCGCGCCGAACCTCGATATGTCGCTCGAACTCCATCGCGGCTAGGAGCCTATCCGAGTAACCTCTCGTCGGCCCGCGGCCGCCGTAGCCGGCCGAAGCCAGAGGGTTATTCGGATAGGTTCCTAGGCTTGGTTGGGCAGAGGCCGGGCGCTCCGACGCCCGGCCGGAAAGGAACACGGCTTGCTTCCCGCGGTCTCGCTGGCGCTGCGCAGCCGGCGCCGCCAGCCCGTCCCCTGGGCCGAGTTGGCGAGCCTCTCGGGGCTTCCCCCGAAGCGGCTGGCGGAGGCCGTCGAGGCGCTCGGGCGCCGCGGTTTCGTCATCGAGTCGCACCCCCACCTGGGCCTGAGCCTGGTCAACGTGCCGCCGGACCTGGACGAGGCCGAGATCGCCTGGGCCCTGCCGGTCCGCCGCGTCGGGCAGCGCGTGACGTGCGTCGAGACCACAACCTCGACGAACGACCTGGCGTGGGAAGCCGCCGAGAAGGAGGCCGACGCATCCGACGGCCTGGCCGTGTTCGCGGACCACCAGTCGGCCGGACGCGGGCGGCGAGGGAGCCGGTGGCTGGCGCCGCGCGGCACGTCGATCCTGTGCTCGGTCGTCCTGTGGGTTCCGCAGGGGGCCGCGGGGGCGGCGCTTCTGACGCGTACGGCCGCCATTGCCGCCGCCGAGGCCGTTGAGGACCAGAGCGACCTGGCCGTCGGCATCAAGTGGCCCAACGACCTGGTCGTCGAGGACCGGAAGGTGGGCGGGATTCTGGTCGAGGCGCGGCACCAGCCGCGAGACGTCGGCCCGGTCGTGATCGGCGTCGGCATCAACTGCTCGCAACGCCCCGAGGCCTTTCCTCCCGGGATCCGCCCGCGGGTCGCCAGCCTCGCCATGCTCGCAGCCGAGGTCGACCGGACCCTCCTGGCACGGTCGCTGCTGGTGCGTCTGGATCAGGTCCTGGCCCGGACTGGGGGGGCCGGGGGGGCTGCCAGAGCCCGCGATGAGGCCGCGCGGCGCTGCCGGACGCTGGGCAGGTGGCTGTCCGTCGTGGAGGGCGGGACGCCGTACGCGGGCCAGGTGGTGGACCTCGATGCCGAGTACGGCCTGGTCCTGCGCCTGCCGGACGGCACGCTAAGGCGGTTCCCGGCCATGACGACCCACGTAGTGTCGGACGGCGCGGACCCGGGGCAGTCCACAGGAAAAACGGCCGAAAACCGGGGGCGTACCTGATCTGGGCCCTGCCTTCAGGAAGAGGCACTGCCGTGCGGGCGGCTGGCGCAAGTGCTTTGATTCCAATGACTTGTGGCGGCCGCGTCCGGCGGCCGCGCCGAATCCCCCTTCTCCCGGTTTGACACAGACCCGCCGGTGACTACACTTAGGAAGTGTGTCGAGCGGCATGGGGCGTCGGTACCCGCCATGCCCGCTCCTTTTTGGGTCTCACGTGTTAAGATAGGCAAGGTGGGACGTGTGGGTAAAAACGCCTTAAGTGGGACCCGGGTTTGGTCGATACGAGAGGCGGAAACTCGCCGAAATGGAAGGGACTCGTAGGGGTAGCGAGGCGGCACCTTGGGTTCTAGAGGCGGCAAAAGGGATGCTCGGTCCGTCGTGCCGCCGCCCGATTCCCGGCGCACACGAAAGGGGTGAGAACCACTGGCGCGTCGGCAGCATAAGCGTGTGACGAATGCCGGAAGGGGTGCCCAAAGCATCCCTCAGGCGGCGTGACGAAGGACCGGGCGTACGCAGAATTGGGCTTGGGCACGAACATGGGCCCCACGGGGCCTGCGAATGGGTGAGGAGGACGGGCAATGAAACGCGCGAACAAGGGCTTCACGCTGGTTGAAATTCTGATCGTCGTGATCATCCTGGGCATTTTGGCCGCGATCGTGATCCCGCAGTTCACCGAGGCGTCCAGCGAGGCGCGCATCAGCAACCTGATGACGAACCTCCAGACGATCCGCAGCCAGTTGCTCCTGTACAAGACGCAGCACCTGGAGCTGTATCCGGGTGCGGTGGGCGGTGAGACGGCCGACGACGGCAGCACGACTACGTTCGGCGAGCAGATGTGCCAGTACTCCGACGTGAACGGCGACGTTAACGCCACGCCGGACGCCGACTTCCCGTTTGGTCCGTATCTCCAGGGCATCCCGCCGAACCCGATCACGGGCAGCAGGGCGATTACGGTGGTGGACGACGTGGGCGTGGCCTTCGCGGCGGGGGACGATGCGGGGTGGTGGTTCAACCGGGCGACGGGCGAGTTCCGCGCCAACCTGGATGACACGCACGAGACCGCCGACGGAGTGCTCTTGAACTCACTGTAAACGCTGTGGGTGCGCAGCGGTGACCGCCAGACTCTTCGTGTAGGGGCGAAGAGGCTGGGTCCGAGGGCAGAAACGTGCGTAGCGTTCTCTGCCCTCGGGCATTTTTTTCAGAGCCCCTGCCCCAGGCTGTCTGCCGTGTGCCTTGTCCTGCCCTCAGGGGCCCTCCAGCCATGCGTTCCGTGAGGTTTTCCGCCGTGTTTTCCGCCCGGTTTGCCGGCCTGTGGGGGCTCCCCTGGGCGGCTGGACGAATCGCTTAAGCGGTCATCGCCGGAGTGCCGATAAGATGACAGTCTGGCGGCTCGAACGCACTACGTGTGCGTTTTTTTCGCCAATCCGTGTGAAGATGGGAAGAATAGGGGGCATGGGAAATGCGTAGACGCTCACTCGACGCGATCGGCCAGGGCCTGATCGTCATTGCCATCCTTCTGGCAGTCATAGCGGCAGCGCTGTGGCTGCGCCCCGACTTCGCCTCGCCGGCGACGGAAGCGACCGCCCGGGCGGCCTTCGGCGCCGCCCAGGACGAGGGCCCCGGCATTCCGGATTCGGGGCGCCAGCGGATGATGACCGTGGAGGAACTGAAGATCCTGAACGCGGAGGTCAAGAGCCTCAACGAGCGTCTGGGCATGGTCGACAAGGCGCTGCGGGCCGGGGAGTACCGGGTGCAGACGCTCGAGCCGCGGGCGAAGAAGGAAGGGGACCGATGATGGACCGCCAGGGGCAGAGGCCGAGCGGCTTCACGCTCGTCGAGATCATCATCGTCGTGCTGGTCCTGATGATCGCAGCGGCCGTGGTGATCCCGAGCATCGGCTCGGCGGCCGACTCGCAGGTCGCGAGCGCGACCCGGGTGCTGGCCTGTGACATGGAAGCCGCGCGAAGCCTCGCGCTGACGACGCAACAGCCTCACACGGTCCTGTTCAGCGCCGACAAGCAGTCCTACAAGGTGGTGGAGAACTACGGCGGCGGCGCGTACGGGACCGCCGTGCCCATCGACCACCCGGTCCGGGCGACCGACCCGTTCGAGGTGACGCTGGCGCGGATGAACGGGATGTCGCGCGTCGTGGTGACGGACGTGGACTTTGCGGACGAGACGTTCGTGACGTTTGACTCGCAGGGGCAGGCCAGCAACTCGGGCACGGTGAGCTTGGCGGCGGGCAGTTTCCGGATGCAGGTTTCTGTGGAAGCGCTGACGGGGGTCGTGTCGGTGAACTCCGTGAGCCCGTGAGGCGCGGAAGGCGGCGATGGCGAGGGTGTTTCCAATCGGCCTGGACGTGGGGACCACGACGGTCCGCCTGCTGCAACTGGGCGGTGCCGAGCGGGACCTGCGCGTGTTCCAGGCGGGGCGCGTGGCGATCCCTCCGGAAGTAAGGTCGGACCCGCAGGGGCGCCGGCAGGCCATCGTGGAAGGCGTCACGAACCTGATGCGCGAGCGGCGGTTCCGCAGCCGCGAGGTCATCATCGGCCTCTCGGACCGGGAACTGGCCATCCGCAACATCCGGATGCCGAAGATGCCGGAGGAGGAACTGCCGACGGCCGTGAACTGGGAGGCCCAGAACAAGTTCCCGTTCGACACGGCCACGGCCGTCATCCAGTCGTTGCGGGCCGGCGAGGTGCGGCAGGGGGACAAGGTCCTCGACGAACTCATCCTGTTCGCCGTGCCGCGCGCCGAGGTCGATCGCCAGATCCAGCTGGCCGGCGACCTGGGGCTGGACCTCGTGAGCCTGGACCCGCACGCGTGCGCCGCGTTCCGGACGTACGAGCGGTTCCTGCGGCGGCGCGAAGACGAGGACGTGGTCAACGTGTTCGCGGACCTCGGGAGCCGGACGATCGTGGTGGTGTCGCGGGGTCGGCAGATCGTCTTCATCAAGACGATCCCGCTGGGTGGCGACGTGTTCAACCGCTCGGTGGCGGAGTGCCTGGACGTATCCGTGACGGAAGCGGAGGCGCTTCGCCGCCGCATCGCGCGCCGGGCCAGGGACGACGCGGCGCAGCAGGAGAACCCCGACCGCGTTCGCCGCGCGGTTGCCGACGCCATACGGCCGCAGGTCGAGGAACTCGCCAACGAGATCGGTCTGTGCCTGAGGTACTACGGGGTGACGTTCCGCGGGGCCCGGCCGCAGGCCATCACGTTCACCGGGGGCGAGGCGCACGACCCCGACCTGCCCCGGGCGCTGGGCGAGCGGCTGGGGATCGACGTGCAGGTGGGCGACCCCTTCCGCGGGGTGGGGATCGCGCACCTGGGTCCGGTGCTCGACCGCCGCGGGTGCCTGAGCGAATGGACGACTGTGTTCGGGCTGAGCCTGAAGGGGGCCCGGCTGGCGGAGCAGGTGGCGGCCGGTTACGCGGCCTGAGCGCGCGGGAGGGCAGGCGGTGACGGAACTGGAGTTCTTGCCCGACGAGTACCTGAAGGCGCGGTTCCACCGGCGGGTGGGGTTCATCCGGTCATGGCTGCTGCTTGCGCTGGGGATGGCGATGGTGCTGTGGAGCCTCCAGATCGGGGTGTGGGTTCGCGACGCACGTGCCGAACTCCAGGCGCTGCGTGGGGCGGGTTTCGCCGCCGCGGCCGATGTCGAGAAGGTGGAGATGCTCCGGGCGGAGATGCTGGCCTACGCGCGCCGCGTCGCGGTCATCAAGCGGCTTCAGCCCAAGGTGACGGTGGCCGAGACGGTCGAGGCGCTGACCGCGCACCTGCCGGACGCCGTGGCGCTGGACGAGGTGCGGCTGTCGCGCTTGGGCGAGACGGCGGAGGCGGGGACGGTCCTTCGCATCACCGGGTGGGCGCCGTGCGAGGCCCGGGTAAACGAGATGCTGGGTGAACTGGAATCCTCCGGGCGTTTCGGTCACGCCGTCCTGGTGGAATCGAAGCCCGAGAAGCGGCAGGACGCGACGTGGCGCTGGTTCGTCATCGAGGCGGCGGTGCTGGAGACCTCCCCTGGGGAGGGAGGCTGACATGAGGCGGCGCACGATCCCGAGGAAGCGCCTGGCCGTCAACCGGCAGCAACTGCTGATCCTGCTGGTCGCAGCCGTCATGGCGGGCAGTTTCTGCGTGCTCGTCCTCTGGCCGCGCCAGGAGGAACTGGCCGTCCTGGGGTCGGCGGTGGCACGGGAGCGGCACATGGTCAACCGGGACGTCATGACCAGCCAGGAAGGGATGTACCTGACGGCGCGGATCGTGGGGCTCCGCAAGGCCCGGAACCGTCTGGCCGAGTGTCTGCCGGCGGAGCCGGCGATGGCAGAGTTCCTCCAGGCGGTGGCGGAGCAGGTGGCCCGCGAGCCGCTCGTGACGCGCGAGGTCGAGCGGGCCGAGATGCGTCCCTGCGGCGAGGCCAGTGCGGTACCGATGCGGCTGCGGCTCACGGGGCCGTTCGAGGCGGTCCATCGGTGTCTGGCGCGGATCGAGGGACTGCCCCGCCTGTCGCGGCTCCGGTCGCTGTGCCTGTCGCGTCTGGCGCCGGACGGCCGTGTGCGGGCGGAAGCGGAGATGCTGGTGTACTACCTGCCTGGGGGCGTCGCGCCCCGGGCGGCGCAGGCCAAGGGCGCGGGTCCCGGGAAGGTGGCGGGATGACGAAGACGATGCCCATGACCGCTGCGGCACCCGCGCCGGCGGCGAACGCCGCCGCGGAGCCGCGGTCCGCCGGCGGCGCCGGGAAGCGTCTGGCCGCGATGGTGCGGCGGCGGCTCCAGGCCGTCCTGACGGCGGTGCTCGTTGTCGCGGGCCTCGGGGCCTGGGCCGTGGCCCTTGTGCAGCCGTGGGCCGGGCGTTCGGGCGACCCCGGCATCATCACGGTGCCAGTGGCGGGGCTGGACGCGGACCAGATTCGATCGGCGTCGAGCGTCGAGGGCTGGCTGCCGCAGAGGCGGACACCGCCCATCCAGAACCTCGCCCGCAACCCGTTTCTGTCTGCGGGCGCGCCGATGGCGGACGACGGGAAGGCGGTGCCGGAGCCGGCCGAGGCGGTCGAGGCGCCGGCGGCGGTGTCGGTGCGGGCGCCGAGCGAGATCCTGGCCCTCGTCAAGGGGCTCCGCCTGGAGGTGACGCTCATCTCGCCGAGCGGCGAGCGCTGGGCGGTGATCAACGGGAAAGACTACCACCCGGGCGACCGGGTCGAAGGGCTGCGACTGGTCGAGATCCAAGAGGGGAAGGTCAAGTTGGAGCAAGGCGGGGTGACCTGCGTGCTCCGGATGGATTGAGGAGACAGTCATGAGAGCGCCGAGGGATGCGATGCAGAAGAAGCCGTGGCGCCGGTGGATGACCGCGGGCCTCTTGGCCACGGTGTGGCTGGCGGTCCTGACGGATTCCCCTCTCGGTCAGACGGCCGCTGAGACGCCCGCGCCAGCGCCCGGTCCCGAGGCGACGCAGCCGGCCGCGCCTGCTGCGCCGGCGCCTGCGACGCCTCCCGCGCCGGCGGCGCCGGCCGAGCCGCCCATCATCGAGGTGAAAGAGAACAGCACGATCGAACTCCATGTGAAGGACCAGGACCTCTCGACCGTGCTGGAACTGCTGGCGCGCCAACACCAGTTGAACATCGTCGCCAGCAAGAAGGCGACGGGCAAGGTGAGCGCCGACCTGTACCGGGCGTCGCTGGACCAGGTCCTGGACGCCGTCTGCCGCGCGAACGGCCTCAAGTGGGTCCGGGAGGGCGACTTCATCTACATCCACACGGTCGAGGAGATGGCGGAGATGGAGCAGGACGACAGCCGCCTGAAGACCGAGGTCTTCGTGCTGAACTACCTGACGAGCGAGGAGGCCCAGAAGATCGTCACGCCGGCCCTGTCGAAAAAGGCCGCCGTGTCGGCCTCGACGAAGTCCCAGGTCGGCATTCCGACGGGTGGCGAGGACGCGGGCGGCAACGCGCTGGGCGCGCCCGACACGATCGTCGTCAAGGACTTCCCGGACAACCTCGAGGCGGTCCGCGCCATCCTTGCCAAGATGGACCGCAGGCCGCGGCAGGTGCTGGTGGAGGCCACGATCCTGAGCGTGACCCTCGACGATTCGAACGACCTCGGCGTCGACTTCAACGCCCTGGCGGGGGTCGACTTCCGCGACCTCTCGGTGACCGCGCACCCGGTGACGGACACGACGATCGTGCCCAACGCGGCCACGACCACGGTGACCGTGGGCCCGGACAGCCTGACGCACTGGGGCCAGGCCCGGACGCAGGGGTTCGCCACTGCCGGCGACGGCCTGAACGTCGGCGTCATCACCAACAACGTGTCGTTCTTCGTCCACGCGCTCGAGGCGGTCACCGACACGACGGTCCTCAGCAACCCCAAGGTGCTGGCGCTGAACAAGCAGCGGGCCGAGGTGATCGTCGGCGACCGGCTGCCGTACATCACGACGACCGTCACCGAGACGACGGCCGTCCAGAGCGTCGAGTTCCTGGAGACGGGCACGCAACTGGTCTTCCGGCCGTTCATCAGCGACGACGGGTACATCCGGATGGAGATCCATCCGAAGGTCTCGAGCGGCACGATCGTGAACAACCTGCCCCGCGAGCAGACGACGGAGGTCACGTGCAACGTCCTCGTGAAGGGGGGCCATACGATCGTGATCGGCGGCCTGTTCGACGAGACGGTCTCGATCGGGCACTCCCAGATTCCGGGCCTGGGGAGCATCCCGGGGGCGGGCTGGCTCTTCCGCAGCCGCACCGAGTCGACCGTCCGCCGCGAGATCATCGTCCTCCTCACGCCGCACCTCATCGAGGAGGAAGAGGCGTACGCCGTGGGCGAGGAGGCCCTGGACGACGCCCGCCGCCGGTGCTTCGGCATGCGGGAAGGCTTCGCATTTTACACGCGCGAGCGCCTGACGGCGGGCTACATGGCGGAGGCCGACAAGTTCTGGCGGCGCTACGAGGAGACCGGCAGCCGCCTCGCACGCGACTGCGCCTGGTGGAACAACCAACTGGCGCTGAACGTGGCGCCCAACAACCTGAAGGCCCTGCGCCTGAAGGACAGGATCCTCGGGGACACGAAGGGCGAGCCCCAGACCCCGAAGAGCTGGACGCTCTGGGACAGTATCAGCACGCGTCTGAAGGCCGTCGAGCAGCGGCAGGGAGGCGGGTCCGCGTCCGAGGCGCCCGCCGCGGCCCCCGCCGCCGGCAGCCCGGCGGCACCGCCGGCGACCAAGCCGGACGAGCCGTCGCCGACCCAGGAAGGGCCGAAGGACGCTCCGGCGCCCTCGGCCGAGGAGAAGAAACATGAATAGGAAACTGCTGGCCCTCGCGGTCGCGGTTTCGGTCGTGCTGGCGGCCGGGTGCGAGGACAACATGCAGAGGAAGCGCCAGGAGGCCCGCAGCCGGTGGGCGGAGTCGCGGGCCGAGATGCTCACGCGCCTGGCGACGGGCTGCTTCAAGCGCGGCGAAATGGGCCGCGCGCGCGACTCCGTCGACGAGGCCCTCACCGGCGCTCCGAAGTACGCGCCGCTCTATGTCCTGGCGGCCCGCCTGGCCTTCGAGCGGGGCGAACCGGACGAGGCCGCCGCCTATGCCCGCAGCGCCAAGGCGATCGACCCGCAATCGGCCGAGGCCGAGTACGTGCTCGGCACCATCGAGCAGGCGCTGGGGCACCTCGAACCGGCCCGCGACGCCTTCTCGGAGGCCGCCCGCGTCGATCCGACGGGCGAGGCCTACGTCCTGGCCGAGGCCGAACTCCTGGTGGCCTGCAACCAGGTCACCGTCGCCGCGGAGCGCCTCCAGGCCGCCATCTCGCGGGCGCCCGGCCGCGCGGCCAGCCACGTGGCCTACGGCGACGTCCTGTGCATGCTGGACCGGTACGAGGAGGCCGTCGGCTCCTACCGCATCGGTCAGCGGCTGGACCCGAAGCGGGAGGACATCGCCGAGCGCATCGCCGTCGCCCTGTTCCATTCGGGCGCCTACGCGGAGGCCGAGCAGACGCTGGCGGATCTGGCCGAGTCGAAGACGGGGACCGGGTCGGAGTGGCTCCGCGGGATGCGAGCCGAATGCCTCCTGGCCCTCGGACGGGTGGCCGAGGCGCGGGACCAGTATGCGGCCCTGATGAGGGACCGCTCGGACTCCATCGAACTGCTCATCGCGATGGCCAAGTGCGACATCCTCGAGGACCGTCCGGGCCCGGCCCGCGCCAGGATCGAGGTGGCGCTGGCACGGCAGCCGGCGCACGCCGAGGCGAATGCCCTCCTGGGGTACCTGTTGATCGAAGGCCACCGCCCCGGCGAGGCGGTTTCGCACTTGAGGCTCGCGCTGGAGGACCCGGCGTTCCCCTACCGCAAGACCGTCGAACTGCTCTTGAGCCGGGCATCCGCTCCTGGGGAAGTGCAGTGAAGCGACGTGGGCGGCCGAAGGGGCGCTCCGCGCTCGGCGGCTGCCGCGGTGGGGAACCTGGAGGTTCGGCAAGGTGATCGAACTGCGTCGTGCGGCGGTGGTCATCCTGCTTTTCGTGGGGCTGGGGATCGGCCTCCACCTCCTGCTCACGCCCCTGCGTGAGGCGGGACAGCCGGCGTCCGCCAAGACCCTGGTCCTGGCGATCGGCGTCGTGCTGTCGGTGCTGGGCCTGGTCGGGGGGTACCTCGTGGCGCGGCTGCCGAAGCAGCGGATCGACGCGCTGGCCCTGCGCCTCGAGAACTTCGTGCGGCGGGGCAAGGTGGGCCTGGTCATCAGCGAGGCCGAGGCCGACGCCCTCGGCCGCCTCGGTCACGCCGTCAACCGCTACCTCACCTTCGTCAAGGACGAGGTGGAGCAGTCCCACATCGCCGCCAAGGAAGAGCAGATCCAGATGAAGGTCCTGGCGGCGGAGAAGCGCCACGTCGAGGCGGTCATCCACGCCATCAGCGACGCGGTGGTCGTCACCGACGCGTTCGGCGACCTGGTGCTCGCGAACGCGGCGGCGGAACGGCTCTTCGAGTTCACCTTCGATGCCGCCAGGCACACGCCCGTCGACGAGGTGATCCAGGACAAGCCGTTCCTCGGCCTGCTGAGCGAGATGCGCGACACGGGCCTCTTCACCTCCAGCCGCACCGTCGAGTGGACCCAGGGGACCGGCGCCGCCGCTCCGAAGTCTGGACCCGTTCCGGGCCGGACGTTCCAGGTGATCCTCAACACCGTCCTGGAGGGCAGGAAACACGATCGCATCAGCGGCGTGGTGGCCGTCCTGCACGACGTCACCAGGGAACGCGAATCCGCCAAGATGAAAAGCGACTTCGTCTCGAACGTGTCGCACGAACTGAAGGCTCCCCTGGCCAGCGTCAAGGCCTACGCCGAACTCCTCCAGGAAGGCGAGGCCAAGGACGAGAACACCCGCCGCGAGTTCCTCCAGATCATCGTCGGCGAAACGGACCGCCTCAACCGCCTCATCGAGAGCATCCTCAACCTGAGCCGCATGGAGTCCGGCCTCGTCCCCGTCAACAAGACCGAACTGGCCGTCACCGAAATCCTCCACGACGTGGTCGACGTGATGACCCCCCAGGCCCTCAAGAAGAGCATCCGCCTCGAGGCCGACCTGGCGCCCGTCTTCTTCCGCGTCTACGGCGACCGCGACATGCTCTACCAGACGTTCCTCAACGTGGTCTCCAACGCCGTCAAGTACACCCCTGAGGGCGGCCAAGTGCGCATCTCCACGTACCTGGAGGACAGCACCGTCGTCGTGAAGGTCCAGGACAGCGGCAAGGGCATCCCGGAGGACGAGGTCGGCCGCATCTTCGACAAGTTCTACCGCGGCAAGGGCGCCGACAAGTCGGCCGCCGGGACGGGCCTCGGCCTCGCCCTTGTGAAGCACGTGATGGAGACCGTTCACGGCGGCCGCATTACCGTGACCAGCGAGGTCGGCAAGGGGGCGTCGTTCCACCTCCACCTGCCGGCGGTCCGGTAGGGCGTGGGAACGGGAGTGGCACTATGGTACCGAAGGTCCTGGTCGTGGACGACGAGGCGCCGATTGCCAACATCGTCGCCCTCAAACTCCGGAACGCCGGCATGCAGGTCACCGTCGCTCTGGACGGCGAGGAGGCCCTCGAGCGCGCCTTGGCCGACCCGCCGGACTTCATGATCACCGACCTTCAGATGCCGGGCATGAGCGGCGTCGAACTGTGCGCGCGGCTGGTCGAGGCGCTCCAGGGCGGCGTGCCGACGATCCTCTTGACCGGGAAGGGCTTCGAGGTGGACCGGAAGGCCCTGGCGCACCTGCCGATTCGGCACATCATGACCAAGCCCTTCAGCCCCAAGGAACTGCTGACCCAGGTGCGTGAGGCCCTGAGTCAGCCCACGGTCCTCTAGGGGGCGGTGAGATTACCGCGATGAACGCGACGCAGACCCTCCGATCTCCCGCACGGGCCGCCTCGGGCGACGTGTCCGGCTTTTCGCCGGGGTTCCTGAAGGGTCTCGCGCGGGAGTTCCGCGAGACCGCCGGCGTGGCGATCCGCTTCCACTCGCCCGACGGGCGGTCGCTGGACCTGGCAGACGACCCGGCAGCGGTGTCGGCGGGGACGACGCGCAGCGACGAACCGGGGCGGCCGGACGAGGGGCCGGCCGCGCCCCGGATTGACGACCTGCTGGCCCGCGTCGCGGGCGGCGAGGAGGACCTGGTCGAGGTCCGCGACGGCTGGGCCGTGGCCGCCTTCCCCCTGCGCCGGCGCCGCCGCATGGTTCTGATCGTGGCCGCCGCCTGCGAGGCGCCGGCCGGCGTCCTGGACGCCTGGTGCCGGCGGCTGCTCGCGACCGTCGCCTACGGCATCCGGGCCCGGGCGGGCGCGGAGGTCCTCACCGGGGAGAACGCGGCCGCCGTCGAGGCGCTCTCGCAGAGCTACGAAGAGGTGAACCTGCTTCACGGCCTCGGCGAGGTGCTGCTCGTCTCCCGCCCGGTGCGGGAACTGTTCCAGCAGGCCTGCGAGGAACTGCGGGACGTCATCGGGGCCGAGGCCGCTGCCGCGTACCTGCCCGAGGCCGAAGGGCGGGGGCCCGAGACCGTCGTCGTGGGGCGACTGCCCTTCGATGCCGCCGCGCTGCCCGCGCTCATCGACCACGTGCTCGAAGGCCTCACGCGCGAGCAGGCGATCATCGTCGACAACCATTGCCAGGACGATCCGACGCTGGCCCGGCTGTCGACGGACATCCGCAACCTGGTCGTCGTACCGCTGCCGGTGCGCGAAGGCCTCCGGGGCGGGCTCCTGGCCGCCAACCGCACCGAGGGCGAGTTCGGAAGCCCCGACGCCAAACTCATCCGCTCGATCGCCGGTTCCGGCGCCGTCTTCATCGAGAATCATCGGCTGTACCGCGAACTGCGCGAGATGATGCTCGACCTGGTGCGGACCCTCGTCTCGAGTGTGGACGCCAAGGACCCCTACACGTGCGGACACAGCGAGCGCGTGGCCGTCACGTCCCGGGAACTCGCCCGGCAGATGGGCCTGGCGGCCGCAGAGGTCGAGTTGATCTACCTGGCCGGGCTCCTCCACGACATCGGCAAGATCGGCACCCCCGAGTCGATCCTCCAGAAGCCGGGCCGCCTCGACCCCGAGGAACGGCGCATCGTGTGCCTGCATCCGACGATCGGCGGGCGCATCCTGGAGGGCATCAAGCGCCTGGAGCGCATCCGCGAGGTCGTGCTTCACCATCACGAGCGCGTCGACGGCCAGGGATACCCCGCGGGCCTCCGGGGCGGCGCGATCCCGCCGCTGGCGCGGATCGTCTCGCTGGCCGACGCCTTTGACGCCATGACCAGCAACCGTCCCTACCGCCCCACGATGCCCATGGAGCGGGTCCTGGAGGAGATCCGGACCCACACGGGCACCCAGTTCGACCCGGCCGTCGTCGACGCGTTCTTCTCGCTGGACCGGGACCGCCTCCTGCAACAGTTCGCCGACCGCCCGAGCGCGTGCTCGTGGACCGCCCTGCGCTGAGGATGCCCATGCCGACCACCGCGGACATGTATGGCAGCATGACGGTCCTGGCCGTCGAACCCGTCCTGGCGGGCGACGAGAGCGAGGCGTTCCACGACCGGGTCTCGGAGCAACTCGACGTCGGCGGCCGGTGGTTCGTCATCGACTTCTCGAAGGTGGCCTACTGCGACAGCCGCGGGCTCGAGGAACTCCTCGACTTCCAGGAGCGAGTCGAGGCCGCCGGCGGCGTCGTCAGGATCGCCGGCCTGAAGGGCAACTGCCGCAGGATCTTCGAACTCGTCCGCTTCGACAAGCGGTTCGAGGTCTTCGACGGCCTCCAGGAGGCCGTCAAGAGTTTCGACTAGGACCGAGGCGCGATGCCCACGGAAACGAAACAGCGCGCGCGGCTGGGCGACCTGCTGGTCACGCACGGCGTGATCACGGACGCCCAACTCGCCAAGGCCCTCGAAACCCAGCAGCACGGCCAGCAGAACAAACTCCTCGGCGAGATCCTGGTCAGCCTCGGCTTTGCCACCGAGGAACAGGTTCTCACCGCCATCGCGGAGGCGTGCGGCGTGCCGTTCGCCCGCCTCACGCCGGAACTCCTGGACCCCGAGGTCCGCAGCGCCCTGCCCGAGCCCTTCATCCTGAAGCACCTGGCCCTGCCGCTGTTCCGGGTCCGCGACGTCCTCACCGTCGCCGTGGCCGAGCCCTCCAACGTCTTTCTCGTCGAGGAGATCGCCCACGTCGCCGGCATGAACGTCCAGATCGTGGCGGCCGCCCCCGGCAACGTCTACCAGATGCTCCAAACGAGCCGCGAGGACGCCGACGTCGCGGCGATCGTCCAGGAACCCCGGACCGACGAACTCCAGGGTGCCGGCACTCTCCTCTTGATGACCGAGGACTACGTGTCGGCCTACGGCGACTGGCCGCCCGAGAAGGTCGCCCACCTCCTGATCCGCGAGGCCGTCCGGTCCCGGGCCGGGGCCATCCACCTGGAGCCCGACGAGAAGATCCTGCGCATCCGCTTCCGCATCGACGGCGCCCTCCACGTCGTCCTGCGCCCGCCCGCGCGGCTCACGGGCGGCCTGACCGATGCGTTCGTGGAACTCCTGGGCCTGTCGGGCCGCAGCCTGCCCGAACCCGACATCCGCCGCGGGGCGCGGCTGCTCATGGACGGGCGTCCCGTTCAACTCCACATGGCCACCATGCGCGGCGCCTATGGGCCGCGCACCGTCCTGACGGTCGTCCGCGACGACGAGGCGGTGCGGCCCCTGGAGAAACTCGGCTGCGACTTCGGCCTTCTCGCCCGGTACCGCGAACTCATCGGCTACACGTGGGGCCTCGTCATGGTCGCCGGGCCGCGCGAGAGCGGTGTCACCAGCACCCTCTACAGCACCCTGCGCGACCTCGACCCGATCCGCCTCAATATCTGCACCTTCGAGAAGGCGATCGGGTACCACCTGTCGGCCATCAACCAGTTCTCCCCGGCCACGTGCGGCGTGGCCGACCCGGCCGCGGCGCTGGAGGGCCTCCTGCTTCAGCACCCCGACGTCCTGATGCTCGACGGCGTGATGGACGAACCCGTGGCCAGGGCCGCCGTCGACCTGGCCGCCGACGGACGCCTGGTCCTGTGCCAGGTCCCCGCGGTCGACGCCGCCGAGGCCGTCCACCGCATGGTCCAGTGGACGTCTCGTGAGGCCGTGGCGGGGGCGCTTCGCGGCGTCCTGGCCCAGCGGCTCGTCCGGACCGTTTGTCCGCACTGCAAGACCACCTACGAGCCCCCGGCCCCCCTACGCCGGCGCTACGCCGATCACCTGGGGCCGGTCGAGACGCTCACGAAGGGGCGCGGCTGCCCGGCCTGCCGCCTCACCGGCTTCATCGGCCGCATCGGCCTCTTTGAACTTGTTACCGTTGAGGGCCGCGTGGCGGACCGCGTCCGTGAGGGGTCGGACGTGGCCGCCCTGCGTCAGGCCGCACGCGACGCCGGGTGCCTCTCCCTCTGGGCCGACGCGTTCAACAAGGTCAAGGCGGGCATCACGTCGCTCGAGGAAGTGGTGGAGGTGATGGCCGGCTATCCGCCGCCCCCGGCCAAAGGCGCGGCGGCGGCCGACGGTCCTTAGAGCCTATCCGAATAACCCCTCGTCGGCCCGAGGCCGCCGGCCACGGCACGGCGCGTAGCCGTGCCAGGGTGCGAGGCGGCCGCAGGCAAGGAGGGCGACTCTCCTTCGCCCGCCGAGCCTACTCCGCCGAAGCAGCCGCTT
>Ga0315294_10003770_pt1 | contig 16518 bp, 19 predicted proteins | sample YL17G13_40_MG_FD_203626 | JGI IMG/M metagenome (GOLD analysis project Ga0315294, IMG submission 203626) | Sediment microbial communities from Yellowstone Lake, YNP, Wyoming, USA - YL17G13_40 | ecosystem: Environmental > Aquatic > Freshwater > Lake > Sediment | place: USA: Wyoming | collected... | reverse complement strand
CTACGAAATGGCGATAAGAACGGCTCAAGTTGATGGTGCATGGATAACGACCGGCAAAAACATAATGCAGTGGCTTGAAAACAATAACCGATAAGAACTATTATCGAACTTTCTGATTTCGCCCTCCTTATCGAAACTGGCGAATCGCACAGGCATACGCCCCTTTTGCAAAGTGGAAAAGTTCAAATATTTATGCGATTCGCTATAGCTCAAGAGTGCTGAATTCTATCTGTGAGATTTGATTCATGAATCTGCATCTGATTGTTTTTGTCGTTTGATGCTACGGATGCTCTGTTTTTCCGTCTGCAGCAGCCATTCCCATGCTGGCATCACCCTTATTTTTCTGCCGGCATAGTCAATGTCCTGCTCCTGCTCAAGCGTGAGTATCAGGCCGTCCTGAATGCCTATCCGTTCCATTGCCTCGTGAAGTCCTTGAATCTCCCTTAACCGGTTTTTTTCCGTGAGGTTATAGCATACCTGCAAGGCCAGTTTGTGCTTGGGGGCGATGAAGTCCGCCTCCCTGTTGGTCTTCCCGCGGTAGTAGTAAAAATCATCGCCCTGACGCCTCAGATGTATTGCAACGAGGTTCTCCAGAAGGGCGCCGTTCTTCTCCATGTGGTCCGGCATATGGTATGCAACTATCCCATTGTCTATGCAGTAGATCTTCTTCGGATTCTTTTCCAGACGCCTTAGTCTCTCCTCGAAGCGGTTCACCTTGAACACAAGATAAGTCTCCTGCGCATACTCGATATACTTCTGGACGGTGTTGGGGCTTTTTAGGCTGAAGTTCTCGACTACGGAGCGGTAGGTTATGCTGTTTCCTGCATTGGCTACCATGAACTTTACGACCGACTTCAACTGTGCCGGCTTGCGGATGCCATGTCGCACGACGATGTCCCTTTGGAGGATGTCGTTTATCAGCTGCGCCAAAACAGCCATGTTGGATGAGATGACGGCCTCCGGCATACCACCATTCATCAAGTAGTCTTTGAAGTGTGTTGAGATGACTGCCCTCTCATGGGTCGAGTACGCGTTTCCTTCGGGCAGCGGCACTCCCTTGGCAAGAAGGTATTCCCTGAACGAGAACGGGAACAGCTCCACGTCTATGTGGCGGCCAGTCATGTGGGAGCCGAGCTCCATGCTTAACAGGTTTGCGTTGGAGCCTGTGATGAATACCCTGCACCCCTGTCTGAGCATCCGGTTGACGAACAGCTCCCAGCCGGAGATGTTCTGTATCTCGTCAAAGAAGAGATTCCCGGTTTTCCCGAACGTTTCCTCCGCGGCCTCCATGAGATGCTGGAAATCCTCAGTCTTGAATCCGGAAAGCCGCTCATCGTCGAAGTTGACGTAAAGGAAGTCGTCCTTGAACCGGCTGTCAATGATCTGCATCATCAACGTGCTTTTCCCGCACCGCCGCACGCCCTTAACAACCAAGGCGGATGCCCCGTCATACTCCAGCGAGGCGGGAAACGCAGTCCTTGGGACAGTCCGCCCAATGCCTTCCAATTCTTTCAGCTGGTCCTTCAAAACCGTCGCAAGAGCCGACTTAGATAACATCAATAACATATAGAAACACACATATAAATATTGGATAACATGATGCTCAATAAGTTAGTTTATTGATTATTACTAAAAGCATCGAGTTTTTACTTTTTCTGACCTTTTCGACGACTAACAGATAATGGTCAATTGAATGACGGGGTTCAAAGCCCCACCTATTTTGACAGCCCTCTAAATACAGTCTATAACCGGACATTCGCCAGACGCTCCGATCGGGACTAGAACAATCTGTTCGGTTTTGACCGGGGAACTTTTATTTATTAAGTAATACTTACTAGTAAGACTATGAGGTGCTTGTTATGTCTTATGCAAATATCAGCGTTGAGCCAGCTAAGATGTCCACGAGAGGACAGATTGTCATCCCTCAAGCGGTCAGGGAACGGGTAAAAGCCGGGAAAGATGCACTTTTTATGGTGGGCGCAGTGGATGAGGATACAATCATACTAAAGAAGGTCAACCGGCAGAAAATAGTATCTGAGCTGCTAAGTATGCGGAAAAAGATACTCCAAAGAACTGGAGGTCTGACGTCCAAAGAGATAGAGGATGAGATACATGCCTACAGAGCGAGCAAGTAAGGTCGTGCTTGATACGAATATTCTGGTATCTGCACTCATCAACCCAATTGGCGATATATCAAAAATACTCAAGAAAGTTGCGGACGGAGAAGTGATAAATTACGCATCCAGCGACATTCTTGACGAGTTTTCAGGTGTAGTATCTCGTAGCAAGATATCCTCACGAGTGCCTGTTAAGGAAAGTAAACGATTCCGCTCACTTATTGAGGAGATTTCCATAATCGTCACGCCTCGACAGAAACTTGATGTGATAACAGATGATCCCTCAGATGATAAAATCCTCGAATGTGCAGTCGAAGCCAAAGCAGACTACATCATCACAGGGGACCAACACCTTTTGAGGCTCAAACAATGCAAGAACATAAAAATCATGAAGCCAAGCGATTTCATCAAAAATCAAGATGAAAGAATCTGAAGCGAAAAAACGATTCGGTAAAGCCATATGGGATAAGGGGATGAGATCAGGATATCTCACAGGCATAACCGTAACCCTCAAAGACGGTGAAATGGACATACCTGACCCGGACTTGAGCAGGGCCTATCGAGCATCAAAAGGGGAGAAACCGCACCCTCTAAATTGGGATTAACATGAGTTGATGGGAAAAACTAAACAAGAAACAGAACTAACTGTTCGAATCCCCCACGAGGTTTAGACAACACAAGCCATAGATACTATAACCCACATATACTACTGAATCGACGAGTATCGCCCCGATCGGGCATCCTTTCAGCGGTTACAAGTACTCCGTGTTCCTGTACTATCCTTGGATAGGAGAGAATAAAAGACCTCAATGGGCTTGTCTCTACATATCTGAAGACTCCAGCCCCTTATGACACTAGTTTCTTCCGCCGAATATTAGGCCGGATAGCCTATCCAGTAGGCTGGTTTGTTCCGGGAGTGCTTTAGGTTGTGTCGTTGACGTGGTGGTTATCGTAACAGCAGCCGGTTCTGATGCGGTCTGCGCATCTGTGCAGCTTCGCATGCAGCCGGCCTGGCCGTCCTCCACCCAGGTGGGGGCGCTCTCGCAGCTGTTGTAGAGGCCTTTGTTGGCTTGTGAGTCGGACTTTATATCCTCGCCGTTTCCGCACGCCCTGTTCCAGACCAGGACGTTTCCTGAGCCGCCTACCCGTATCCCGGTACGGTAGTTTCTGAGCTCGCAGTTTATGAGGAGCACATTATTCCCGCTCACGTATATGCCGGTGCCACTTCTTAACACCTGTGCATTCGGGTTTGCTAACACGGGCTGCTTCGTGAACCCGCCGAATGACTTCGTCTTCAATGTGGTGGACGTGGTTGAAGTCGTCAACGCTGCCTTGTTGAACGTGAATGCGAACCGGACTGTCGTAGTGGTCGACTCTGTCGTGGACGTCGTCTTGGCCAATCCGACGCTGCCCACGACCTTCGGAACGTATATCGTCGTCGTGGCCGCCTTCAGCGTTGTCGTGGATGACGTCCCCAACACGTTGGCCTGTGGTTTACCTGTCCGCACCGTCGTCGAGGTTGGTTTTGCCGTGGATGTGGTGACGGAGACGACCGCCGTCGCGTAGTTGCTGACCTGCGGGATTCCCACGCCCACGCCCGGCCCAATCAACACTGCACCGTCGCAGTCTAGGGTGATGTGTGAGCCCGAGACTATCACGACCCCCTCCTCGCCCGAGTCGCTTAGCGCGTACTCGCCAGGACACAAGCGGACGTCGGATTCGATGCGCAGGTCATCCCTGGGGACGTAGCATGTATCGCACTGGTGGCATCCGTCGTACTGGTCTAGGTTTCCGTCGTCGCACTCCTCGCCGGAATCCAACATGCCGTCGCCGCAGTGCGGGCTCCTGCAGTCGGTCCTGCATTGGTTGGGTATCTCGTCGCTGTTCCTTGGCCCCAGGTCGCACTGTTCCCCCGAGTCTGTGACGTCGTCGCCGCAGCGGGGTAGGACGCAGATGGACCTGCACGAGTCGGGCGCTGTGTCGCTGTTGGCATTCCCAGTGTCGCACTCCTCTTGGTCTTCCATTCTACCGTCTCCGCATATTGCACGGTGGCATGTTGAGATGAACTTGCAGTTGATGCCGCAGCTCAACGAACCCAGGGGGCCGCAGTTGAAATCCCCATGACCGCTACCACTATACTGTGGATTATAGTCTTTTGGTTCATGTTTGTCAAATTGACACAGACTAGAGCACGTATACCCCCTCAAGTCGGCGCCGTCGCACTCCTCCGAGCCCTCGGCGTTGTTATTGCCACACGAGGCTGCGGAAACCGTCCCGGTGAGGAGGAAAAACAGAACCGTAAATGCGCTAACCCTCACCATGGTTTAGGAATGGGGGGGGGCAATATAAATATAAGCCCCGAACGGGATTTGTCCGGATTGCGTGTGGGAGACTAATATTTGGTTTATGTTCTCATATAGCGTAATAGGTCTATGAAAAACAAATACAGCCTGAAATGCTACTATTTTATCGGCGGCCAATGCACCAACACCCTTATCGAGTCGATGTTCGTCGTGGATGGTTCCATAAAGTCTGAAAACTTCTGCAGGACCTGCTCATACCGGCCATTAAGCATATTGGCCTAAGGAGTCTGTAGAAGGCCGATTCGGGGATTTGATACATCCCAATCGGCGAATCAGAACATGCTAGTGGAGAAAAAGGAGCCGGGACGCCCCGATCGGGCATTCTTATTCCAGTTACATGCATTTCGTGTTTCTATATCCTGTCCGGCGCCTGCTCTCCCATTTTTACCGGCTTATACGTGCAGGATATGGCCTTTTCGCCAAATAGCTGGACTGAATCAACCACCTAACCCTCAAGGAAAACAACAACGATATAATGATTGATTCGATACATGTGAACCGCATGGGTATACTTCACTTTTGCAAAGGGGAAAAGCTCAAAGATTTATGCGATTGCCTATTACCCTCTTTAATATTTCACTGGATATTATAGTATAACATGGTCGTGAATGTTAACGTATCTAAGGATGCGGGAAAGGATTATAACTCTCTCATTAACGTAGTCGGCTCAAGCAGCGAGAGGCTTGTTTTAGCGGATAAAAATGTGGTTATAATGAACCTTGACGACTATGAGGATATGCTCTTTTTATCTAACTGCCGCATACAGTCTGAGATAGATGCTGACATGCGCGAATTTTCTAAAACAGGCGGTTTAGAGAAGACCATCCGGAAGGTGAGAGACAGGAAATGCAGGTAGTGCTGGACACGAACCTCTTTATCTTTGCCCTATTCTGGGGGGAACCCCATAAGATTCATAGTAGCCGCTAACGGCGGCCAAACTACAACATTTATATTGGTATGCCTATATCATTATTGGTGCGCCAATATGGCTTTGTTGCATAAGCTTAAGGATTACGGGTTCAGACGCCGGGAACAGTCCTTCACAGACACGGATTATCTTGTGATGGCCTCGTTCTTCCCGGAGGCGGAGCCGCGTACTCCGCCTGAAGTGTTGGAGCGGACGGGTTTCTCTTATGAGACCGTGCATTCAATCCTTAACAAACTCTCAGAAGGGGGCGCATTGGATAAGAAGATGGTCGGAAGAACCCAGCAGTTCACACTCAATACGCATACGACCCAGGCATTCATGGCCTATATGCTTTATCAGAGCTACAAACAGATTGACTTCATGGAACGACAGAAGCCGATAGGCTTGATGCTTAAGCGACTTGCCGATAAAACCAAGCCGCTGCTGCTTATGGTCTACGGAAGCTATGCTAAATTCGAGCAGCGGAAAGACAGCGACATAGACCTCATAATCGTAGACGGCAAATTCCGCCATGAAAGCCAAAAACTGCCAGATCACAAGATCGAGGTGGGCGCCATGGAATCGCAATACGGCCTCAGAATACACCCTATAGTCTTTGAATACATGGACTTCCTCCATGTGGCAAAACATAATCCCTCATTATGGAACTCGCTAAAGACAGAGGGAATAGCCTATGAAGGCTGGAATGAAGCCTTCAACGCGTTCTACACGTGAAAACAATGGCAACAATCGAAAAATACATGGAAGATGGCCTGTTGAAAAAGCAGCCTTTCACAAGCTGGATCGTTGACGGATTCATGAATCAGGCAAGGAAGAACCTCCAGATAATGAACCTCCTGGACGGCGCACAGAAAGACGCGGGCACCCGGGAAAAATTCAGCCTGCCAAAAGACGTAGACACCAACGACTGGGTAATTATAACCGGATACTACGGCATGTATATGGCCGCACAGGCCGCATTGGCTAAAATCGGCTACGTCAGCAAAAGCCATGCGGCAACGATAGCGGCCTTAGACACATTCTACGTGAAAAAGAAGCTCATTGACGAGAAGTATCTGGGCTTTCTGAAAAAGGCGGAAGTGGAGAAGGAACATGTGCAGCAGCTGAAGATAGCAAGGGGGCACAGGGAGACGGCCCAATACGACCCTGGTGCGCCGGCCTTGGAAAAGATCGCCAGAGAACTGAAGGAAAATTCATATCAATTCGTCAACAAAATCGACGAGATCCTAAGCCAATAACGAACTATGCGCCAAACAGGATATGCTCTTCTTTTAGGATTTTGCGGAATCTAAAAAAAACACATCCTTCCTAGGAATACCAACGAATTTTTCGCCAAGGAAAATTCAAGCAACAACATCACATAACCCCCGATTGGGAAGGACCATCGCCCAAGCGACAATTTTTGTCTGCTGTCGCAGAATAACCATCTGCGACCCTCCCCCAAACCCTCTCCACCCCCCGCTCCCCCCGCCTTCACCACATTATACCCATGAAATACGGCACTGCACATACTTATGTAAAAGTGTATATGGATCCCCTCAGAAAGGCGCCCCGATTACAAGCTCCCATACTATCAACCCCTACTTTTATATAACTAATGCTATATATTACTCAATAAGTAATACTTGTTAGTCAAAATATGAAAAGGGTTGGTTTAGGTAGTAAGGAGGGGCATCTATTGACCGTATTGTCTGAGCGTGGGGAATCCGTATTCTCGACCTCGCGTGCGGCAGAGATACTATCTGGCAGCTTGAACGCAGCAAGGAAACTCCTGTTCAGCCTCGTCAGAAAAGGATGGCTCATAAGGCTGAAAGAGGGCCTCTACCTCATCGTCCCGCTCGAAGCCGGCCCGGAGTCAGTCTACAGCGAGCATGAGTTCATCATAGCATCACACCTTGCCACTCGGTACTATATCGGCTTCTGGAGCGCGCTGAACTTTCACGGATTCACCGAGCAGACACCATATACGGTGTTCGTCGCCTCCCCTAAGGCTGTGCGCAACAGGGAGGTATTGGGCGTGAAATACCGGTTCGTGCATGTGGCTGATAAGCGGATGTTCGGGTTTAGGGAGTATCCAATAGCCAACAGCAGAGTCAACGTATCCGATAAGGAGAAGACGATTGTCGACTGTCTGGCCAATCCCGGGTTATGCGGAGGATTGGTTGAGCCGATGAAGCCCCTTGTAGCCGGCGAGAAACTGGATTATGAACTACTTACCGACTATGCGACACGGACGGGGGGAGCGGCGCTGAAGCGCACTGGGTTCCTTCTTGAGAAACTCGGCCTATATACCCTGCCGCCGAAGGTCAATAAAGGCTATGTCTACCTCGACCCCGCCGGCCCCAAAACCGGAAAATCAAACAGCAGATGGGGCATAATAGAGAACATCAGCGTCGAAGACGCAAGAAAAGAACTGGAGACATGATAAACGCGAACATACTGCGCAAGATAGCGCGGGAGAAAGACATCCCAGCAGCCGTGGCAGAGAAAGACTACGCGCTGACCTGGCTACTACACGGCCTGTACAACTCACCCCTTTCCGGCAAACTGGCTTTCATGGGCGGCACCGCAATACGGAAGGTCTACTTCCCAGAAACCTGGAGATACTCCGAAGACCTGGACTTCGCGCATCCGGAAAAGACCACTCCCGAAAATGTTCGCAACAGCATAGATGCCGCGCTAACGAAGGCCTCAGAAGACTCAGGCCTAAGGTACTCTGTTGGCTCATATCACCCGACTGAAGGCCACATCACCTCGAGGATAAAATATAGTGGCCCTCTTGGAGCGGCAAACAACATCAAACTGGACATCCACCTTCGGGAAAAACTCGTCAACCAGCCAGTCGAAGCCATTCTACATACGGGTTATCCCGACATCATGGACTTCAAAATTCTGGCCTACCCGCTGGAGGAGATACTAGCCGAGAAGATTAGAAGCATCATGCAGCGAGGCAAGAGCCGGGACTACTACGACGTCTGGCGCCTCCTGAAAGAGCGGGAATTCGACAATGCCCGGATGATGGAACTCGTGAAAAGGAAATGCGAAATCAACAGCATACCCTACACACCCGAAAACATGTTCGACACCCCAAGACTAAAAGAGGCTGGAGAACACTGGAACAAGGCACTCAAACACCTGACCAAAAAACTCCCGGAATTCAACACAGTAGTGGAGGAACTACAGACCAAACTGAAACATTAGATGAGTCCCCTCTAATCTTATCGCCCCTGAGCCCACCGCTCCGGCAATAATCCCCCGTGAATGAATGATTATCACCAATAACGTCTGGGATTTGAACCCAATTAACTAACGCCCTACTGGGGCGTAAAGGCGCTATCGTATAACTCAGAATTAGAGGTTATAACGGCATTATAGGAAATAACGCCCCGATCGCGCTTTAGGCGAACGGGTTCAACGCCCAAGCGTTTTCACTGAGAGTCAAGCCTTCGGGATCATCTCTCGTACATACTTGGTCAAAGTAGTATATGAAGTGATATTGATGTTGTAACAAGCACCTTCGTGCGGGCAGTATCATGGATTGTGGCCATACTGTCCAGCGTGGCAGTGTACATTTTCCTCTACTTCTGAAGGTCATTATAAATAAGCAATCCATATTTTAATTATGAATACAAAGACGAAGTTATTCTGGATATTGTGGGTAAGTTCAATCGTGTCGACAATCCTCATCCTCCCATATATCATTACCCTACAGTCTGAGGCTCTGAAAAAGGAAAATATATCCCCGTCCTTTTTAATCCTAATAGCCATCCTTCAGGGTGGAGTCGTCTTTGGCGTAGCGGCCTTCTTCGGATTGATATTAGCGGAAAAAACGGGGTTCAAACTTCCTCTTTTGAGCTCGTGGGTTGAGCATAAGGAGATAGAGTATAAAGGATTGGTCAGAAATTCGGCCATACTCGGATTTGGTATCGGCATGGCCATAGTCCTCATTGACAGGTTCGTCTTCCAGTACGCCGTAGCGTCAAGCATGAAAGTCCCGGCTTGGCAGGGGCTATTGGCCAGCTTCTATGGCGGGATATGCGAGGAGGTCCTGATGAGGCTATTTTTGATGTCACTTTTCGTATTCATCCTTATTAGGGTCTCCAAGAGAAATGAACCCACTCCCGCCATCGTTTGGTCCTCCATCATCCTCATCTCCATCCTCTTTGGCTTAGGTCATCTTCCCATCACCTCATCAGTCGTCACCATCACTGCCTGGGTGGTGTTTAGGGCCATCCTTCTGAACGGCATAGCAGGGGTCGCGTTAGGCTGGCTTTACTGGAAAAAAGGATTAGAATCAGCCATAATCGCCCATTACTCTGCAGATATTATCGTCGTAGTCATTGGCCCCAACTTATAGTATTACTGACACTAGAGGCAACCTTAACTAGAAAGTGGAGATTTGAACCCGATCACCTAACGCCCTTCATGGGCGTTCACGTATTCTCGTTTATGTCACAGATACTGGCTATAAATGCATTATATGAAAAAGAAAAAAGACGCCCTGATTAGGCATTCTTATTCCAGTTACATGTACTCCGTGTTTCTATACCCTGTCCGGCACCTGCTCTCCCACTTTCACCAGCCTATACTCATGAAATATGGTATTTTTGCCATATAGCTGGTCCGAAAACTGCATAATCCCCAGGGAAAACATCAACGATATAACTTCAGAGCCAATATCCTTATGCGAAATGGACAACGTAAGCTTGGGGGAGGTTATGCAATGACGGCGTTTATAGGGGCTGCTGAAGGTTTAACGACCCTCGCTATCGTCCGCAGCCTCGGCTACAAAGACAGACCAGGCTTCAGATTGGCCACCAGCCTGCCTTTTAACCCGCTGAACCCTAAAAACAAGAAACCGATGAACCTCCCCGAAATCCCCACCATAATGATGGACACATCTCCCTTCTACCAGAAAACCAACCCCCCGGAGACAATCAACCGCATCCAAAACACCTAAAACGCCAACATAAATGGACTATAACCTAAAAGACAAATGTCTAAGCGCCCCGATCGAGCGCTTACAAATCCGCAACGTTATTTACGGCGGCACTTTGACCGCCGGGTTATAGATGAGAACGAGGGTATAAAAGCGGTGTGTTCATTCAAACGAGCGATAGGTATAAATATCTGAAGTTCATTTTATTATACTATATGTTCAAAAAAATGAATCTGTTTTCAAGGTCTGGAACGCGGCTTTTGAGGCTCCTTGCCCGCAGCCCCTCAAGAAAAATGTACGGGCGGGAGATATCGAAAGAGGCAGGGGTGAGCACTGGCTCGACCAACCAGCACCTACGGGAGTTCGCCAGGCGAGGGATGCTGCACGTTGAGCAGAAGGGGAAGATGAACTTCTACTCCATAAACCTTGACAACCCGGTGGTAAGGCAGCTTAAAATAACTTTCAACACCATTGAGCTTGAGCCACTCATAGAGCGAATCAAGAACCATTCAAACCGTATAACCCTCTTTGGAAGCTGCGCAGAGGGAACCGACGCAGAGGACAGCGACGTTGACGTTCTCATACTTACAGGGGAAAAAGAGAAGGTAAGGGCAGAGGTAAGCAAATTCGGCCCAAAGATTGAGCGGAAGGTATCCGCAATCATAGTCAACCCTGACGACTTCATGAAACTTAAAAAAGAGGACAAACCGTTATACGAGAGAATTTCCAGGGGGATAAACCTGGGGGGTGAATGAATGGACTACAAATTCAAAAAGTGCATGGAAGAGCGAAAACTCATCAAGATGAAACCCGACAAGGGCATGGATGGCAAACGGAGCCCAAATCGCTCTTTGGAAAAAAGGGGCTAATTCGGATGATACCTGGCCTGGAGTGGAATCCGATGAACGCTAACGGCAAAATCACGCTGAAGAGGATACGTGAGGATGAGGCGGACCGCTGGGACAAACTCGTAGACTCCTCGCCCCATGGCACCGTCTTCCACACCTGGGATTTCGTGTCAACCATGGCCGAACACGCCAGGATGAGGATACTCGGAGGAGACATCAAACCGACATTCCACCCCCTCATCGTGGAACACGACGGCCGCGACATCGGCCTCATACCATTATACGAGTTCAGAGGCGGCCTCATACGGTACGTCTTCTCGCCGCCGCCCCATACCGCCGTGACCTATCTGGGTCCGGTCCTCAACTTTCCGGAGGGCCTCAGGCAGAGCACATGGGAGAAGACGCACAGGATGTTCCACGATGCAGTTGAAGAATACCTGAAACGGCTGAGGCCGCAGGCGATACGGATACGGACCCCCCCAGGCTATACGGACATGCGGCAGTTCCTGTGGCGCGGGTACCATGTGTCGCCGCTCTACAATTACGTTCTCGACCTTGCCCGCGGCGTCGATGCGTTGTCGGAAGGTTTGGGTTCAGACAACCGGAAAACCCTCAGCAGGACGGAGAGGGCCGGATACGAGGTCTCGGAGGGTTCGCTCAGCGATGTGGAGCGGCTGTTCCGCCATCAGGAGAGCCGCTACCTCGAGCAGGGCCTTGACATGAACATAACCTTGGAATACGTCAAAGACCTCTGGGGCCGGTGCGGAAACGTGAAGCTGAAGGTATTCGTGATACGGCGGGGCGGCGAATACGTCAGCGCAACCCTCGAGGCCACATACAAGGGCAAGATGTCGGGGTGGGTAGGCCTTCCAAGAAGCAATTCAAAGGCCGGCGACCCGAACTTCCTCCTCATGTGGGATGTGATTAAATGGGGCGCCTCAAACGGCTTCCGGGAATACGAGACAATCTGGGCTAACCAGGAACGCATGAACGAGTTTAAGACGAAGGTGAATCCGAAACCGTCCACATACTATTCAGCACTGAAGATGAGCGCCGCCTTCAAACTCACCCGCAGCCTCAAATCCGCGCTGATGGAGAAAAAATGGGACAGATACGTTTGAACGGCTCTGCGCTCCTCACCAACGGCGAATCCCACGTAGCGTTGGCGGTCGCCCGCTCACTTGGAAAGAAAGGAATCAAGGTCACCGCCGGTTCGTCGACGCCTGACGGGATGGTCTTCCACTCGAAATACTGCAAAGCGAAATTCAACTACCCATCCCCCCCGGCGGATGAGGACGGGTTCATCAGAAGCCTGGCTGATGAGGCCTCCAAGGGCTGTTACGACGTACTGTTCGCCTGCGACGCGGACACCTTCATGCCTGTGTCGAAACACAGGGACAAGCTGACCCCCCACCTTAATGTGCCGATGCCTTCCCACGAAACTATGGAGAGGGCCAACGACAAAGCCAAACTGGTGGAGGCGGCAATGAAGGCAGGAGTCCCCTGCCCGAAGACGATTTTCAACCTGGAATCGGTCACACCATCCGAGGCCGGTGAGGAACTGGGATTTCCCGTGGTAATCAAACCAAACGTGAGCTCCGGCTCCACAGGCCTCGTCTATGCCGGCTCAGCGGAAGAACTGCAGAAAGCGTACGAATCCATACTGGGGTCCCACGGTTCAGCCATCCTCCAAGAGTATGTGAGCGGCCCTAAATACGGATTTTCTGCGCTGTTCAACAAAGACTCAGAACCGCGGAGGGCATGCGTCTACCGCCACATACGCGAATACCCCATAACCGGCGGCCCCATGTGCGCAGGCGAAACCGTCCACAACCCCGACGTCTTAAACGCAGGCCTGAACCTATTGAAAGCGTACCGGTGGTATGGGGTCGCCAACATGGAGTTCATCGTGGACGAAAGGGACGGGAAGCCGAAGGTCCTCGACTTCAACCCCCGCTTCTTCGCCGGACTTTCGCTGGCCCTCGCGGCTGGCGTAGACTACCCCCACCTCCTCTACAAGATAGCCACCGAAGGCGACATACCAGCGAACCTTGGGTACAAGGTCGGCGTCCTGGGGAGACACCTCATCTTGGACGATTCAAGACACATGATAAACGTCCTAAAAGGGGCGAAAACGCCGAAATATGAAACAGGACGACTGAGGACAGCATTAAACTACCTCAAATTCCACGAATACAACACGGACTATATAATCTCGCTGGACGACCCGGCTCCGGCAATGCACGAGCTACTGGAGTTGACACGGAGAAAAACGGGCCGTAATACTGGTGGAGGAAGGTGATAGTCGCATAGACCAGCATCGTGGAATACCGGATACCCCTCCCGCACCAAACAAAATATTCCGTGATACGGCTCTTTCCCCAAAAAACAACCATGATATTTAAACTTGAAACGCGGTAAGGTATCACCTGAGGTGTTGAAATCACTAAATGGCAGATTCAGAAAAAAACTATAACTCTAATCGACGAATAAATGAAACAACTCCACACAAAATCTTACCAAATGTGTATTACTTTATATTATTTATATTTTGTATGTCTAATTATGTCAGGAGATAATCAAAAGATATTCACAAACAAAATAAAATGTCTATTGAACTAAGAATCGGCACAGATGCCGACCAAAAAATTTGGGATAATGCGATATTATCCTCTCAGCATGGTACTATATTCCACACATGGAAATTCCTCAAAATAGTTGAAAAACACTCAAAAATGAAATTAATCCCTATTATGGGTGTAGAAAAAGATGAGGTATTCTCCATATTCCCCATTTTCTTCCATAAGAAAAAATTTTTAAAGTTAATTTTTTCACCACCTCCTCAAATGGCAATACCCTACCTTGGGCCGGTCATACAGAAATATACGTCCCTTCCACAATATGAATTAGAGCCACAATATATGGAATTTCAAAAGCAAGTTGACCTATATATTGAAAATGAAATTGACCCAGATTACATCTCAATAACAACTCCACCTGGCCTTACTGATTTACGCCCTTTTATTTGGAATGGTTATACATCAACTCCATTTTACAATTATGTAATTGACCTACATCATGATGAAGAATACTTATGGAATCAAATAAAAAACAAAGCCCGACAGGATATTACTAGAACACAAAGAAGAGGCGTTTATGTTGAATTTGGGGGTCTAGATGAGATAAATCTTATCTTTGAAGATACTCAAAGGAGATATGGTGAACAAGGGCTCGTCCAAAACGTCCCAAAAGAATATATCACTGATATTTACAACTCCTTTCCAGATAATATTAAACTATTTATTGCACGACAAGAAAAGAACTATATCAGTGGACATATAGATCTCCTTTTTAATAAAAAAGTATCAAGTTGGATAGGCAGTGCTAAACCCAATATTCCTGGTATCGCCCCCAATGACTTGCTTCACTGGGAGGCAGAAAAATATGCTTTAAAAAATGGTTATGCTTCCTATGAAATTATTGGTGCAAATACTCCCCGCCTAAGTTCAAATAAAATAAAATATGGGCCCAGACCAGAATTATATTTCATTCTTAAAAAATATACTCTACTTGGTGGTTTTGTAGAATCTATTTACACTAAATTTAAAACAACCGTAAAATCTAAGCATTTTCAAAATCTTACATCTATCGGAGAAAAATCAAAAAATAACGAAACGTAAGGGAGTAAGCCATATACACACTCCATTTCTTCGTTTTTTTTAAAATAAAAATCGATTATTAAACACTTCAAAACAATTTATACTTCATTTTTAAGGGAGAAATGGTTAAAAATATAGTTGTTTTGAACGATATTCACGGACATTAAAATATCCGAATCCAATGATGCACGCGTCAGAGACCGGTTATGTGAAAGTCCTCAAACCATTTAGGTCTATCATTAGTCTAGGGGGGGAAAGATGAACGTCTCCGTTCGCTCATGCGAGGATGCCAAAGAATGGGACGAACTGATAGAGTGCGCATTCAACCCGACGGTCTTCCATACCTGGGATTGGCTAAATATAGTCGAAAAACATACCGGAGCTAAACTTCACGCCCTGGTCGCCTCGAATGGAACCAATGATGTGTGCGTCCTGCCGATTTTCACCTCAAGGAGGACGGGGCTTACGGTTGCGATGTCACCTCCGACGAAGGCCGGCCTAATCTCTCTTGGCCCGCTTCTACTTAGATTCGACAAGAACCCCAAGAAGCAGACCCTAGAGAGTACGTACCTGTCATCTATCGACTCTTTCGACGACTTCATAGGCCGCCAGCTGAGACCCAACTATACGCGGATATCAACATCCCCATATTATGAAGATGCTAGGCCTTTCACATGGAACAACTACACGGTAACACCGCTATATACATATATCCTCGACCTATCGCCGGGTCCTGAGACAGTGTTCGAGGACTTCCAGAAGCAGCTGAGGACTGATCTGAAGAAGACGGAGCGGGAAGGCGTTGAAGTGTTTGAGGGCGGCCTAAGGGAGCTTGAGCTGATACACCTGTCCCTATCTGACCGATTCATCCAGCAGGGCCTTAGGACGAACCTGACCCACGCCTACCTGAAGGAGCTCTACGACAGGTTCTACCCGCAAAATCTGAGGATATTTGCTGCCAGATACATGGGCGAATTCGTCGGAGGGTTCATCTCTGTCATCCACAAGGACCGCGCCACATACTGGGCTGGAGGCAGCAAAACAACAATCCCTGGCATATATCCAAACGACCTCCTACAATGGGAGGCCATTAAATGGGCCCACAACAAAGGGTTCAAATATTATGAGATTGTCGGTGCCGAAGACAAACGCCTCCGCCATTTCAAATCCAAATTCAACCCAGATCTTAAGATATGGTTCTTAGCAGAAAAATATAGGCCAACCTGCTTGAAATGGATATCTCATCTCAGCCGGGGCACTATGACAAAAATACGTATGAGTTTCATATAAAATGAAGGTACTTATTACATGTGCCAACAGCACCTTATCATTGACAATTATTCGATCCTTAGGGCGACGGGGAATAAATGTCACGGCTGTCTCCTACTCTGCCCTCTCATACCCTCTCAGCTCGAAATATTGTCATAGGCGAATTATACTCCCAAAACCACAAAATGATGTTGATCGGGTTTCACAACTAATTAATGTAATTAAAAATGATCATTTCGATGTCCTTCTGCCTCTTGGTGATGACGAATTGCCAGTGGCGGCAAATATTCAAAAATTCAAACCTTATGTGAACGTCCCAATAGCAAACTATGAGGTTCTGAAGAAAGCAAATGATAAAGCAGAAATAATGAAGTTAGCGACTGCGATTGGGGTGC
>Ga0315294_10003767_pt1 | contig 16525 bp, 17 predicted proteins | sample YL17G13_40_MG_FD_203626 | JGI IMG/M metagenome (GOLD analysis project Ga0315294, IMG submission 203626) | Sediment microbial communities from Yellowstone Lake, YNP, Wyoming, USA - YL17G13_40 | ecosystem: Environmental > Aquatic > Freshwater > Lake > Sediment | place: USA: Wyoming | collected... | reverse complement strand
GCCTTGACCGCGTACCTGGGACATATGCCGAGGACGTAGGCGAGCGCGAGCGTATGTTCCTCTCCGCCGTTCGGTGCGAACGGGCTGAACAGGTCCGATCGGCAAGCTCCCTTAATGGTCGGGATGGAACCCACATTGGTCTGGCTCGATCCCATTTCCTCTATTCTGCTCTTCGCCTCTTGATACGTGAGGCCTTTCAACATCGGACCGACCCCGACCGGTTCGACGCCGATTCGGCTTGAGGTCTCCATCAGTCTCGAGGCCTCTATGGCATCGAATCCCTCGTTCAACAGTGCTGCGAATCCCGGAGCGTCTATGATCAGCATCCCTGGCTCAGGGTGTGCCTCTTTGAGCACCGTGGGGGGTTCGTTGTATTTCGCGAAGGTCCTACATGGCCACGGGCAGCTGAAACATGCCGAATTCCTATGTCGCACTTCATTGAAGTTCTTCAGGTCCATATCAGGCATAAGGCCCTCGATCCCCTGCGAGTCGGCCAGCTTCGCTCTGGCATCTTCCATGGCGGGTAGGCAAAGCTCAAGGAACGAGGCGGGATCTGCTAGCTCAAGTTCACCCATGCCCCGCGTACATATGGCCTTGAGCCTCATGTCGCCGAGTCGCTTCCCCAATCCTATCTTGTCTCCTTCCGACCAGTAGTTGACGACGGCCTGAGCTATCGAACCTCCTTTCTCTCCTGCAGGTCCTATGGATAGGACCTGTATCCTTCCCTCCCCTTGCTCCTCTCGGACATAGTCCACTGTCTTCCACGTGTCCTGCCCCCAAATCTCGTCGGCTGGGAGCAGGTCTGCGATCTCATCGTGGAGCCAAAGGTATACTGGTTTGGGGGAGCGACCATGTACTACTATGAAATCAAATCCAGCAAGCTTGAGCTCGGCGCCCATGAAGTTGACGATAGGTGAGTGCATGATCCTGTCTGCCGTTGGGGACCGGGCTGTGACGACGGACATGGCCGACCCGGGGATCATAGTGGAAGTGAACAACCCAGATCCTATGACCACTGGGTCCATGCTTTCGTATTGCTTGAAAAGCTCGAGGTTGACCGCGGCGCCGCCGAGCTTTGACTCGATTAGTCCATCATCCAATATGCTCTCTCGAGTCTCTCCTTTCTGAAGATCGACCACCAGCATGTTGCCCGTATAAAGGTAGTCCATCTCACTTCACCACCGAAAGGCATCTCGGAGGGCAGATTCTGACACAGTATGGTTCCTCGTCTCCGCACTCATCGCATGCCTCCCTCAGTAGGATGGGTTTCGCCCCGGTTCCCTCCTCGTCCTTGCTCTCCCCCGACCTTTGAATGTCAGGTCCTTCGGGTCTGCCAAGGATCAGGTCATCGTTCAGCAACTTCACCATCACCCCGAAGTAGTTCCTTTTGTCATCCAGGTGAAGCATGATGCTCGATCTCATCGTCGTGAAAACCTTATCTCTCCGGTAGCTGCAAGCGAGCTCGCACAGGCCACAGCCAGTGCATTTCAGAGCATCAATGTTCATCGTCATCCAGCGCACCGCATCCGTGTTAATGATGCTCTCATTATTTATCATTATTCAGTGGGTTTATCCTCCAACTAGACGTTCTCCATGGTTCTGATGCCTTCATCTTCCTCTCGGATTCTTTGTTCTGCTGCTTACAGCCAGGACGATTCTTCTTAAGATGGAAAGGGTTAAATGCAGTTTCACTTATTTCTCAAGGAGTGGTCTTGACGCTGGGTGGGAGCACCAATCTTGTCGATTAACCTCGGAGGAATGATGAATTGGAGCCGGTGAAGTCCGTCGAGAACGTCCTGGAGGAGATAATTCTTGACCAGTTCATCAAGAACCCGCAGATACAGAGCGTGTCGATCGTCTCGAAGACGGGATTGATGGTCGCAGGGAAATCCGCTCCTGGATCGAGGACAGAGACCTTCTCGGCGATGGCAGCCATCATTTTCTCATCCGCCGAATCAACGAGGACCGATTTGCAGAAAGACAAAGTCGACAACATCATCGTCGTCTTCAAGACCAGCAAGATGCTGATATCCGAGGTCAGCTCGAGCCTTCTCATCGTTGTGACAGCAGACAGAGAGGTTGATAACCAGAAGGTACTGGACGACATGCAGAACGTCATCACTCGGACCAAGGAAGAGCTGATCTGGCTGAGATAGCCTAGATGATGTGCTCCGAGATATCCTCAAGTATCCTGTCGCAATAGATACATCTCAGGACGGATGGGTTCTGAGATTCGACGCTGAATTCTGATTCTACTGGCTCCGCAAGGTTCGTAATACAGCTCGGGTTGCCGCATCGGACTATTCCCCTGACTAGCTCAGGGAGCTTGACCTTATATTTTTCAGCCACATTGAAGTCCCTGATGATGTTTATCGTCGCCCTAGGTGATATCAGTGCGATCTTGTCGACCTCCTTCGGGTCGAGCTCTCTGTCCTCAACCTTCACGACATCCTTCCATCCCGCCTTCTTGGAAGGCACGTGCATCAGGACGCTCACCGTCGAACGAACGTTCTCACCAGTGACTCCTATTATCCTCAGGACCTTGAGCGCCATTCCGCAATCTATGTGATCGATTACCGTCCCATTTCTTATCGGGGTGACCCTAAAATCCTTCATTCGCCTCAGCTCCTAAGACAAGCAGCAAGAGCGCCATTCTGACCGGAACGCCGTTGAACGCTTGCTGGAAATATCGTGCATGTGGAGTACTGTCGACCTCTGGTGCGATCTCGTCAATTCTCGGCAGAGGGTGCATCACGATCAGGTCCTTTTTCGCCTCTCTCAGCAGATTCTTGTCGATTCTGTACGAACCCGCCACCTTGAGATACTCGTTCGGGTCAGGGAATCTCTCCCTCTGTATCCGAGTAACGTACAATACGTCAGCCTTCGGTATCACGTCCTCGATCTTCGATACAAGCTTTGGCTTGTTCCCGAGTCTCTCAACTTCCTTGACGGTCTCCTTAGGCATTTGGAGAGTCTGGGGTGCCACGAAGGTCAATTCCGCCCCGAACAGCGAAAGCGCCTCTGCGAGAGAGTGTGCGGTCCTTCCGTACTTCAGGTCGCCGACCATCACGATGTGCATTCCTTCGATCTTGCTTTTCTCCCTCCTTATCGTGAAGAGGTCGAGCAAGGTCTGGGTCGGATGCTGACCGGCACCATCCCCAGCATTGATCACTGGCTTACTGGAGAAATGGGCAGCGAGTCTTGCCGATCCCTCGTGGGGATGCCGGAGAACTATGACATCAGAATACGATTCCACCATTCTTATCGTGTCGGCGAGCGTCTCGCCCTTTGCGACAGAGGCCATCGCTGGATATGCCATCTCGATGGCTCTACCACCCAGGCGGACCATCGCGCTCTCGAATGAGAGGCGGGTACGGGTGGAAGGCTCGAAGAACAGGTTCGCAAGAATGCGACCTTCGAGGGCCTTCGTGAACTTCTGTCCGTTCGCATAAGGGATCATTTTCTCCGACAAATTCAAAATCCGCTCAATCCGCTCCTTCGAAATGTCTCGGATCGAGACAACGTCAGAGCCTTTGAAGCCGTTCATGCTGCTCGACTCTGAATGACCTCGTTCCCTATATGACCTCTTCGATTGGACCTGGTAGCGTGAAAAACTTCAAAAATCCTCTCCGAATTTAGAGAGTGCCAGGTTCATCTTCTCGTGCCAGTTCTCCACGCATTGCTCGAGTCGCTTCCGGAGCTCGCTTCTGTCGATGGCATTGTAAACATGATAATATCCACCTCTTCCGAGGGATCTGGTCTCCCGGTAGCTTATGCCGCATGACATCAGCTTCTGAAGGATCCTGTATACGGTGCTGCGCTCTTTCCCGACGATTCTAGCAAGATCATCAGCTCTCACCGGACCGAACTCTGAGAGTCTCTTGTAGATCTCAAGTTCGAACTCGTTCAGATTGTACGCGCACTTCATGAGGTCATTGCAGGATGAGACTCCAGTCAATATTCCTTCTGGCAGCAATCACTCCGCCTCCATCGCTCTCGAAAGCCTTATTAACGAGTGGTTATATATATTTGTTGCACAACCGTGCAAAACCGATAGGAGTGGGATCTATGGATAAAATGGTACTAGACGCCCAAGGCCTGATGTGTCCTATGCCGATAGTCAAGCTGGCCAAGAAGATCAAGGAGATGAAGGTCGGGGAGACTTTGGAGCTCATCGCGGACGATGTTGGTTCAAAGGAGGATGTTCCCGCCTGGTGCAAAAGGACCGGAAACGAGCTCCTCGAATCGAGAGAAGAGACTGGGGTTTTCCACTATCTAATCAAGAAGAGACAGTAGGGTGAACGTATGGAGAAGATGCTCATCATAGTGGCCCGCAGCAAGGATAATCCGGACAAGGTGCCTTCGTCTGCCGTTGCGGCGGATTCGACAGGTCGGTCACATTTAGGTCAGTGAACTCATGAGCTCGATCCTGTTCATTATGCTGAAGTCGCCATACGAGTACTCGTCTCTGGATCATTTAGCAGCGATTGGCGGTGACGAAAGGACAGGTGTGATTCTGTTCGAGGATGCCGTCTGCTTCGCCGTCGATAAGAACAAGGGACAAGAGCTGCTTGATGTCACCGACAAAGTGTACGTGATGCGTGATGACTTTGCGGCAAGGGGATTCTCCAGCATATCCAGCAGATTCATTTTGATAGACTATCCGACGGCGGTTGATCTCATCATGGAACAATACGACCAGACGATTACCGTATAGGTGATTTGATGACGAGAACACTGACAATCCACATAAGATCTGGAACCATGATGAACATGGACCCCAACGTCATGATCAAATTGGCACAAGCGGCGACAGACAAAGGATACAAAGTGAACGTTTTCGGGTATGGCGAGGGCGTGATGGCAATCAAGGAAGGACAAGATCCAAGGAGATTTCCCAACGTCGGAAAGGCTATGGATGAACTCGCGAAACAAGGAGTAACGTTCGTCGTATGCGAGACCTGTTGCACTGCAAGAGGGATTCGCAGGGGCGAAGAGATCAAAACGGCGAAGATAGGCAGCCTCACCAATGACCTTTCCAGATTTGTAGCGGAGAGCGACCGCATGGTCACTCTTGCGAGGTGACTGGATGGCAAAGAGCATTGCTGTCCTCATCACCAAAGCACCTTACGGCACCGAGGATGCTTTTGCAGGTTTCCGTCTAGCTCTCGCGATGGTCGCCAGCGGGACTGTAGAGAGAACGACAGTGATCATGATGGGCGACGGAGCGCTCAACGCGGTCGCGGCCCAGAAGCCAGAGACGATCAACATGCCCTCAAACATAGAAGCGATCAAAGACCTGGTCGAATTCGGAACCGACGTGTACTGTGTCTCGGAGGATCTGAGCAGCAGAATTGGTACCATCCAGACGATCGATGGAGTGAAGATGATATCCTGGGAGGAGTTCCGTTCGACACTGAGAGAGCACGAACTCGTTACGACATTTTGAGACACGGTCTATTCGTTTTTGTGTTCTTCTGTTACGCTTTTGTCTCTGCAAACTATTTTATTCCTGCAATCTCGATTAGTCAGACATGCTCGAGGTGCTCCACAGAGCTGGGTGTGGAAGGATGACCAGGTGGTCGAGGGGTACTTCTCAGGTCACCACCCCAGACATTCTCTTCTTTTCTTCAGAAAAGCTCCCCGCGCCTGGATTCGCTGAGCTGATCGTCGAAGACAAGAGAGAGGGCGAGCCTTTCGAACTGAGAATTGTTTCTTCTCCAGAAATTCAGTCGATCCTGATCCCGAACGATTTGAAGATTCCTCTTTCATTCCTTCGGCGCGAGAAGATTTCTTCAACCATATCGAGCGCAGAATCGGTTGTTGTGAGAGGAGACGTCATGAACGTCGCGTCACAATTGGAGGGGATCGACTCCTCGATCTATGTCCTGGGCAATGCCTTCGAGCTCAGAAGAGATGCGAGAGAATTCGTGAAGAGCTTGGTCGCTCTCAGAAGTGCCGTCGGTTCTGGCAGATTGATATATGCTCCTGGGATTCTGGACGTTAGCAACGTCGCTCTTCTCTGCTATGCCGGCGTAGATCTGTTCGATTCATCGTTGTTGGTCTATCAGGGGTCTCGCGGCCGTCTTCTTACCCCTGAGGGGACACTTATGTCGGAAGAGGCCAAATGGCTTGTCAATTCCTCCGACCCTGAGGAATCGATCCGTCACAATCTCGAAGCGGCATGGAGCGAACTGCAACTCGTCAGGCACATGCTAAAGCTCGGCCGCCTTCGGGAGCTGGTCGAGATGCGAGTCAATTCCAGTCCCTGGTCCGTCGCTGCTCTGAGAATTCTGGATCTAGAGTTCTTCGAGCTCCAGGAGATGTTCACACCAGTGGTCGGGCCGAGCTTCTACTGCAACTCGAAACAATCCCTCTATCGTCCTGATGTCCAGAGATTCCGTCTTCGGATTCTGGAGCGATATATACGCCCGGCTCACAAGAGGGTTCTGCTCCTCATACCCTGCTCAGCGAAGAAGCCGTATTCGATGTCTCGGAGTCACAGGCTTTTTTTTCAAGCGATGCAGGCTGCGAAGAACAACACCGTCGTCCACGAAGTGGCGGTCACCTCTCCATTGGGCGTCGTCCCCAGGGAATTGGAGTTGTTCTATCCGGCGGCAGAATACGATATTCCAGTGACGGGTCATTGGGACAATGACGAGAAAGCCATGGTGCAGGAAATGGTCGTGAAGATCGCCGGCTTCGGGTACGACAAAATCATAAGTCACCTATCCAGTGAAGAGTCTTTTGTGAAAGACGTCGTGGATTGCGTCGATACATCCTCAGGACGCCCGACGTCGAACGAAGCACTTGAGAAGTTGAGTTCGGAGCTAAGCAGTATTTGTTCCAGCTTTCCCTATGTGTCGAGGGGGGAAGACAGAGTCGGAAACATGGAATCTCTGGCAAGATTCCAGTTTGGCGAAGGAGGTGAAGTCCTTGTCGAGGATTGCTCTGTCGTTGGCAACTACCCATATCTCAGGATACTCCACGAAAACGTTCAGACGGCGATGCTGACTCCAGAAAGGGGAATGCTCTCCCTCACCATGCAGGGTGGAGAGAAGTTGCTGCCAACGCATCTCAATATCGTCAAGATGGCGAATTTTGAACTTAAAGGAAATCTATTCGCTATTGGTGTGGAGGATGCAGATCGGAGAATAAGGAGCGGAGACGAAGTCCTAGTCCTGAACAACGGTGAGCTGGAAGCGGTCGGAGTAGCCTCCATGTGTGGTGAGGAAATGATGAATGCGGAAAGGGGCGAGGCCGTCAAGATCAGACACAGGAGAAGCCGTTCGTGATCAGTAGCCACAGTCCTATCGGATATGTCGTGTTCTCCAAGAATCCCATTGACACTTTCGACCACCTCTCCCCGATTCGGATATAAGAAGGAAGCAAGCTTTTGGATTTTGGTGGATGAGGAATGCAAGAAGAATACGACCACTTCGGATGGGAGGAGCTGTACCATCTCTACGGAGTGTCTTATGAGAGTGGATTTGAAATATCATCCCAGGGTGAGGAGGGTGAAGGCCCCATCCCCCTCACCCAATTCTTGTGATATGGTTTGTAGAATGAGAATCCTAACATCTAGACCCAAGTTTAATTCTCGTTCATTTGCAGGGATTTTCAGTGCAGGTGCCGGGATTCGAACCCGGGCCGTTGGCTTACCCCGCCCAGAAAATGGGACATGGAAGGCCAAAATCCTAACCAGACTAGATTACACCTGCTCGGCTCCACCCTATCTCTGTTCCATTTTAAATCCTTAGCGGTGTGAACCTTGCTGGCTAGAATTCACTATTCAGAAATGGAATGGATCGAGAAATTACCCTGGGATCGAGCAGAAGATTAAACGAATGAGGGGGCGCTCATCTCAGCACCCCCTTAAGGAGAATCAGAGCAGGGCCAACGCTTCTACATCGTCGGGTGCGTCGTTTCTCACTAGGTCCAATGTGATAATCTCCTGGACCATTTCTGTCAGGTCGCCGATAAGGATCCAGAGTTCGGTTGTATCCTTGCCGTCGTTCTCTATTTCATAGGCTATCGTCCTAAGATCTGCGATTGTGTGGTTTTTCATCCACTCGACGGCGTCAGAGGCGACCTGCGCTTCCAACCCCTCCTCGTAATCTCCCAACATGTTTGCATCCCATCCTCAAAGGGTTTTGTCCCTGTCCGACTTTCGTCGGACGTATGGAATCTATGATACTTATTGTATATATACGTTTCTAACCAATGTAGCCAGGTAGAGTGAAAATCCGAAATAATTGCCTTCAAAGAGTTTCAATTGTCGCGTCAGACAGATTGTGGTGGATGGTTTTTCCGTCATACCGACGAATCTGGCCAAAAGTTTTTTGATGTGTGGAGATAATTAGCACTCCGTCGGGTGATGGGATGGGATATTTTGATTCGCTGTTCGACAGCGATCTCAAAGCACTGAAAAAAGCACTGAAGCTCATAGATGACGCAGAGAACCGATTGAAGAGAAAAGATGGTTCTGGAGTAGTGTCAGACCTCAATAAAGCTAGGGACATAATCTATGAGAACGTTCCAAGAACACAGAAACATGTGAACGAATACTCTGATGCACTGGTCACTCTTAGCAACTCATATGTGAACTGCAGCATGCCTGAAGAAGCGAACAGGGCGGCGGACAAGGCGTTGTCGATGACGCCGGACTCCGTGAACGCATATATCGGAAAGTCTCATGCGCTCGGGGCCATACGGTCACATAAAGAGGCGATCGCCCTCCTGGACAAGGCGATCTCGCTCAATCCGAACAACAAGATGCTCTGGAGCGAGAAGGGGAGGAGTCTTGATTCTTCCGGTGATAGTGCTGCTGCCGTTGAGTGCTACAAGAAGATTCTTGAGATCGATTCGGCGGACATCCACTACTACGATGTACTGATCGAGAAAGCGCCGGACAAATCAGTCTGGATTCGGAAAAAGGGGGAGGCGCTCACGGGCCAGGGGAAATTGGACGATGCTCTCAAGACGTTCGATGACGGAATGCTGCACGATTCCGGAAACATAGACCTTATGCTTGGCAAGGGCGGCGCTCTCATTCTGCTGCAGCGTCACGAGGAGGCTACCTCCATCTTCGATGACGTCCTTGCACAAGATCCGAAAAATTTCACCGCCCACCTAAACAAGGCCAGAGCCTTAAGGGAGAAAGGCGACATCGAAGAGTCCCTGAAGCACTACAAGGAAGCGCTCAGGAGTGATCCTTCCCACAAGCACACCTGGACCGAGGTGGCTAGTCTGCTTGAGCAAATGGAGCGACTGGAGGAAGGTCTGAAGGCATACGAGAGGGCCCTGGAGCTTGACAGTTCGTATGTATCCGCACTCGAGGGGAAGAGCGGACTTCTGAAGAAACTGGACAGGAATCAGGAGCTCGCGGACATTTGCTCGAGATTGCTCGAGGTCAAGAAAGGCGATGTCCCAGCCACCCTGATGAAGGTCGACGCCCTTGTGAAACTGGGAAGGATCGAGGAGGCCTCCGCCATCGTGAACTCTGCCTTGATGGACAATCCCAGAGATCTGGACTTGCTCGACAGGAAGAGAAGGATCCTGGGAATGCTGAACCAGTATGAAGAGCAGATCAAGGTCTGCACCGAGCTTCTTTCCCTACACCCCCAACAGGTCGAGGCGCTTCACGACCAAGGTGTGGCGTACATGATGACAGGGAAGTATCATGAGGCTCTCAAATCCCTTGAGAGGGCTGCGAAGTTGCAGCCGAACAATGAGGAGACGCTTATCGCGATCAAGGAATGCCAGAAGCATCATGGGAAGGACAAAGAAGTCATAGACGCAAGCGATCGCGTTCTGAAAATAAACCCCAAGAACAAGAGTGCGCTCTTCGACAAGGCCGTCGCGTTGGACCGATTGGACAAGGACATCGAGGCGGTGGAGAGCTACAGAAAGGTGCTTGAGCTGGACCCAGGCGATGAGGAGACACTGAAGAATCTTTCGATCGTTCTTTTCTCCATGAGGAGGTACGAGGACTCTCTGGACGTCGCGACCACTGGCACGGCGAAGTTTCCGATGGATTCCGCCTTCTGGAGAGTGAAGGGCGACAACCTGTTCGCACTCAATCGATATGATGATGCAGTTGAGGCGTTCTCGAAGGCGATCGAGCTCAATCCGAAAGACAAGAGGGTCTGGTATTCAAAAGGCCTGGCGCTCGAGACCGCAAAGAGGTTCGAGGAGGCCGTGGCTTGTTACGATCAGGCTATCCAGCTCGATCCGAACGACAAGAATCTCTGGATAAGCAGAGGCGTGACGCTGGAGTGGCTCGAGAGACAGCCAGATGCTCTCAAGAGCTATGATCAGGCCCTTGTAATCGATGCAAAGAACAGATTCGTGCTTTTCCGGATGGGACAAGTGCTGGCAAAGATTGGAAGACATGAGGAAGCCATTGTTTCGTACGATCGCGCCCTTGACGTCAGTCCAAAGGACTTGGAGGTACTAGATGCCAAGAAGCAATCACTGAAACATCTCTCCAGGTTCCAGGAATTGGTGACCATCTGCGATCAAATAATCAAAATCGAACCGCGCAACAAGAACGCCTGGATAGATCGCGGTATCGCTTGCCAGAAGTCGAACCAGATTGACGAAGCGATCCGATCCTTCGACAGGGCCTTGGAGCTTGAACCTCACGACGCAATCGTCTTGGAAAGCAAGAAGAACGCCATCATATCAAAGGGCGTTCCCTCGGAGATTCTGGAGATATGCGACGCGATACTCAGGATCGACCCGAAGAACAAGATGGCCCATGTCGACAAGGGCTCAGCATTAGAGAAGCTGGGACGACTAGATGAAGCGGTTTCCTCTTACGATATAGCGATCCAAATCGATGGCATGGATAAGTCCGTGCACATTCTCAAGGGTCTCGCGTTGGTCGGCCTCGGGAAGTATGGGGAGGCAGTGGAAAGTTTCGACTATGCATGGCGGTTGGACCCTTCGGATCCATACATCCTGAACAACAAAGGACGAGCCCTTCTCCTCATGCGGAACTACGTAGAGGCTCTGAAAGTCCTTGAGAAATGTGTCAGCATGTCGCCAGAAGTCGCGAGATTTCACACCAACCGGGGGAGGGCGCTTGCCTCTTTGGACAGACTCGAGGAGGCGGTCGAGGAGTTGGACAAGGCGATCAGCCTCGATAGGAACGAAGTCCAAGCCTGGAAATTCAAGGGGACCGTGCTATTCAAGGTCGGACAGTACGAGAACGCGGTGAGCTGCTACAATCGAGCGATCGAGCTGGGTCTCGAGGACCAAGTGATCTATAAGTCCAGAGGCAGGGCGCTCGAGGAGCTTGGAAGGCTTCATGAAGCGCTCGAAAGCTATGACAGGGCGATCGGTCTGGACGCGACCGACGCCGTCGTGTGGAATCGCCTCGGCGTGGTACATGTCAAGCTCGGAGATATGGAGAAGGCGGCCGACAGCTTTAGCAAGTCCGTGGACCTGGATTCGAAGAACAAGGCGGCCTGGGTAGGCAGAGCGGAGGTCATGGAGAAGGTCGGCAACGATGAGGAGGCGATAAGGAGCTATGATGCTGCGCTGGGCATTGACCCTAAGGACAAGATCGCATGGTGCGGCAAGGGCATCGTGCTCATCCGCCTTGAGAAGTACGATCTTGCGAAGAGATCGTTCGAGAAGGCCCTTGAGATAGACAGGAGCATGGAGTCGGCGATGGAAGGTCTCCGCATCGTGAGCGGCAATCTTCGGGAGAGAGAGGTCGGCGCGTACGCGCAGAAACTGGTCGAATACGAGTATCGCTCAGGAAAGAGACTGACGAGGGAGGAGGCCTTCAGGGAGTGCGGGATACCTTTCTCCCACCTGGACGATGTCCTAAAGCTTCTGGACGAGAAGGAGGCCGTAAATGTGATCTCCCTGAGCCAGGCCGCCTTCAAGGAATATGAAGACCTTTCGAGGGCGGTCCTCTTGGCCAGCTATCGAAGCCCTAGCGTTGGCAGATATGGTCTGCGACTGCCCGATGTCTTGATGAATCTGCCGGAAAAGGACATCCGGAAGGCGAAGAAGGTCCTCGCTTACATCGAGAGAGTCAACGACATGGACTTCTCAACTGTCACACCGGACCGCGAGACCGAGCAGCTGCTCAGGATGGCAATGAGCCTACCCGACGAGAAACGTTCCGCGATTGGCCTGATGGAGAGCTTGGCGGTCGGGATATTCAATGCCAGGAAGCTGATGGCGATTCTCCAGACGTTCAGGGGAGAAGGATACAAAGCCTCGAGCGTGAAGGTAAGGGACATCCCATGGAGGGATGAGCGCGTCGACATCGAGAAAGATGAAAGGGAAAGGAAGGTCACGGAACTCAAGGCAGTACCTCCCACTCAGAAGCAAAGAGGCGCCAGGGATGAGGGCGACCTTTATTCCAGGTTCTACAAGGAGGAGGAGAAGGCAGTTGATCAACCGGTGAACTTGGAGGAGATCAAGGGGCGTCGATGCCTATTCCATGGCGGTCTCGCCGTGGCGAAATGCCAGACCTGCGGCTCGCTTCTGTGCAGTGATTGCGTCTCCCAATCGGACTCTTGTCCTCGGTGCGGATCCAAGATAAAGAGGAGGGCAACTAAGACGGCCGAGGGTCAAGAGACTGGAAAGGAGAAGTCGAGGATCGAATCGGAGTCAGGCAGGCAATCTAGGGGTCCAGAAGGAGAGGAGGACAAGGAGACCAGGGACTGGACGCGTTTGTGAGTCTTTTCCTGGACGAATCGGTCATTGAGTCTTCCTGATCAGTCATCAGTAGTCCATGACTCCGACCTTCATGAATTCCCTGAGCAATGATGTCGCGTAGCATCCTTTGTCCAGCGAGAAAGACATCAATAGGCTGTCTCCTTCCGCGCGGATCGAGAGATTCCTGAACCTGCCAAGTATCTCTCTCCTGCTGCCCTTGGAACTGCACTGCGGTATCTTTGGCACGATGAAGTTCTCTCGATCGACGTCTTCCGCACCGACGATCTCCCTCTCAATCTCACCGGCCTCTCCTTCCGCGAACTCGCTCTCTGAGCCGAATAGGACGCCGCTGATGAACGCCTTGTTCTCCGTCATCTGTCTCTCAACAAGGTCAAGGTTCTCTCTCGTGACCTTGATGTTGATGTTGTGGTCTGGGAGGCCGTTCCTGTCCGCAGGAAGGACGATGTCCCCGATGAGAGGTCCGTTTAGCGATAAACCTCTCTTTATCCTTGCACTCAGTATCCTATTGAACAGATAGGACTGGTACGCATGCACAAACATCATCTGAAGGTTCTGAGGCAGCGATTCGATCGCGCCGGTGTAGTCACCATCATTCCTTGCTAGATGTGCTATCACGGTCCTTTCAAAGGAAAGTCTCATCGGGTATGTTCCCAATGCAGACTTGAAGTCTCTCGATTTCTCAAGGTCTTCACGAGCTTCCCGCACTTCTTGAGGTTCATCTGGCGCTGGAGAAGCAATGTAGGTCATCACTGCATCCTCGAACTCGCCATTGACTATGAATTTGCCGACGATGTGCGTGACCGGCCTGAGGGCTCCAAAACGCTGGACCCCGAAGAAGTTCGGGAAACCGCCCAGCTCGTTCAAGATGCGGGCCGTCGCCTCGGCATTATCTTCAAGATCGGACCCTTCGAGGTCACATCCTCTTATCCAAATGGTGAACGAGTTGCCCACGAGGTCTCCGATGTTGATATGTTTCTTTGCCCTGTAAACGTCAGAAATCGTGACCTGGTGGATCTTGAGCGATTCGACGTCCTTGATCGGGGCCTCGAACGATATCAGCTGCTTCGTGACCGCCCTTTTGTCCTTCGTCCCAGCGAAACCGATTCTTCTTCTGCTTATCCCAAGGGATCTCGATAGCTGCCGTACGAGTCTGTTCATCTCCCAATTGGTCGATGTGACCGTCCCGATTGTGTATATGCCATCTTCTGACTGGTCGGGGTACTTGGATATCTCTTCGACCAGGAAGTCCTCTGGTGAGGTCCTGAGTCTACCGCCAGTGCCGGTCGTCTCAGTGTAGAATACCTCAAGACCGATCTCAGTCTCCCGAGCCGAGCTAGCCTGGTATTCCATAGAATTCTACTTCAGGTCCTTTTCGAGTCTCTCTCTCGTCTCCCTGAACTCACCAGCTATCGTCTTCGAGGCCCGTTTCAGCGCCGTCTGCGGCTTCCCTGTCCTGACCCGGACATGAAGCGTAGGGAACTCAAGATCTGGGTGAGCCGCTGTGTACTTCACCTCGGAGACAGCGTCGTCCTCGAGAAGCTCGGTCACAAGAGGCGATATGAGGGTCATGTCGGCGTCCTTGATCATGATTTTGATTGAATCCTTATCCTTCTCGATCAGCTCAAGTTGCATGGCGGCTCCTATCTGAATTCTGACTATAAATCTTTTGATGGTCAGCTAGCCATCCACTTTCTTGAGCTGGCTCCTGTACATTGTTTCAAGCTCAGCGGTGGTCGTTGCCTCCCTTGGGCCCTTGTCGTCCCGAAACTTGCCCGTGAATCTTGGGAAGCGGATCGCGAGACCCGCGTCCTTCCGTATCCTTGAGTATGCGCTAGTGTGGGTCGGACTGACGGTGATCTCTGCTCCCAGCACCTCGATCACCATCGAAGGTTCGAACCAAAAGTCCGCCTCCAGCTTCGAATAGACAGTGGGATGTTTTTCCGATAGCCGTGATCCCTCCAGCTTGGAGGGCAGCGATGCCAGCGTTTGATCATCGAATCCACTTCCTAGTTTGCACACGGTTTCGAATGTGTCTTCCTGTCCGTTATATGTCGCCATCAGTAAGGCTCCATAAACGCCTTTTCTCCTACCCCTTCCAGCGAAGGCTCCGACGACGACCAGATCCACTGTGTCCGTCATCTCAGACTTGTATTCTTTCTTGTACTTTATCCATAGGAAGCCCCTCGACCCTGCACGATACACGGAATCATCGGCGATCGATTTCGCCATCAGACCCTCGCAACCGTCTCTCAATGCATCCTGGAAGAAAGCATCAGCGTCTTCGATTGTCTCCACGACTCGCATCTCGGAGGTCCTTACCTCGTCCGTTATCTGCACACAGCTTTCCAATGCCCTTCTCCTCTCTAGGAGTGGCTTGTTCGTCAGGTCTTCGCCATCAAGATGCAGGCAATCGAACAGGAAGATCCTGACAGGGTACTCTTCGATCGCGCTTGTGAGGTCGTGCTTTCTTCCCCGCCGATGTGAGACCTCTTGGAACGGGAGCATCTCACCCGTGTTGATGTCCACCGGCACGCACTCCCCTTCAAGTATCCCACTCTTCGATTTGAAAGCAGACCTCAGCGCCTTCACTACGTCTGGGAATTGGGAAGTGAGGTCCTCTAGCCTTCTGGAGAAAAGGGCGATCTCCTTTCCTTCGATGTGCGCTTGCACTCTGACGCCGTCGTACTTGTACTCGAACGCTGCACGTCCTCCCATTCGTTCCAGGATATCAGAAGGGGAGGGAAGCCTTTCTGCAAGCATCGCTCTTATCGGGTTTCCTACCTCGACCTTCATCTCTTTTATGCCCTCGATTCCGTTCTTGCAGAGCCGCTCTCCCACCTTGCCAAGATCTGATGAGACGTTGAACGCCCTTTCAACCACATCTCTGTCCTCCTTCGTTGCGAATGCCTGGGAAAGAGCGTCTATGACGGTCATATCAGCCACCCCAAGTCTCATCCTTCCAGTGACGATTCTCGCTATGTACTTGGCCTCACGGGGAGTTGCGTCGTGAAGCACGTCAGATAGGAGTCTCATTTTCTGATTCTGGGAGCCACTGCCCTCCGCCTCGGTTATTCGCTGTAGCGCCTCGTAGACCCGATCGAGGGTGAGCGTCTCAGAGAACAGGGTGGTCTGCCTCTTCTCTTCAAAGATTCTCTGCGAGACATTTCCTGGGTCCCCCTCTTTGAGCCAGAGCCTATGCACGTCCTCCTCATTCGTTCCCGAGGTGGAAGCGATAGTCTTCAACAGCAGCTTGTCGGCAAGACCGAGCTTCTGGGGGTAGAAGTCAGGATAGAGCTGACCTTGGGTCAGGTAGACGATCTTCCTGAGCGACTCGCAGTCCGCCGTTTGAAAGAACTTCGCCAGTATGTCTGTCATCTCCAAACGGCTCGACGTGGACTCCAGAGCTTCGTAGACCTTAACCAGTTCCCCGTAAAGCATACTATGTCAAACGGATTTGAACTATATAATCCATGAAGACAAATCAGAGACTGGGGATAGTCAACGCCAGCAAATACTTGGATCGGTACGATATCAGAAATCGAAGATGCTCTTCTGACCTTCTCTGTGCTCTGGCTTCTCTTCGTGATTCTCTGATGTTTTCTTCTCCTCATGCTTTTCGCTGAGTTTGTACAGGCGCCTGCGCATCGCGCTCTCTTTTTTTTGACTAGAGTAAAGGTAGGCTTCGTCCATCGTCCCCCTCGTGACCATGATGACGACCCTGCCAGGGCTTCTCCTCCCGGTCCTTCCTCTCCTCTGAATCGTCCGTATCTCGGAAGGTACCGGTTCGTAGAAGATTACGAGATCCGTGCTCGCCACGTCG